>Ga0179593_1260876_pt1 | contig 10013 bp, 13 predicted proteins | sample CZODoug2_1_08_16_FD_185931 | JGI IMG/M metagenome (GOLD analysis project Ga0179593, IMG submission 185931) | Vadose zone soil fungal communities from Angelo Coast Range Reserve, California, USA - CZODoug2_1_08_16fungal (PacBio error correction) | ecosystem: Environmental > Terrestrial > Soil >...
GTAAAGATAGAGAGTGGGGGGGGTGACGAGGACGCGTGGAACTCGTCAAATTTCGTAAGGTAAGAAGATACTGGAAAGAGGACGGGCCTTCCAAATTTGATCCTGAAGGAGCAGCCCAAATGTGAATTTACTGAGTGCGAAACTCGGCTTCCGTGAGAAGGCCCGCATCCGCGTTCAATGGGAATTTGGAGGGGGGGGGGGGGGGCTAAAACCAGCTAGCGGGGAAAAAAGGGGTGTGGCGGTTCAGAAGACGCAACTAGGATTGTAAAGCCAGCAAGTTGGAACTTCCACCAATAAAAGGGGAAAAAAAAAAACCAAATAAAGGACGAGGGGGGGGAAAAGTGGATGGAAGATCGACGATGGAGAAAGTTGTTGTGGTGCACAAGAAGAAGAACGACATGGGGGAAAAAGGTCCCTTAGGTTAAGGGAAAAAAAAAATAAGGGAAGGATGGGCAAATGGGAAAATAGCTTGCAAAGGTGGGGAGACCAAAGGGAAGGTGTCCCAGATGAACCACAATAGGGAACAGGAAGGGGCAATGTAACGGGGTTATGTGTTACTAGTACTTCAGAAATGTGTTGAAGACTCCAAGGTTGTGTGACAAAAAAGTACTCTTCATTTAGAAGGGAGGAATAGAAGTTGCCCGTAACATGCATGGTGGGGTTATACTGAATAACAGTCAATTGGAAAAAGAACTTAAAAAACTGGTCCATGTAAATGGGGCCTCACGGGAGGGGGTGTAACGTCATTCAGTGCACAGAAAAAAGTTGGTGGTAAATGAGAGAACCCAAATGCAATGTTTGGCAAAGGGTGGGACAAGTATATCGGCGGTGAGTCTGATGGGAAAATAAAGTGCGAAATCATCTTACAAATTGCACCGGTGCACAGGAAGAAGTTGGTGAGCAACAGGGGCGTAATCGGGAAGGGAAGTGGGTGGGGGAGAGAGAGGAAGGGGGAAACTTTTACCTCTAAGGTGTAATAGGGTAGTGGGATAGTCCGAAAGTTTAAGGGTTTTCGGGGGGGATGTGGAAGGTTGCTCCAATGGTGAAAATCGAAAAAGCAAAAGGGAGCATCCAATGGTACAGTCCTGGGGACAGAAGCCGGGAAGGATGGAGTGGGCGGCTGCTAATCCCTAAGTGTCGTGTGGGAGAACACAGAAGGGTCGGAAAAATACTTAAAGTGGATCAGCAGCACTGGGCGTATGGTGGGGAAACTATGTGAAAAAAAGGTGGACGGGTGGTACAAAAAACACAACTCCTCCAGAAACGCCTGTTCAAAAATGATCGATTAAACTAGAAATAGGAACCTGAGAGGGGAAGTTTTAGGAGTGAGCCAAAAAAGCAAAAGTCATTGTTTTGGTTCGTTGCCACAGCGGAGAGTTCATGGGGGGGGGGGGAAGAGGTTGCAGCTGACATGATCGCGGGATTGCTGTGGGGGGAGCGCAGTAAATGATGGGTCTCCTGGGGAAAACCGGGGATAAGGGTTCTCCTCGTGGTTGCGTCAAAAGCTAAGCCTAGGGGCTGGGGTCATGAAGAAAAAAACATTCATCAAAGGTCGCGAGAACAGACGGGTGCCAAGCGGTGAGAGGGGGGGCGGCGTCTAAAAAAAGGATCCTTGGGGACGGCCTGAAATGCACTCCAAAAGCAATTGGGGAATCAATTTCATCGAAAAGCCTAATGAGGGGAAAGATCAAGACCGTAGCTGGGAAGGTTAGGTTTCCTCACGTGAAAGGGGGGGAACGCGCGGCGAGAATGAAAACTAAAAGGCGGACGTCAAAATCCACCAGAAAAACTATTTTAAAAGTGGGAAACCCACCCCCAGTCAGGGCTTCTGTAGAGGAAAGGCCGGAGGGTGTTTCGAGGGAACAACGATTCCGAATGGGACAAAAAAACCCAATCAGGGAGCCATAAGTCGGTAGGAAGGGGCATAGAGTCTTAAAGGAGATTTGGATGGGGGGATTAGACCTGCACGGGCCGGTGCATCAAGAAAATCTGTTCCAAACGAGACAAAGGCCTGTCGAGATAGGGGAAACACCATCCAAAAGTCTGGTGGGTGGGTGGGGGGAGAGGTGAAGATTGGGTCCGTGTTTGGTATGGCAAGGTGAAAAAAAAGGATTCCTTTGGTTGACAAGTCAAGAACAGAAGGCTCAATAATGAGAGTCAACGAACATAGACTAAGGGGGCCAAACGAAAAAAAAGGTAAAGTGGGAGGGAAAGGGAGGAGATGCAGCTTTCTGGAATGCAAAGTAAGAGTATGTACTATCAATTACAAGATGAGGAGGGCCAAAACAGAAGGGTGGGGGAAAAAGGGGGGGGTAGGCGGACATACTTCGGTGGGAGGCCAAACCTCTTTAGAGTTAAGAGAGAGCAATCCGCCCTAAGACGAATGAGTAAAACCTGAAAGGACACATAACATCACCTGAGGAAAAAAGAGCCTCGCAATGACCGATGAAAAGGAAGTCCGTCGGGGGTGTAAGATGGTGGAATGAAAAAAATGGCATCTAACGGACCGCTGTAACAAACAAAAGGGGGGGGGGGGCCGGGATCAAAAAAAGAAAGACCCAAACGCCTTGGGAAGGGCTAAAAAGAGAGCGTGCGGGGCGTCTGCGACAGAAAAAGGAGTTTCGGTGAGAAATAAATTATGGGCCATCCTACGGAAAAAAACAAGGAAAAGAGGCAAAAAAGTGAGCGCCAGGCCTGTCGGCCAGGTCAAGAAAAAAAGTGAAAAATGAAGGAAAAACAAGGCGATGAAATCAAAAAAAGGCCAACAGAACAGAAGCCCAGTAAATAAGGGCGGCGAAAAACAGGGGGAACAGGGTGGTTGGGGGGAAAAAAAAGACTTGAATTGGAGGGACGAAACAGTCAGCAAAAAGTCGCGGGGGCCCCGCAACAACAGAGTAAAAAAAGAAAAAGAAGGGCACGACAGCATAACAAGAGCACGGTCCCACGGTACGCCGCGGATTAAAAAGGGGAACGACCGGAAAACGAGAGACCAAAATGTAATGACGAGGGGGGGGAAATTGGGACCGGGGGCCTAGGAAAATGACAGGACATCTTACCAAAGGGGGGAGGAGCGAAAATTAACACGGTCTGCGTGGGTTGGGGGGGTCCATTTAAAGTAAAAGTGTGTGAGGATCCCGGGGATCATCAAAGAAAACATAGGGGGGGGGGATCAGTAAACCCGACCGGTTTCGGATGCAAAAACCAGGCGGCAAGAGCATCGGAGGGGGTTCCTTAAAAAGTCTCGGGATCTGTGTACAGAGAGAAGAACGGGGAAAAGAAAGTCGGCCAGGACCGATCACGAAAGGACATTAGGAAACTCGGGCGAGGACTGGGGGGAAAGACCTCTGGAGATAATGAAATTTATCTAAAAAAAATAGGAAACTAAGATATGGAAAAGTCACTCTGGACGGGTATGGTAGGGTTCTCACCAGGGACTAAACCAAGAAGAAAAGACAAAACGCAGGGGGGGGCCGTATACTGGTTCGAAAAAAAAGGACGAGGACACCCGTTAACCCACCGGAATCCGGGTGAACGCCCTTGATAGCGACAGGAGCAGTATGTCCCACGAGAGGGGGCACTCTCAAAAAGTCGCACAGCCAGCAAAAACTTCGCCGCTCACAGGGCCAAGAACCTGGAGAAAAAAGGAAAAAGAACGACCGTTTGGGGGGGGGGCAAGCTGGAGGGCCATATGTGAACAAACAAGGTTGTGAATGGGCATGGGGGAAAAAGCGGTGAAAGGGTGGGGCCTACCAATGCACGGGAAAAATACTAGCCCAAAAGGCAAGGCGCGGCAAGGTTCGAAAATTGAAGGCAAAGTACCTAAAGAATAAACAGCAAAGCTTTGGGCAGGCCACCGAAAAAATGGACCGGCATTTGGTGACGAGACTGGAAAACAACCATTAAAAACGGGGGAAAGAAATCGCAAAAAAACGGGAGTTCGGAACTGGCGGAGGGGTGGGGATCCCGGCCATCAAACAACCGGGGAAAAAATAATAGGTCAAAGGCGGGGAAAATGGGGGGAGCGAGTTATGGGGGGGTGTTGTGAAGGGGGGTGAGCCACAATTATATACAAAAACGACCCAGAGAAAAGAAGAAAACATCCCCAAAAAAAAACAACGAAGTGGGAGGGAGAGGAGAGGTTGGAGGAGTCATCAATCTGGTGGGGGAAAAAAGTCATCCGCGAGTCCACCACCATTTCGAAAAAAAATCGCCGACGAAAAAAGGGGCCAATTCTATGAAAAAAAAGAAGGCCGATGTGGGGACGGCTTTCAGCCCGGAGACCAAAACGGGAGAAACGAGCAAAATAAGCGATCCACTGAAGGTTCTGGGGCTGAACGGCTGACAAAGGGTGAACCGGCGACCAGGAAAGCCGGGCGGGACGCAAAGGGCTCGGGGCCAGCAGCCTTGCAACCTTGGGGGAAAAAAATGCTCCAACCAAGAAAACAACCGGGTCAGAAAAGGGGGAAAAATGGCGACCTTTCCAGGGCGTTGTGGTGAAACCACGAAGGGGGGGCCCATTCGGATGAACCAGGAAGGTTGTCTAACTGTGTGCAACTAATTAAAAATTCGTGTGCAGCGAATCAGGGAAAAACAGTAAATGTGAAATGCCTCGCAAGAGGCGAAGACAACTGTTGGAAAAAAAAGTGGATGCTTGTGTTTTAATAAAAAACGGGGGAAAAAAAAAAAAGACCCGTGAAAACTGGGGGGTCGCAGTTAGATCGGGGAGCTGCAACCGGGGATGCGTGGTGGGCAACGGGAAAGGGAAACATTCGGAGAAAAAAAAAAAGCTCCGGAACCTGGCGGAAGATGCCGTAATTCTTGTGAGTGGGGGGTCGGGGGGGATGAACAATTGGTGCACGGTTTAAATCGGACGCTTCTTAAGGGCGACTGAGACATGTGCTGGCGCCCTGTCCCCATACCCCCCGTAACCAGTATTCTAGTGTGCTGGGAAAAGGGCGACGAAGGAGGGGGGGGAGTGTGGAGTTAATTGGGAAGGGGACATACAGTTGAAAAAGGCGCAAAGAACGCATAGAGCGGGGAGTAATAACGCTTCAATCCAGTTCGGGGTGGGGTTAAGTAAAAGGCAACGAAAAAAGGGCAATTAAACTGGGGGTAGACAGAAAAACTGGGCAGCGCCGCTGAATCAACGCAAACAGGGTGAGCGATGGGGAAAACCAAAAGGACGCAATCCGGGTTAGCCAATAAAAAGGCGAAAAAAATGGAAAAGAGGCAAAGCATGAGGGTCCGTTCGTCAAGCCAGAAGAACAGGTGTAGGAAAAATAAGTTCCGGTGGGGAACCACCTGCAAGAGTTTAATTGGGCACGGGGCGGAGGCATAGGCGGGCGTGGGTGATTCTGCCAGGTTGCCTTTAAATGGGGGAAAAAACAACATCTTGTGAACTGGAGGTATTAAGGTGAGTGTGTTGTCGGTACCTCAGGGGGGTTTTGGTTCAAGGCAAAAAAATCTACTCTGTGTTGTGACTGCATGGAAGTATAAACTTGGAAGCAAATCACGGGTAAACAGAGATCAGCCATACTACGGAACCATGGGGGGGGGAAAGGCGATAGGGTTAGCCAGTCGGGAAAAGGTCCTAGGGGACGGAAACCTACCAATCGTGTAAACATCGACCAGCTAGATGGTTAAAAAAAGGGAAATGGTTGCAAACGGGGATCTAGAGCAAACCGCAAAAGGGGGCGCATACAGCTAAACATAATAAACCCGGAGAACCGCTCCCGACATCGCGTGCAGACGGGTTTTGTGTCAAGGTGGATCGAGAGTATGGAAACGAAAAGTTTTAAAATAACGAAATCAAGCAACTGGCAGCAGACAGAAAAAAGGGTATGATTTCTGTGTTCTTGGAAAAAAAGGCAAAGATGGTTCGGGCAGGCCGAAGGGGGGCTTGAAGGGACCAAGAGTTTTCGAGCTGGAGAAAAACTCAAAAATGACGGAAAACTGGAATCGCAAACGCGACCCCCCGCGAACGGGGGAAAAAAATAGGGGGGTGGGTCGGAAGCTCAGATCCTTGGGTCAACGAAGAGTAGGAGTGTTTTTATAGTGTAGTTCTACGTGTGGTGCGGATACATAGAAGGACATTTCCGTCGGCTAACTCAATCCAAAGAAAGACAAACAACAAATTACTGTTTGGGGATTTTCGATGATCCAAAATAGTGACATTGATGTGTCCGTCCCATAAAAGAAGGGTCTGTGGACGGGCAACGACTAAATTTGCGCGAAAAAAGAACAAAACTGGGGGTAAAGAGAGATGGAATCGGCAAGAAGGGGGGGAGGCAAGGACAAGATCAAATAGAACAAAAGGGGGGGGGGGCTGGGGGCTACCTCTTCCCCGAAAGCAGGGAGCGAAAAAGCCCAAACGGCGTGCTTTGTAACAGCCCGCTTAAGACAGAAAAGCCCTGGGCCGTCACACGGAAACGGCGGATTCACAAAACCAGCTACTAAAGGGAGAGGGAGGGGGGGTTGGGTAGCGTTTGATCATGCTGAATCCGGGAGCAAACACAGGGGGGGGGCGCTGGAAAGAAAAAAGAACGCCTTTGAATGAGAAAAGGAAATACACGGTGGAACCCCCTGGCCTCGAGGTGTGGGTGTTGAAGCCCATCAAAAAAAAAAAAGCGAAAAAAGCAGTGAAAGGGGCGACAGCAGAATATGCGGTAGGAGTTAAGGCACGAGTTCGAACAGTAAGGTAATAAACTAGAGGATGGAGAATACCGCCCCAACCAAGAGACTATCAAGAAAAAAAGAACAGTAACAGGGTGGAGGAAATGAAGCCCTGACTGACCTTTGATGGAAGGGGGAAGGAAAAAGCAGCCAAAGCCCGTCAATTGAAAAAAAAAAGAAAAGGAAAGGAAATGAACGAAAGCCGTCACAAGCATATAAAAGAAAACATGAAACTGGAGAAAAAACAAAATGAAACTAGCATAAGAAACCAAAAAAAAGGTCCACCAAGAGAACGTTTTTTGGCCACTAACAGGTTTGAAAGTGGTGGGTGCGAGAAAGTCGAAATCATCACAGGGACAAGGGGGGTCTTTCTCTAAACGACGAAAGCTTGAACAGTCGTCTGCGGCCGTGGGGGGGGTTGCCATTACGAAATAACAAAAAATGTGTTAACTATGTGGCAATCATCAAGAATAAGGGAAAAGGAAGACAAAGTACAACCGCACGTTTGTCGATTGGAAAAAAAAAAAAAAAACGACGTAAAAAGAAATGAACTGTCGTGCCAAAACCAAAAGCTGTTAGACCGAAACCACTCAATCCCTGGATCCGCCTGGGCCACTCAAAATCAAGCGTTGAAAAAGGCAAAGAGAAGAAGAAGACCCATTCGAAAGACCGCCTAAAAAAAGGGTGGGTCACACCAGGAATTGGTTGTGTTGGGGGGGTGGAAAAACAAAGACCACAGCCAACATAAATGCCGCGGGGCGTGCCGGAGCAAGAGGGTCATGAAAAAAAAGGGTGGCCCGTTTCCAAAAAGGAATTCTTTTGAAAAGCGACCGGCCAAAGCGAAATTTTGTACCAAAAACTGGGCGGAAAACAGCCAGCGCAACTCAATGCGCGCCAGAAGGATCGACCCGGACTGAGGACAATCGACAAGACTGGGGGGACTCGTTCATCAAAGGGAAAAACGAAGGTTTCAAACTGCCAGGCCCGCGGGTGAGGAAAAAAAGAACGGCGAACGTCCACGACGCTCGAAACCGGTGAACGGGGAAATTGAAAGCAAGCCTGGCAGGAGCAAAGATGGAAAGAAAAAAAAGCATGAAGACAAGGAAACTTTGTAGCTCGAGGGGGCACCAGACATTACTTGCGTGCGAGCACAGGCGGCAGGCGAAAGGGGGAGAAGCCAACCGAAAAAAAAAAACACATGCCGCCTTCGGCGAAAATGTTGGAAAAGCAAAAAAGTGCCGATGTTGTGGTCTAAAAAAACAAACATGGGACGAAACCTACACGATAAAAAAAGCTCTCGAAAACACAACGATGGGAAAATAGGTATGGGAAGGGTGTCCTCGTATTAGGGAGCGGAAAAGGGACCGCCTGGAAAGATAGAACACCAGCTGGGCAAGTAACTCAGTCCTCAAAAAATTTGCAAATCATGGGGGGAGAAAAAGGTTGAGTGAAATGTTCCAGAACTAAAACAACCTTTTTCTCTGGCCGCCCGGCTGATAAAAGAATGAGGGGTCTGTGGGCTAAAAAGTCCAGAAAAAGTCTCCAGTCCATTGCGGGAGCGAACAGAAGGCTCTAAGGGGATTTGAAAAGCAGCCGTGCATAAATAATGGATCTAAAGAACGGCGGGGGAAAGTAATAAATCGAAGACCGGATTGGTTGTGTCTACACACACGCGGGGGGCTTACACAATAACAAGGTCCTACGGGGAAGAGGGCGAGCTGTAAATCGTTTAACTGTTACGAAGACAAGTGGGAAAAGGTGGTGATGGGGGATCCCGAAAGGGGAACGGGCGCTAACCCGAATGGAAAAGGCGTATGGTGGTTGGCTCCCAAAGGGGGGGGGAACAAAAATATCAATGCAACCATGGGGGATTTGGGGAGACAGCTTGGTGTGTTCCACCGTAAAATTCAGGTTGTTAATAAAAAAAAATGCCTGGTGCAGTGTGACACAAGTCGACGGCAAGAACCGAGACGAGGAGAAAACGGACAAACTTTGGAGGGGAAAGGTGGCGAAGAAAAACAAAAGGCGTGTGGGGCAAGTAAAAAATCGGGGTCCGGCGAGGGGATAAATAAAAGATTCGCGGCCTGTAAAAAAAACAAGATGGGGGAGCCCAGAATCGCAAGGGAAGTGTTAGGGGGTGGGGGAAGGGGTTCAGATTAAGTCATGGAAAAAAAAAAAAACCCACAAAAACGCCCTGCGGGCCAATAACGGCGGGGGGGATGGAGCCTTAAAGGTGGTAAATCGACAACTAACGGTTTACAATGGATCAGCACGTGCGCGGTGATGACCTAGGCAAAAGAACGAGGGTGCGTAAAAAAACACCCAGCACAGCACCGACAGTCGAACTGAACACGATGCGAAAAACCTTGTAAGGGGGGCGGCCACTCTGGATTTTAAAAAAAGGAGGAGAACAAAACGTGGGTGCGCGAAAGGTCAACCAATGTTTCCGTGAACACCTCAAAAGAAGTTTACCATACGGTGGGGGGATCCGTGGAAAACGTGCGGCGGCCATAAGGGGTGTAACACAAAAAGGGGGGAAGCGGCATGGGTGTTAAAGGATGGGCGACTTGACCGGAGTAGAGTCGGGTTCGTAGAACAAACCGCAGTAAAGCACCTTGAAGGGCCGCCTTTGGTTGGGGCAGTGAATACCCAATCAATTGATGCCCACATGCTAATAAAAGGAAGGGGATCCTCGGGTTGTCTCGATGGAGCTTTCCCTGTGGTTCTGTCAAAAGCGGATAATCAAACGACCAATCATGGGTGTCTATCACCGAAAAGGGAATACCCCAAGGGAACTGGGGGGCTGGCAAAGTCCGACACCAGGGGGGTGTCCTGGGTGCACCTGGCCAAGGGGGGGGGTGAATCAGTTCGAGGGGGGGACTCTTTAAACGAAAGGGTGGCGGGTATTCTCTATGAGCTTAAAAAAGAGCTGGCAGCCAGACAACATAGAGTCTGGGGGAAAGAAACTGTGAACAAGGCTAATTCATGGACGGTAGTTAAATGCCATAAATGCCAAACTTACAAATTTTGAAAGGCGGGGGGTTCACGCACATGCACGCTTAAAAACAAGACAAACAAAACAACCCAGAGCGCCTAAAAATAATCGGAGCTTTTTCCTCAGAGAACCTCTATCAGATTGAAGGGAAGGGTGGTAGCATATTGTTAAAGGTAGGGGGGGTAGGGAAGGAAACGGTAACTGGGGGCGCCTGTGCTCAACCAGACAGCTCAACCATCAGGGGTATAAAGAACAAAAAAGACAGAAGAACGGCAGTGTGGGGGGAGATGAGCAGGGTTGGGATCACTTTGATTGGGGGCGTTCGGCAGGATGGTGTTAGGAAAAG
>Ga0179593_1269993_pt1 | contig 10013 bp, 13 predicted proteins | sample CZODoug2_1_08_16_FD_185931 | JGI IMG/M metagenome (GOLD analysis project Ga0179593, IMG submission 185931) | Vadose zone soil fungal communities from Angelo Coast Range Reserve, California, USA - CZODoug2_1_08_16fungal (PacBio error correction) | ecosystem: Environmental > Terrestrial > Soil >...
CCACGAAACTTTAAGGAGGGAATAAAGCAGACCACACCAGAAGTAGGACGAAACAAAAAGAGGCGAAGAAAGAAGGGGCCCGAGAAGAAGGGCCCCGGGGGCTTGACCAAGGACGCCCCACCCAAATCTTGGAGATTAAATGGAAAAAAAACGGGTTAAGGTAAAAGGGGCAGGATCAAACTGGGAAAAACCTTCGGGAAGAGTAAGCAGAGGGGGGTGGTCGCCAGGAAATCGTAAGCATACGCAGGGGAGACAATCCAGTGGATTCTGGGGAGGCAAATGGTCCGTTTGGGTAGTGTAACTGAGGACAATGACTGAAGGAAAGAAAAAAAAAAACAAAAGAAAAGAAGCAACAGCCTGGAGTACAGCAACATTGACGAGAGCCCGCAAATACCCTAAAGAGAGGGCATCTGAACACGCCCTACATCCATTGACTGATCCTGGGGTATGGGCGGATTCAGAAAAGAAAAAACGTAGGGGGTCAAAAACAAACCCAACGGTGAGAACAAGGCGTCAAAAATCACGACAGCAGGTTCAAACCCACCGGACACCGTCCTATCTCCGCCAATAAAATCACTCGATCCTCGTGGGGAGATAACACAGATGGTGAGAAAGTGGCCGATCTGGGGAAAGGAGAACAGGTGGGTCCAGTGTTGAAACTGTCGCAGGGGGCGGGTAGGTCAAGGGTGGAAAGGGATTGTGTGAAACTCCGGAGAGATATGGATGAGAAAAACGGGGGTGTGGAAGCTCGGACGAAAGAGCGTGCGCGTCAAAAAAAAAAAAAAGAAGTGGGGGGTTACCGGGGGGAGCGGGACTGAATTGGAATGGCAACGCAACCATCGGTGAAATGTACCAACAAGGGAAAAGGGCTCGCATGTGAGTGGTGGAAGAGGCGGATCGCCAAAACGCCCTTGCCAGCATGCTTCACGACGGGGTGAGGGAAAGTTGTAAAAAAACAAACAAGACACAAAGGAAGGAAAAAAGAAAAAATGGAGGTGAAGCAGAAAGAGGACCCGGAAGAAAAGCGGCCGGGACCGAAATGCGCGAAAAAATAAATCCCGTCCAGAAAACGGGTGTTGAAAAAAACGCGTATAGCAGGACTGGACGTGAGGAAAAGTGGTCTGAAGCAAGGGTAGCGTAAAAGGTCGACCCGTCGGGAGGGGGCGAGTCCTGCTACCGCAGAATCCTAATCCAGAATAGAATCGCTAGACTCTGTACGTGCCCGAATCAAAGTAAAGGGCCTCGAGAACAAGTGACTTAAAAAAAGAATGAGGACATCACGCGGACAGGGACCACCAGGGACAGAACATTACCCCGTCACAAGCCAAAAGTATGATTCGTGCGCTCGAATGAACTCCGACAAAAGAAACAAAAAATTGGAGGGGAGGATGTAAAGACCGGGCAAAAGAAACTATCTAATACGCTTCCTGCTCAAATGCGTGGGTAAAGAGGTTGCGACCTTATTCGAGGGGCAAAGCGAACGGAAAAATTCGGAGCTGCACGCCGGGCAACGGAGAAAGCAAAAGAATTGTGTGGGGAAGAAACGGAAAATGCGGGGGAGGACCAAGGAGACAGACAACGAGTCAGCAGCAGGTGTAAAAAAAGAGGGAGAGTAAGAGTTTGTTGACGCAATAAGGAAGACAGGGTGGGGGTAACCACCGGCCGGGCAAAATAGCATCGGGAGGGGACTCAAAACGGAACAAAGGATTCGTAATGCTGAATAGGTGATGATGAGGAGAGATCACACGGAGAGACTGATCGAAAAAAAAAAGAAGAGGTTGATGTCGACGAAAAAAAAAAAAGAAGGGAACGGTCCCAACTCATGGAACGCACGGAGGAAAGGGGTGCCGACGAAGAGGGGTCAAAACCCCGAAGAGTCAAAAGCGGGAAGGTGCTGAACCCACTGCACGTAGCGGCCAGGTTGGTCGAGGCCGGGGAAATGCACCCAGCGGCAAAGGAAACTGTGGTCAGGATAGGGGGGGGGAAAAAAGCAAGCAAAAAACAGGGGGACAAGCAGCGTGCAATAATAAGCAAGTGTTGTTGACTGACGTTCAAATGGATAAGGAAGAAGCCACTTCCAGCCTTTCCGGAAAAGAAAAGGACAAACAATCAGGAAAAGGAAGGGGAAAAAGAATTGGGAACCAAGAAACCAAAAAAAGGAAGCATACTACATGCGTAAAGTGGAGACCGTAGCGTTACCTTGGGTGACAAAAAAAGACCCAGAAAAACATAAAACACTTGAGTAGGAGAAACGGGGGGGAAAACGATGAGAGCAAACCAGGGAAACCTCTCCTGGCGCGAAAAATAGCTTAGAAAAGGGAAACAAAAAAAAACCAGAAAAGTATGTCGACAACACTCCAAAGAAAAAAGAAACGGCCCGAACGGGTATATCCGGATACGAATACCAAGGCGGACGAAAACCTGTTTCTTGCACACAAAAAAACGAGGGGAGCGTGCCGGAGGACGGGTTCTCAGGGGAAATGGGGTCCAAGAGAGAACGCTGGGGACGATCTTGCAGAGGAAGGGACCATGCGGGGCCGGAGCAGGGAACAGAACGAAAAGAAAATAGAGCACCTGAGCCTTGAACCCGAGGAAGGACTTGAAGGACACATGACGTAGATCCGGCGCGTCAATGGGGCCTGACGCGATCCAAAAACAGGAACGGAGAAGAGCCCTCATCTGAGGCCGAGATGACTCGACGGGAGAGGGCAAAAAAATATGCAGAAAAGAATAGTTTCCTTAGCCGATGAAGACCAAGCGGGGAAAAAAACCCGGGGGTTCTGAACGATCGGCCATAAGTAGAACATGCGTAAAAGTACGACCGCTCAATGAAAGAGAGATACAGGCCAGGCCATCGATGGAGTTCGTCCTGCAGTCCAAGTTCAAAGTCGGCCAGACGGGAAAAAAAAAAGACAAAAAAAATAGAAAAAAGCTCTCCGGAGCAAGGGGGAAAAGAGGGGAATGGGGAGTTAGATGCGATCAAAACGCCTGGGCATCAGAACAAGAGGAACCTGGATAGACCTAAGAGCAAACATAAAAAAACTACGAAAGCGCAACAGATCACTCGAGATAAAAAATAAAAAAAAGGAGGAAGAGAAATCAAAGGAAGCGATCGTTTCTATAAGGAGCACAAAGAGCAGCAACAGAACACAAAGGAGAAGGGAGAAGGGGACATACGAGCTCACGGGGGGGCCCCGAGGGGGGAAATCATTTTGGTTGGAGACGGCGTCACGGGGGACCAATTATCCGAGTTGAAGCTCAAGGTCCTGGGGTCTGGTAAAACTATCGAGCCGCAACCGTCGGGAGAAGGCCTTTCTTGAGGCGAGCAGGACTTAAAAGTTTGCAGGCGAAATCCAAAAAACTCGAACATCAAAAAATACCGCTTGGAAAGAAAGTCCTCTGATATCTGGTGACTGGAGATATCGAAGGTGGAACGACAAGATGGTCCTCGGGGGTGGACGAAAAAAAAAAGCTTGTGAGGAGGGACAAGGTGGGGCTAGAACGATCCAGTGGCGGGGGGAGAAGGGCCCTTATGAAGGTTTCATGTCGAAAGAGGATGGGGTCCGAGCGTGCCATAGAAACAAGGGGGCAGCGTCTAGTTAAGAGTGGGCTAAGGAAGTAAAAGATCAAGAAGAGATCCAATCGTGTGGAACGGCACGTCCCGAGCCGCCTAGGCAAAAAAAGCGAGGACGATTAGAAAAAGACTCGGGCCGGCAAAAGGAGAGGGGCGCTCCGGATAAGAAAGGGAACAAAGGGACTGGGGCCAAGGAGAGAACTCATGAAGGACTGTAACTAAAGTCAAAGGGTGGAAAAAGAAATCATCCGAAGAGATCGAAAAGGTTAACAGAGAAGTGGGGGGATGACTGGTAAACGAAAAAAGGTCGAAAAACGGAAGACTACACGCAGGAGGTGGAGGGGTGGAAGAAAAAGGAACCCGCAGGAAAGACGACTCTGGGAGAAAATCGTAGATCACCCGGAGTGGGAAAAGCGGAGGGTCTCCCTCCGGCCGAAAATGGTCAAAAAGCCAATAACTCGGCGCGCCAGCGCGGTGAAAGGAGAGACAAAAGTACCGTCAGGCAGGAAAAGGGGATGGGGCACGACAATTGACTTGTCAAAAAAAGAAACGCGCCGGGAGAGGGAAACGATGTATGGTATTAGAAGACAAAAAGTGGCGTCAAGACCCCCTCGTCAGGAGTGGGGAAGGCCCAGCGAGGGAGGGGCACTTGTGGGAAGTCGCCGAAAAAAAAGAGAGAGGATAGGTGGGAAAAAAGACACGAAACTACTGAAAGCATGCTCCCTGACTCAGAAACGAAAAAGTGAAGTGACGGAAGACAATGAAAAAATTGTTGTTCATGTGGTGTGAACCCACGCACGGGAAAAAAAAAGCCGGGCAAAAACCCCTGGAAAAAAAAAGGAACTTGGACCTTCGACCAACAAGAAGAGAAATCAATGAAACGTGAACGCAACGGCTTAATAGGGACTATCAAGGGGACACCCCTTGGCAAACGTCGGCAACGGTGTTGGTAGAGGACAGGATTTGCTCAGAATCTCAGCGAGTACAGGGTAAAAAAAAAAAAAGCACGAAAAATGGGGGTCTTCAAAAAAGGAGCGGCCTTTATCTAAAAGAGAACTTCCGAGCCACAAGTACCGCCATGAAGAAATCAGGCATATTGACAGAGATGGGAGCCAATCCGACGAAAGTGCCTAATCAAAATGAGACGAAAGAAACCGAAAAAAGGGTCGAAAGCCATCGGACAGAAACAAGACAAAAGAAAGAAAAAAAAGGAAAGAAAAAAACCCCATAAAAATAACCGACCGTCAGAAAACAAGAGGGAAAGTGAAAAACCCTTGGACAAAGAGAGAAGAGAAACTGTAGACTGTCCATCTCCCGAAATGGTCAGGGGGCACGGAACCCATGATGTTACCAAATGGACTTCAAGCCGGAAAGAAAGGAAAGAAGTTCTAAAGGGGAGGTGGAAGACAACTAGACGATTAAGAACTGTGACTATGAAAGAGGAAAAGAACACACAAAGGAGCAGAAACCCGGACCAATCAAAGCGCCATCCAAGCAAAGGCGGGGGGTAGCCAGAGGATCAGAAAATGACTCGGAAACGATACAGAAAAGAGAGTGCAAAACAATCCATATTCCAGTCGGTACGGGGGGGGGCGGCGATACACAAAGAGAGAGTGTGGTGTCCTACGAACGAGGGGACATGGTCGTGAACGGAAACCGACCGCAGTAGCTGATGGGAGGGCAAAAGGAAGACTGAAGGTATATAGAAGAAGGAGAGTCGTGGCCTGAAGATCCTAGTGGGTCAAAAAAAACGAAGAGGAGAAAAAGTGAACCAGTGATGAAGGAAAACAAGGGGTCGGGAGGACAGGGCTGTCTTGAGGATGAGTCAAACGGAGGGCAAAGAAGGACCGAAAGAACCCAGAGAAGAAGAGAGAAGAACCGAGTCTTTAAACTACTGAAAGATCTGTAAAAGAGAGAACAAACCCCGGTAAGAGGAGTACAGGAGTGCGAGCACGGGGAACGGGTGGGAGAGGGGCGTGACGCATTAACCTTTGCACGATAGAAAAAAAGAAACTTGAATAAGACCAGTGTTCGCAAGCACAAATTGGGAGGGGGTCCGGTGCTAATAAGGAATCCAAGGGGAGCAGGCAACTAGGAGGAAAATGACTGGGAAAAGCACCGTCATGCAAAGAGAGTCAGAGCAGGCAAAAGGAAGAAAATGGCAAGAGAACACTGATACTGGAGAAGGAGTCAGGGAGGAAATGTGCGAAAAGAACGGCAACAAGGAGGAATGGCCAATTACAAACCCTGGACAAAGCCCGAGGATCGGCAGACGATAAACAATCAACAAAAAAACTTGAGGAAAAAGCAATGAGAGGAATAGGGGTCCAGAGCAAGATGGACCTGGGTCAGATGTAAAAGAAAAAGAAAAACAAAAAATGGAGGAGGGAGTAGAAAGAGTCACAATGACCAGGACGGGGGCAAGATAACTCCCTAGTCCTGCCTTGGGCGGGCAGCAAGAGCTCGCCGGTAGCGGGCGAACATGCTAGAATCTTGCACCAAACTGAGATACGCGATATGGTACTTATTGAAAGGGGGGTGAAAAAAGTGGGGACTTTACACAAACACGGCTGTTATGATCTTTTCAGGGAGGAAAGGGAAGGTGGGGAAGTGCTCAAGAAAAATACATCTTGTGAAGAAGGGGATTTGAAAACACCCGAGGCTCCCCCAGAAGCCAACGAGTAATAACTGACGTAGAGGGGAGCAGGGGGAGAAGAACTTTGGAGGTCTTCGGAATGCGGGGGGACGATTTCGTCATGGACGGGTTCCCCCAGGAAAAGGGAAGAATTCACAAAGTCGTCAAGGGGGACTAAAAAAAAAGAGAGGAAAGAAGGGGAAGAAAGAAGCGCAAACAACGGCGGGGTAGGGGCCAACAAAGAAACACAGTTTATTCGGCAGAAAGGGGGAGGATCCGGATTGTTCGTCGAAAAAAAGAGCATTAAGGGGGTAACTCACTCGTGACAATGCAGAGAGCAGAAGCAGGGGGGTGGAAATAAGAGAGGACGGCCAAGACATGAAGGGTTTCAGCAAATCAGCCAGACGGAAGGCCGAAGTTAACAATAAGGTGACATTATCCGTCAGAACCAAGTCGCAGGTCAGGAAAGGGGATGGTGGGTGTGAAGGGGCCCCTCCAGTGAGGTCACCCTCAGAAGTTCACACAAGATAGATCGAAACAAAGAGAAAAAAAAATGTAAAAAAAAAGAGGGATTGCAAAAGATAAAAGAGGGGGGGGGAAAAATCCGAGAAGAAATGAGCAAAAACAAAAGAAATCTCGCACCACCGACGAAAGAAGAAAGGGGTGTGAAAGGAGAAGAAAAAAAATGACAACTCAGTGAACACCGTCCGCGAGCTTGAAAGAGGCAAAAATGTGGCCGGCCAAGGGGCAGGAAGCATGAAAAGGGACACACTTTCGGAGGAAAGAAGAAGGGGGTAGGTGGTCCCGGGTCAGGCTCTTTGGGCATACTGACATCCGTCAGAAAGATAAAAGAGAGTCGACATCCCGGTGGATGGAGGGGGTGGTTGGCGCGTGCGTTGGGGGGGCGCAGGGAGGAGAGGATACCCCGGCGACCGAAGTCAAATAGGAAGGGGAGACCGCCAGACTTGACGAAAGCCCAAAGATCCAAACGAAAAGGAGCGTTCATGGAGGAGTCAAAACTCTAAGGAGGGAAAAGACTGGGTATTGCGTCTGCTGCAACAAACAAAACCTCTGATTTTCGATCAATCAAACCAACAACGACCAAAGGAGACACTCATCAGGGAAGCCAAAAAAGAACACGGTAACCACAGGACGACCTAAAAAAAAGGAAAGGAGTCACGTGTGCGATCCAAAGGGGGGGTGGGAATAAAGAGTGAAGGGGCAAAGGCTCGTTAGCGAAACAATTGAAGGGTCTTCGAGTTCACAAAGCTTGAATGGGGGACCGGGAAAGGTCCTTGGGGGCTAGACGAAACTTGGGTGATCTACGGTTGGGGGAAATAAAAGGAAGTCCAAGATCGAGGACAAGGCAAGTCTTTGTTGTTAATGCGGATGCCAAGGGGAATTCAGAAACCTGGTGAGAAAAGAAAGGGAAAAATGCCCTACCCGTAAAAACAAGAGGCATGGAGGGTGGGGGGGCTCTCATGGAAATCGCAGCCCACAGGACGCGTTCCAGTCATGCGTCGAAGGAATGGAAAAAGCAGGACTTTGAAAATAGAAGAAAAAAGAAAAACAAACAAGAAGTAGAAGAAAAGAAGGGCAATGAGAAAACCACTCGCTGAATAACAGCATGGCACAATACAGAACGGCCCATCGGCATCGTGGGGGGGGGGCATAAGATGGAAAAGACGTCGGAGGTCCAGTCACCGTATAAGTGTTCTATATCTGGAAAGGGCTCTGCCAGTAGTTAAAAAAAAGGCAGGAGGGCACAGATCCGTTGCTCAAAACAAGCAAGCCCGGGACCAATGTAAGAAGAATCAGGGCTTCATGACGGGGGGGGGGGAAATGCTATAAAACCAGGAGAGGTCAGGCACGGCTTTCGTGGCTACAGACTATACCCTGTCCTCTGAACTCGACAAACCGCTACGTGTGGGACACGCCGGACAAGACAATGAAACTTCGCGCAAAAAAGGCAAAACCGATCTCAGTGCTGCATACTCAGCTAACCGAACAGAAAAAAAGGAAATCAGCTAGTGACGGTGGTGGGGGAAAACAGTAATCGGAAACGGGATCAATCAAATCAAGAGGACAGGCAACCCTGATCAGCCTTGAAAGGAGGGGGGGGGGGAATGAGGGGTTGTCACTCAATTGAAAGGATCGGGGAAAAACATTGAGTAAGACAAGGGCCGTGGTGGAGCAAACGAATAAGGGCGAAGAATGAAAAGGGCCCGGTACGGCGCCAATAGTTGGGGTTTAAAGGAAAAAGGCAGGAGGGGGGAAAGGCAAAAAAGTCGAAACAGAAAAACACGATGGGAAGAGAAGCAAACGGGGTGTTCGATGACGGTCGGGGATAAAAGGGGAGGGCGGAGCGAGCTGGGGTGGAGAACTGAGAGAAATTACGTTTAAAACCGGCCTTGACAAGAGGAAACGAAAAGTGGGAACGATAAGGGATGGACTGAAGGGTCTCATAAAAAGACGGAAAAAACAGCAGGTTGATGTAGCTGGACCCGCTCGGAGTCGAGGGAAAAAAAAGTCACTCGAGGGATAAAAATGGGGAAGAAGGAAACGCTTTCACCCCGCCTCAGCAAAAAAACGTCAAGGAGGGGAGGGGCGTAGAAAAAAAAGGTTGTGTAAAAAGAAAGGGGAAGGAAATAGCAACGGTGCTTTTTGTGGTGAAAGAAAGGATCCCGGCACATCAAGTACCAACAAGGGGGCACTCACCAAGCAACATTCCCTGGGTGTGAAAGGGGAAAGGAGAAGAATCGTAGGAGGCAGATCCTCGAAATAAACAGGGGAGAGCTTGAAGAACACCGCCCAACATAACACCTAGAGAAAAGGAAAAAGAAAGTGGCCGATGGTGAGTATCCTCAAGGGGTCAATTGAGCATACGAAAGATTCAGTAGGACAGAAAACGGGTTCATCACCGATGGAGAGGGCCCATGAAACAGGCAGAGACTGCTAGGAAAAGGGGGTCTTAGAAGATGTCCAAAACAGAGAAAATCCGCCATGGCCGGCGCCGGCAGACAAGAATAGGAAGGGAAAAAACCTCAGCATGTAGACACACAGAAAAAAAAAGAACAAGAAAAGGCCGTGATCTGAGAGCCCGATAGGACCAACCCGGGAAAAGGGTTCATTCACACGCGGAAGGGGGGGGAGGGAAACCGACCGCGTGACGGGGTCTCGTTCAAGGTCAAGAACCGGAGAAACCTGAAAAATCGTGTCTGGAGTAGGGCGGATGCGGCAAGAGGGGGAAAACCAAAGCGACTCAGCTAGTCCTGAACAAGAAGTTGAATCCCTCGTCGCAAGCGGAAAAAGTAAAGTAACCTCCGGCGCGGAGAAAGGTTGAAGAGAAATGGATAAAAAGGGAAGAAGCCAAACCGCCCTCTATACGACGTGTCAAAGGGGCAAAAAATGCAAGACGGGAGGGAAAGTCTGGGAGAAGGAGAGCCGATAAGCGGGAGGGAACCCTGTGTGTTCTGACGATCAGAAGAAAGAGAGAACAACTTGAATGACATCAGGGCAAAGAAAAGGAAGAAGAGGGGGAGACGAGAAAGGAACCATACTAAAAATAACGCGCCTAGATTGCAAAGAACCAGAGGGCGAATAGCCCGAAAGATAAGACCAAAAAAAAAGCAAGGAGGGACGGGCCAATCGCGATTGGCTATCGAAAAAACAGAAAGGAGACATGAGGACATCCTAGCGACCGGCGACAAGCCTCACGTGACGAGACCAGAGAAAAGAGAGAGAATACAAAGGGCGTGAAGCTGAAGCAAAGGGAAAAAGGAGAAAAGAGGGAGGGAATCAAAA
>Ga0179593_1286580_pt1 | contig 10013 bp, 16 predicted proteins | sample CZODoug2_1_08_16_FD_185931 | JGI IMG/M metagenome (GOLD analysis project Ga0179593, IMG submission 185931) | Vadose zone soil fungal communities from Angelo Coast Range Reserve, California, USA - CZODoug2_1_08_16fungal (PacBio error correction) | ecosystem: Environmental > Terrestrial > Soil >...
ATCAGGGTCGACAAAAAATCGACCGGGTAGAGTGAGGCCATAGAGACACACAAAGTCTTGCACAGAGAAAGCACCAAACATTCCCGTCCAAAATAAGGAGAACCAAGAAGAGGTGTCTTCTCTTCCGAATCAGAAAGTACAGAGGTATGCCTTGGGCGAAAAAAAAAAGGGTACGTGCACTGGGTCAGCGAGCAGAGGGTTGGAGTTTAGGCAGTGACGAACAGGACAGAACAGCAAAGGAAAGGGGAACAGGTTGGGCACCTGCATAAACTGGGGGGACTAGGAAAGACATGAGGCAATAGGGGATGAGTGGGGGACATACGACGGTCAAGATACGAGCAATATAGACGGGGCTCAATGGCACGTAACCTTAAGGCGAAAACCGTGATGCAAACAACGAGTTGTGGGTTCGGGAAAGGATACTTCCAAACGTGAAGGAAAGGAAAAGAAAACAAGAAAAGTGAACCCAGGAATGAAAGGGGGGGTGAAATGCCGGTCACAAAAAGGCAAAAAATTGCTCCTAGAGAAACTGGAAGGAGAGTCACAAGTGGAAAAAAGGAAGGGAACATCGGGAAAGCAATCCATCAGAAACAGGGGGTCAAAAAAGAGGGGGGGAAAACCACAAAAAGGTAGGATGTTAAACGGTAGACAAAAGAAGATTCCCGCCGGAAGTGGATTGTGAACCGGAACCCTCACGCCTCAGGGAGTAGATCACAGAAAGTCCTTTCTTCAATAAAGGGGATAAGCTGTAGGGTATAAAAGGGAAGGGAAAAAACTCGATATCTTTGAAAAAGAAGGCACGGGGAAAAAAGGTGAGAAGACCTTTGGAGGTATCGATTCAACACGACAAGAAAGGAGGAAACTTCTGAAAAGGAATGGGGGGGGCGAAAATAGGTTGGAAAATTTGTCAAAAATGAGGGGCCGGGGGTCTCAAGGAGGAGGCCAAAAGAGGTACAAGAAAAAGGGGGGGGGAAGCGGCCCCTAAAATAAAAAACGTCCCCAAGTGCGGAAAGACGGCGCACCACAAGGTAGGGAGGGGTCCCTTTCTACTTGGAAAGAAAACAGGGGGGTCCCTGGGGAACACACCAGTAAATGGACGAGAAACGGGGGAAAAAAAAAAAAAAACGCGGGGAAAGGTCAAAGAGATTCTACGGCAAGGACAAGTCGACTTATCGGAGGGCACAGAGGGCACCTGAAAGGCAGGAAAAATGAGGGGAAAAAGTCGCAACAGTGGATTACAAAAAAAAACCAGGGGCACATTCCATCACCAAAAAGGTGGCAAGTGGGAATCAAAAGGATTCGGATAATCAAAGGGGGCGAAATGCCATAGCCGGGTTTGGGGAAAAAACATTGAAGAGACCCAGACGTCTCTAAACCGTGATTGGGTAACAAAAGAGGGGAGGATTGGGCTGACCTAGAAATCATGGGGCAAGGAAAAAAATCGCCCTTAAAGCGTGACTAGAAAAGAATAACGAGGGGACCGACGGGTCCACACGTAATAACCAGGGCTTTGAAGACAGGACGCATCCATCCGAATAAAAAAAGAAAAAGGGGAATCGGACAAGTGGGGGCAACTTGGCATGAGGACTGGGGAATTGGATGTGGATGGTCTCGAAGAAAAAGCACTTCACGGGGGAAATCGGACCAAATGAAAATATTGGACGGATAAATTGAAAAAAACTGGGGGGGAGGGTGTCTGTCCGTGGGGTGGGGGGAAAAAGCATAAAGGCGGGCTCCGCAAGAAATGAAGAGAGGTACTAATCACCAGGGGTGGTCTACCATCAAGCACACAGAAACCTACCGTCACATTGAAAAAGTTTGAATTTTAGGGGGGAAGGGGGAAGAACCCGAGAAAAATTGGAAATGTTCGAGCCACACAAACAGAAAGAAAGCGCATCTGTGAACTCAAAGAGGTGCAGGATTCAATTCTACCGTCTAATGAGGTGCGGGGCCAAGAAAAATAAAACACAGAAGTATTCCATTATTGCAAGGGGAAAGGGGGGGGGGGGGGATGCGTAGGGTATTAAGGATAAGGACAGGATCAATAGGCCTACGGTAAAAGACTAAAAAGCAACAATTAATTAAGATGCTGGGGGGGGGGGGGGGGTATGGTTATCCCAAGGGAGGCACATGGGGGGGTGAGGGAAGAAAAGGATCCGTGGGTAGGGACATCTAGGAAAGAGGGTTCAGGGACCACAAAAAAGGAAAAAGGTTACTGGGGGAAGCAGGAAAAGAATAACCCCGGTTCCGGTCACCCCTGACAGATATCTTAAGTCACAAGATAAGGGAACCTAACTTTCCGAAAAGACCTGGGGGGAATGAAAGGGCGGAAATGACAAGAAGAAAAAGAATCGACGGACCGCGGGGGATTGGAAAAATTTTGTATGGGGGACCTGGTTCAGAGGACAAAATCTTCCGGGGGGGCAATTGGGCTCTCCACACTTAAAAAGGAGCATAGGGGATCTAAAGCCGCTGAGGGGGGACGCCGGGTTCAAATGATGCCGAGTTACGTAAGGTGAAGAGTCATTAACGAAGTCCGTTTCAGGGGGGGGGAACAGGAAAAAGGCCAAGTCGAAATATTGAAAGGGAGAACCAAGCAATTGTTGATGAAATCATCGAGAGCGGCTCAAACCCAACAACTTTGAGGGAATGGGAAGGAAGGAGAAGAAAGGGGCGTGGGGTGGAAAGGGAAAATATTTCAAACTTGAGGCATGGAAGGGAAAAGAAAAGTCTTGAAATATGAACGTTACCCGGGGGACATTATAAGGGGACAAGAAGGGACACAGGAGTAGTAAAAGGGAGGAGAGGAGTACATAATTCTTCGTAATTTGGAAGAGAAATGACCAGCAGAAAAGGAAATTGAATAGAAGGGGGAAAAACCAGTGGGACAAACAAAAAATGAAAGCCCGCAAGGGAGAAAGAGGCGGGGGGGTACATTTTGTGAAGGAAGAGGGAGCCAAGGATCTAATTTTCGTAAAGGTATTATAGGTGGAGGCTATAAGAGGCGGCGGGTCAATGTAAACCTGCAAAGGGAATGGGAGCAAGGTCACCCCTCCTGGTGGCGGACGAAATTACTCTAAAAGGGACACCAGAAGGGAGGCCAAGTAGAAAGAAAAACGGGAGAAGTATGGACTGGGCAATCACTGGGGGGGCAGACGGGGGGGGTCAAAGAAAAACGCCAAAAGCCAAAAAGCAAAAAAAGAAGGGAATGGGCAAAGAAAAGAGGCGTAAACGAAGGAGGGTATTATCATGAAAAATCTAGGGAAAAAGACCATAGACGAAAGGGGAGGGAAAAAAAGAAATTATCAAAAGAGAAGGGGGTTATTTTGGTTGACACGACCCGTAGTCGACGGGGGGGGGATTGTAGATAGGAACAAATCTGAGAAAGAAGATGTGGCGGGGGGGGGGGGGGGGGGGCGGAAACTGGCCCCTTGCGGCGGGCAGCAAAACTAACACCATCAATTGGGAAATGGCCACATTAGGGTGAAAGAGTTGTAGGCCCAAGGGCAACGGGGGGGGAAGAATCTGGAGACAAGATGGAGAGGGCCGGCTAGGGGGCGGGGTGCAAATGACAAAAATGGGGGGACAGAAGGATTGAGCGGAATGGAGTGGTGTGAACGATGTTAGGGGCCCGAAAAAAAATGAGGGGAAAAAAGAAAGCTTCTCAAAGTCAACGAATGGGGCAGAAGATAAAACAGAAATTTTGGGAGAATTAGAAAAGGTGCGGGGAGGTTAGAATAGGGGTGCGGGGGAGCGAAGGGACCAGGGAAAAGGTACGACATGGTTGTCTCGAAAGCTGAAGAGCGGGAGGGTTTGAAGGCAAAGGCAAAAGAAAGGATTCTTAAATTAAGCCGCTGGGGAAAAAAAGGTAAAACGGTGTAGTCATCGATGGGGGGGGGGGGTAAAAATATTAAATGGGAGGAAAAGAAAACAATCTGCTTAAGGGAAATTGGAAAGCATCCTTACACTTTTAATCTGAACCGAACCGAAAGGGCCGTTGATGTTGGGAACCAAGTGCACAAGGTGGACTGGGGCAGGTGCAAAAAACGCAAGGTTTTGGAGGGGTAATCAAAAAAAAAAATTGGGTTCAAAAAAGAAGAAGGGTAAAAAAAAAACACGAAGATGAGGTCATTTCGGAAAACACCCGATCGGGATGCCAGAGAAGCGCTGAGGGGGACGAAATGGCCGCGGTCGAAGGATTTCGTGCAATCCGTTGGGGGGGAATTGGCCTGCTGGCAAGTCGACAGGAAAGTTGCTCTATGAACAGAAAAAAAAGGGGGGGGGATCCCGTAAATCGAAGACAACCCCCCCAAAAAAGTGAAAAGAGAGGATATGTGCATGGGGGGACAACACAACAACGGCCCGATTTAATCAAAACGGGATATCTGGATCCGGAAGAAAAAGAGGGAAAAATGTGACTAAAAAAAAACAGAGGGCTCCAATTCCGAAAGTTCGAAAGCCAACCGGGGTTTTGGCCTTAATCACCGGGGGGGGGGGTGAGCGAGATCACACCTACAAAAAGGGGGAGTCCATGAAGATTGGGCCTTTTAAGGCACCGCTTATGACTAGGCCAAAAAAAGGGAGAAAAGAGAGAACCAATTAAAACCTAAAAAGATAAGGTGAAAAATCTTACTTACTTTAAGGGGGACGTAAAAGGGCAAATTCAATTGAAAAAAAGCAACAATTTGTACAGTCTGGGCGTGGGTAGGGGGGGGGGGATCCAAATGTCCAAGGACGAACAGTGGGGGGCCAAAAGTTTAACCGCGGAGGAAAAGGAAAAAGTTTATGAGGATGGGGGATCAGATTTTCACGGGGAAAAAAGCGGAACAATGACTAGATAGCAGGAATTGCCTGTGTGAGGGACAAAAGACAAACAAAAATCAATATTAGGGAAAGAGGAAGTGTATCACAAAAAAAAAAACGAGCACAGCAGGGGGGAATAAATGACGTTTTGACCATGAACCACGCGGGGGGGAATACACGGGTGGTCGCCAAAAGAAGCAGGGTAGACAGTGGGAGATGGATGACCTCCGGGGCTCAACATTATGGTTGTCGAGAAGGGGAAAAAGGGGGTTTGGGCAAAAAAAAAAGCAAGCAAGCTCCTTGGGGGGGCCTGGATCCCAACTAGAACACAAGAAAAGGGAAGGAAAAAAAGGTTCCACGGAAAGGAAGAAAATCGATGAGGCCAATCCCTGAGGTTGCAGCCTAACCGGGATTAAAAAATATCTATTAAAAGCATGGTTGCAATGGGTGAAATACAAAAAGACAATCAACTTTGGCTACAAAGGAAAGAAAAAGACCGAGTTAAATATTCCGAAGGGGAAAGAGCGTAAAAAAGGAGTTGCACTGGGTATGGGGCAGAAATGGCCTCATAGAAGGCACTTTGGGGACACTAGGCATAAAAGGATACAACAAGGGAAATCTACTGATATTCTTACTCGAAAAAACAAAACAAGGAAAGGGAACAGAAGAGTATACATTAGCCGAAAAACGTTAGGCGTGCTTAGCCATAGAAAGAAAAACATTTGGGGGGGAAGGAGAGCCACACAAAGTGCATGAACACATCGAGCCAGGAAATCGTTCAGTAAACCGGCGCCAGACATAGGTCCAGTAGTTGCATTTTGACGACCAAAGGGGTAAGGCTGGGGGGGGGTCAGGAGGCAAGAAGGCGGAAAAAAGGGAATTTAGTGAGGCTGAAACTGAAACGCATATGGAAAAGCAAGATGTCTCAAGGGGGCACCGTTCCTCACATTGTGGGTGGTAGACCCGTGGGAAAGAAATGCACGGAAAACGGCAAAGAAAGGGAGGTGGACATCTCGAATAACAATAGACAAAAAACCGGGAAAACTCGTGAAAGCAATGGTACTACAAGGCTCGGGGGTCGAAAAAAAATTGGATAAAAAAAAACGAAGTTTTGAAGGGGGTCAAGGAATTCATTACCAAACATGGATGGAGAGAGTACAACTGAAGCTCCGAAGGAAAAAGGGTTTGAAGGGCACGCACAAAAGGCAAGGGGAACAAAATTAGATAGAGGGAAAAAAAGGGAGGGGATTCAGGGCAGGACAGAGGAGGCAACATCGCCAAAAAAAGACAAGCCATCCTTTGCGGGTCAAAAACAAATAAGGGGGGGGGGGAACCAACTGTATGCGTTGGATCCACAAAGGAAAAGGATTCACACTCCGGGGGTTTCAAGGATGGGGGGGGAAAAAGGACTAGAAAAAACTCAACGGAATTCAAGATCAAAAGGGGGGTACTCTTGGGCGGGGGGGTGCCAGATTGGGGGGGAGAAAAAGTTTGGAAAAAAGCTAGAAGAGGTGGGAGAAAGCCAGAGGGCATAAAAGGGGGCGAATCCCACTGGTGGAAAAAAGGGAGAGGGAGGGAAACAAAAACCGGAGGAGCAACATTGGGCTATCTGTTTAGACCATAATGCGGGGGGGGGGCAACGGGAGACCAAGAGAGGGGGGACACGCACAAGCACCGGGGGGAAAAAAAAAAGGCACCCATCTCACTATTCAAGTAAAGGTACACAGGAGATACTGCAACGTGAATAAAAGGGAAAAATAAGGTTCCCTCCTGTGCCGCAGGCAACAAGGGAAGGGGAATTGAAAACGTAAAAAAGAACGACCTACCTTCTTCACAAAAGACGGGAGGAGATGGATAACTGATCTAAGAAAAAAAATTTGCCTGGGACCATAGAAAAAAAAAAGACAGGCACAGGGTGGGGAATAAAAAACCCACCCAGGGAAAAAAAAAACCTGGCGGAAAGAGGAAAGACAAATGGCACGGTGGGCATCACCGCGCTAATCAAAGAAAAGACAGAAGGATAAAATAGAAGGGGAATTTAGTGGAAAAAAAAGTCGATCAAAACAAAACGAAAGGGATACAACCTGGGGAAGGTGTGGAAAGAGATTAGGGTCCCTTTAAGGTAAAGTACATGGGGGGCACAACTGGGCTTAAAAAAAAATGTCAGCAGGGAGCGGTCGAAAATAATAAAAGCTTCAAACACGGGGCAATGAAAGCACCCGGACCAAGATGAAAAAACATAACATCCCATCTAAAAATAAAAAAGACAAAAAATCGGGTGGGTGTATGAGTGTCCTGTCGGTGCGTGAGGTTTACTAATTATTTTATCACGGTCAGAAATCATCAGTCAACCAAAGAAGAAAAGCCAAAGAAGTTTCCGTAGGAATTTATTTACACAGGGTGTTCAGTCCTTTTCGCACCGAGCGGGGATGTCGAAGGAAAGCATCGTCATTACTGGAAAAACCGAAAAAGGGTAACGAACCATCTTGAAAACCACAGACGGGGCAAATTAAAATTTGATTGGGAGTTAGAAGCAGCGAAAAAGGGAAAAGTGTCAAAAAAAATAAACCCCTCAAAAGGCGAAAAACGGCCTCATAGTTCGAAAGGAAGGTACTAAAAAAAACTGGAAATACGTGCAAGGGCATAAAAAAAAGAACAAACCTAGAGAGAAAAATTAGTGGCACCAAAAAATTAAAGGAAAAAAGGGGGCGAATGGTTGAAAAGGAAAGGAAGTTCATGGATCAGATAAGAAGAAGGTATCGGAGGGCACAGCCAAATGGGAACCCACTACGGGGTTCTGGGGGGGGGGGGGGGGGGGGGGAAAGGGTGTGCCCAGAGAAAAAGTGTGAATCATCCTTCAAAACACACGTTGTTCTCGGGAAAGCGGGGTAAATTTGCGCAGCAATGGGGGTTAAAGTGTGTCTATATAAACCGGGGGGGTAACCCTGTAAACGCGATCTCGAACGGCAACAAGAGAAAGAACTAAGAAAGGTCAATATACTTGAGCGGGGCGGAAATGGGACTCAAAAAAAGGATTTCTGGGCGGTCAAAAGGAACACTTTTTACTTGTTTGGGGATGACGTGTGTCATCGAATAATGGGAGTGTCAGGTGTGGACGCTCAAAAAAAAAACTTAGAAGAGCAGCAGGGGGTATCAAGATCCTTCACTTTAGACAGCTGGGGGGGTGCTCGTATGATGGACGAATTACGGCAGGGTAAAAGTCCAGTAAAACTAAGGGGACTGGGGGCCGACCGGAAGCAAGGTCAGAAATATTTAAAAGGGGGGCCCCAGAATCCAATGGAGGCCTAACAATCAAAGGAGGAAACAACAACAAAACGGATAATAAATATAGAATAAAAGGGCACGTGGGAACCGTGTCAATAGTGTACTACATTCGGGGGAAGGGGAGAAAAGACCTTTCGTTAAAAGGGATCCACCAAACCTTACAAAAAAGTGGAGGGTCGTAAATAGAATACACAGAGAACGAAAGAATCAGGACAACAGCGTAGGCACGAATGTAAGGGGAATCCAAGTCAAAGAATTTGAAAGCGAAGGGGAGACCGTCACAAAGAAAAACCGAGACACAATTAAGAGATCTGTTGGGGGTCAATGCACGGAAAATAAAGGCAAGAACAGGGGATAGAAGGGGGACAACGTAGTTAATCTTATCAATGTTTTGGTCTATAATCGCTGGTGGCACAGGGAAGCAGGGACTGTGACAGAACATTTTAAAAAATATGCTCTCAAAAAAGGGGACCACATGGGGGCCAAAAAAAACATCAAAACCAGAAAACTTGAGAAAGATTGTGACGGGACCATCATGGTTGTGGAGACTTCAAAAATAAAAACCAAAAAAGTCCAGAGAATAAATGGGGGCGGGCTACTGAAAAAAAAACCGTATTGGGATATTGAAATACATGGAATATATTGGTCCACAAATAAAAAAAGGGAAAAACGCAAAAATGGGAAGTGAAATATTGGATCGAGAGGGTTTGTTGGGGGGGGGTTGGACGACCTGATTAGACGGTAGAATTGGGGGGGAATCTGAAAAGAAAAGGAAAGACCGGGACAAGAGGTGCTGTGTGGCCCCGACTTGAACAAGGGGGGCAAGTGCGGATAACGTGCCACAGTTGTAAAACCAGAAAATAAGGGTTGGAAAAAAGAAATGGCAAGGAGGGGGGGGGTGACCTATGTGTAAAAAAACAGAAAAAAAGGTGGAAATGTTATAGAATCTCAAAGGAAGAACTCGAATTATTCGTAGAAGTGAGCGTAGGGAGAAGGAAAGAAAAAAAATGGGAAATGGAAATAAAAAATTATCACATGATATTTCCTTTTCGGAGTTCGTGACTTATCAGTAGAATACTCACAAAAGAGATTCCTCAATGCAACGAAAGAAGTACCTAAGAAAAGGGGGTGGACCATAGAGGAGACTGACCTGTCTGGTTAAAAAGTCCAGGGTCGTCACAAAACACAACCGGAGTTGCGTCCGTGAAGATTAGCGACAGACAGAGAAGATAAAAAAAAACACATGAACGAGGGGGGGGGGGGGTCAACGGGGTTGGTTTGGTTTGTGGTTTGGTTTTTCCGCACGGGGGCAAAAAACTGAGAAGACCCAAGAATGGCGTTCACAATTTAAAACGTGGTGGGGGCACGCGTGGGGAAAGAGAGTATGTCCAGAAACGAAAACTAGGAGAAGAGGATTTCGAAGTGAAAGAGATGAAAGAAGAAGTGTAGTGCCCACTTTACAAAGTGGGGGTTCAGGAAACAGGGGTCAAAGGGGAAAAGGGGGGGGGGGGGGTGGTTTTCAAGGGTGGGAAGAAATTGCGAAGTACATAAGTGGTCTACGAAGGAGAAAAGAAAAATAGGGGTGCATGCTGGAGGAAACTAACCATCGGGTGGGGATGCATAGCCCACAGCCGTTCCGGGTCAAGAGGGGAGAATGGGAGGTCTTGCAGCCTGGTACTGTGACTGCAAAAAAAAAGTCGAAAGAGAGATGTAGAAGAGGTACGGGGGACGTCCCGTTAAAGGATCCGGGAAGGGGAGATAATGCGAAGGGGGACAATTAAACAAAGTCCGTGTCAAAGGGGGGGGGGGCGGGGTTTCCGTCGTGAGAAAGGAAAAGTAGGGGGGTAACTTTTCTCAAAAAGTAAGCCAAGTGCTAAAAAGGGCCCTTTTTGCATTAAACGGCTGGTGAATCAAGGAAAAAATAT
>Ga0179593_1316742_pt1 | contig 10013 bp, 7 predicted proteins | sample CZODoug2_1_08_16_FD_185931 | JGI IMG/M metagenome (GOLD analysis project Ga0179593, IMG submission 185931) | Vadose zone soil fungal communities from Angelo Coast Range Reserve, California, USA - CZODoug2_1_08_16fungal (PacBio error correction) | ecosystem: Environmental > Terrestrial > Soil >...
CGAGAAAATCGATAAAAATTGCTGAAATTAGGCGCAGAAAAAGAAATGGCCTCGCTTATCAAAAAGGAGGAAGGGACCCTGATTCCCGGCAAACGGGAGGGCCGCAAATTGTCTCACGGTATAAATAGCACCGCGTTTTTTTTGCGGTAGGGAACGGTGCCATTTGAGCAGACGAGGTGGCAATACAATCGGAAAGTAGAATACCGCGCGATAGCAGTGAAGACAAGTTGAGGGTAATATGCGGATTGTTATTGGGAAAAAGGGAAAATCTAGGCGCGCGCGAAGAGAGCTTTCACAGCCGCTCGCCGCGACTGGGAATGCCGATTGCATAAGCCCAAATGAGGCAGGACATGGCAGCGGCTGGACTATGGGAGTCCCGAAAAGCAAAAATTACGACTTTTGAGGCGGAAGATTGGGGATGTGCACGAGGGCGCGGGTTCGTTCGTTCTAGGAGTCAAACTAAAATTCCAAACGTTGCAAGGAAAGTAAAAGAACTGCCAAGGGACATTTCTTAAAAGGGAGAAAGGTCGCTGTAAAAGCAAAGGTCCATCATCGCGATCTCAGAAAAAAAGGAAAAGAGGGCGGCAATGAGGGAATGTGGAAATCGCCAGCTCGTTTTCTCAATTGAAAAAAAGGGAATCGAATCCCAGAAGGCAGGAAAAAAAAAATTGTGACAGCCGAAATGTGGAGAAAAGACAATACAAGGGCCTGACGAAGAGATAAAATAAGTGGTTGCGGATCTGGGCGCGGTCATCGAGGGGCAAATTCGCCGAGAAGGATCCTTCGCTTCATAGAAAAAGTTGTCAAGAGCGCAGTCTGGGTAACGTGCCGCGCCTTTGACACCAGATAGTTTTTCCACAGAATTTGCGGAGGCGGACTGCCGAAACAAATAAAGCAAAATATAGAAAAGTCCTGGGCTTTACAATCTATTCTTCACCGCATACAGAGAGTGACAGTGGGGCTGCCGGACTGGGCGGTTTGGGGTTTCGGGGAACCTGACAGATGTTTTTTAAAAAGGTGAGTGTAAAAAAAAATGGAGGTAATCAGAAAGGGAGGAAAGGACCCTAGGGCCCTCGACAACCGCGCTGGGGGAAAACAAATTGTAACCGCGCGACAGCGGGGGGGCTTAACTGAGAACGCCGAGCCATCCTACTGCGGAAAAGGGGGGAAAAGTGCGGTTGACGACCGGCCATGACTTTCTAGAAGGAACACTGGGCCGGGCAGAGCATCGATCGACGTAAAGAAGGGAATGACCGGAAAATTCGCTCACAGTGAGGGCAGATCGGTAGTGGTTTCGGGCATACGCCGGCGAATACCGAGCCAGAGAAGACGCCCTGAAAGGGGAGGAGGCGGGGAAAGAGGGAAAGCACTCAGTCGTCCAAGGAATAGTAATGGGGGAAAACGGAAATAAGGGCGCGACGAAGATTACAAAGGGGAATATATAAAGATTCCAGTTCGGAAAAAAAGACGCTGCGAGTCTATACACCAGAAGGAAGAAATCGCTCGCATACATTGTCCTACCGGCGAGACGCGAGAAGGCTCGATGACTGTGGGTCGAAACGAAAAGGGGACGATTGAAAAAAAAAATTTCTTCCAATTTGAGAACGCCGAGTTTTCGAACCAAGTTAAGGGGTCACCGGCAGTAAACATTGGAAAAGGGCGGTGGATGTCACGAAAAGAGTAATGGTCATTCTAGGAGCGGCCTGCCAGGGGTACCGAACATGAAAGAATCAAGAGAACTACACCAACAATGGCGAAAATAGAAAAAGGAGATTTCAAAAACCTACGGAAACGGAAGAAAGGGTAGAGGAAAGGGACCTCGGATAAGAGGCTTAAACGCAGATAGAACAAAGTGGACAACGTATACGAGCGTAACAGAGGAAACTCATTCATTTCCCGATCAATTAATCCGGCAAAACACGACACAAGGGGAAAGGATTTTAAAGGGCATGAGTAAAAAGATGGGCTCTTGACCCCGGCTGGGAAGATGGGAACAGGAGAGAGGGGATAATGTCACACTGCAGCAAGGAATAAGCTTGGGAAAAGATTCGAGGGAAAATGAAACAATCAAACATCTGAACAACGTTTTTGACTTGCAACGGAGGAATTAGAAAATTAGCGTTGAGGCGAGTTGCGAGGGAGGAGAAAGCGTACAGCCACAAGAACTAAAATCATGAAAGAAACTCCTGACGTCACTGGAAATGTCATTCATAAACAAAATGGACCGGGTTTTTAAATAGAAGGGGGATCTATACATAACCGGGAGAGAACAGGTGCCGAGGGGCCGGGAAAGCAATAAAAAGTGAGCTCGTGGGACTTCCTCGACATTCTCATCTTGAGGGAAGGGTCAGACGGGGGTCTATAAGAGAAAAATCGAGAAAGTCGACAGCCGCAGAGGTCTACAAATCCTATCAAGAATCGAACAGAAAGGCCCAATACGGGAGCAAGACAGATTGTAAAGCATGAAATCGCCGCAAAAACGAATGAGAAAAAATTTGTGCAAGGGGGGGACACTGTCTTTCGTTGCAAAAGAGTAATTCATTGCGTTCGAAGGGTGTCGATACTACAGTGGGGACATGCCCAATGAATTGGACCCGAACCCACATAGCCCGAGAAGTGACAGACGGGACTTAAAGGACTAGAATAGCGTTGAGGATCGACCCATTTTGACGAGTGTTCAGGAATTCAAATAGGAAACGTGACCGCGCACGAATAAGGCGGACAGCATCTCGGGTGAGAAAATTCCTAAAAATTCAAGACATCGAAGGACTCTCCGGACTCGCCAAGTACAAATCGACCCCGGACCAATTTGCGACGAAAATCCGAGCCTCGCGGAATGACTAAGAGGATACGTCAATTTCAGGGGCTATCGACCAAAGGAGGGCATTACAGGGATGCGACAAATGCAAAAAAAAGATCCAAAGGTAGCGGTGAAAAAACCACACCGTAAAAAACATACTGCATGGTGAATGGCAGGGGAGCGACCACCAATGTTCCGCGAATGCAAGGAAGGCTTACTCCGAAAAAAAAACACTGAGATGAGAGGAAGTGAGAGAGGTACTGGGGGACTCTTCGGTCAACGGAATGAAGTCAAATAAAAGACACCCACGTCCTGGACATGTTCTGGGGGGGTGTCACGTTTGGGTAACGGGGATCTTTAAACGATTATTTTGCCGCAAAAAGGGACACCCAGGTAAGTGATCACATTTCGGTTGGGGCGAAACCGAAATGACGTCAGAGGGATGATGTGTCATTCGTCGAAAAGGGGTTCCGAGGAATGTGGTTAAGAAAGGCGAGAGAGTCAGGGGCCCGATTAACCCTTCTCCCGAGTCGCGACATAAGTGGAATCAACAAGCGGTCGAGAATTAAAACGGCCGCGCGAAACGAAGAAGGGAATGGGTCTGCTCAAAAAGTTGAAACGGAAAGGGGGGGGGAAAAAGGGACAAGGGTATCGTCCGTCGGCGAGTCCCCCTGAGGTGGTGTCGGGGCATACATCACAAAGTTAGTAGAAGGGGAGGACAGGCGCGTCCCCTAAGGGAAACCACGATGGGTTTACAAAGGCAAAGAACCGCAAAATGTCACAATTGTAAACGTTTGGCAGGAGAAAAGCGGCAGGTATTCCCGGAGTAATTCTTCGAGAAAAGGAGAAGGAGGTAAGGGGAAGACTGGGGACTATAGGCGAGACAGGTGGACGTAGGGAAGGGAAGTGGACCGAGATTCGACACAGCGATGCGTCTTCCGGGGGTTTCAAAGGGTATAAGCGCAGGAAATATCCCGAAAAAAAAAAGGCAATTCAGAAAAGACGGAGGTTTTTGTATTAGGGAGTCGGGACCATCTACGACACACTAGTTGAGAAAGCACGGAACGTTGTTGCGTGGCCGCCGCCAAAACGTTTCGAAGGTGCGCATGCAACGGCGAAACAGCTAAAATAGAAGATGATCCGTCAAAAAAAGGGACTTTCATAAGAGAGGAACGTTGTCACCGATTTTGATCCCAGCAAAGGAGTGTGAACGCCTTCTTACGGGAGGGGGAGAAAAAGACGCGGCAGGCGGGAAAGCGGAATAAACTCCAAGAGAGCCTCAATCCAATCGTGAGTTTCAGTCATACCGCGAAGAGGGTGGGGTCAGGCGTGGGAAAAAGGAAAGGTCGTTATCTGTTTTTTCCGTAGCAGGCAGAAAAGTGAAGATGTGCTTCAGCGGACTGAAGATCCGGCTAGTTCGACCCGCCTATGAGATTGTTCTTTTCAGCGGAGCAGGCATAACCAGGGCAATTGGTAAACGGGCCGGGTGGAAGTTGAGGCCCATTTGTGTGAAGTCGGTTGACAAGGAGTGCGTGCTGACCTCGCGGCGTCATTAGTCTGCCACGCGGCGAAGAGCATGAATATTACCTCTTGTAGCGAGGCAAATCCAAAGAAAAGAGACCTGGCGGAAGGGGGTCGGAAGGAGAAAAAATGGTAGCCACCAGCGCGATTTTGACTCCAACGGGGCAATTGGACCAGACGCCTGGGAAAACTCAGGGGATCTACTAATCAAAAGCGATTTCTCATCTTGTGAAGGGAAGGAGTCGAGCGAAAGGCCGCGCTTCAGAAAAAGGAAAAAAACGGCCGGACAAAAAGAGCTCCTTGGTTAACTCTGAAAGAAGCGACATTGTCGCGGAGGAGTGCAAATTTAAAGGTTTCTCGAAAAGGGAAATGCCAAGCGGGATGAAGGACACAAAAAAACAGCAAAAGCTTCAAAGACTGGGAACTCTCGAGGTCCTGACGCAAACAGGAAGCAGAGAGGGGGGAAGAAAAAAAAAGGTGGTATCTAACTCAACGCAATACTTGACACTCGTGAAAACAAACAGAAACGAAATCTAGTGCTCAGGCAAGGTGGCAACTGAATGGTAAACCCTTTGGAAAATTCCGGGGTGTCGAAAAGTGAGAGGGATTGGAAAAAAAGGGCCCCTACAAAGCGGCGCTTGGGGGCGCCGGTGTCCGATTAGCAGACATTGAGAGAATTTCCGGTAGGAATAATCGGAGTTAGCTCCCGCCAACACTCGTTGAAACAAAAAAAAACCCGCAGTCGCTGAAGAACACGGCACACGCACGGGATACGTGAGCGGGCGAGTTCTTTCCAAGAAAAAAAAAGAATCTTTCTTCCAGGGGGTTTGGAAAAAGTGCATCTCACTTGCGTTCTAAAGACGACACAAGATCGTTGAGGCAAAAGCGCGGAAGGGGTACGGGTAGCACTCAAAGCGAAAGGTAAAAAAAGGAGGCCTTTAGGGAACAGGCAAGCGAGGCGGCTAAAAACTGAACCGCCTATCGTCTTTGAACCTATACAGCAGCGTCGGCAAACCCGGAAATGGGTAGTTGAACCACATTTCAACGGTCTGCACAAGAAGAAAAGGGTACAGGCCAAAAGGAAAAAGTTCTGAGCGGGGCGGGGAAACAAGAGAAATTACGAGGAGGGCGTGGATTTCAAATCACAGATGGGCACAAAAAATTGGGGGGGAGGAGGACGGGAAAGGAAATCCAGCAAAAGATCCATACTGACCAATGTAAAAGATATAGCTGCAAAAATTTAATGGACAAGACGGCGAATGGAAAAGGGGAAGACGCCGAACGCCGAAAGCCAACATACACATCTCTATGCAACACAAAATTAATCGGAAACTACAAGGCGAGTGACGAGGCAGTCAAAAAAAGATGTCACATGTTTAAGGTATACCTGAGGTAAGAAAAGGGCAGGAAGAGGTGTATTGACCGCGAGAATCGTGTAGTGAATCCAATTTGGTAAAGGAAAAAATCGTTAACGAAAGGGATCCGTCACTTGGGTTGGGATAAGAGATCGGATGGGGATGTTTCGGGGGGGGGGGGGGGGGGCCCAAACTCGAAAGGGACTTAAAACGGTAGGTAGAACGCTCCATTAAAAACAGAGTTTGTAATAGTCCAATGACTGACAATTGCCGGGGATCAGTCGTGGTTTAAAGAAGACAGTGATTAAGCCGAGTAAATTGAAGGGATTACCCAACTGAAAATCACGGGAATTGGGCAAGGGGTCTCAAGATTGGAAGGCGCAGATCTCTCGCAAACAACTTAAGAGATCGCATCAAAGAAAAATGCACAGTGTGGCAGCGAGCGCGCAGCCCGAGGACCTGCGGTTTCAAGGGCGGATGGACAAAGATGAATTCACGGCACTGGCAGAAAGTTTCCTTGGACCAAGAACCTCGGCAAGAAATTGAAAAAGTTGAGCGGCCGGTTAGAAAGAGTGAGAAGGTCTCGTTGCAACAATCGGAAACAGCAGAATATTCCATGGGGAGGTGGGTCCAAAGAGCGGAAAACGGAGGGGGGGGACTTGGCAAAAACGGCAACTCTGGATTCTAAGCGGGAGGAAGAGGAACCGAGAGCGACGGAGGCGATGGAGTGAAGAAAAAAGAAAGGAATCGAGACGTCGTTGACATAAAACGTCGACGCGGTTGTACGATTCACCCCGATGAATGGGTGGGAGATGGGAGTTGGATGGTAGAATTTCTGCTTGTCTTGACATCGCGTCGCAAAGTGGCGATAAACTGCGGGGACACGACTCAAAAAAAGGGCAATTCCGAACTTGTATGCGCCGAGGGGAGTCCAGCGATCGCACAGAAAAGAAGGAGGGGCGTTCCAGCGGATTGTGGAACGGGGTTAATTACCACGAAAAAGTTTTCTAAATAAAAAAAAAGAAAAAGAGGGGTCCCACCCCTGTCGGGCAGAAAGGGCACGCCCCAATTTGGAAAAACCACACAACGTTTGGAAAATAATCCCGGCCGGAGCCTAGGTGTCCCCACCAGATCGAGCGTTCAGAGCAGCGCAATTTCGCGCGGGAAATCAACTTCAAGGAATTCAGTCCCTAAAAAGGGGGGGGCGAATCAGGTGGGGGGAAAAATCAAAAGGAGAAGGAGAAAAGGCCTGACGCCCCAAGAGGGGAAAAGTTCGAACGGGGTTTTCTCATAAAAGGGGACTTCAATACGCGCCGCAAACATAAAACGGAGGGTGGACAATTTAGGAACTGAACACCGCAGAAGAGGGAACAAGGTAGTACGCGACAAAGGGGAGGGTGGTTTTGTCCAAATGACTTTTTGGTTTCGTGAGTGGGCTTGGGAAAAAAAGGAACACGAGGAGTAAAGGTGTGGAACTCGAATTAAACAGCGGAGGACCAAGGGGGTCCGCGAAAGAGGGAGTTAAAGGGTCATCACCGAAATAATAAAATTGATGATCGTGGGGGGGACGAAACAGGATGAGGGTACACTCTCGGGAAAACAATTGCAGGAAACAGAGATCGGGCTTTTGCTCGGGCGAAAAAAAGAGGAAGGGGGCGTGACTGGAATTTGCGGTTCACTAAACGAGTGTTGGGCGAGAAGGCGGAAGAGAAAAGTCGAGAAACTAGAAGGTTTTCGAGCAAATTGGGAGAGCGGGCTGCTAAGGCAGCGCACCTGCATAGAAGTTAATTGGGAAGAAAGAGCGACAAGGGACACGAAAGAGGAGTTTAAAAAAACGCGTAGGGTTCCCTGTAAGTGAGGACAAAAAAAGCAGACGTTGAATAACAAAAGACTGCTCGCCACAAAGCAGAGACCCGAGGGACAATCATCGAGCGTGGCCACGCTCGAGTTTTAAAAAAGCGCTGGAAACGAGACCCCGGGATTTAATTTATCTAGAGTTGAATACTTACCAAGGGAAGCGGGGGAAAAACTGCCAACCGAAAAAAGCAGGCGGTGGATATGTCAAAACACTCGTAAAGCACCAGTGGCGCAGCGCTGGGGTGACAAGGACTTACTTAAGAAAAGCCGGAGGCAAAGCCGACACTGCAAAAAAAAAACGGGTCAGTTACCTTGTTTGTTGAGCCGCGAAAACAGAAAAGAAAAATCCGCATGCTCTGGGCCCTAGAGAATTCAGGAAAAAAGGCACGCAGAAAAAATCGTTGACCAGGGAATCAAGGACCTTCAAACAAAACATAACCGAGCGCGTGGAGGTGTGTAAACAACAGAAATATCAAACACCCTCGGTCACGAGGGACATTGTCAACTCCGGGGGGAGCCTATCGCTAAAGGACGATACGAAAACTCAGCACGACGTGCAAAAAGATGGGCCAACGAAAGAATGGATTTTCCAACGGAGGGGAAACAAGCAGGTATCCAACAATCACTTTCACGATTGGCGTAACGGTCCTGACGGCTTGTAAAAGCGCGATCCGCCGTTGGACGATGGGCCCGGCTGAGAAACCAACGCGGGAGGGAATGCAGCGAATACACAAATTGGGTATCAACAAAGTAACCAGTGGCGAAAAATGAGAATGAGAGCGATAGGTCAATAAAAAACTCTTAAAGCGAGAATTGAGGTAGTTTGCCAAAGGGTCCGGAAAGCTAAGATCGATGATGATAAGAAGCGTCATTTTTCACCAACGCGGAAATGATCGCTGGGATAGACCGAAAATCTTTCAGAAACGGATGGAAACAATCGACCAGGTGGAAGCCTATAAAAAATTTAGAAGAGAGCGCTCAGGTTGGGGCTCGGAAGAGAAGCGGGGGCAGCCTTACTTGAGCACGGAAGAACGGCACGAAAAAATTTAAGAATGGGGAAAAAAAAGTGTGCAAGTAATGATGGTCGAAAAGGGGTGGCGATTACCTACATATGAAACCTCTCAATAAAAAACAGAAAAACAAATTAAGAAACCCCACTATCTAGAAGTACTAAAGACTGAAATGATTAGGCTCACAGAGAGAACGGGGGGGCTACCAATTTTACCGGGTTAGAAATTTTCTTCAGTCACTAAGGGCGACAGATCCCGTTAATTGCAATCCATGAAAGATAATAAGGGCAATAGAGAAAGGGGGAGGAAAATAGCCACAAAAAGTAATGGCGAAATCGCAAGCGATCGAGGATTTAAAAAGAGGAGAAAGGACAGGGGAAAAAAAACACTTTGCGAGTACCTAATCCGAAAGCCGAATCCTGATTCCAATTTCAATAGGATCGGCCAAAGAAAAGTGGATCATTCACCCACGTGATTGCGAAAGAAAAAGAGAAAAAATGCCCTTCAAGGGTACACCCACCTGCCATCCGCGGCGGGGAGTGCATTAAATCATGAGCGAAAGCATGTGGAAGGCTGAAAGGCAAGAACGATCGAGAATAAAAAACAACGGAGGAAAAAGAGAGATAGTAGAGAAACTTGTACGGTAGAGATGTCACAAATGGAAAGAAACCATGCCGGAGAGGTAGTGGGATTTCTCTTGGAAGGAGATGGGGGGGGAAAGTATGATCTCGGTGTCTTGGGCAGAGCAAAGCAACAGTGGACTTAACATTTCGAGGTGGGAGAAAGGGAATACAATTGTGAAATGAAGGAGAACAGAGGAGAGTCTCGACTATGGCTGCTTAAGTGTGGCGCAGGTAGGGGGGGTTTGGGACCGACGAGATTCGATGTTTCCCGAAAAAAAGCACGATGGATGAGCGCTTGTCGGCCTGTGGAATCGCGTGGACTGCGATGCAACGGGGTCGCATCGAAAATGGCCGGAATAACGCAAGCCACTATTGGGGAGACATGGGGGGGGTAAGATAAGTTAAAACGACAAGAGTAAAAGAGAGGGACGCAAAAATCCTGGGGGTGAGGCTCCAGTCAAGGGGGGAGCGTAAGGGCGGAAAAGGTAGAAACCGCTTCGCGAGTAAGGATGTGTTAACGGCCGATAAAGGAGGGGGGTCACGCCATAGTTGGAAGGAGCAATAACAAAGAAGGACGGAGGGATCTAGGGGAACAACAGCAAGAACTCGTATGTTCTACACTCTAGGGGCGACTCGGCAAAGTGTACTTCGGAGCCGTTACCTCTTATGCGCCAAGCAGAGAGGGGAAGGAATACTAATCGAATGATTTGAAAAAAGAGAGCTGCAAATAAAATACCTGCCACTATCAAAAGCACCAGGAAGAGTGAGGCGCAGAGTTGTTTTTATGAAGGCTATAGATCAGAAAAAGAAGGAAGGGGGCGCCCCACGATGGGGGAAAAACATTGAG
>Ga0179593_1348571_pt1 | contig 10013 bp, 17 predicted proteins | sample CZODoug2_1_08_16_FD_185931 | JGI IMG/M metagenome (GOLD analysis project Ga0179593, IMG submission 185931) | Vadose zone soil fungal communities from Angelo Coast Range Reserve, California, USA - CZODoug2_1_08_16fungal (PacBio error correction) | ecosystem: Environmental > Terrestrial > Soil >...
ATGGGAAGTAAAGAACGGTAAAGCAGTGAGGGCACCGAAAATGCCTCGTCAAAAAAAGGGGAAAAATGCATATAAAAAGAAGAGAGAGTAGAGGAGGCTTGTCAAAAAGTTCAACAGATTTGGCGGATGGAAAGGGATGCCAGGGATTAATTGACGGGAAATTGGACCAATGTCATCATTTGGGAAGTAGGAAAATTGCAAACGAAGGGTAACAGAGAACCGCTGAAAAGGTGGACACGAAATTACTATTGGGATTGACTGGCAAAGAATCGCCAAGAAACAGGGGGAAGGTTATGAGGGGAGCGGCGCGTATGAACGCTCACAAGGGGAGTCATGGAGGCGCGGCAGAAGGGAAATAAAAAATCGCCTCAAAGCGATCAAGGGGAAGGGAAAGGGGAGACAGAGAAAGAGGACCGCAAGGATCCGACCACAGGTGCAAATTCCTCTTACGAAGACGTAAAAGAAATCGTTGCTTCGGGCCGAAACGACATGCAAAAAAAGGCACTAAAGTACTTTAGGGTGGGAGTAGGAAAACGTAACGGAGAGAAGGGGGGTGAGTTCTGGGAAAGAAAAAGGATGAGAACTCTGTTCTCCGTGATCTATGTCCAGGACACCTCACAAAAAAAAGGATCCTTTGATACGGTGACTAGGAAAGGTCACTCATTGCCGTAGACCTATCTGAATCGAGGTCAGAGAAGCATGCATAGTCGATCTATAAAAAAGTCCATGATAGCGAATGGCCTTTTAACAGCATACCGTTGGGGTACAAAAAAGGGAAATGACGGGGGGGGTTTTAAGAAGGCCTTAAAGAAATTTTTTTTCTGGAAAGGAGATTCTAGCCGGGATGGGGGGGGTTGGTGCTTGAGGGGGCGCGGTAGCAGATGCGGGGGAAAAGGGTGTCGAGACCGTTCGAAATGGTAAAAGGCCACAGGAGGGATGGCCCGGCAAGAGGAGAAGGGAACGTCCAAAAAGGCCCATGGTCTGGAAATAAAGTTGAGGGGGGGAGAGCGGCGCGTACCGAACTGTTGCGCCACGGGAAACGACAAAAAATTTTGGTAGAAAATTGAGCGGCCGGGGGCGTACATTATAGGAAGAGTAATCCCCACCCCCCTGTTCGGAAAAAAGAGGAAAAAAAAAAAAAAAAAGGTGGTGAGAAGGGGGGACCAATCCCGCATCTGAAAATGAAATGTACTTGGAAAAAAAAAGGACTGCAGACAAAAAAGATTGAAGTAGAACCGCCCGACAAAGAAAACCACTGCGGAGGCGTTGAAAAAAAGGTGCCTACAAAAAACCTCACCTCCGAGTGTCAGAACGGATTTCACCCCGGGGGGGCTCTTTTTCGTTCAATCCCTACCTCGGGAAATTTGATGAAGTTAAGACGGGGGGGCCATTGGAGAAGGGTTTTCTGAGAAAGGGGGGACGTTCCCCTAAAAAGAGATGAGACGCTGTTCAATCACTCTAACTCTGAAGAAGGGAAGAGTTTTTTTCTGAAATGGGTAATGACATTCCAAAAGGGAGGAGGAATTTTTGGGGGAGTTCTAGGGAAAGAACATTAATAGAGAAAGAGCGTTTTGACAGTGGAGAAATTTCTATCTCCTGAAAGGGTGAAGGGAAGAGGGCCAAGGCAGCATTAGCTACAAGGACTTGGGGAAATGTATTAATTGGTCATGCCCACGAGCCGAAGATGCTCCCGCAGTTTTCTTAAAATCGGTGTTATTTTGATGAGGGAAAGGGGGTGAGGCATGCAGGGCAAGAAAATGGGACAAGATGGCGGGGCAGAAAGACGGGGGAAAAAACAGAGGGCGCAGCATTGCGAAAGTGCTAAAGGGAACAGCCCATGAATTTAGAAGGGAGAAAAAAGTGCGGAACTGTTTGAAAAACCGCCGAGGAAGGCTGCATAAAAACGAACAAGTAAAAAAAGGTATGGAGTCGTGGGGAATGGGCAAGGCAGCAAGCAGAAACCGCTACAATGGAAACCCATCGATGGGAAAAAAAAAAACCTGCCACCAGATGGACGAGGGGGGGAAGGTGGAGAAAAAAAAAATCAAGAAAAAGGACATTTGGGGGGGGGAACTCGGCGGAAAGGGGGACGGCGCCCGGGCGGGGGGATGGGTCTTTGGGATCTGTGTCGAAACAAAATAGGGGCACGAAAGAAAACAGGTCCAGGTTTGGAGGCCGGAGTTGAAGAGAGGCGTCGTTCGAGAGGGGGGGCGGTCCGTCGGGCGGGTCGAAAAACGGAGGATTCGCGGTAACTAACGAACGGAACAGACGGGAATGTTCGCACAAGTTACGCACCGGGGGGGGAGATGTGGTGAATAAATGGCATGGGGGGGCCAATGGTGGAAAAAATCGTGTAGAGAAGTCGGAAGTAAGGGGAGAGATACCTGGTGACTTTCAGGTAGCCACGACTTCAAGTGGGTTGGGCTATCTCTGGGGCGGAGAGTATTCGGAGAAGACTGTCAAAGGAGATATGGGTTCGTAAAACGCGGCGTGAGGGAAAAGAGGGCAAAACCGGCTCGTTTACCCTCGAGTTAATCCCCACTAGCCGCCATTGGGGGGAAAAAAGGACTCAAGGGCTAGGTGCAAGCAAGAAAAAAACTTAAGATCGGCTACACGGAATGGGGGGAAGGGAAAAAGATGGCTTAATTAGGGGGGGAAAAACCATTGCCGGAAACGTACTGGCAAAAATTGCTGGAAGGAGAAAGTCATATCACCTTTAGGGCTAAAAAAAATAGGAGCTAACTAAAAAATAGGAAGAGAAAAGGAAAAAAAAAACAATAAAATTAGAACCAGTGTGGGGGTCGGGTAACTAAAGACGGGCGGAGAAGAAGTACAGCTACAAAAACTGGCGAACTAAGAACTCTCTCACAACACAAAAGATGATATATATAGTACTATAGGCGGAGGGCTGGGGCAAACAAACGTCATACTGTCAAAGACAGATTAGTTATTGACACGACAAAACAAAAGGAGATGGGGAAGGAATTTAGAGGGATTCAATCGGTCATAAAGTCCACATGTCTACTCAGTTGAGGACAGAAAGGAAGTGTGCGGAAATGCATGGAAGGGCCCTGCTCTTAAAGGGATGCGGGGCGCGGAAAAAGCATAACCTTCCGTAGACAAGATGAGAGATCAAAACTACCGGCATGTCACTTGGGTAGTAACTGTCCCAGCAAAAGGACGAGACTAAAGAAAGAAAAGGTGTGACGGGGGGTCGCAAAAATTCAAAGTGGAATCTTGGACCGAGATTCGTTTGAAACCACCAGGGGGGAGGCATTTCCCTATTTCCAGAAGAGTCAAAAGAGAAGAAGGGAAGAAAAAAGGATATAAACAAAATACTAATTAAAACGGAAAGGGAGACGACGCAAAAAAAAGCTAACGAGCGTCAAAAAAAAAATGTGTGCAAAACTAGGGAAGTAAAGGGGGGGAGGGAGAAAAAGGCAAACGCGGAGGAAAAAAAGAAAGAAGGAATAAGAAAACAGTCGAAAGTTCGGGATATCCGCAAGAAAATACGAAACGAAGGGAAACGCTGAGCATCCAGGGCAACAAAAAGTGGTGAAACACATATGAAAAGGGAAGAACCCCCCAAAAAGCAGAAGTAAGACCGACGGGCCAGAAGAAAAAAAAGATATTGACGCAATTAAAGGAGGTGAGGACGACCAAGAAAAAATACGAACAAAAAACCCAAAAGTCAAAAAAAAAGACCGGGGGACAAAAAAAGAAACCCTGCAAAGCAGGGAGCTACACAAACCTTCCCAGAATAATTAAGGAAGGGTGTCCGAACTGAAAGTAATTGACAAGGGGGTTACCGACAATAAAACAACATCGTCAAAAAGTCAACACTCAAAAGTTTGGGGGGGGGGGAGGCGACAACACCGCGGCGGCTAACCCGGTGGAAAAATCTGGTAAAGAAAAAAACATTTAGAGCCTCGCCTTACGAAAGGGCCTGCTCATCTACTGCTGCCAAACAAAAACAGTTGAAGGGGGGGGACAAAAAGGAGTCAAGGCAAGGACAGGGAGGTCTTAAACAAAGGGGAACGAAAAAAAAAAAAAAAGCGCGTAAAAAAAGTGTCAGGAAGAAACGCGGAGAAAAGGTAAAATCTACAAAAGCAGAGAAAAATCCAGAAAGAAGGAGCAGGCAAACTAGGGGTCAAAGAATGAAATAGGGATAGCAAAAAAGGACAGCCCATCAGACCGAAAACGCCTCGGCCAGATTAGTAAAAAAGGATTCAGAAAAAAAATATAAAAATAAGGTAAGAATGAAATGGGAAAAAAAGACACCAAATAAAAATGCGGTCTAGCGGAGGAGCAAAGAAGTAGGTCCGCGGCTTATCATAAGACATACGAACGAAACAAACGTTCTACCCTTGGAAAAAAAGATCGTAAAGGGGAAAACAGTCCAAAAAGGGGGGGGGGAGGAGTGGGACCACACGACAACAAAAAAACACCCACGAAAAACTCTGAAAAAGGAAAGAGGGGAAAATGAAAAAAAAAAGCCGGCTAAAACCTGGGGGTCAGGAAAAAGAGCTTAACGGGGGGGGGTCAGCAGCGAGAAACGCACCCGCAAACACCCTGGAGGTAAAGGGGTCAAAGGGGGTTCAGAAAATCCTAAAAACTTGGGCGACGCGGGGGATATTGGAACATCCTGAACGCCTGGGGGGGAAGGATACAGAAAGCGGGGGGGGGACGAAAACTTTATAATGGAAGCGGCCGCAAGAAAAAAGAAAACCAGGGCAGGTTCGTTAAAGGGCAAACAAAGCTAACCGCGACTCAAGAAAAAAACAGGGTGACTAAATTTCGCGGTGGACTGAAGAAACCGTGGAAAAAAAAGAGAAAGGTGTCAAAAGGGCTGTATCGGCGAAAAAAAAAGGGCGCAGTCCGAAACAAGTGGACAGACTCTAGTGCGTCCCTGGGGGCTGCGAAAAAAAAGGTCAAAGAAAGACAAAAGACTACAACACAGTATTCGAACGAAGAATCTAAAAAATTAAAGCGAAACGGGGGGCGGAACCGGCATGGGGGGGAGCCCGAGACATTTGGGAGAGAAGTTAGGGAAACGATCCGGGGAACAATCAGGGGGGGTCAAATAGGTTCCCTAGCTGAAAAGCCACAGGGTGGGGGAAAGTAAAGAAAGAAAGATCGGTAAAGAGAAAGGGGTCCGGGAAAGAAGCAAAAAACACATCCGATGTGCGGGGAAATGGGGATCTAAAAAAAAAAAGACTGGGCCTAAACCGGGGGGGGAGAGGGGGAAGGGCTGAGGATCGAACCAAGGCACGCACACCAAAAAAAAGCGACTTCGACGGAGCAGACACAAGAAAGAGTCGTTTCATCGGGGACGACGGGGAAAGAAACGCGGCCTCCAAGCCCGGGAGGGAATCCGAGGTCACGCATGTGGGAAAGGATGAGGGTGGTACCTATTTAAAGGTTCACTTGGCAAGGGGGTGGGCAAGCGGACGCTCCGATTGGCGGCTGAACAATTCAGAGGAGAAGAGGACCAGAGAAAAAACGAGCCACCTGGGCGAAAAGAGAGGTCAGGGGGGATCGCGTCAGAGTATGAGAATGTAGGGGGAGGGCCGCGAGTGGGCGGAAGGTAGCAAAGTGTCAACAGCGAAAAACTTTTTGAAAAATTTACGACCGCTCCCAATGTTCTGCAAAGAAAAACAAAAAAGCCAAAATGAGATGTGGGTAAAATATACAAGGAAAAAAGCACGGGGACATCGGGCCGAGGGGAAAAACACAGATCAGAACAGGCGAAGAAAATGAGAGATCCGGGAGGGATAAAGTTAAAAGTGTGGAAGAAAAAAGGGCGAGGGAGGCAGGACAAAAACAAGCTCGTAAACGTCTTAGACTAGCGGGGATCAAAAAACTAAAACAAAAAGGAGGAGGATGAAAAGACGAACTATCGGAGCCAGAAAGGGAAAAGTGTCGGGGGGAAAAACACTCATCGCCATCGTAAAAAAGGGCAAGGAGGAACACGCACAAGAAAGAGTTGGTGGGACAATGTTCCAGTGAAAAAGGGTGGGCTAAAAAATTGGGGCAGCAGAAAAAAATCGATTTCGGGACATTTGCCCATTTGGGCGCAAAAGGTGAAGGGGGAGATGGAAACCGGCCTGTGTGTACCAAGCAACTGTGGGCTACATAGGGAATTGGAAAGCAAGAAGGAAAACTGAAAGAGGGACCAAGCAGATCGGAGGACGACTCTGGGAAGCTACCATAGAGCCCGAGGGAGGCGGGTAGAGGCAAAAACCACGTCAAATCAAAGTCGAGGACGCGTAAAAAAAAATGTCAAGGAGAAAAAATAGACGGACAAAGAATACGACAGGTGCTTGAAAGGGACCCGGAGAACGAAGGGCAGGGAAGTAGGGGAACTCTAAGGAAAAATGCCAACAGGTATAGAAAAAAAACGGAGTGTTGGGCTTCCGAGAGACAGAAACGTGGGGGAGTGGGAGGTCTGAAGAGTAACGCCCAAAATCCGGAGGAAAAGATGACCAGGACGCGGGATGTGCCTGGCACACCTAGGATATCGTTGGGGCCGGGAGTTAACAGAGGTGAAAAACATCAGGGAGAGGACAGAATGAACAAAAAAGAAAAACGTCTGCGCGGGGAACCGTATAAAAAAGCATCGATGAAAGGTGTGGAGCTCATAGGGAGGGTCATAAAGAGCATCACTAAACACTGGGGGGGGAAGAAGAAGAGCTGTGCGGGGACCTAAGTGGGATGCGGTGGACGGGAAAAAGCTGGGGTTTTTGTCTTTCAACGGACGGAGGGGGTAAAGTCATGTCCGTGTGGGAGGACAGAAAAAGTTCGCAAATTGAAAAAAGGGGACCCCGAAGAAAGGAGCCAAAGTTGAAAAAGGAACCGCCCATGGAAAACCTTCAAAAGTTGGGGGGAGGCGACGGGGGGGAGGAAACAAGGTTGAAAAAGCGAAAGACGGGCAAAAGGGGGGGGGGGGGAAAGGGGTGGTCGCGCAGGGACGGCCCCTTCATAAAAAGGCCTCGGAAAAACCACCCACCACCAAAAGCATTGTCGGAGAACAAAGGCGGGGTATCGGACTGTTCCAAACAAGCAAGGGGGAAAAGGGAAAGGGGACAGGGTACTACATCTCCTTAAAATCTCGTAAGGAATCCTGGGTTAGAGAAAGGAAACAAGAAACGGCCATGCGGTCCTAACCACAAGGGGGGGGGGGGTGGCACGCAACGGAACAAATCCGACAATTAGAAGTCGGAAAGAATGAGGAAGGAGTGGTGAAGGGTCTGGCGGCAACACGACAAAAAAGAGGTTATTGGAAGGGACGTAAATTTTGTGCCTTGGTTACTAGGGTGTGCGGACGGGGAGGACAAAGGACAGGATACACCAGCGGGAGGAAGTCAAAAATTGATTGATGCTCAAAAAAGGAGAACAAGTTGTCACGGGGGGATCAGGAACTTGTTTAAAGTGCATGAGGATAGGATTGGGGGTTCGTGAGGAATTATAAAAGGGAAAGGGGAATCTGGAAACGTCTAGAAACTGAAAAAGGGTCGCTGGGGTCACTAGAGGGGGAGGAAACGTTCAAAAAGCGTCAAAAAGATTGATATGATTATACATATGGCCATAAAGGAAATGCCAACAGGAGGGAGGAGGGGAAACGAGGGGAAGATTCGAAAGGGAGCCAGGGAAGCAGCCGAGAGGGACAAAAAAGCAGTGCGTTGAAAAACGCGTAGGAAGAAAGGGCGAATCTCTGGTCATGCACATGAGGAAGTGACTGGACAAAGGTCGCACCGAAAAAAAAATCTGGGAAAGGCGCCGACACTTTAGGGGTGCGGGCAGTCGAAACTTAACGCTTGGCTGAAAAAGAGCCATAAAAGATACAGTAGAAACCAAGACTGGACGGCAAACGCCTCCACTTATCAAGAAAGATAGCCGGTGTGGGGGGAGAAAACCGGCCTATTAGCTCAGCATTTTGTGGGGGAAAACGGAACAAGGTTGTGGGGGAATGCCGGTGAGCAGGACATAAACCGAGATGGAAAAAAAAGAAAGACGTACGTTTGGGTGGAGCTTCGCAAAAAAAGTTGGCGCGTGTGGGAACGGGTCCAAGGTGCGGGCTGTGGTCAAAAGCTCAGGATGAGGGAGGGAAGGCAAGTAAAAAGGCATAAGGAGGTTGAAGAACCGGACATGTCAAGCATGGCGATGTGGACTATCACATGATGAAAGGGGGAAGGGGGAGACATAGACCTCTGGGAAATTCGAGGTCAAGACACGCAAATATTTTTGGGGTGTGAAGAAAGGAACAAAAGGCGTAAGAAAAGGCGGCCTCGTTAGACGATAGGAATAGTTAGACAGGGGGTTGGCAGGGGGGAGAAAGACATCAGACCCAGGCAATCTGAACACTAAGAGGGAAAGGGTTATAAAAAAAAAAGCCAATTGACTCTAGCGGCGGAAGAGGAGAAAGATGCGCAATCGGTGGAAGAGAAAACAGAAAATGAATATGCCGTCAGGTGGGAAAAATTAAAAGGTATAAAGAAAGGGGGCGCAGAAAGGGGGGCGCTCAGGCGGGAAGGGAAACGAGGCCAAAGGAATTAATACCATCAGTCAGAACACGGATCGGAGGCCATGAAAAAAGGACGGTCCGAGTGTGGGGAAAAAGGAAAAACTCAAAAAAAAAGAACTTCATAAAAAGGGGGTGGAACAAGAAAATAAGGGTTGACAAGGAGAGGGGAACGCGACCAGAAAATAGATCTAGCAAAAAAAAACACAGAGGAGAAAAGGTATGGCGAAATTAACAGAGACAGGGATTCGCTGTTGCCCCAAAAGAAATGGGACAAAAGAAAGGGGGGGGGGGAAGGGGACCGCAGCAAACGTTCGGGGGGGTCTTGAGGTTAGAAAAAGGTTAGGGAAAAATTCTCGGCACCCCCAGGAGACCGCACGGGGCTACCTAAAGCGCTACGTTAGGGGAGAGGCCATGTTGTTTAAAAAAAGAAGAAAAAAATGGGCAAGTCCGCCGGAGAAAAGAACAACGCGAAGCCCCTTCAAGAGGGGGGAGAACGAAAAAACTCTTTCTAGGTCGGGGAGCTGGAAAAAATCCTTCCGAGGAGGGGGAGGAATCAAAAATTTGCTTGCAGAAGGGAGTACCAAATAATGGGGACGGGCAATAGTGGAGAACAGCTGGGAACAAAGATCGGCAAAAAATATTCCGAACAGACGCGGGAACCGCCCCCGAACTACACAGCTATGGGTCCTAAACGTCGGAAGAAGGCCGCCTCCTAAGACCAAAAAGTTCAAGAAGCGCAAGCGAAAAAAAAAAATAGAATGGAAGTTGCAACTCGAAAGTAAGGGGAAATAAAAAGAGAAAGGCCCGAGATCGCCGGCAGGTCTCGAGAAGAAAACTTAAATTAAAATCGCCCATTCGTCCTAATCCAAAAGGAAGAGCAGTGCGAACATAAACGAACTTACAAGAGAAAAAAACCCAAAAAGAAGGGACTAACTCAAAAGCAAAAACTCTATCCTACAGTAAAAACTAAAGGGGGATTCTCTCAATACTCTGTTAGCAGGAAAAAATAAGGAAAACCAATCAAAAACGAACAGGGAAGGGAAAAACCTTAGACGGAAGTTACAAAAATTCTTAAAAGAGGAGAACCTCATAAGGAGATAACCGAAAAAAACGCACTAGGGGGATAGTCAAAACGGAAAATATCTCGGGTGATGGGCAAGGGGGAAAATCTCAGGGAAAACATCAAGGATAGGAGGACAAAGACAGAGGGCTGGGAAAATAAGACGAAGAAAAAAAAGCTTCTTGAACAAGACAATGGCAGGATAAAGTGGCAAAAAGGGAACATGGACAAAGCTCAATCATTCGCCAATGCTCGACGATAGCGCTAAAGAAAATGCTGGGGGAAACAGGCAGAAGGGGGGTCCCATGACAGGTTCAGAAAAATAGAAATACAAAACGCTCGATCCAAATGCAGTGATCATCGGTCCCAGGTGCAAAAATTTCCTACAAAAAATGCAAAAAAAAAACCGAGAAATGAGAAGACCGACAA
>Ga0179593_1396560_pt1 | contig 10013 bp, 8 predicted proteins | sample CZODoug2_1_08_16_FD_185931 | JGI IMG/M metagenome (GOLD analysis project Ga0179593, IMG submission 185931) | Vadose zone soil fungal communities from Angelo Coast Range Reserve, California, USA - CZODoug2_1_08_16fungal (PacBio error correction) | ecosystem: Environmental > Terrestrial > Soil >...
CAAAAAGAGGGGGTTCAAGCTTGACAAAAAAAAAAAATCCCGATGCAAAAAGAACTCTCAGGAAAGGGATAATGGTAAAAGTTCGGGGGTACAGGTACAGCGAGAGGAAGGGGTTCAAAAAGGGGAGACCATTGCAGAGGCACGAGATCCTGGGGGAAACAGGATCGACCCAATACGAAAATCTCTAATAGAAAAAAAAAGAACCTAGAAATCGCGACCCGATAGAGAACCGACACGTGTGCAGAAAGATCTACTCATATAAGAGTAGAAAAGAATCAATGTGTTTCTGAAGCAAGAAGGAAAAAAAATGAGAACAAGTCTTGAAAGAATACTTGAAGGCTACTGCAGAGGAACTCAAAGTAAGAACCGAGCGAAAAATGTCGATCCAGATGGAGGGAAAAACATATAATCGAAAAGAGAGGGGGTGTTGGGGGAGAAGACGACAAGGAATGAGAGGACCGGCTATTCCTACTGGACCGATCAAATTTAGAGGTTGAGGGGGAACACGTGCAGGGGAACGATTGGCAGCTGAGAATGATGGTTACGGAGCAAAAAAGCTTTAGCGGTGAAAAACTTCTTCTTAAGAAGTTCCTGAGGAAAATGGGGCAGATCTACAGAAAAGGGGGGGTGCAGGATTTGCAAAACGTGTAGTCTGTCAAATCCGGTGCTCCAAAATGGCGGAGGGCGCCGTTTCTAACCGTAAAGCTTCTTCAACAAAAAAAGGGAGGCACATCCTCATGACTAAAAAAAGAAGACCTGCGAGCATGGACTGAACACGGAGGGGAGAAAGGTCAGAGGGGAAGATGGGGGGCGTTGTTAGATCAAAAGAAAAATAGTGTAAAACTCAAAAAAAGTGGATACAATCCTCGACGAGAATCAGATAACAAGTCGTGCAAATAAAAACTCAAGGTCAAGAGCGGGAACCGAGTGGAAAACCTTCCCTCGTCAGACAGCGGGAAAAAAAGGGAAAGACTAAAAACTGGTTATGCCAAAGGAAGGGAACAGTGGCACTCGTCACGACAAGCGGGAGGAGAAGGGGAAAACTCGAGGAAGTGGGGGAAAAAGCGAAGGCGTCAACCAATGTATGAAAAGTTGACCGTTGAGTCGGACGCATCCGTCATTCGTGAGAGAAGAAAAAAGGGAGGGGGAGGCGCAACGATCTATCGCCCAGGAGACCAGAGAGCGAAAAGCAGAAAAGCGGCACCAAAGGGAAAATTAAGGCGAATTCAAGAAAACGAAAAACAAGTTGACGCGAAAAAAGTCTTACTTGAAAGCGGGCCGGGGGCCTTACGAGGCATCGATAGACTATCAAGACCAAAACCATAGGAAAAAGACGGAAGGGGGAAGGACGGAAGTTAGAGAGAAACCTAAGGCCTCTTGTGCCAAAAATTCTAGTGGGTGTACCTGAAACCCCTACGGTCGTCGCTCCTACCTCAGGAATGGAAAAGGGAGGTCCTTCTCGCCGGGGATTACGGGCGGAGAAAAACGGGGTTCAAAAGAAGAATACACTAACCGGAGAAAGGGATTTCCAGAGCAAAAACGAGGTCTGAGACGCAACCAGAGGATGAGAACAGATCAGAAGAAACAACAACACGGGAGGAGGAAAAAGCGAAATCCTCAGGGTTGTTAGATAAGAGGATGGAGCGGAGCCGAAGTTTAAAATCGGGAGTGGTGGAGGGGCGGCGCGAGGAAAAAAGACAGCGGTCAAGTCAAAGGCGATATACCTCCAAGAGGCATGATTTTTCTCACAAGCGGGGAGGAGGGGTTTAAGGGAACCCAAAAAGGGTTCCTCATATGAGGAAGATCGAACTTCCCGGAGAACAAAATGAAAGAAGTCGGTCGAATGGGGGACGTAGGATTGGAATGCCCGATGCATAGAGATAATGCCGGACAGAAAGGAAAGGATAGGGGGTGTTGAAAGGAAGAGTCTTTTCGGCTTGATAACGAATGGGGAACGGGCCGTGGGCCGAATAGGAAAAGGACGTGGGGCATGTCCAGGACTTAAGGTGCATTGGAGAGGCGAAAAACGGCGAGATCCAATAGAAAAAGAAAGGAGAAGATTCAAATGTGGGGTAATTATCAGCCATTGGGGGTACCGGAGTTAGATGTTCAAAAAGGAAGGGGATGTTGGAACTTTGTAGAGGTCAGAGGGGAAAGTAATAGGTCAAAGGGGGGCACCCCTTTTCCATAAACTGACCGGTCAGGGGGGAAAGGGACGGAAAGGGGGGGAGGGCTGGAATTAACAAAGAGGGGGAAAGGCATCGTGAAAAGGACCAGCTTTAGAATTCAGGGTATCGGGGGAGAGCGGTTTTGGGGGTCTCACAGAAAGTGGACCACTAACGAGGATTATTGAGAAGAAATCATAGGGCCCAAGAGGACGAACGTACTCAGGGCCTCGTGGAGCGACACGTCGCCGGAGTCTGTGAGTAAGGGGGAGGATGAAGGACGGTTTGGGGGGACGCGCCTGGTCGCAAGGCGACGACAAGGGAGGGAATCCAAATTTCGGGGAGGAAAGATACGATCATCAGATCGAAACACCTCCCTGGAAGGAAATGCCCATTGTCGGGACTAGAATGCAAAATGAGTGGCTGACTGGTCAGAAAAAAAGGACCTCAAGAGGGAAAAGCAGGGAAGAGCACGGGTTAAAATCATGCGACGCACGTGAAAAGCGTTGCCAGAAAAGGGAGGAAAAATGCTATAGGTTATCGGGGCCGTACTAAGGGGAGAAGGGAGACTCAACCACACAGCCGAGGGAGGGGCGCCTGGATTTTCCATCGATGGGGCCTAGAAAAGGGGGAACGCGGGGAGTGGGGCAATAACCTTTGGAGTCTCAAGGAAAGAAGTGTCAGACAGAGAAGGGGATCGCAGGCTAAAAAAAAAGGGGGGGAAGGCCGATCGTGTAAGAGGGGGGTCGGGAGCGAGGGGAAAAAGTGGGCGGGACTAGATCGTGGGAGGAACGCCGTAGATTAGGGATCGGGGGACGGCGTCAAGAGAAAGAAGTCTTTATCGAGAGGAGAGCAATGGTTTCTCATACGACACTTGCTATCTGAGGGGTAAGCCCTGTACCCGAAACATGTTTCAAACAGGAGAAAATCCCTGATTCGTCGAGGGGGTGGGAACAGAGAATAGAGGGGAAAAACGGGGATCGGTGACCGGCGTCATTCCCCACACCACTTCAGGGTGGCGAAGAAACCGACGTCACTGAACCATGTCGTGGAAAAAAAGGTCCGAAGCAAAATGCGGACAGGGAAAACTCCAGAACCGTGAGATGGGGGGGGTAGAGGGGGTTTTTCACTTTTAGGAATAAGAGGCGTGTGCATATCGCTTTCCAAAAAGCTCAGCGCTAAGGGGACCGGCTCTGGATCTCGACAGTGAGGGCCAATAAACCGAGAACGAAAGTTTCTTGTCCGGCCAGATAAATTTATACAGAGAACCGCGTGATCACATTATAGCTAAAGTCGGAGGGTGGCCTAGAAATATGAAAATAAGAAGAAAGTGGGGGGACACCTGATGCTCTTGACTTCTGGAAAGAGTGGGGGGGGAAAGATTTTCAGGGGACCTTCGACTGTACCGGATAGGTCTCCAGGATAGCAGGAAACGGGGGCACGGCGCAAAGACGGCCTCCTTAGGGATATAGAGACAGATGTATCGCCAGTCTTCGGGTTCTGTAAAGGAGTCTCAGTGAAACAACATCACGCTTCGATGTACCGTCGGGGAAGTGGATGGTACCCAGTAGGAGAGGGATGTGGCGACTCAAAGGATATTCGAGGCACAGGGTTCCGAATGTTCAGTGGGAAATTAATTTGAGGGGGGGAGGAGGACAGTAGTTTGAAATTCCCTGTCGCAGGCGGAAAGGATTTCGGGGGCCGAAGAGGGTCAAAAGAGGGGGAAAATCCAATCGTTGGAAGGCTGTTAGGCCGTCAGTCTTATACGGAAAGAATGTTTAAAAAAGCAAAAAAGCGGGAGAAAAAGGCTCGGTCCTCGTACGAGGACGCCATGCTGGAAGGATGGGTCCCGGGAGAAGGGGGAAAGAAAAACCACCGGAAAGAATCGGGCAAAATAAATCATCCCTAGAATGGGAGACGATCAACGCCAAGCACAGGGAGGAATCAACGTTCCTCACCAAGTCCCCATAGACTCCCCTTTTTACATGGGAGATTTAACTCCCTGAGAGCCTGAGGACAGATGAAGAGTCGTAAACCAAGGGGGGAACCTAAAGACGAGACATTTGGGGGGAACTCTCCAGGTCAAGGGGGGGGGAGGGAAAATATTTTTAACAGCTAGAAGAAAGAATTGCGGGATGGTAATCTGACAAGAGGGAGGAGGGATGGGCACCTGGGCAGGGGATCCGAAACATCCCCTCATAAAAGAAATAGCACGAAGGAGTCCTGGGGAAGATCAAATCCTCAAAAAAAACAAAAGGGAAGGAGGAAGAGGAAGTGTATCACGGCCGGCAGGGAGAATGCGGGGCTATCTTCAAAACGGAGTGAGAACGGAAGACCGCCAGGTGGGAGGGAGCGCAAAGCATATGTTAGAAACGAAAAGACGTACATTATGGGGCCCGGGGACAAGTTCGGAAGGGGGGGGAAAATGCAAAAAGGTGTCAAGACAAAGGGAAAGAGAAATAAAAAATGGGCCTGGAGTCAAGATTGTTTGGCCGAGGGTTACTCCGAGGAGGAAACGGAGAAGGACCGTGGAGCCCTGGGGAAAACAGGGGAGAGGGGGGAGTCAAAAGAGTTGGCATGCTGTGATGCTCAACACCATTTCGGCGCAGCGGGAATGGGCCCAGAATTCTGACTTGGGAAGGAAATTATAAAACGCGGCCATAAAGGGCGTACCTCGGCGAACAAACTCGAACAAATAACCGGAGGGCGTTGTTAAAAATCTGGTCATTGAAGAGCATGACTGGGGCACCAAAGAAAACAGAAAAAAGAAGGAAACGGATCTGTCCACCGTTGTTGAGACTAATGAAAGGCAACCGAACTGACGGTTGAAAGCCTGCTCCAGGGAATGGCACGAAGAAAAAAACCGTTCACCGATCCATTGACAGGTCAAAGGAAAATTACAAAGAAAAAGTAAAAAAGGCAAAAGGCGCGGTAAGCTGCGGCCATCAGAAAAGGAAGGTACAGACTAGCCAGAAAGGGACACGGCGAAGTGAGTTCCTGGGAAGGGAAGGGCCTGGGAAACACGCAAGAAAAGATCAGCGCTACTCGCTCAGTCTACGGGGAGAAGAACCTCAACGGTCAAGCGGAGAAAAGGAGCCATAAGCTTAGGACTTACGGGAAGGAGGATAAGGGAAAGCCAGACTATTGATCAAGGGTGACAGGAAAGTCTTAGGACGGTAAGGCGGGGTGTATTAAAGAACTCTACTGCATATGAATATAAGGTGGGAAACACCGAATAGGGTCGACTGAGAATCCACGCATTTTCTAAGACAACTATACATGAGCAGACCTTTCGAGTAGGGGGGGGGGAAAAGAAAAAGATAAGGAGAGTACACCAGGAAGACGCAAGCGATGTGGGGGGGGGGGGAATATCTTGGGGAAAAGACATAAGGCACACAGATGGGAAATGCAGAAACAGTAACCAAGACAAGGTCAGAAAATCAAAAATGCACTGTCTCTGGAGGGGCCAGGGTCTCGAAAAATTTATAACTACTTCGAAAAGAAGGGAAAAGTCGAAGTATTCGGATAGCACACACCGTCTTGGGGGTGGTTGGGATGCAGGCAGGAAACAGGCCAATACCAAAGTTATATGATAAAGAGAAAGAACACGCGGACAACAAGGTTATACATGTACAAAGGGAATTGACCTCTTCCTGTCTAAGGGAAAAGGGTTTCTAGGGGTAGAAAACTTGCAAAATTAGATCCTTAACCATCTGTTATAAATTAATCAGACCAAGAGATAAAGAACGCGAAAGGGGCGGAGAACGACCAGGCGAGACTCGCCACTGTCCTAAAGGGATAAACCGGGAAAGATAAAGAAAAGCGCCAACCAGGGAATAGGAAAAGGAGGAAACATTAAAATACAGAAGGGAGACTCGCAGCGGAAAAACGTGCTGCAATCCTCGAGAGCAAGGGGGGAGACATCATCTTGAAACAAAAAAGGAAAGCTCAATAGAGGGTTGGGGATCAGTTCGCCAGAAGGGCCGATCGTGAGGAAGCTTCGGAAAACCGCAGGGGCAACCGCGTAAGGGGACTGAAGGAAAGAGGTTAACAACTGGTAAAACGGCCTGTCCGGATGGGGAGGACTCGACTAGGGACAAGGAAGAAATAAGGGGGGGAATGGGGAGAACCAAAAGAAAAAAATTCCAAGGCGACAAGGGGGAAAGGGAAAGGTGGGCTATCTAGAATATCTGGGGGAGAAATGGCGTCGAGAATGGCAGTCGGTAGACCGGGAAGGAGGAGGACACAAAAAAACCAATACTGGCGATCAAATGGTAAAAAACGAAAGAACCTGAAGAATGAGAAAAAGAGTACTGAAGTTAAAGAAGGCAGAGGGGGGCAGATGTGGGACTGGGGGAAGTCCTCGTCGTTTTCCAACCGGAAAGTGTGAGAAAATCAGAGCGAGGATCGGGTATAAGACGAATGGTCAGTGAACGAGGGGGAAATGACGGGTTGACCTTAGCGATGTCTGCGCCAAGCTCCACACTTCACACGCAAATGTAATTTCCAAGGATTTAAGTGAAATTTGGAGGGGAAAATAGGAGCGAAAAGCTCCTTTAAATCCGACAGAGGAATGGGAGAAAAAGAGACCTGGAAAGAAACCAAGGGCGATTAAAGAATAAAATTCAGAGGCCAAGAATTCTTACGTCGGAAGCCGGAGGGTTTCCCAAACGAGATTCGATAATGCCATTCAGCCCGAGAGAAACTGCTCAAAATCAAATAAGATGGCAAAGGCCAAAAGGAAAAGGATAGAGACAGCAAAACGAAAAAGAAACTACGCAAACACAGGGGGGAAGGGAAAAAGACGGGGGGGCCCCGCTCTCAGATCAAAGGAAAGCACCAGTCAAAGAACACGAGATCGGGCATGTCGCCGGGCAGGGAGATTGAAGGTACTGAGCCAGAAGTTGCCTACAGTCTCGGTGGTAAAGGAACAGAAAAAAATTCGCTGTCGGGAAATATCGCTTGAGGGCTGGATCGCCGGGGAGTCGGAGGAGATAGAAGGTGGACGCAAAAAACAAAACTAAAAAGATAAACCGGAGTGCGGGACGAGAACAGCCTAGGGCGGAAACCCCCATTAGAGCATCTCTCAAAAAAAAAAAGGAGAGTAGGAATACGAGTGAGCCGGTGGGGGACGAAGAAGGGGGGGGACCGCTGCTGGCTAACGGAGAGAAATGCCGGAGTTTAGTGGTTTGGAGGGTCGCGGCTCCCCCTTCAGGAGCCGCAGGAAGCCCAGCGATCAGCATACCTTCAAAAAGGAAGGGGAAAAGGACGCAGCAAAGAGACGGAGGGGTCCGTTACCCCCACGAGGAACGAGTAGTCATATCATTCGACAGGCCGAGTAGCGGAGAAATGTGGGAGGGTGGAAAATCGTAAAGAGGGACCGAGAAGAAGGGGATCCAAAACGGTGTTCAAAGAGAATCCTGGTGTCGAGGTAACCAGGGATCTGGAGGAAAGTGAACTGACGTTGGAAAGGGCCGGTGCAGAAAGGAGGAGGGCGATGGAGCAGACGGCTAAGGGTAGAGCTGTCAGGAAAAGCCACGGATCTACGGGAGTTCCGAACTCTTACGCTGAAATAAGGGCTCGTAATCGCAAATGTTTTGACCCGAGAAAGGGGACAACACCAAGGGAGACTGGGTCTGGGGGGAAACGGGCTTGCTCGCTCATTGAAACCTGTCGCTGGAAAGGTGCACAAGGCATCAGGCCATAGGGGGGAACGTCGAACCCGTTTACGCAATTGAGGCAGGGAATTTCAAAGAAGGTCCCCCCATCCTCGGGGGGGAAATCACAGGGTAAAAAGAAAGAGTGTCAAAGAGTGACTAGGCTGGGTTTAAGTCAAAGGTGGAAAAAACACTACGATTATTATGAACACTAAAAGCAGAGTAAAACCGGCAAGAGAAAAAAAAAAATCTAAACGGGGGTCCCGTGATCAGAAATCGTCAGAGGTCGGGAGGAGTAGTGATTATGACGCGGTGGGGGCCTAACTTTCTCTTTCCCTACGGCTAAGAACCACTGAAGCGAGAAATATAGGGGGAGCATCTAGGAAAATCCCGTTCGATGGCACGCGAAAATTCTGCAAGGAGAATGGTAGAAAAGACGTCAGAAGAGCCAGCCGGGGGAAAAAAGAGGGGAACCATAAGACAAGGCCCTGGCACCAAGAGGGGGGTTCCAGTCTAGGAACTCAGATGAATGCGGAGAGACGACAGGAAAGACCTGCAAATCCGGAGACTCCCAAACCAATGGAGAGGAGACCTGTAGGGTTACCATGAGAGTTCTCTCTAACATTTTGCGAGTCGGATGGGCAATCCCGTGAGTTACAGGCGAAAGCCTCATGCGTAGTGGATAAAAAATAGAATGGGGAACATGGAGGCTCGACCCAATGGAGGGAAAAGGGCCGAGGGGTCTTCGTTATATCTTAGGGAAACAGTTGGCGTCTAGTCGGGACGGGAAAAAACGACCAGACGTTGTGACCGAGTTGGGGGGAGAGGGGGTCGACATGATACCGCGGATTCGGAGATGGGGCAATGGTTCAGGCGAAGAAAAATTGGAAAGAAAAAAAAGTGGAAACGCCCGGTCCAGACCTTGACCAGGATCCTCAGAGAGCGCGGTTCAGGTGCAGCGGGATCTGCAACGGGCAAACTGGGGGAGAGGGGACGTCGGAAAGGGCCCCCAGCAAAACTCCGGGGGGTGTCTTCTTGCCCCAAAAGTACTCCCTTCCCTGGATCAAAGAAGGGGGGGGGACAGAAGAAAAGCCGTCGCATCTGGGGGGGTCTGGTGGGAAGAAGGTGAAGGGAGAAGAGTGGAGGGGGCAAAGGAGCTGGGCAAAGGAAGTCCATCGAGTGCGGACCCGCAGGGAAAAGCTCTCAGTGAGGACCAAACCGAGAACTGGAAGTTCTGGTCAAAGGCCGTCCGAGAAGGGAAAGGACGAAGACGGGTAGGACGGGAAACAAAGTAGTTACGAGGACCGCGAGGTAAGGATAACTCCACAGCGTCCGTATAAAGTAGGAAACCCTGAAGTACTCGTTCGCATTGAAGAAAAGGGGAAACGGGACAGTGAAACGACTCGGTGTGCGCATGTAGCGAGGGGGAAAAGCGGGAGGATAACGCGCGACGTAAAGAGATAGAAAACCGATGATCGCCGGTCGAGGTGGCCAATGAAGAAGGAAACTAAACGTCGGCATGAAAAAAAAACTTTTCAGTGTGGTAACCAGAGGCCTGGGGAAGGAATGGCGCGCAAAGAGAGGAGACTGGGGGAAAAAATAGGTCCCAGTCAGTAACGGCGTGGGGGTGAAGGGGAGCAACGGGAAAGGGGCGCCCGGAGCAAGGAACGTCAGGGAGTGCAGAAGAGAAAAATCGTTGGCCAGATCCGGCTAATGGGTGAGTCTGTTCTGGTCCGGAAAGAAAAGGGAAAGAAAGAATTTGTTAAAAAAAGCAGCATCGTCGGGAAAGTGGGGGGAGGAGTCTTCCGAGGGGAGACGCGTCCGGGGGACGGGCCCCGTGGGGGGGAAAGAAACCCGAAACAGCTTCATGGCAAATCCTGGAAACGGATCCAAAAGAGAAGAGAAACGAAAAGGCAACTGGCTATGAAAAAGTAGGCACATCCCATCTCCTAAAGGGGGGTCATTTAGAAAGGCCATTATCAAAGGTTGATCCGAGGAGGGAACACAAAAGAAGAACCAGGAGACTCCAGCCGGGGGGGCCCAATTCCAGGTAAAAAACCTGGGCGGTACACAGGAGAGGATGGGAAAACGAAAAATGGCGAACGGGAGATCGAACGATGAGGGCACTTCAACGGGGGAGAGGCCGGGGATCAGCCAAAAAGCCTAAACGATAGCAAAGAAGTTAAGTCCG
>Ga0179593_1458020_pt1 | contig 10013 bp, 9 predicted proteins | sample CZODoug2_1_08_16_FD_185931 | JGI IMG/M metagenome (GOLD analysis project Ga0179593, IMG submission 185931) | Vadose zone soil fungal communities from Angelo Coast Range Reserve, California, USA - CZODoug2_1_08_16fungal (PacBio error correction) | ecosystem: Environmental > Terrestrial > Soil >...
GCAAACACCGGTACCCCCCCACTCTTTTACCTAGACCCGTTAAACTTGTGGTACACAGGTTCCCTGTGTGTCTTACATTAGAACTTCCACCCATTAGGACACTCAGCACGTGTGGCGACGAAAAAAGCTGGTAAGAAGGCCCCGAAGGTAGTGTTTTGGCAAAAATGTAACAAATTACTGGTTTCGGGGGACCTTTTTGGAACAATTGAAAAGTAAAGTGGGGGTGGGGACAATTGTTGTTTGTTTTTTTGTTTTTATCACGTCAAAACATTTTGAATTCAACTTGGCCTCCTGCCGGCAGGTATACCTTTTCCCTCTACTTGTTAAGGTGCATCAATTTCCCTAACGGAAACACCTGTGTAGGACATATGGGAACTGAGTCTCGATTGGTTGCGCCCTTCGAAACCTTGAACTTATTCAGTCGAAACCCGCGGGGAGGTCACTCCTGTCCGCACGGCACGAACCACGGGGGAAGACCCAAACCAACAGGCCTTAAGATCCGCACGAGACCGGTACCTAATGTCTCCCCACACTCTGGTCCGTCTGGAACCAAGGGAAGCCCGTGTAGCACAGCAGTCAAAAAGGTGTCGACCAAATTGTTGGCCCTTTTGGGCTTGGGGGACTCCCTGGGAAACCTCTCACTTTACGCGTTTTGGGGTTTTGGTTGGTTGGGCGCAAGCCGTTCAACGAACTGTTCATCGTGCTCCATCGACCTTGCAAACCCTCGAGGGCAAGATAACAGTCAAACTGGCCAAACTTGTTTCCTGTGAAAAAAACTATGAAAGGTTCAAGAACTTGATCCGCCCCCAATAGGGGTGCCAGGGGGGGGGGGGAAAAAAAAAAACAAACAACAGAGTAATAACTTAGAATGAATCGCAGGGTTGCGAAAACGAACAGGACCGCAGCAAATAAAGGTCAAAACCCCATATGGGTCTAAACTTTTGAACTGGGGGGGCTGTGTGTTGGAGGGAGTTAGATGTCACGCCTTGTAGTTCCCGAACTTATCCACCAGCAAAACAAACGGGTAACTCTCAGAACAAGACCGTAAGCATGGGTTCGTGGGACTTGTTAAGTAAACTCCGGTTGGTGCCCAATAGGGTAACCCACAGGTTTCCGGTTCTGTTTGAAACCCCGGGAAGTTTTGCTATACAAAGCCCTGAAGGCGAACCCAAAAATCGTCAGGATCTTGTCGGTAACAGTGACGAAAGAATAACTACGAAGTGAAAAACCGCGAGCTTTGAAAAGGGGGGACCCCGCAAGGACCGGGATGTCCCCTTCTTGGGGCCCACACTAAAACAAACAGCCCCAGAAGTCTCCGTTGTGGAACCTCAGTGGGGGGGTGGTATGGCAAACGGGGGTGGTCAAAACACAAACCCGTGGTTGGGATCACGCAACGGTCCTGAACTGGGGGCAATTTTCTTAGGGCCGCCTAGTTCTTATCACTATTTAGGAGGTCCCCTAACTCGCCCAACTTCTCAATAAATATTTTGTGTTGTTTTTCAACGGTTAACGGGGGAATCCGAAGGGAACGCAAACGGGGGAAAGTGGGTTAAACTACCAGTGTGAAGGGGAAGGACAATAAGGGGTCAGGAGTACTTCGAATGGGGCGTAAGACCCACCATGGTTTGGGGGCGGGACGGGTCGTGGAAATCCAATAGGGTCTCGACCGTATATGGGAGAGGGTTGAAAAAAAAACCGGGGGCAAACGCGCCCGTTGTTCCAAGTCAAAGCGTCCCTCCTGTGGTTACATGGGGGTTAATCCGGTAATACCGCCTGTACAAAACCGGGAATTCCCTCGCATGGGCTGAGATCACAGAAAAACCCGCTCAAGGATGACTTTGCGACACGGGGGGGGAAAAACCGAGCGGAACCTGCTCGAGGGAGCTTTTACAGGCCCGGGTTTGCAAAAAGGAAATGAAGGCAAAATCTTTGGGGGGTTGGAACACCTGCGGCCCCTGGTACCAGGGGCACTTTTTGTCAAAAACCAAAAAATTTTGTCCGTCCCGGGGAGGAATGGGTGGGGCAAAACTCAGAGTTTCCCTTTTGGCTGTCCACCACCGCCATAACTAGCCCTGCCATTGTCGTAGACGACCAAAGGACCCCACATAGGAAAGGCGTAACCCAACTCTTGGGCCTGGATGACGGAAAGAACGAAAATTGAAAATACAAAACTATTTTAAACCCCCCGCAACACCATTCAGGGGCCTAGGAAAAAGTGTGCCCGAGGAACAACACAATTGAGTGTGTGCGTGTTAAACCGTCAGAACAGGGGGGTTCCACCAAAAACGGGGGGGTGAACTGTGCAGGAAAAACCAAGGCCCCGGACTTAAAAAGTACAAGCTGGGGGGGAACCGGGAGGAGGCAAAAAGGGGGTTTGCCCCTCACACGTTGGGCGTGACCATGGAAAAATGGGGTGGACGTCCAGGTGTGCAAAAAACGAACCAACAGGCAGCAGGGATGAACAAGGGAAAGTATGAAAAGCAAAGGGCAAAGGGACAACAGTGGGACCCCGAGGGCAAAATCGCGGGGACCGGTGGGGGGGGGAAAAGGACAACCAAAAACCCAGGGGGGAAAAGGGTGGGGGGAGAGCGCTGTCGTCTGCCAAACAAACAACGGAAGAGGAAGAATATAATAACAGCAATCAACAAAACCACGCTAAATGGGAGGGGGGGGTTCGGGTAAAAAACAATTTTTAAAAAACACCCAGGGGAAACCCAATCCTGAGTTTTTTCAAGTACCGGGACCCTAAAAGAAAATTGGGGGCCCGGCGTAAAATACTTTAGGTAGGCGTCAAACCCAGTAAAGACTCACCGGACGAAAAATTAGCGGGGGGGGGGAGACAGAAGCCAAACAAATGGGAAACCAGGACCAGCAACAAATTTGGGGAAGCAACAAAAGGAACAAAATTGCGGGGCGAACAGCTGGGGTAACCAACGAGGGCCCGCGCAAAAGGCAGGCCAAAAACTAGACAATACCCAGTTTTTGGGGGGGAAATGAGAAACCACACAAATCCAAAAAACGTCTGTAAGTGAACCCAGGCCACAAAAGCAACTGTGGGGGTTGGGGTGACACCCCCCGGAGTTCACACTGGTTTTGTTTTGAAAACTCAGGTATGAGTGCCCAAAGAGGTGAAGTTTCCACAAACACCCTCGCGGGTTACCCCGAGAGCAACGACTTTTTTTCCCCCTCCCGTGTTGAAAAGATCCCGTACCAACGTGTCTGGCCGCTGTCCTTTATACCACTGTTGGTTGGGCCTCGGATACAGTAAGGACAGAGAGACCGTCTGGAAAAACATGGGCCTTTGTCTTGGTTGGAGGGGGGTCTTTTCAAACCCCCGAATTTGTAACGGGACCATTTACCGAGATCTAAATAAAAACTCCCCCCCTTTAACAACTTGTAAGAATTCCTTCAAACTATTCACAATTTGCTTGGGCCCCGTTGAAACACAAACATCAGGGTGGAAATAAAGTACCCCAAATGGACAAACCCCCACTTAAGACTTTCAGAGTAGTCCCAGATGGAACGAACTGAATAAGGGTTTTGACCCCCCGAGTCCCCAGCCAGTTGGAGAGGGTGGGGGGGAACCGGTATCGGTCGGCCACAAGTTGTCAATGAACCTTTTTTGCACAAGCTTACCTTGGAAACCCACCAGGGGGGGGGGAAAGGGGGGGGGAAGAAAGGCAGAAAGGTAACACCTGGGTAAAAACCCTGAAAAAAAAACTACAACCATGGGGTGGAAGCGGAAACACAGCGGGTAGAAAAGATTGTACCCGCTTTTAGAGTCGACTAGGAATTTTACAGGGAAAAGTTAAAGCAAAAAGCGTCTGTGGGGTTTGGGGGAAAAATCCCACAATCGGGAAACGTCAATACAAAAAAAAAACAAAAAGAGGGCGGAAAAAAAGAAAGGGGGGAGGTCAATTAAACCCATCGTGGACTGAGGTAGTCGCCCACTAAAACAGACCAAACCCCCAGTCAACCCGGTTAACGATAGTTGGTCGAGGAACTCCAAAATAATAACTTTCAACTCCAAAAGGGGCCGGGGTGCCACTGCAAGGGGGGGGGTCACCTTTTCCTTTCCCGTTTGAGTTTCCCAAAAAAGTTTTCTGGTGAGAAAAAGACCATGTTCGGAAACGGTAAAAAGGGGACGGACAAATTTATAGTTGCGGGTTGGTCCCCCAAACTAATAGAATTGGAGAAGTTGTTTTGTTGCACGGTTCGACCCAAAAGTACGCCGTTTGTGGTGGAGGGAACGGAAACGGTGATCAAAACTTTAGGGAAGGGGGGAACAAGAATCTCGGTTAAATAAAGGGCAAAAAGGGGGAACCCAGCACCCGGACAAAGGTGGTGGGTGGCAGGGGGATCAACGAAACGAACACGTTTTTGAAGAAACGGGGGACACAGGAAAGGCACGGAACGGGGTGTGAGTTTTGCAGGACAGGTGTTGGGTGCAGTAGAAGTCAGCAAACCTTGGTAGTGCCACTTCCCCAAATCCGTCCCAACAAAAAAAAAAAAAGCCCCAACAACCAGGGGGTGTAAAGAAAATCCATGACTCGTGTGGGTGGTGCGGCGGGTCGTTGTGGGGGGGGCTGGTTTTGTGGGGTGGGGGGGGTTGGTGTTTCCCCAACCGGTGAAAAAAAAAAGAGGAATGGCCTTCTATACTCCAGTGGGGGTTGCAAAATCAAATTGAATGGGGGACGGGTAAGGAGTTAGTGTAAATGAACAAAGAGCGGTTTTTGAAAAGCGAAAAGGAGAGTGGCCGAATTTGGTAAAAGAGTGAAGATTCAAAGGGGGGGGGGACTATGCTTCAAGAAACAGAAAAAGGATATCCCGCTCTTTTCGGGGCCACCCGGGGTGGAAGACCGTGGATTTTAAGCATTATGCTGACCAATCTGGGAAAGAAAAAGTTTTTCCATCAAAATGCGAGGGGGGGGGTCAAGAATAGGTTTGAAGGACTTTTCTGGTCCTCCTAGGACATTGTGGCCTCTGAACCTCTGGTTCTGAGTTCCTAACTGTCCACCTTCAGATTTGGGTGGCCTGCGGATTTTGGTTGGGGCTGCAGTTAAAAAATGTTTTTTATATTCTTCAACAGAAAGGACTCAGGAGGGGGGTGGGAGAATGGGAAGGGAAGGCATGTTTTTTTCACTCAGTCAAAGCATACCATTCCTTACCCACAGTGGGTCCCCACCGACTTTCTGTAACTACCTTGGTTGAGCCGGGTGCCACGGGGTCAACGAGAAGGGGGCCACCGGAAGGTGGGAGGTGGGACAGCAATATCCCCCAAAACGAATGAAAAAAACGGGAGAAAAAGGAAGTGCACACCCCCTGGCACAGGGCCCAACTAAAGTGCTCGGGGAATTGTGTCACGCTGGGCACGCCGCATCCGGGGCATGACAAAAGGTTGGGGAAGGGGGGACTGTTTTTTCCTGTTGACAAGGTAAAACATTCACCTCGGTTTGGGTCTAACATGGAAACGAATCCAAGGGAACAGCCAACACCAAAAAACAAAAAACAGTCCCGGCCGGGACAGAAAGAAAGCCCCCTGTAGAGGCAGCCAAAGGAGAAGGGGACCGGTCACGGTAGAAGGAAACTTTCCTACCCCTGGGCAACCAGGGTATCAATGAAGGAAACAAGGGGGATAACACGACGGGACAAGAGAAATCTTTATTTTTTGACATGTAACCCCCAATAAGGGGGTTCAATAAGTACAAACACGGGAATGGATTTGTGAAGTGGTGGGGGTTTGGAAGAAAAGAAATGGGGGAAAATTAAACTAAGATTTGAAAACTTTTAAGAACCAGGTGTGCATAAAGGTTTGATGGGGAAAGCGTGAATGTTAGAAAATGACCCTATTTGTATCTGGAACCAAATTAAAAGGAAGAAAGTAAAGATTCCCCCCTACTTTTTTGCACGCCAAAACCTTTTTTAAGACGACACCAAGGGAAATGGACCAAAAAAGAAAAAAAATAAACTACAACTTTGAAGTCTAGGAAACAATATGGATTTGAATAAGGAAAACTAGGTCCAGAAGCGCGTAACTTGGGAAAACAAAAGTGGTAAGAAAAGGGGAAATAAGGGGCCCAACTGGATGGACATCGTGTGGTCCCGGGTCGAAGGAAAATCCTTTTGGGGGAGGGAATGGAGAAAAGAGAACTACGAATTTCGTGAATAGCATCCCTTGGAGAGAAAAGAAAAATAAAAGGAAGAAACCGAAGAGGGGGCAATGGAAAGAATATGAACTCAGAAAATATGAGACTTCAAGGTATAATGGCCATTAAACCCAAGAGGGGAGAGGAACAATGGGAAGAATACGGGTTATAAAAACACGCGAACCCAAAAAGTGGACAGTTGGTTAATGAAAACTGGACAACGGGGGAGGGGGGTGGTTGGGTTGGTTTGTGAACTTGCGGGTTCACGTTCAAATAATTTTCCGGGAAACCGGGAGGGGGGCAGCCAAACACACCAACGGGAATACATAACAAGGCCATTTGGCCCGGTGGTGGGGGGTTTTTCCCCCATGTGAAAACAGGGGGGACAAATTTTTCTGATGTAGCCCACCTTGATGGCCACAAAGGGGAAAACGGGTGGGGTATGGTAAACAAAAATGGGCCGGGCAATTAAGCAAAGGGGGAAACTCACATAGGGGGAAAAAAGAGAAACCTCAAGACGTGTCAATAAACATTTAACCGGATGAATTAGGTTGGACATAAGAAACGAAATCCTAAGCTCAATTTCACCCATTTTGGTGGTTCCCCACAAGTAGGAAAGTTTTTCAATAAAAACCCCGCCCCCAGGTGGTAACCCAAGCGGCAGTGAAGGGAATGGAAAGTGGGGGGCTGACGACCGCCAAAAAGGCCCCTAACCTTGCAAAATAACCAGTTAGGACTGCAAGAACCGGATCAACATTGTTTTTTGTCAAATTTGAAAAGACCGAACCCTACGGGGAACAACAGAAGCAAAAGACAATTTCACTCCGCCATTGTTTAAACAGACCTACCCTCGTGTGGTTCCCCGTTAAAAAAGTCATTTTGGCCTATTCATGGGACGCAACAAAACATCATTTGGGTTTGGGGAAAAGGACGTTTCCGGGTAAAATCAAATAGGAACAAACGGGAGCTGGCAAATAAATTGAAGAACCACCGCGGGACGCAAAAGGGCAAAAGTACCCAAGACACACATGGTTACCGGGGGCGGACAGGGCCCTAAAAAACCGGTTCCACAAAAGGGTCATCCAAAAGGCGGAACGATACACCCCCCGCCCATCCAAAAAGGACTAGAACGGGTGCCTGAGTGCTAACTTGAACCGGAGCTGTAAATCCAAGGGGGGCAATCCAGGGACGCTGTGGTCCTATGGAAAAGACCACCTTCCCCAACCCTGATAACCGGTGGGACCCACAACAAAATGAACCACTTTCCCAGTGGGAAAAAGAAGCGAAGATATTTTCACAAAGGGTCTCTTGTGCCCAAGCCCGCCAGGGCCGCAAATTCAAGGGTTAAAGAAGGTATTTTGTTTGTTGGTTCGTGCCCAGTTTGTTGTAGTCTTGGTTTGGAGTTCCAACTGGGGTTGAGGCACCCGTAGGAACCCCAACATACCCGGCCCAGAACCGCCCAAAGGTGGGGGGGGGGGCCCCCCAACCACCACACCCCCCCAATAGAAAAGGGGCCGTACAAACGAGTACCGGGGAAAATGGCAAGAAATTGGATAAACACTACAAACAAAAAGAGTCGCTGGGCCGCAACCCTGTTAGGCAACTGGAAGTAACCTGGGGAAACACTCGGCAAACCAAACCCTATTATGTTCCAGGGGTTTTGCAAGGAAGCTACAGGGCCCGGCCAAACCCCCGGGGTTTTTTGGGTTTGCGGTGAATTACATGACTGAAAACAGAGGGGGAACGATTGTGTTCCGGAGAGCGGCAAAACTGTGGAATCACACGGGCGCGACAAAAAAGGGGGCCGTGGGGGGGGGTGCCAGGGGGGGGGCACCCACGCGAGCAGGCCCAAAAAGGAGGTTAAGAGCAATGGGGAAATAATGGAAGTAAAAAAAAGGGAAAAAAGGGGGAAAGGGTGAAGTGGAACCAGGTTCAGGCGGTTTTTACCCGGGTGGGGACAAAAATCCCCGCAACCAGCCCTGGGGGAGGGGGTGGGGGCAGGGTCGGATTGGTCTCTAAAAACAAAACAAAAAAGAGGGAGGGAAAAGATCGATAGAGCCGCCTGACGCCAACAAAAAAAAAATCAGGCCTGGTGGAAATGTGAGCTCCCACCCACATGTAAACCGGGTTGCCCCAAAATCAAAGAATAAAAAATCCACAATTTGGCCGGCCGTGGTCATACTTATGTTGATGCGCCCCCATGAAGCGGAAAGGACGACTTAACTCGGGGGAGAAAAGTTACAAAAAGAAAATCACAACCTTGGTACAAAAACGGAACTTTTTGAGTCAAACCCCCAACCGCTTAAGGAGAAACCCTTTCCCAACTCCTCAACCACCTCCGAAACCCCAAAACGGGTTTGGGAAGAGAAAGGGAGACGGTGAGGCAAACAAACACTCCCAAAGAAAAAAAAAAGGGGGGGGGCACCACCACCCAATAGGAAAGGTTTAAATTCACCAAACCACCAGAGAGGCGGGGGGTCCAAAAAACACGGCGAAAAGAGGGGGAGGATACGTCTTTGAAATTCCGGGGGGGAAAACCCCAAGGAACGGGCAAAGGCCCCGTGGGTGGGGCCCGATGGTCAAAAACAGAAATCGTAAAAAAAAAATTGGAAACCCTCAAGTACTGCAGAATTGGGTAACAAAAGTTGAATAGCGAAAAAGGCCTGGTGGCGGGTTGAAAAAGGAGAAAAAAAATCGGACGTCCATTTTTGGGTGTTCCCCACAAGTATCCGAACCAGTTAAAGGTGAGGGGCCCAGGGGTGGAAGACCGCTTAGACTCCTATCAGAAGATAGCATGGTCGAAGTCACCTCATTTTTTGGAGTCCGTTGGCCTGGAGCAAAGCCAAACATTGTTTGCGGGAAAAACACCGGGTGCAAAAAATTGAAGTGTGAAAAATTACGGCTAAACTGGTTTCAAACCAAGACTTTATACTGAGCGGTCCTCAAACGGGGGCCCCCCACTCTCCAAAAACCTAGGCGTGTGTCTTTGACTAGCGTTTGTGATTATACCCCTGCTGTGAGTTGGTGTGAGCGGAGTTACACCATTTCCCAGGTGGGAAAAACTTGTACCCCCTAAGACCAAACCTTGGAGTGGCTGAGGTTTTCACTGACGAAAGCCGGGAACGTCCATACGAACACACGGCCTGGGGCGGCTCACTTCCCAACCCTGGTGTTCCGAGAGGGGGAAACTTCCCCGGGGAGGAATATGCATTACATTCGGCTCCCCAGTTGAAACACAACATTCAAGTTGACGGAAGGAATGTTCACCGATAACCAAGATTCCGGTGAAATACGAGGGAGCCCCATAAGCCAAAAACAACAATTGTCCTTACTGGCTTAACAATTGATGGTAAAAAGCATACATGTTTTGTAACCAAAACAGAAACTCCGGAAACATTGATTGCAGGTGAGAAAATTGTCGGACATTGGGTTGCCACAGCTCATACCACCGGGGCTGATGTTTTTCTCAAGCACATTTCAACCATGTTGGGTAGCCGGGACTCATTGTTGGGGGGAAGGTCACCCCCGTTACGCCGATTATTGAACCAAAGTAACCATCCGGGGGAATTTACCACGTAACTGGGCACAACCCCAGGCCCAAATGGGTGGCAACAGGGGAAGTCTCGAACAGAAAAGGAGTTTGTTCCGCAATGTAAAAAACTGAACACGTAACTTAGGTAAATTGAATTTGGAGTCCCCCGGGGGTGGCGGGGCATCTCCCAAAGGCCCCTGAAGGACAAACGTGGTGTAAAGTGTTGCAGACAGAAAGGGCACAAACAATAACCATACACGGGTTTGTTTCAGACAGCCCCCTTAAACCCTACGTGCACGAGGAGAGGTTTGGTATTTTTTTACTGCACAACTGAA
>Ga0179593_1468609_pt1 | contig 10013 bp, 12 predicted proteins | sample CZODoug2_1_08_16_FD_185931 | JGI IMG/M metagenome (GOLD analysis project Ga0179593, IMG submission 185931) | Vadose zone soil fungal communities from Angelo Coast Range Reserve, California, USA - CZODoug2_1_08_16fungal (PacBio error correction) | ecosystem: Environmental > Terrestrial > Soil >...
CCAAAGAAAGGCACGGATGTTTGTGGGGGAAAAAAAAAAAGCACGAAATTCGTCGGCTCGAATTCCAAAAGAAAAGGAGCGAACCGGAGTTAAGATGACTTCAAAAAAAAGGGGAAAAGGGGGGAGGGGGGTTGGACATAGGGGGGAAGGGCAGGGAAATCAGGAACACTTGTGGTGGGGGGATGTGGGGGGGGGGGAACAGTCGTGGGAAGGAGTTGCCGAGGTAAAGGGGAAAAGGGGTGGATCTCTCACTACCATGAACGGCCCAGGTGTGGTGTGGGGTCCCGTGTAGGGGGGAAAACAGAACCAAGGAAAAAGTCGGGAAAGAAGTGGAACCTCCGGGTATCCTTAGGAAATCGAAAAAATAAAGGAAAGGGGGGGGGGGGGTGGTGAGAAGTCTGTGATTCTAGGGGGGGAGGAAAAAAACAGGGGGCCATGGAATTCTCATAATCAGCCCCTCTGGCGAAAAAAAGATTCATCTCCTGATGAGGGGGCTTTCGCATTGAGTTTGAAGGAGGGGTTAGAGACAGAAGTTGGGTTGACGAGGGTTTATGTGTCGAACTCGATCGACAACGGAGGGTGGGGGGAGGCTAAAGTCAGCACCGTTCAGTGCCGAAAAGAAGAAGGGGAAAAGAACTCATTGCTGGGGACGCCAGCGTGCAAACATGAAGCAAAAGTGCTCACAAGTTTGGGGCAAACAAAAAGGATGGGAGTCTCAGGGCTTGTCGATTTACGGAGCATCGCCTGTGGTGGAAAGATGGGAGGAAAAAAAAATAGGATCCCCTTGATGCACGTTTGGACAGGCATTCACAGGGGGGCGGTAGATGAAGGGAAGGAAAAGGAAGTTCACTGTCATGGTGTAAAACAGTACGGTCAACAGGAAAAAAAAATGTGCCGGCGAACGAACCCCTGTTGTACCGGAGACATGGTCACAAAAATGCGGGCCGGTGTTTCGTGGCCAGAAGGGTGCTCGGACTACCATTGCCTAAAAGGATAATGGGGTTTGATGGGGGCAGAAAAATTGAAATCGAATGCTCTGGAAACAAAAATAAAATGGCTCCGCAAAAAACGGGGGGGGATTATGTGGAGGTTTCCCAAAAATCGGGGGCCAATTGGACCGAAAAAGAAAACACATGGGGGTTGTGAAAGAGGGGCAAGTTACCACCAGGGAGCAAAAGCTTTCCCAAGAGAGGTGATATCGGGGGGGAGGGAGGGCCTTTTGGGGGAAGATGGTTAAACTCCCAATCTTCCAACTCAGGGGTGGGGTTTCCTCAGACTCGAAAAGCCCAATTAAAAAGTCTCACAGTGTGCAAGGGAAGGAAAAACCTAAATGCGGCGGTGGGGGAAGAGGGATGGATTGCCCAAGAGCTGTGTAAATTAAAACCAATGGGTTAATGTTGTGTGAGAATGGGGAAAAGCTGCTCCGTTTGAATTTACAAAGGAGGGAATAAAGGAAAAAAAAGGACACGGAACTTGACGAGGGATTTGTGGAAGGAGGTGGGACGAGGGTGATGGGTCGGTTGGGGGTGAAAACGCAACTACAGTGTGGGTGAAAAAAAGATTATGTTGTACAAATGGGGTACATCAGAACCCAGGAAGGTGTCTTAAGAATAAGAATAAGAAGAGGAAATTACTCTAGGGGGGAACGGTTGGGGACATGCTCCTTACATGGAAATTTAGGGACACGGATAAGAGCGTAAAATGAGAGGCCCCTCAACAATAAAAGGGTCCTTACTGGAGAGATTGCCGTTGTTTTAGGCTTTCCGGAAGATGAACCGGGGTAAACATGCAAGCTCGGCAAAGGCCGCACAAAAAAATTCTAAAAGGGGTCGATCACCCTAACCAAGTTGCACCCTGGAAAAGGGTTTTGGGTCAAAAAAAGATTAGGGGGGAGCATCCAAAACCCTGTACACCAGTCAATTAACAATTACTGGAGGGGGGGGGGGGGGGGGGGGGGGGGGGGGGGGGGGGGGGGGGGGGGGGGGGGGGGGGGGGGGGGGGGGGGGGTGGGGGGAGGGGGGGCGGGGGGGGGGGGGGCGGGGGTGGGGGGGGGGGGGCGGGGGGGGGTGGAGTGGGGGGGGGGGGGGGGGGGGGGTGGGGGGGGGGGGGGGGGGGAGGGGGGGGGGGGGGGGGGGGGGGGGGGGGGGGGGGGGGGGGGGGGGGGGGGGGGGGGGGGGGGGGGGGAGGGGGGAGGGGGGGGGGGGGGGGGGGGGGGGGGGGGGGGGGGGGGAAAACGGGTGAGGGGGGGGGGGGGGGGGGGGGGGCCAGGGGGGGGGGGGGGGGAGTGTGGGGGAGGGGGGGGGGGGGGGGGGGGGGGGGGGGGGGGGGGGGGGGGAGGGGGGCGGGGGGGGGGGGGGGGAGGGGGGGGGGGGGGTACAAGGGGGGGGGGGGGGGGGAGGCCGGAGAGGGGGGGGGGGGGGGTAGAGGGGGGGGGGGGGCGGGGGGGGGGGGGGAGAGGAGGGGGGGGGGGGGGGGGGGGGGGGGAGGGGGGGGGGGGGGGGGGGGGGGGGGGCGGGGGGAGGGGGGGGGGGGGTGGGGGGGGGGAGGGGGGGGAGGAGGGGAGAGGGGGGGGGGGGGGGGGGGGAGGTGGGGGGGGGGGGGGGGGGGGGGGGGGGAAAGGGGGGAGAGGGGGAAGGGGGGGGGGGGGGGGGGGTGGGGGGGGGGGGGGGGGGGGGGAGGAGGGGGGGGAAGAGGGGGGGGAGGGGGGGGGGGGGGGGGGGGGGGGGGGGGAGGAGGGAGGGGGGGGAGGGGGCAGGGGGGGGGGGGGGGGGGGGGGGGGTGGGGGGGGGGGGGGAGGGGGGGGAAGATATGCCAATTCAAGTTGCCGTTTCGGGGGGGGGCAATCCGCCAAGGGTCGGGAGCCGAAAATTCATAGCCTAGGAATAAGGTAAACCGTCCAAAAGTCAGTTAAGGAATGTGGGGGGGAATCTCGGGGACAAACCGGGAAGGACCACACACAAAAAAGAGAAAGAACAAAAAAATTAAACGGTCTTTGGGGGGGGGCGGGGACGTTCAGCAGATCGGGTTAACAGTCTTGTCGGCGGCAGAAAAAAGCAAGGAAAACCGCATTGGCCCCACTGAACTCTAAAAACCAGAAAAAGGGGGTAAGGAGGGGTCATGAGACGATGACATACAACCCTTGGGGGAAAAAAAAAAAAAACAAAATGGCCGCGCCAAGTAAAAAAGGTCGAATAAGGGCCAGAAATCTGGAGGCCTTGGACTAGCTCGAGGGGAAAGGAACTGTTTGAAGCAAGTTCAGGGAAAGCAACGACAGGAACTAGTGGCCAAAAAAATTTTGGGGAATATTCAGCAGTGGGGGGCTGTTACCCAAAATGGGAACGGGGGAAGGGTAGGTAATTAAGCACCAATATAAACCCGTTTCGTTGAGGGGGACTGAACCCTGGGAGAGGCCGGTCACGTTGAGAGATCGGGACAAAATTGATTGGAAGGAAAAAGTCCCCGCCTCAAAAATGAAATGAGGGGAACGGGGGGAAGATCACCTACTTGGTTACCGAAAAGAAACCTGGGGACAGAATGTAAGACCGGGGGTTGCGGCGTCCCAGAAAAAAAAAAACAAAAGTCTTTGCCCGCGGGAACCGCTGGGTGTCGAATGCTCCAGGCGGAAATCAGGGAAAAGCAAATTTCGAACCCACCCAACTTCGGTGGGGGGTGCGAAAAACTTTTCAGAGCTGTAGAAACACGAAAAAAAACTAAAAGAACCACAACTGGAGATCACGACGCAAACATCATGTGTAACAGGAAGAGCAAAAGAGAATTTGCGGAGGTTGGGACGGGGTACCCAATACAGATCGCCTAGTGCGGGCATGAAAAATGGGGAGGGGGGGGAAGAGGTTCTGGCAAGGGGTAAAGACGACCCTAAAAATGGCCAAACCTGTGGACTGAACAAACAGGCTCAGATTTGGACCGTTTAAAACGGCGTACAAAACCCGCGCCAACTACCCCCCGTCGAGCATAGTTGGTCAAAAAGGTTGATTGGGACAGAAAAAACAAAAGCATCAAAAAATATCACAACCAGAAAGGCAATTGCGGGGGGAGCGGGGGAAAAAGGGGGTATTCATCAACGGAGGTACCCAGGTGGAGCCGCCCCAAAAGAATAGACGTATCAAACCATCCGAACGAACGAAAACGGGGGCGGGGGCTGTGGTGGCTAGTTTGAGCTTTAAAAAAACGTTTTTTGTTTGTTTGGTTGCAAACGGGACATTTACGGCCAAACAAACCGGACTGCAGCCGGGTCCAAAAACCCAACCTTGGGACACGATGCCTGACAACCCAAAAGGAAGGAGTGAGGTGAAGGCCTAACTTGGGAAAGCATAATTCTGATAATGAGATTTCGGAGGAAGTGTAAGGCCTGGTGGGGGGGGGGGACAAACATCTATACTAACGCGCAGTTAAGGGCAAGAGAAAGCCTTGGTGTGGGTGGCGGTGTGAAACACAGTTGAAACAAGATCGGGTGAGGCACTAGGTTGTTGGGACGCATGGGCTCCACAATGTTGGACTTATGCAGCCGTAATCGAAGGCAATATTTTTGGGGGGGGGGGGGCAAACGAGGCGCTTGAGCACGTCTCCGATAAGGTGAGGTGTTTTAACTGGCCTCCAGAACCCATGGGTTTTCCCAACTCCCTAACATCGAGCTCGGCCCCTTACCCGCTAAAGATATTAGTTGGGGGGGGGGAGGGTGGGGAACGGCGCGGTTTGAAAAGGGTCCGTGCCAAAAATAGGACAATGCTCAAGGAATTTGTTAAAATCTCCGGCAATCCCGGTTCGGCAGCAGTAGCAACGGGCAGGGGGCGTTGTTAATCGTCCCAAAGAACAACGAGACAAACGAAAACCCTCAACTAACAGGGCGACCCCCCCTCCCCAGTGACTCAGTCCTCTGGACCGGGCTTTCTTCTCCCAGCGCAGGAAAAAAATTAACGGAGGTGCCTTGGAACACGGGGGGGCGGGAAGTAAAAAGAAAAAAACAGGGAACCCGGTCAAAAACCCGTGCAAGTCGGCGTGATAAAAATCCCCAAGCTGGTAAGTTGTGGTCGCGCTCCCCAACTAGCATTTCAGGCTACCTGGGGAAAACAGGTGAAGAAGGATCCATCGGCCAACTGGATAAAATTAAAAAAAACGCTCCTAGAGGGTTTGCCAACGGCCGGGGGAGGAGTTGATGGGGGGAGTCAACTTCAACCCGCCAAGGAAATCAACGCATGGGGGGCAGGTCAGGGCCCAGTGACGGCACGCCGACGAAAACACGCCCTGGCTGAAGCGTGTGGGCTGCTGTGTGTGCAAGTGGGCTTCCACGCAAAGATCTTGGGGAGGGGGGGAAGAAGGGAGGCCCTGCACAAAAAAGAGTCCAAGTGTGTTGAAACCACACCGCGCTCACAAAGCAATCCGAGCACGGACCAAAATAAAAAACATAGCAAAGCCGAAATGCCTTCCCCAGAGGTCGTTCCCGGTAAAAAAAAAAAAAGGCCCCAGTGAGAGTCAAAACGAAGCTGACACTGATCCAAAAATTATCCTCTAAGAAGCCGGGGGCCCACAGTCAGTTTTGGATCACGGGGAAAAAACCTACAGACTGCTGCAGTACTCCGCAAAGGAAGCTGAATCGGCAAAAAGAAAAGGATTTGCAGGGGTGGGTTTCCCAGAATGGGGGGGACACAATAAGAGTGAATATGTGTTCTCGAAAGCGCGCCGAGCCAGAAGAAAGGATCTGGGGATGGATCGGAAGATCAAAATCTGGCAAGTGGAAGGGAGAAAGACACAATGGGAGGGTTTAGCCAAGAAGGAAAATAATCCCTTACGTGGGCGCCGGTTTCGGGGGGAAAAGAAGAGTGGGTGGGAAAACTTCATTCAAAAAAAACGGTCACAGTGGACCCACCATCCAAAACATTTCTACGCAGCAAAAGCCGCGAGACAAAAAAGGTGCAAAACCCAGAGGGGGTGGGGGTGGGGTGGGGGAGTGCGGGGGGACCTCGACGCCAACTCAGCGGGGGAAGCGGGGCACATGGCACGACGGTTTACCAACAACACTGTCTGAACCCACCGGGTCAAAAATCCCTTGTTTTGTTGGCAAAAAGGGTACAAACCACTTCCCGGGTCAAAGCCTCAACCGAAGAAGGCTTCCTCTAACCGCGGCCCCCCAAAAGAGTACCACCACTACCCATCTTGTGGGGGAAGAAAAAACACTTTGGGCAGGACGGCCGCGGTGCAAGAGACTTGACAAGATTGGGGGTAAGGAACATCAGGAAACCATATGAGAAAAAGCGGGGGGGAAAGTCCACCGTGGGGAGGGGTGGGAGCGAGGGGCAAGTTCGGGGGTTTTCCCGCCAGAAGGGTCGGGCACCAGAACCTGTCTGGTAATGAGCATGCACGCGGAAAAAATTCCGTTTGTGGGACAGAAACCATCGGGGGGCAGTCCAGAAAAATTGGGTGGGCCGGAAGAGAGAGGTTGACGAGAAACATCTCGGCCCGAACTGACAGACCACGGAGAACCCCTTTCCTGGGTAGATAAACCCACAAAAGAATCAAGTCGGGAGACATACCTGAGAGAGAATGATGGAATGCTCCGAAGTCTTAAAGCCAGAAATCTAGTCGCCGAAGAAGGAAATAAGGCAACGACATACAAAAGGTTGAACCACAATGGGGGTCCGGGGAACCTCCCTGGTCCGTAGGGTCCTAAAAAGATCACGGGGGGGGTCAGGACCCTTGGAAAAAGTCAACCGAGATCGGGGGGGGCTGGGGGGCAAAACTCGAATCCCCCAAGACTACAACACACACCTCTCCGTAGGTTGGTCCACTTCAAAAAAGACACAGTAAAGGCGGGGAAAAAACGCCATTTTTGGTGGCCTGGGAGACGTCGTTACCTGAGGCCAAAAAAGGCAACTCGGGGGCAGAAACCGCCCAACGTGCAAACAAATCTAGGAGAACCAACAAACAGGGTGTTGGGAAACCCGATTCTCGGACATTGGATATGAGAGGAACTGCCCGGGCAGCGTCCGTTCCAAAAGTTTCAACACACAGGGTTAAACGGGGAAACACATCCACCTAGACTACAAAACAAACAACGGATGGATGCAACGCAACGAGACGGGGGACTTCAACGGGGGGGGGGGTTAGGGCCTCTCAAAAAGCGGGCGTGGCATCGAATAATCACGTGAACGAACATCAAGGGGAGTACTTGTATCAACTCCCGAGTGCCAAGGGGGGGGGTTTGACCCATAGGTTGACGGGGATGATTGTAACTACAGGGAAGGGCTTTGTCAGGAAAACTGGTTTCAAAAAATTGTCAAGGGTTGGGGGGGCTTCGTGACAATTCCGAACCATGGCCCACCGGCACAGGGGTGGGGCATGGTGATCGGGTATCACCAACATGGGAAGGCGTGGGAGTGACTGGACAAGGATCAGTGGGACGCGAAAGGCTGAAGATGTAACACAGGAAACAACTTTGTAATTATGCACTTCAGCCGGAGAAAAAAGATTGTAGGGCGGATTTCAACAGGACCCCCTCAAAAACGAAAAAGGGATGGTCACAATCCGCACCTGCTAGTCAGCTGGAGCCTAATTGTGGAAGATCCGTTTATAACAAAAGACAAAAGGGTTTCCGTAGGTAGCAGGCAAATCTAAAGACTAGGACCATCGGTAACTTCATGGGACCAGGCTAAGACAGAAACCGGAACTCCTCCACAAGGCTCATGGACATAAACTAAAGGGGGGGGGGATTGGGTAGCGGCGTCCACAAAGAATTCCTCAAAGCACACACTAAAACGCAATTGGGGGGGGGGGGGGGGGCCAACCGCTGGCGGAAAGCCTACCTACAAAAAAAGAGGGAAAACTGGAAAGCCCACAGTGTTGGTGAATTTTCAAGGGATGGAACCTTCCCGGGGGGGGAATGGGGAGGCAATCGGACCGACTGCAAGTGGACAAAAAGAGGCCGGAGGAATGGGGACCGGGTGGACGTGTAAAAAGAACACTGGAAAAAACAGTTGTTTTGACCGGCCGCCCGGGTTAACCGTCAAACAAAGTGCGAGCCCCCACGACGGTGGGGCGGGAGGATGTGGGGGGGGGGGGGTCAGGGATTCCGGGAAGTAGAGGAGGGGAAGGGGATGCTAAATGTTATGGGTCCCCCGGGGAAAAAAACTGCTTTCGTGCACAAAAAGCGCCGGCCAGACGGGACGCACCGCCGTCGGTTGCTGGGCAGCAAAAAAAGGGGGGGCAAATAACTTCCAAAACCGACTCCACGTGCATCCGCAGGGGGGCACCCAGATTGTGGCATCCAAGCAAATTGGGAAAACCAAGATCGGGGCGGGTAGCGGACCATGTATGGGGGCCAGAAAAATAATGAATCATCGGGGGTCCAAAAAGTGAAAATATTGGGGGGCCAATCTCAGTTTTGACCGAAAAAAAAAAACAAAAAAAGCGCGGTGGAACGAAGTCAGGGGGTAGGGGTGAAAACGAAAATGAAATGGAACCAATTAGGTAAATTCGAGGGGGTTTGGATGGGAAAGGGCACCTCCCGTTTGTGGGAGACTGAGGGGACGATGAAAAAAAACTGATGGAGAGTTTGAAATATTGGAAAATATGGGCGTGAGGGAGGTGTTGGAAATGACTACAGTTGCTTTGAAAAAAAGCCAAGAGGTAACATCCAACGAGGTTTAGCGGGGAAAAGAAGACAGATGCTGAGCGTTCAAACGACAGTTACCGGGCGACCTAAACTGACATTTAAGGTTGAAGCAACTAGAGGGAAAAAGAATAAAGAAAAACAATAGTTCAACTGAATAATGAGAAGTTTTGGGGGAAATGTACTGGGTAAAGGAGCGTTTTTCTAAAAACGGAAAAAGTAGCGATGGTCACTGACCTCGGAAAAAAAATTCCACTGTCGCAAAAACCCGCAAATGTGAAAAAGGGGGTGGAGGGGGGGGGGCCCCCCCCGAAATTTGGAGATCACCAGTAAAAAAGACAAGTCCAGACGCCAAAAAAGGAGGGAAGGTGCCAACCTGAGAGACTCGAATTTTACTGGGTACCGTGATGTGTCGGAAGGGAAAAATTTGAGGGGGGGCGGTCTGAAAAGGACGAGGCATGCCATAATCAAAAAAGGAATGCAGTACAGAAAAAAAACGGCGGGGGAGGTGAATCGAGGCAATCATAAAAAAGGGGGGGAAGAGTAAAAAAAGAAAAAAACACACCAAGAGTCAAAAAACAAGCAGAGGAAAGTCCTTTTGACGGGGGGGGACAGAGAAAGCACGGAAAAAGGTGGGGCGAAAAAGGGGGACCATCCCCTAAACAGTAAAAATTCCCAAAAAGGACGATCCTTCGGGCAGACCGATGTGAGGGAATGGGACAGGGGTAGACATCAGAAAAGGGGGGGCGAACAGGGGACCCCCAAATAAGGGGACCTCTATGACTTTGTAAATTTGTGTAGGTGGGGGGGGGGGGGTTAAGATAATAACGAAACACCTGGAAATGCATGGAAATCGCCTTCAAAAGAAAAGAAACGGTTCTTTGCAGGGAGAGGGGGGAAGCTAAAAGGGGTGAAGCAGGGGGGATGTTTAAAACAACCTGGGGGCACGGGTTGGATTAAAAAGATCCAGACTTTGGGGGAAAAAGGACTGTCTTTGGGGAGAACGCAAATGAGGTGGGACAAAGCAGGGGGGGGGGAAAAAAGGGTACGCAAGCGTGCAGAACCAATTTGGGGCCAGCCGAAAATTCCAGGGGTTCGGGGGGGGGATAAAAAGGGTCAAACCAGCCTGACTGGGGGCAAAAAAGACAACAAAATGCCAAAAAGGGAAGGGACCTTTTGGGACGCGGGGAGTAAACTAGGACCTGACTCAAAACCGGGTAAAACAGAGGAAGCTTTTTTGGTTCAGCTAAGGGCGGAAGGAAGGGGGGCCAATTGGGTCAGACAAAAAAATCAGTTTGGTTGAGTGACCAGCAAAAAAGTTGGTGCTAAAAAAGATGGGTATAAAAAAAGTAAAACATCCACAAAAAAACAAGGGGGGGGGGGGGAAAGA
>Ga0179593_1505857_pt1 | contig 10013 bp, 10 predicted proteins | sample CZODoug2_1_08_16_FD_185931 | JGI IMG/M metagenome (GOLD analysis project Ga0179593, IMG submission 185931) | Vadose zone soil fungal communities from Angelo Coast Range Reserve, California, USA - CZODoug2_1_08_16fungal (PacBio error correction) | ecosystem: Environmental > Terrestrial > Soil >...
TCAAACCCGAAATAATTTCTCAATACTGGTTCAATCGCCAAGACTGCAAACAAAAGAGGCCAGTGATTTGGACATTACACAAACTGAATGCACAGGGGGTTGAAAATCGGACTGGAAAAGGTAATAAACTCCCTGTGTGCGGCATGGGAGGGGGTTAAAGGGGACTAAGGAAAAAAAAAAATGGCATCCCGGACAGTGTAAAAATGGGGGACGAAACATGACCGCAGAAGACACAAAAGAAAATAAGGGGAGGAAAAGGTGTGGTAGTTTCAGGATTACAAAACAGGAAAATAAACGTCCAAAGGAGACCCAAGGAGAAAGAAAAACGAGTAAAAAGCTGCGCCGTGCTGCGCTACCAGAAGCCGCATACCTACGATCACTGCTGAGGAAAAAAAGAATCAAACAATGCCACGAAAAACAGCCACTGCGAAGAATACAAACCCAAAGAAAAGAAAAAAAGGAATTGTCCTAAAACTAGATGTGGGTTGGATGGGGAGGGGGCAGGGGGAAACAAACGTCGAATCGCATAGTAAAGAGGCTAGGCAAAGAGACCTCAAAAAGTTAATCTAAATATTGGAAGAAAAAAAAGGTGAAACTTCCAGCGCGGAAGACGTAGCGACAAGCATAAAGAACCTCCACCCCGAAACCATCAAAAGAAGCAGTGGACGAATTGACCGACGCCGATGAGGGGGGGGGACCAAAGAAAGTGTGTAAGTCAGCAAAAAAGAAGCGGGATACCCGTGAAAAGACGCTAGGCGGAAAGTTCGGGCAAGTACGAAGGCCATGGCCAAGCAAGAAAGAAGTGAACAAAGCATCTTCATGTTGCTGGCCAAAGGCCTTTCGACCGGTGTGTCCTCACTCCCGATGGAAGTCCTAGGGCTAAGAGACGAATCCCCGAGAAGGGAGGAGCATGGCTTGGGCACCGCCAATGGCTAGTACGGTGTAAGACAGGAGAGGCACCACGAAGAGGTAGGCACTGTGGTGAAGGAAGCGGTGAAGAACACGCTCCCGGAAGATCAAGGCAGTGGGGTACGGAAAGGGCGCGTCCGCCATTGCAAACAAGCTATATGGAGTAGGGGGAACCGACGAGCATGCACCGGGGGGGGAGAGGTTGCTGCCTACCGAAAAGAAAAGACTAAGCTAACTAAAGGTTGGTGCAAAAAAAAGGGAGACAGTCGTGAGGCAAAGTCTCGAAAGGGAGGAGAAAAAACAACGGGCGGTACGAGAGAACAACCTTGAACGTGTCAAAGAGACGGGCGCTAAGAGTGGCATAACGGTTATCTGAGACACACTAACGGGACAATCCAAAAGTTACCATGAGGGGGAAAGGGGGAAATCGGCCGTCTCAGGGGAAAAGCACAGGCCCTCGGCGCGTAGTGGGAATCTGGGCCTCTTTACCTGCAAAAAACGGAATTCCTGCACAAAGGAAAAGGAAAAAGCAAAAAGTGCTCTTCATCTGGGAGAAGACAAAAGAGAAAAAAGGGAAAAGAGAGATGCCTAAATGGAGAAAAATCACTTTGAGCTTGGAGGAAGGGAGTCACTGGGACGGCAGAGGGGTACCGACCCAGACTCTCGCCTAAGGGATGTGCTCGGGAAGGGTATTCAGAGTACGGCCTAAAATATTAAACTTTAATTAGTCAGGGGGTAAATTTCTCAGTGCTCGTTGTGTGTCAATAAAGGCTTGGGCATATCCTCTCTATCAGTGGGTCAACGAAAACAGGTATTGGTGGGCCGGAGTAAAAAAAAGTAAAGAGGGTTTTTTCCTCGGAAAATGGGGCTCGGGGAAAAAACCAAGTAAGGTGGAACGTCCACTTGTTGACCAGGTCGAGGAAATGTTTTTCAGATTGGCGCGCTCTTTTCTGAGAAAACTGAGTCAGTTCCTGTGCTAGGAGGACCCCGGACAAATAGCGGCAACTTCGGCTCCATGAATCCAAAGGATGCTGGGGAAATCAGGAGCTGTGGGGTTCGAGTCGAAAACACAAAGATGTCAGTTTGGTTTTCGACGAGGACTGTCGGATTTACGCGCGCGTACGAGAAGGGTTTCAAAATTTGGCAGCACAGGTCTGCAGCAATTTCGTCCTTGCAGGCCTCAAGGAAGGGGGTATAAGGTCAAGAGGGAGACCACCAGCGTGTATAGGAAGTCTGGGGTTAAGATGGGCTGTAACGTATGAGGGGGAGGAATCTATTACATGCAGCTCGTAATGCCCTAGGAAGAAAACGTAGAACTTTTCGTCTCCAAAAGGGGGGGGGGTCATCGGGGAAGCCCAGTCTCAACCTAAGGGATGTGGTCAAAAAATGCCTTCGGGATTGGGGGAGATCAGTGGACTCTTGGGGAGGGTCAGACCGACTCTGGAAGTAGAACAAAAGGTAACCGGAGACAAATTAGATTACGGGTGGCGAGGTCCGAGACGTGCAAAGACCTGTACGCGGGGGAGTCGCAGGTTTTGCGAAAAAGAAAACTACCTTCGTAGGACATTCCACATTTGAGATAAGGGGAGAAAAGAAACCATGACTCAAACAACGTGGCCGTGGGGGATGTAAGGTTTTTCGTGTCGGCCGACGCCCCTTGATAGTAGGTAGTGATCCGCGCAGCAACGCGCAAGCTTTGGTCTAGGGAAAGAGCCTTCGTTGGAGACGTTGGACCTAACCGCTTCAGAGGGGGGATAAGGGACCACAGTGCCGCCAAGAAAGGGAGGAGGGGGGCGCAGCTCCAGTTGCCGAGGCCCCCTCTTTAGCGGAGTTAAAAAAAAGTGCGCTGATACTTATCCCATAAAAAAAGCAGGGATAATAACCTTTCAAAAGGGGGAAAAAATAAAGGGGCATTCATGTTGTGCCTGAAAAAGCTACGAAAACCTGGAAAGCTGTGTTTGTTGTCTTAGGAGACTGGGTTGTCCATTGCTTGTCGGGTTTGGGGGAAAAAAGATCAACAAGCACAACGGCGGGATTGGGATAAAATTTCAAACCCAATATAAAGGAAGAAAAGCATGGGGAGATCGCAAAGAAGCAAACAAGACCCAGAAGACAAGTGAGGGCCCAACTGAATGCCATCTTGGGGGAGTTCCTCTGTGCAAAGAAAAAAAGGGGTTTGGGTTTGTATGGGGGGGGGGGCCGGACCGAAGTATAAGTGCACGCTTCGAAAAGCGAAGAAAAGTGGGAAAGTGTGGGCCTAAGAAAAGAATAAAAACTCGGCGGAAAAGGTGGGATTTGGGAAGGAGCACTAAAATGAAATCTACTCAGGGAAAAGAATCCCACCGAAATTAAAGGCATCCGAGGCTCGATACCACAGGGAAGAAAAAAAGACGCTACTACCAGCCTAGAAGAAGATCAGGGCGTCGGCGCACGAAAACAAGCTCAAAAGAAACTCCGTCCACTGGGGCGCAGAGAGGTCAACTATCAAAGGGAAGGGGAAAATTTGAAACGAAACTAGATGTGTGTGAAACTAGTAAAAAGCGAAACAGCCGTGGCCAAAAGCAAAGGAGCCGACCTCGGACACCGTTAATCAGCTTGCAGGGCGCACTCTCTGTGGGAACCAGGAAAGGAGCCTGGAAAACAAAAAAGGGAAAAATAGGAAACCCGAACGCCAAATACCCGGAGGGAAATGGAACGAAGCCGCTCAAGTAAGGAATGGAAGGAAAACAATCCCAGCCGCATAGTTCCTCGTGCAGGTCGATGTCGGAGTCGTAAAGGGGGAAAAAGTACGAGCATGCCATGCCACCCACGGAAAGCATCTTCATGGAAATCACCGGGCCCTTTACTTCCGGAGCGTAAAGATGGCAAATTAAGGAATTAAGTCGCACGAATCTGAAAAGGAAAAAGGAAATGTCGCAAAGCGAAAGACGCATGGCACTAATCTATCGGGTGTACCAAAGCTTCTTATCACTAAAGGAAATCTTTATCGCTTAGCGGTGGTCTCGAAGACTGGTAATCGCTCCTGTAGGAAAACATGGGGCGGCGCGCGGGTCCGCCGGGGAGAAAAAACCTATATTTAAGGAAGAAGCCGGGTCCGAAGAAATACCAAAAGACGATTTGTGGATACGGAAGGAGCGTGCAGAAGCTGGCTGGAGTCGTAGAATGGGTTCACCGCGGATGACCAGGCTACGTGTGCTTGAGACTAGAAGGATAGGAAAATAGCGTGCGGTACTGGACTTCAACCAACTGTCCAACTCGCGAGAGGCTGATGAGGTGACCGGAATGAAAGCAAGTGCAGCTCCCCTGGGAGTGACGATAGGGTACTGGACCTCGGAAGTGAGAGGAAGGTCCTCCTGAGGTAAAAAAGCATCGGCGATGGGGTAGGAAAGACTTCCGGAGCCCTTGGATTCAAACTGAACGAAGTCGGAAAAAGGGGGGGGCCAGAGTTTGATAAGAAGATTATCTCTCAACACAAAGGGGTAGCAAAACCTCGTAGGCTCAAGATAAGATCATCTTAGCTGTAGGGTGGACGCCTCCAACGGATTAAAAGGAGAACACGATCCAGAACAGAGCAGCGATTCAGATGAACGGCACTGGACTTCAACTTCGAAGGCCGGGATTGAGGGAAGGGAGGGAGAAGGGGAAAGGTCACTTAAAGCTCTTTTGAAAACTCGCCTCGATCGAGTGGGTACAGATACAAAGGTTTTTGGGGGAAGCGAGTACCGTCCCAGTGTTTCCCGCTGTATTCTCGTAGATACTTAAGCAGGTGCTAATTTGGGGGGGGGATCAAACTGGGGGGGAGAAAAGACGTGGAAAAAGTTTCGCCGATAGTTGGGACTTGCGTAGGTCCTCAAGAAAAAGTCCGTGCATCTTAGGGAAAAAAAAAAAAGAGCGAAACTGCGGACGCGCACGGCACAAGGGGCTTGGGACAACAAGGAAAAGGGTGAATGACCCTGGACGTGGTTAACCACAAACGCCGAGAACTGTTGGGAGTACAAAAGGCCTTTTCTACACTGGGGGGGGGGACGCATGAGGCAGGACATGATAGGGAAAAGGAGAGAAGGTCAATGCGTGCGAAGGTCAGAAGGAGTTCCAAGAGGGGAAAGCGGCTGGGGAAGTAGAGGAAGTCGTCATTAAACGAGAAGGAACCCTGCGGGGCAGACGTCGGGGCCCTGAGCCCTAAGAGGAGGGGGGAAAGGGAAAACAGCTCGTGTTATTTAGGGAGAGCCAGTCCCCCTGGGGCCTCTTCTGGTCTTTCACATTGGCTGAAGGGATGGGAGGACGGGGGGGAGTGGAAAGGGAAGCGGTCCAGGGCAGAGAGAGACAAAGGAGGCGCATGGCATCTTGATTAAAGGGTGCGGGGGTCGAGAGGCAAAAGAGGGAGACAGGGCCGGAGATCGACAGTTTTGACTAGGAAAAAGGTTCAAGACACGTCCACCGGAATGTGATATGAGGGGAAAGGGAAGGCCATTAGCAAGTTGCCGTGGGAGTGGGGAGGGAGAAATTCGTGTCACCGACGGACCTGCATGGGAGCAGGGATAAGGTCCCTGTAGGCTCTAAAGAAAACCTAGATGCGCCTACTGGAAGGGGAACACTGCGCTTGAGGCCTTTGGCCTAAAAGTTCCCAAAACCAGTTCCGCCGATCTGGAGGGTTCAGACCGAAAGGAAACTGGGCTTTATAATAAGGAGGGGAAATGTGCTTCGGGCGGATTCTAAAGTGATGGAAAACGGGAACACAAAACTGAAGCACTAAGGGGGGAGCGGTTGAAGTACGCCTTCCAATAGAAAGTAGTTGTGCCCTGCAAACAAGGGCACCTCCTGGGTGCCCTGGGTGGGGGGGAGTCTTTTCGTAGAGGAAGGGGGTTGAAAGGTGAGAACGGGAGGCGGGTGGGGAAGTCTCGTCAACCAAAAACAAAGGAGGGGATGACAAAACCCGCCGATTCCGTAAGGGGGAAAACCGTTCGAATCAAAACGGCACCACAAGGCACAAGGAAAGGAGTGGGCAGTCACACCTGAATGCAACAGGAGGGGGAAGTGTGCAGAGCGTAATTCCTAAACTTGGGTGGCAGGGGCGGTTTGCCGTGGACGAAGTAAATCGCACTTCAGCAAGTGGAGGACTGGAAAAGAGTGGGGCTGAGAAGGAAAAAAAACAAGCGGCACTGGTGGACTTGTTAGGGAAAAAAACCTCAAAGCAACGTCTCCCAACAGATGAGGGGAAAATATACAAGCTCGCGCGTGGTCGCAGAAAAACCAGCCTTCCTAACCCGAGAAAGTGGGGCGTCGGCGAAAAAAAAAAAAAGAAGAAAGAACCTCCCCGGCACTTAGCTCGATGGGAGAAAAACAATAAAATTCCGGTAAGGGGAGCGTGTGGACAGTCCGCAAACTGTCGAATCGGCTGCCGGTCCAAAAAAGAAGAACTCGAACATGGAGAGAAAAATTGCCAGGAAGACGCGTTGTTCATAAGGGAAAGAAAGCGAAAACTCCCTGAACTCCAAGGAGGGAAAAAGAGAAGGACGTAAGGTGCCCGCAGCCGCTTAAAGGATCAGGAATCCTAAGTAAGAAAAAAAACCAGCACGCAGCTGGCGAAACAGTGCCCAGAAAGAGAGGGAGAGTCAAAAAAAGGTAGACATGCCAGCAAAAGATGTCACAGCATCTTCATTGCCAAGGTAAGGACAATACTTCCGCCTTCGATCAAAGGGCTTCCTCTGAACTTATTGGGAAAAGAAGAGGAAAGAGTTAAAGAAAGGACGCATGGCTGCCCAAGCGAAAAGAGAGGGGGGGGGGACTGCTAGCCGAACAATGAAAAAAGGGGGTGGTTGCGAAAATGTAGTTTCACAAACGGCTCAGGGGCCCCAAGCATCTGGGAAAGTCGCATGTTTGCGGACTATTTGGAAAGTCAAAAGACGAGCCAGCACGTGATCCACGGGACGAGTCGCCAACTAGCGCAGGGGGGAGGGTTAAGGGTTTTTGGGTTTTGTCAACATGTTAGTACCTTATCGAATCTTAGGTGAGGAATAAAGGAGCGGAAAAAAAGAACCTAGCGGTACTCTCAAAAAAGAATTGGAGGCTGGATTCTGAGATTATCGATGAGGGAGTTACTTATTTTAGCGTTAAAAACATCTCAAAGTTCAGAAAGGAATAAAGTACGCGGTCAAGAGAAAGGGGTCGCATTCACAGACGGAAATGGCTAAGAATGGGGAAACTGGGCGAGTTTATCGGCAGAGGGACGCCACGCCCTGAAATGGCGAAAAAGCGCAAGGGTTCTTCCTCTGACTAAGGGGAGCAAAAACACCAACCAACGTAGAAGAAAGGGAGCAACCTCTTAAATGGCTCTAAAGAAGCACTTTGCTTTAGGAAGGGGGGACATTCAGGCGGAAGGGGAGGAAAAGAGCATCCAGAGCCGAGGCCGGTATGAGCGGACCGCGACGGCGGGAGTTCCGGTGAAAGGTAGTATTACTAACTTTGGAGCTGTGGTAAAGTAACAGTTATGCCGGCCTCATGAGAAAGGGGGGGGGACCGCTCAAGGGTGTGGGGCAGATTACCGAAGAGGTGTTCGAAGTCCTTCTCGAGAGTCGTAAGCGCCGGTGGGGAAGATCCACTGGTTGTTTGAAAAAAAGGGGAAGCTATATTGAACGAGTTCGTAGGCAGCCAATCGCGGGTAGATGGCTCGCGGCGAAAAACGGCCATATATTCCAACTGGGGATCGAAAAGCCGACCAAAAAGGACGTGGGAAAAAGATAAGGACACAATTGATAACACCCGAGCCGATACGATTGGAGATCACGGAAAAGCGGGAAAACTATTTGCGCATTCCGGAATAAAGCTGAGGGGCCGCGGCTCCATGGGGGATGGAAGAAGTTCCTAACGTGAATTGTTAAACAGCTGATAATTCGGCGGTGGAAAGAATAAGATGAACTGAAGAAAAACTGGATATCAGGGGGGAACAAAGAGGAATTCAAGAAGGACTTGGGCCCGGACACTCCTACATCGGGGAAAAAGAAAGGGAAAGGTCGCCTCATTCGGGAGAGTGACACTGGGGAAATCGTATGCCCCTCTAATTGAATGAGCCATTTCGAAAATGACCTTCTCGTAATTGTTCGAAGGGGTGGGAGTGAATTGAGGAAAATCTGCTCGTTCCATCTCCAAAACTGAAGGAGAGCATCCATAGTGGAGCAACGCACTTAGCTGCGCACGCCACGGTCTAATTCTAGCCGTTTGGGCTGGACTAGTGACCCCTCGAGGTTAGAAAAAGGACCAAAATGATATCGTTGAAAAGTAATCATGTTAGGGGAAGAAAAGGGGTTCGATGTTCGTAGACGGGTGGCTAACCAGCACCCGCAGGGGCTTGGTCTAATGAACCGCACGGCGCGGAGGTTATATTGGGAGAATTAGAGGGTTGGAAACGTTACCTAAACGCTGCGAGGAATGTAAGGTGCCTAAAAAGGTCACCAGAATAGAAAGGAGAGGGTCTGGTACGTTCGCTTCAGAATTAAAGTCCGAAAAAACACCAGCGGAGAAAAAAAAAGTGAAAAAGCCCTGCGGCAGAAGATACGTCGGTTCACACGGCACAACCCTAAGGACAAAGGGAAATTACTCTTGCAAGTTACCGGGAGGCAAAAAAGGAAAAGCGGTGCATAGGGATTAAAAGAGACGGCCCCCCCTTTTCAGGAGTATGCGATTGCTCGACCGTGTTCCGGGAGCAAAAAAAAGGGAAAAATTGGGGGTTTGATAGGAGAGAAAGAAACGGGGAGGGAAAGATACAGAGATGCGAAATCAAGACAACGTGTCGAGATCGCCAAAATGCAAAACAGGAGTGAAAATTTAAAGCACAACCTGAATGCACATATTAGAGGAAAGATACGTAAGACGTAAGGAGAAACGGGGGCTGGGGAAGAGCTTGCCGTGGACCGAAGCAGCCCCGACCAGCAGAGCCCCGCTTATCACATGGAGAGCCTAAAAGCCGAACGACCAGCTCGGCGGCAAGGGGAACTTGGGAAAGGACTCAACTCATCCGAAAGCTCAAGTGAAAAGGGAAAATCCAGATTAACGGCAGCCGATAGAAAAGAGAGGAGAAGTTCAAGCGAAACTACCAGGTCCTACTAAACACTGCGAGCAAGGAGGGGAAAAATACCACTCAAAATCCTCGAACATCGTCCGCTGCCCAAGGGGGGGGAAAGCACGATTCAAATTCCGTGGAAGTCTCTAACGTGTGGGGGGGGGGAGAATTAAGCAAACTGGCGAATTAGCCACGCGCAGCGCTATGTTGCCTCTGTACAAAAAGTTAATCTAAGCTTGCATGCTCAGAGAAAGGGGTCAAAAAATGGCGCGGGAAGCCTGAACGCGAAAAGAGGAAAAAAAAAAAGGCAAAAGCAGGGCTATTTAATATAAAAAATCCAGGAAAATGGAGGCCAGCAAGCAACGCTGCGGAGACAACCTTGACCAGGACAAATAAGATGTGCTCCGGGCGAACCTAAGACAAGGGACTCACTGATCGGGAGCCAATATTTCCGGTGCAAGGGCAAAAGAGGGATCAGCCGGACTTCGATCCTCTTGAAAGCACGTCTCAAAGACGCCACGACATTGCGGCCTATTAAGACGCATGTCTTCCGCCAAAAATCGGGGGGAGCGGGGATACGAATGCCAAATAGAAAAAAGACTGGGGGGACAGAAAGCTGTGTAATCAAACGCTTCAAATAAAAAGAATCCTTGGTCGGAAGGCTGGAAGGCAGTTGCGCCTGATTGTGACGGCAAAGCCAAGCAGCACGGATCAAGCGGCTTGAAACATAAGAAAAGATAAAAGAACAACTATCCGAAAGCTAGAAGGGGAAAAAAAATAAAGTAAGTCACTCGTATTCTCTAAGAAAACAACAGCGCGGACCACTGCCCCAAAAATACCCGTGGATTCCCGCAGAAATTCAAATAACGAGGTCTGAAAAGGGGGGAAAAATCGAACTCACTGACGAAGTGACGGTCAAGATTGGAGAGACGTCGCATGGGAATTTCCTAGAGGAGAAAAGTTCTGATCGGCCTCTTTTGCACACCCAATTGAGCAACCTGACGAAAGCATCACAGGGGATGCGGAGAGGAACGCCTACGAGGTAGGA
>Ga0179593_1527790_pt1 | contig 10013 bp, 15 predicted proteins | sample CZODoug2_1_08_16_FD_185931 | JGI IMG/M metagenome (GOLD analysis project Ga0179593, IMG submission 185931) | Vadose zone soil fungal communities from Angelo Coast Range Reserve, California, USA - CZODoug2_1_08_16fungal (PacBio error correction) | ecosystem: Environmental > Terrestrial > Soil >...
AAAATTCTTTTTCGGGGGGTTCTGAAGATGTAAGAAGGAAAAACGCTCTCTGGGCTAAAAGGGAAAAGTCTTGTGGGGGAGAAGAAAAAGGTAATTGCTTTTAATGGAGTAGGATTCTGTACGCTAGATTGTAGGACGGGAAAAAAGTGAAGGCTTGGGCTCGGACTAGGGGGGAGGAGAAGAAACCGCCGGCTGGCAAAGAGCGGGCGACAAAGGTTCGCGGAAAGACCAAGTCTGGAAAACTGCCGGGAAAGGAAAACGGGTCAAAAGGGAATTCCTACCTTGGATAGTCTGCTTCCATAGGGAACTCTCCTGACTCTCAAAAGGGAAAGGCGGCGTCGATGTTCAGCTCACGTGTTGGCCTCTAAAGGGAGAATAGGAGTAGATTATGATCCATTGGGAGGGAGGCGGCAAATATGGGGGAAACCCTAAAGTGTGTGCATCGCCTGCTAACGTTTAATCAGACCGAAGATCTGAAAGGATAATATAGTTGGTCTCGGGGGAAGGAAGTTTACAGCTACACCCAAGACAAAAAAGGGTATAAAGGCTCCAGTAAGTTTCGATGAGAAGAAAAGGGAAATGGCCGCGGAAAAGGGGGCGAACATCTTTCGTCAAAAAATGGAGGTGAAGAATGTCCCCCGTCTTCTCAATGTCTCTTAAATGAAACCGAGTCTGGATGTTCCTCGGAAGAGGGAAAGGGGGGGGCTGCGAGAAAACTGGAGCGATGAGGGTATGTTTTAAAACGTCATGCGGAGACTTACGGGGAAGACAAAAACGGGCTTGGACGATCCTTGTGAAGTCGCATTTAGGAGAACTCCAGAAATGAAGGGAGTATCACTACCAACAGCTACAAGGCAGGTGAGCCACAGATAGGGCAGTATGATGGGGGGGGTATACCTAACATGCGGCGATTGGCTTTAGAAAACTGGCGACGAAAAACGGAGATATTAGACACATTCTCGACAAGGTTACGGCGTGAGGAAAAAACAAGCATTAACGGCAAAACGCCTATCAAATGGCCCGAGACTTTACCATTACCAAGGGTTGAGAAAAAAAAAGTGGCATTCAGGAGTGTCACATTATCCGCCAATCCTGGCCCTGAAGGGGGAAACTAGGATCACCGCCGACAAATCATATACCATTTGCTTTCGAGAACGGTGGCTCCAATAAGGGGGAAAGCAGAAAATATTGATTACCGACAGAAGAGGAAGGTGTAGGGAAAAGTCAGTGTATCCTCTCTAATCCAGTTCAAATATGTGGACCCAAGAGGGGGGAAGTTCTTCGGCTTTGCGAAAAGGTCCGTCAAATCACAAATCGCAAGCTAATCTGCAATGCAGGCGCAGAAAGTCCCAGCATGTGTAAAGGGAAAGAGGGGCATCAGAAAAAAAGAATCCGGAACTGGTGAAAAAGGAATGTATCTTCAATACTGAAGGTAGGCAATGGGCCTGAAAGAGACTATTTCGTCGGAGGAGAGGGGGTCAGTCAAAGAAGGGAGCGATTGGCAGAATGAATAAAAGGAAAAAGGGCTGAGCATGTAACTTGTCATCCAGCGACAGGAGGACCTCTTCGTATCTGGGGGGGGGGGGGGGTTCGCAGGGTCAAAAGCATTCAGCTTCCCAAATCCAAACAAAATTTCATCGGCGGGAAAAAAACTTTTCTCTCAATGGTTGTACTAAGACACTAATTCGGGGGCGGGGGAAGGATCTCAGAGGACATCATGGATTCGTCGGAAAGGACAGCAGACAGAAGATTCTGAATCGCAAGGGGGGGGACAATTCTGGTTTCAGGGGGGAGGAGAGAAAACCAACTCCGAAAACCAGAGCCGTTGGACTGCACTACTCTATTAAACGTCTTGGGGGTTGTGAGAAAGGAAAACACAATCTGGAGTTGTTAAAAATAGGAAATTCTTTGGTGATCAGGGGGGTGCTGCAGTACCAGTAAAAAAAACTACCTCACTCTTTAGAGGGGGAAAGGAAAAAATTCAAAGAAAGGGGGGAAAGGATGTGGACCTGAGTCTGAATGCCACGTCGCCGAACAGTCCTTATCGCTGAGAAATGGGGGGTGAAGACCTAGTCTTCATATCAAAGGGGGGGGGAACCCCACTTTCTTCGGCATTCTTCCGATTGCCGGAAAATCGAGGTGATTTGGAAAAGATAATCCTTCCCGGGAGCTCAGAAAAAACCAGAGGAATCAAAGGTTCATCCAGGACATTGTGGGGGTGAGGTTGGGAAGGGCGGAAATCTCATTTTGGCAAAAAAAAAAAGCAAGTTTCTTCCTTCTGCAGACAAAGTCCCGAAAAAGGGAGGGATTCAGTCTCGTTGAAACAGGGGTTTGTGAAGGGACCGGGAGTGTAAAAAAGAAAACGCGGATAAGGCAGCAGGTTTGAACAACGTTTCGCCACTTCGTGTGGTGGAAAAAGGTGCGAAATTTGGGAGAAAAAAAAACTGGAAAAAAGACCGAAGAATTGCAACAGGACTTGATCAAAGAGGCCCCCACTCCTGAACGGTCGAAGAAAATGCGAATCTTCAACCATCCAGAGAAAAAAGAGGAAAGAGAAAGGGGGGGGGGGGGGATTCGCCTTGGCGTCGGTCAGGCTTGGGACCTATATAAAGAGATCAGTCCCGGGACAAGGAATTTGACAGGAGAGACGCAGTCCTTTCAGGGAACAACGACATTCAATAACTTATACCACACGAGTTTCGAAACTGGGTGATCCTAAGAGGGTACGGGAAGGATCACGCGTTGGGGGAGACTGCTGGGGGACATATCAAGTCCCTTCACAAAAGATGCGTCACGAAGCGGGTCCACATTTCGAGGGTCGGGAGAGGCGAGCAAAACGTATCACAGGGAGCGCTAGGGGAAAGTGAAGTTCGATAAGTTTTGGCGAGAAACCAGAAAACTGGGGGGGAAAGAGATTCCGTTGTAATCGCGGGGAAGGGATTATGCTCCTTTCCCAAAATCGGGACCGGCCGAAAATCAAAATGAAGATATGTTTAAGAGAGAAAGGAACATGTCTTTTTCACCCCCGGTAAGAGCTCAGGAATCGGAAGGTCAAAGTCCGATTACACGTGGAAGTGCCAAAAAGGTCCCCAGAATTCTGTGCACAAAGGGGCAAAAACTAAAAAAAAGGGGGAAGGGACGTTACTGCGGCCAACGCGGAGAAAGAAATTTACTAGGGGGAATTGGGGGAATTTGATCCCATTTGCAAGAGAGGTACGCTACCAACGGCTCGGTAGGGAAAAGGTCGGTGGGGGGGGGGGGCAGGTAAACCGAAATGAAAACGGCCACCAGGAAAAAAGAAGAACTATGTTATTAATTAGATAAAGACATTATGTCCTAACGCGGAAAGAGCAAAAAGGAGAAAGGCGTAAGGAGAAAGGACAACCTGAAGGATAAGGTGTTAAACAGAGCTATTCAATTGGTCCTGCATCCTGGTTTAAGGGGGATACTTCGCGGAGAAAAAAATCGTAAGAAGAGGGGGGGATATGTTTTCTTACATCAGGCTACCCGAGTCAAGGCTAGGTGAATTTTATTTGACTGAATAGAGACTTCGAAAAGGGGAAGGAGATTGTGGGCGAAAGGATAACACGGTAATGGCGACAAGGAAAGTCAGATAAGCAAAGACGTGGTGGGCGCTAATGAGCACTTTCGGAGAATCGGGGTGGGAAAGGTCATAATTCATATCGGAGGGGCGGGCCACGAGGGAAGGGGGCAATATTGAAACCTGACCTAATGGTTGGGACGTTTGGCTCAAAAAAGAGAGCAGGGAGAAAGAAGGGGGAAGCTCCGCCCTCAAGTCCAAATCATCTGAACAGGGAATTCATCTGGGGGTCGAGGTGAGCGACGGAGTTGATGCCGTTTATATCTGCTAAAGTCAGACAACTATCAGGGGGGGGAGGAAGTGAATGCCGGGGGTCAGTTATAGTTCAGTTTACGGTAGGGGCCCGACACTTACTAGCCATGGAGGGAGACAGCAATCGGTTCGTAGGGTTCGTCCGGAAGTTGTTTGCCATTGAGAATTGCTGTTGGTCCGAAGACGCCGTCAAAGGGGGGGCTGAGCAAATATGAACTACGAGAGTTGTGGAGGTCAGACCAAGCAGAAAAAGAAGAAGGGTCGTCTCCTCATCCTGCGAGATCTGCCGGGCACACTCGGGGAGTATAATTTCGTAGTCGGTGTGATACTCCAAAGGGACCATTGGGGCCATGGAGTTCAAAGAGAAAAACGGAAACAAAGGAAGGGAAAAAAGGAGAAAAAGACGGGAAGGTCCATTGATGTTTGAAACATAACCTAGCGCTCCCGCTTTTAGCGCACTTAAAAAACTCTATGTACCACGAGAAAGAAAAGTCTGTGCCGGGCTGGCGGTTGAAACCGGATTCGCGGGGAGTAGCTGGCCTTGGCGAAGAGCGCGTTCGGACATTCCCTCGAAACCAAGACCGTAAGGCACCATTGATTAAAGTGTTTAAGGAAAATGCTGATACCCACTATAGGAGGGGTGGGGAAGATCTTTTGGGGATCTGCTAGCAGGCACAAACTCAATCTTCTGTCCAGAAGGGGGAGCTTGAAGACAGCAACGGGGTCGTATAAGGAAAAAAACGATAGGCCACACGGCGGACGAGAAAGAGCTTTTACAAGACAGAGATTCTTTGCACCTCTTGTACTAAGACCTATCATTGAAGGGGATTATCGAATGTGTCTTTTGGCCCAATGAAGGGTGTCCGTTTAGTGCAAAGGTGGGTCAGTAGGCGCGCGGTGGGGTGCCCTCCGGCGGGCAAGAGCCTACATCCATACAAGTTCCTCGACAGGTTACTCGTCCCCAACTCTAGAGACAGAAGCAACAGAGACTCCATGGAAAAGCAACTCCCGGAAAAACCCTGAATAGACATGCCCATAGCGCATTGTGATCTCTTAAGAGGGAAAAAAAGAAAAGCGCAAATCAATAGGGAAGGGAAACAACGGAGGAGGAGGGGAAAGAGAAGAGGAAAGGAGAATTCGCGCTTTTCGGACTCAAAAATTTATCCCCACTGCGAATCTCTTTGCTTGAGTGAGGCCGAACTATTATAGAAGGGGTGAAAAAAATGAGACAACTTAATTGCTTTGAAATGGAGTCTCTTGGGAAAATTGGATCTTAACGGAAAGAGTGCCAGGCCCTTGAGGAGAAGGGATGTATCTCGTGTAAAAAAAGGGGGATACAGGCGGAAAAAAAAGGAGCTCTGCTAGGATACCAAGTCCTTGTCAAAAAAAAAAAAAAAAAAAAAAAAAAAAAAAAAAAATACCGGAAAATGGGAAATCAGAAAAAAAGCACAAAAGCCCCTTTCCATTGGAGTCGTCAAAATCAGAAGCGCTGGTGGGGGAGGGGTAAAAGCTAGAAGTTTACTCGCCGGGGTGGCCCTCTCGGCTGTGTTGGGGGATATAGAACCGGATATCCAGGTGGGGATCAAAGAGGGAGGGAAGATTTAGTTTGGTGACTCATGCTAGGCGGACAAAGACAAAAAAACGCTTAGCTTTCTAAACCGATAATATGGTTCTAAAAAACACTTTGAAAGAAAAAGCAGAGCCGAAATGTGAAGGTGCCTACTTATGAGTATGACATGTCCGATTGCCGGAACGATGCTTGTCGGCAATCTGGAGAAGGGAGTCCGCAAGGGGGAATACACGCCGATCGAGCTCAAATCGGGGAACATTTGTTTGCTCGGGAACCGACCTAGAGTTTTGGGAGCGGCGCTAAAAGCTTGGAGGTTGTAAAACGCAATAGCAAGATACTTAAAAAAAAGATCAAATCGGGGAGTTGCAAGCATTGACTCTATTTATAACTCCATGTCCCGATGTGGGGGAGTTCACAGAACGACCTGACAAAGAGGGGGAAAAGATTATCTAGCAGATGAAAAAAAGGCGCGATTGAGAAAGACTTCGACGAACTAAACCAAAAACCTCGTAGTGGAATATCTAAAGGTCCGCTCAGCAAGTGAGGAAAAGAAAGCGGAAATCATCTGTTCAAAGGGAAGCAGGCCGGCGAAAGGAGACAACAAAAGTGGCAGGAGGTAGTCCTGTGTGCGGGAAAAACCTGATGGAATCTGCACTGACGAACTGAAGGAACAATTGGAAAGAAGCCAGCCTGGGGGAGGAATGTGACTGTAGCTATGAATCAGCGTAGGCAGCCCTATAGGGCGAAGAAAGGGTTGGCTGAGGATAATTGCAAAAATAAGCTCGACGTTCAAGAGGTGAGCCCAACGTCCAAAAATTAGTCTACAGGGGAAAGGTCGGCTTTGCGAAAAGCAAAAACCGGGAAAACTCGCCGACGAAGAGGGAAATAAAGACTTCTCTTCACTTATGAATGGGAAGCTCATATCATCGACCACCAGCAGGGACTGGGGGAAAAAATACGTCAGGGGAGCCATCCGTGTGTATCATGTGCATGAAAAAAAGAAGGGGGAAACTATGGCGTTGGGGAAAAAGGACTTCAGTCAATAAAGGGAAAGAGAGGGCCTGGACAGAAAAGGTAAAAAAAAAACTCCTGCTAACTTTCATCCAGGCTACTCTGCGGGGGGAACGAAGGATCAAGTGCGGAACCAGAATAAGACAGGACTGCCCAACTCACCAAAAAGAATCAGGTAGCTGAGGAAGGGGGGGCTTGCGCAACGTCTCCTTTCCTCAGTGCTAATCGGGAGGTGAGGACCATCATGGAGAAAAAGCATAAAAAGAAGAGGGATTCTGAATCTCAAGGAAAAAATGGGGAATGGGGGAAATCTTTGCAAAAGCCAAACAACCCCAAAAAGAGCCTTTGGGGGAAAAGAAGCGAACGAATCAAGCAAATAAAAAACTTGAAAACACACAAACGGCGTGTTCACCTAGTCCATTGGGGGAGCTCGTTAAAAGTATGACAATAAACTCTTTAGGGGAGTGGCTTGTGCACCGAAGGAGGGAGGGTATCTTTCATGGTAGTAGTAGAATTCGCAGCAAGGCAGGGCAGAGGGGGGGGAAACTCTTCTTATATCAGGATCTTGTAAACATGGGGGTCTTCCGTGGGGTGCAGGTCCGTGAAAAGGGGGGGGACCGGAAAAATTTCGACTTCCTCCCCGGGAGCTTACAGACGTCTGTGTCAAATGAACGCAACCGAGGAAATCTCATTTGAGGACCACATAGCGCTCACCGAAATCGTTTCGAAAAGTACAGACAAAGGCCATGCAATGTGATTATGAGGAAAAACGAGTTGCCGGTGGTAGGACGACTAACGATAGGGGGAGGGGCTTCTAAAAAAAGCGTATCATAGACGGATAAGTGTAGTGAAGAAGTGTTCAACATTCGTGTGTTTCAAAACAAGGGAAAACAGGTTCTGTAAGGGTGTTTCGAGGATAAGAACGAATAAGAAATCCGAGAGTCAACCGTCCTTGGTCCTCGGGCGGAAATTCTGTAACAATAAAAAGGGGAACGCCGAAAATCTCTCTCCAACAACCACTGAGGGAAAGATATAGAAGGCCGCCCTGGCGAGGAGGGTTAATACTTGTTAGTAAAAGATACAGGGTCCAGGACGTTTTGGAAGAAGCTTTGCGTAGAATCTTTCCATAAAAATTCGAAGAGTAAACAACGACACAATTCCTCAACCTTGTACAAAAAATTGTCGAACAAAGGTGGCGAAACGGGGGAGGGGGAGAAACTACAAGTATCCCTGAGGAATAAGAGGTGTTTGGGGAGATACGATTCTGAACGTCACCTTCAAAACAGAAAGGGGAAAGACGGAAGAATTGCGGGACGTGGGTACGGTGGCGAGCATTAACGAAAGGGGCGAATGGGTTCGAAAAAGGGTGATCGTTTGCTTCGGCAACAGAAAAACAAATGTCAGGGATTTCTGGAAAGGGGAATTCGACCCGGAAAGGGGAAGGAAACTTTCCGGTGGTTAATCACGTTACGGGAAGGGAAGTCAATGGACGAAGGTGAAATTTTCTAAAGAAAAGGCGATTATAAGAAAATTCACCCCCATAGCGCGAGGGCTGCGGGATCTCGGCTTCCCCTTGGAAGGGGCCGAAGGGGTCAAAAGATTCCGTGGGGACGGCGGATAATAAAACTCCCCGATAAAGAGTGCGGGAGGTGAGTACTCAGGCCACGGGAAGGGACTAGTGTGAACAAATCGAGGGTGTTGTGAAGTGGGAAAGATTTTCAAGAAGGGCGGCAACGCTAAACCAACGGAGTATTTTTTCGGGGTGTGGCTCGAGAAATGCATTAAAAAAATGAAAACGCCACCCATTCAGAAAAGTTATGCTTTGTCAGGCGACACGATATCCATCTTGAAAAAAAAACGAGAGAGGGGGAATGCAGAATTCGTTGCGCAATTATCAAAAAGGAGAAACGTTCTGTTCGAGAAGAAAGGGGTGTTGTTTGGGGGGGGGGGGGGGTAAGTTTGGCAGAAAAGAAATGTGTTTCCGCACTTTGGCGAAGTGTTCCAACAAAACGAAGCGTAGAGAGGGGGAAGAAGGTGTGGTTTGTTAACTATTCTGTCATTTCAAATGCAAGGGTAGGGATGAGACTCGAAACAAAAAATCTTTCATTCGATTGTAACACAGGGAGAAATACACGGTGGAAAATTATATAATAAAAGGGTTAAACCAGTCCCTGATTTAGGAGATGATAAATTTAGGAAAAAAGGAAAAAGAAGTTCCATGCTTTGGGAAAGAAGGACGATCGAAATCCCATAGGGGGGAGCCGTTCGCAAAGCCGTGCAAAACAATAGATTCTTTTGGGAAGGGGGAGAAAGTATTGGAAAAGACGAGAGAAGTTTCAAGCTCGCCATCCAAAATCACATCTGAGGGGGGGAATTTGACGGGAAGGCGCTTAAGAGGAGTGTGGGAGCAATGTTCATCTTCAGCCCAAGACTCTGTCGGGAAAATGCCAATTTTTTCAGGAAAGGAAGTCGTCCATGCATGAAGAAAAGGTTTTGTCCAGAAAAAATAAATTAATGCAAAAAAGCCTGGTCTGGAATCGGTCGTTATTCACTTCGAGAAAATGTGATAGATTTGTGGAAATGAAGTTAATGGTGTTTTGGTCCATCAATAAGGGCGGACATCGCATAGCATCTTTCACGGAGAGGTTTTGGGCAAAAGGAGAGGGGGATAAAGGAAAAAGCATTTTCGTCTCCTCAAAGGGCACACTTAGGTGCGGGGGAAGCTTCGTAAGTTCTGGATAAAAAGGGCATTGCCCAGGGGGAATTGAGCTGAAACAAAGGATCGGCCACGGAAAGTTGTACTGCCCACGTTAGGAAACCGCATGCGTTTTGAGAAAAAAAACAAGAACCTAGCTCTAAAAGAACGCAGCTGAATGTCGGCAAAAAGATGTTGGTCTGAAGTACAACGACTGTTCACAATCGGAAGTCCGAAAAGAGTTAATACATATTTGGGGAAGGAGCGCTTCCGCGCCATTGAGGGACGTTGATTCTCAAAAAAAAAGGTTCAAACATTTATACAAAGCGTCTGTGTGTTTAGAAGAGGGAAACAGGCACGAGGAACAACGATAATTAAGGGGAAAAGCGAGGCTTTGGGGGGGGGGGATGTAATCGAGACTCATTAGAGCAAACTCAATGAAAGCCACGCTTGGGGGTTGAAAGACAGCAAATGGAGGAATGCTCTATCGAGGAGGAAAAGTCCCGGGGACCACACTGCGAGCTAATCGCGAATTCTTTTACCCGCCCTAAAAGACGTCAGTAGAGTCGGGGGAAAGGTGACGAATACCTATCATGGAAGTTGGGAGGGGCTGTTGGAACAGGTCCCAAGTACATGATATTGCCTTTATGGGGGGAGCATTAGCAGAGCTGAAAGGGGAATCGACTGTGCAGAGCGATAAGCGTGGGAAAAAAAAAAAGTCCAACCGATAACAAGGCAGGTCCACTCTTGACGTTAGAGCAACTCTAGAGACAGAAGAAAAAGAATCAATTAGTTGGAGAGGATCGCACAAAATAACGCAAAGGAGGGAGAACACTCAAGGGATCTCATATACGATGAAGAAAAGTGCAAAATCATTCGCCTTT
>Ga0179593_1651507_pt1 | contig 10013 bp, 7 predicted proteins | sample CZODoug2_1_08_16_FD_185931 | JGI IMG/M metagenome (GOLD analysis project Ga0179593, IMG submission 185931) | Vadose zone soil fungal communities from Angelo Coast Range Reserve, California, USA - CZODoug2_1_08_16fungal (PacBio error correction) | ecosystem: Environmental > Terrestrial > Soil >...
CCGAACGAAAGACAGTCACTACACACGGTGTTCCGACAAATCGAACGAGGCGCACCTCTGGGGGTCTTAAAAAGACGATACGCTGAGATCCAAAAACACAAAAAAAAAAAAAAAAAAAGCCCCTCAAAAGTTAGACCCGTCTATCGCAATAGACACCGCGGACGACACGAACCATTGAGGATCAGCACCACTGCAATCTCGTGAACACCGAAAGAGGTCGAGGGAAGCCTGAAATTGACCTCGGTGAAAGCAGCAAAAAAGATCGTCGGAGATAAGGTCCATCGAATCGGGAAGCTTACATAGTGAAGGAGACGAAAGAGAAGCGGGTTCGCTGGTCGAGGGAGGAAGGAAAGGTGGCGTTTCTCGTAAAGGGGAAGAAGCATGCCGTAATCGGACGTAGACTAAGAAAAGCTGATAGTTAGAGAAGGAAAGCTCACGAAAATAAATCCTAGACATACGAAACGCTCGTCGGACCACTTCGTCGCGAGGGAGCCTTGGTCATAGGGGGGGGTGGGGATCGCCTCAAAACCGATGACCGGGCACATAAAAAAAAAAGAATTCACGAGTCGTGCCAAAGAAATTTACAAAAGTTCTAGTTCGTGGACTGCGCGAAAACGACGAGCGTAGTAGCAGAGGACAAGGAAAAAACTCATACTGGGAGAGCCGGTAAAATCGAGGGCCGAAAATCAATGTTGCTTTGCCCGAGTCGGGTATGCCATAGGCAGGAGGGATGAGGCCCTTGGTAGAAAACGGCATCAAAAAGAAAACCTAAAAGGGGGAAAGAGCTACAATAATTAGAGGGTCAAGAAATACCTGCAAGCCAGGTGCTCTTCTGAAGCGTGCGCTGACGTCGAAAAAGATCGCACACACTTCATGTAAGAAAAAACGTGGTAAAGGTGGAGAGGGTGAGCATGAACAACTCGGCAAGACGTAAGAGGGCGCGGGGAAGAGGTCCACGTAAGCGAAAAAAGAGCCGCCTGAAGTGGCCATGGCTCAAGAGGATGCAGAAAAACTGAAAAAGAGGGTGCTTACGGAAGGATAGTATGATCCGGCTGTTGGTCGGAAAGCAGACGAGTAAGGGAAACGCTCCGAACCAAGGGGGAGGAACGGTCGCGGGTTCGGGAAGGAGGAAATGGAAGAAAATACAATAGAACAGAAGTTGAAGCAGGGTAAGTAATACTCGATAGCGCAAAAAAGATTCCCGACGCCCGGCGATAAAGAGGCTTCTCTCAACTAAAAGGCCGAAAATCGGGGTGGGAGATGGAAACAGGAAAGGGGAAAGTGTAAAAAAAAGAATCATGATAGATTTCAGACTACGAGATCAGAAAGTATTGGGGACGCAACTACGCCCTATTTCATCGGGGAAGAGAGGCGGCTTCTTTGCCATGAAAAACAAAAGAGGAAAAGGACCGTTCTCACGGGGTCGGCACGAATCAATCAGCATGCCGCTTTAGATCGGACGATAAGACTATACGGGAGGGGGGGGGGGACATCAGGAATAAAATACGTGGTAGAAAGAAAGTCAGGGGGAGAACGGACATACCAAAAAAAATTAAAAGTACATCTCGGAGGCAAAAATGGACTCTCGGTCCACATCAAAGGGGGCTTCTTCCTTTAGGAGGGGGGGACAGCTCCTGGCAAGGAGAAGGAGTGGGGTAAGGGGAACAAATAGAGCTATACGAAGGATTCAACGACCGAATCAGCGACGGAGCAGATAACCGTTCCGCTCGGTTTCGCAGACAGATGGCACCTCAGGAAATGGAAAAAGGGTCCCTTGGAGACTTAAAAGTACGATGGTGAGAGTACCAAAGCGACCGAGAAAAATAATAGGGTTCGAACGGAGCCACATATCTTTCGGATTATGACAAGTTGTCAAAGAGAAAAAGAAAAGCTACGCGCAGTGATGAAGAGGGAGAGAGGGGGGGAAGTAGGCCAGAAAAGAGAAGTGTAAACCTGGCAGAAGAAAAAGAAAAGGACGATGAAGGAAAGCAACGATACTTTCCCCGACTTCTGGAAAAAATCCTCGCATCTTGACGAGACTCCCGGGAAAGAGGCCACGGCGATGTGGAATTCGGGGCAAAAAGGAAAGGAGTGATGGGAATAGGGAACCCCGGCCAAATCAAAAAGCAACATAAAACAAGGAGGTGAGGAAAAATGAGAGAGTTTATGGCTACTGTGTCGGGAACGTCCGCCGTTAACGATCACAACAAAAAGAAAGAGGGAAGGAGGGGGAAAAAATGTCCATCAAACCGCCGGGGGGGATGGATCTCGTGGGGAACACGCATGAAAATGGCTACAAGGGGCCCTCGACCGGTAGAAAGGAGACATGTTTGCCGGATATGGAGCCAGGAGGGGTGTGCACCGATTCAATCGAAAAAGAGGAGAAAGAAGAGGGATGAAAAGACGCAACAGAAGAGCAGGGAACAACTGTTACCTCAGATTTCGTGGTCAGGGCAAAACGCTTACCCTGTTCGGAGAAATCCGGAGCGAGAACAGAAAGCGAATAAAAAAAGCTATGAGGAAAGAACCCGTCGAACAATACTTCACGCCGACTGGGAAAATAAAAGGGTTCAGGGTGATACGATCTGCGAAAAGTCTCTTACAAAGGAGATCCGAAGAGACAAGAAAAATGTAGGAAGGGAGCTCTGAAATAGAGAAGCGCGGGAAAAAAAAAAAAAAGGGGCGGCCATGGACGAAGAAAGTCAAGAGTGGGCTTGATGTTGCTCAGTGATCGAGAAAATAGGAACGAAGCAAATGTTCGTAAGGGGAGAAGCTGCAAAAAAAGAAAGAAAAAGTCCACAAAATACAACTAGTCGACCCGCTCGTCTCGAAAGTAGGGGGTATAACGACTTACATAGGAGACTTTCGGGGGAACGGACAACAACCTGAGAAAACGAACCGATGAATGGGGGGAGACCTGATCCTCCGTACACCGGGCCGATGTCACCGATGAAGGGGAACGTTATGTAAGCACTATCGAGGGAATAGGCAGCCTGACAAAAGGGTGATTGAATGAATAGGCAATCCCCTGTTTTATGTGCCGAGGGGGCCCTCGTCACAAGGGGCTGCTCGTAAGCAGAGCAAGCCGACACTAAAGTGAAAGCGCAAACGAGTGAAAATAACGGGACCGTCGAACGATGGAAGTACTCCTTTGAGGTCAAACTAGGCTAAGCCCGGCATGATAAACTCACCCTAGGGGACAGGAGTCAGGAGAAGGCAAAAAATAAGGTCCTGCACGAATTACTTCTAGGATCTCCGACGTCAGCTATTTCGGGAGAAAAAAGACGCAATCCACGCAACCGGCGGCAGGAAAAGTATAATCAGAGGCGGGCGAGGGTGATGCTCAGTAACCTCTAATAGATCGCAAAAAAATGCAAATTCGCAAAGACGCAAAAAGCCCACGACAGCACGGAAAGGCGAGTCGTAGAAAAAGGAAAGTCTGATTAGCGACACGCAGAGGTGAGGCTAGTTTCTATGCGTCAAGGGTTCAGCTTCAAAACGGGGAAGACAACGAGCATGAGAAAAAGGAGGCTAGATTAGTTCTCTGGAAAAGGGGACACCTATAAATCACACAGAGTGCCAGAGCAAACACCGCGAAAGCCGCGCAAAAATCCGGAAAAAACGGACAGGGAAGACCATCACAAAATGTCCGGCAGTAGACCGGCGCTTTCATGCTTCAACGGCTCAAAACGAACACAGAGCAAAGAATAAAGGAAAAGCAGAAAAAAAGGTTGTTGCAGAAAGGGATTTGGCTGGTCGTTCCTGGTCTAATGTACGAAAAGGACACCGAACAGGAGGGAAAGAGACTGCAGAATAAATAAGACTACAGAGGGCGGCGGAAAAAAAATAAACTGGAAAACGGTTCGTCTATCAACACAATCAACAAAAAAAGTACTGGCGAAAAAAAGAGTGAGAGACCGGCCGAAAAGGAGAGGGATGACCTGTACATTGGTGATTTATTACCACACACAGGAATAAGATCTTTCATAATAAGCGGACTGTACATCCTGTCGTCGTCTCCCCAAAAAAGATTACTGGGGAAAAAGAAAACGGGAGGAGAAAAATCATAGACACTGCTCCCTTATCCGCAACAGGAAAGACCTCGACCATAATGAGCAGAGAAGCGCTAATAGGAGGGGGACGCTGAAAAAAAAATTTGGTCGGATACAATCCGGGGGGGGGAGAGAAGGGGGGGCGTTGAAAGACAAAAGTAATCGGAGAAAAAGAACCGGGGTCCGGATATAGGGACAAACAGCGAACCCTCCAAAAACCCGAACAATGCGATGCTGGATTAAACTCGGTATCGACAGGTGGCCGGGGATAAAGGCTCTCAGAGGGGAATCGGTGGTCAAAGATAAAACTTTAGGAGCAAAATTCGTAACCCGGATATCCCACACAAGGGGAGGTTGTGCGCGAACACATGTCGATAGACAGACTTACAGACAGTGAAACGGGTCGCAGGCTCAAGGGAGACGGCAAGATCAGAGGTCCGGTACATCAAGAGGGGTAAAACTCTGGCTAGACAAACGGCACCAGTCGGTGAACGAGGCTCACAGGAGGGAGACGACCTAGTCACAAAAAAAATGGGGTCCGGGCGTCATCCTTCCGAAACAGCCCCCCCAAACTTATTAGGAGGGAGAGGATTCTACTAGGAAGGGAGGAGGTAGCACAAATATATCTCGGGAGAAAATAGTTCGAAGAACGTCAGAAAATCTCTCGCCGCAATATCAAACAATGGAAATCGGCCACACCCGCTAACATAGACACCGTGTCTCCATATGAGCACGCGAAAAGAGATAGCAGGAGGAACCGCAAAAAATCCAGTTACAGACTCGGAAAAGCAGCAATCGTCGTGAAAAACCGAAGCACTCTTCAAAAAGATAGAAGAAAGTAATCAGGCCTAAAAGAAAGTTAGATCCAAAACACGGAAAGGGGAGGCGTGAGGGTTCTAATATCACTCTCGTAGAAAAGCGCGAGTCGGAACCAATGCCGAACAGGAAGAACGCGGAGAGCTAATTGACAATATTCCGTGGATCCAAGGAGCTCTCGTGGTCTTCGGAAAAACGGGTCCACAGAAATGGTTCTGCAAAAAAGAGAGAATGAAAAAGGCTTGGAAATGGGGGAAAAGGGGATGCTCTACCAAGACTTGTTACTGGCGCATCCTAATGCGAAACATGCAGGGAAGAGGGCCCACGCGGACGAAGGAGGGGGAAGGGTTGGGGTATAGAGGCCAAAAAAAAAAAACTGTCGCAAGAATGATCCCCCTGAGTCGCCCCTCTTCTCAAGAAAAAAAATGTGCCTGTTCAGGCAGAGTAGCGCAGAAGAAATACGTGATAAACAGGAAAAACCCAGGATACAAGGGGAGCATGAAAACTCGCGCTTTCAAGGAAGAGGGCACGAGGCCTACATTGAACGTGCCCGGGGGGTAATTAAATATTACACGGGGAAAAGGAGCCGGGTGAAATAAAGGCCAGGAGGGGGGGGTAGAGCTACCGAGGAAGGAGTTCCTCGCGAAAACCAGGAGGTTCGTGAGTCAGGAAGGATGAACTGAATACCAGACTTCAACATCAACAAGGGGGAAAAAGCGTACTATTATCGTGAGCAACAATAACAAGAAGCGTGTCAAAGAGGAAAAAAAAAGTTTCGCTCATACAGCGTGCGCGTAGGTACACCCTGCTCATAACTGCTCATGGTAGAAAGTAGGTAGAGTGATCGGGGTGAAAAAAAAAAGGCGAGGGGGGAAGGGGGAACACAAAAACCAGCTGACGCGGTAAAGTCGACGAGAATCTGAGTAACTTCGGGAACATTCTCGTCTACAATAAGGAGAAAAGGCTTCAAGAGGCGCGGAAGTTCGGAGCCGGCGGTGCTTAAAGAGTCAAAGGGAAGGGTACAATTACTGGTGCCTTAGAGGCACACTATGCCGCCCGCTAGAACCGGCCTCGCTCACTACTAAGAAAAAGGAAGACCGGTTTGACGATGCACGAGAGGAAAAGGGGCTGGCGTCAAAGGAGTCACAGGAGGGTCGAGGGGGGACACGCAGCCGACCTAAAGAAGACACCGAGTGTAATCGGTATGAAAATAGGCGGGCTTTCGTAGGAAGAAAAAAGGCCCCAGCATCGGGTTCAAACATCATGACATCGGATCATAGAACTAAGAAAAAACGCAAGAGAGGACCGGCAATAACACCGCGAGAGGAAAAAGACGATCGTCGGTATCGAGGTGGCCATGTGTTTAAAGGAAATCGTGTGCAGGACAAATATGCGTCCGTTGCACAGAAAAAAAGGTCGTCATTACCGATCAAACACAGATAGAAGAATTGCGAGTCGGCAAGGGAGGGAGGAGGCATGGAGAGCGCTCCTCTAAAATCTGAGAAACATCCGGTCAATGTGTAAAAAGGAGCCATGAGATTAGAAGGGGAAAAAGCCTGGACATTTCGCGCATACGGAAGGGAGCACCGTCCGCGCGTGCAAGAGCTGGAAGTGTCCCTCAAGAAGGTGCCGTCGGAATAAACTGAAAAAGTTCGATAAAGGAGGGACGCGAAGCGGAAAGGGAAAAGGTCGTTACATGAGAAAAAAAAAAATGAAGGGCTGAGGAAGCATTTTGCAAAAAGGGCCGTCCGATCATCTACGCCCCGCGGTGCTTTCCTGTCAGGAGAGACGTCGATGTGCAATTCTATCACAACAGGCGGCGGCATAAAGAAAAGCTCTACACAAAATATATAGCGTGACGAGAAGGAAATTCGGAAAACCTCGCTCGCAGTGAGAGGGGTAGAAAGAATCGGCCATCTCGGCCGCAGATGGAATAAGGTTTTCAAAAAAGAAGAGGGGATCGTTCCTGCGGCAAAAAACGAAAGGAGAATCATACCATCAGAAGAGAAAAGAAGGGGGAATAGGGTCGGGCCGCAGTTTAGCAACGACAGACGGAAAAAGTGAACACCTTCGTACCCTCTCAAGAGGTCTATATTGGTCTAAAGAAGAGGGATCTCGTTGAGAAAATGAGAGGCTCCCACGCTCACACAGGAGAAAAATGTCGGAGAGCTCTAAACGGGCCGGGATGCCGAGTCCGGGATGTTTGACCAGATGCCATCGACGACCGCAGAAAGGAAAAGGCACCGCGGGCGTAGATACGGCTCAAACAAAATAGAAACCATAAACAGAAAATAAATAATCGTGGCGGGCGAGCGGACGACGGGACGCGTCGAGCGTAAAAAACCGAAGCTCAAGGAGGACGTCCAGCCGAGTACCGCGAGAACCGTTCGGAGAAAACCGCGCCGGGCGTAACGAGATTAGCGATCAGTCAGCTCAGGGCGACGCCGACTGCGATATCAGAACGAGAGTCTACCAATCGGCCCGGGGAAAAAAAAAGGAAACCCTATGACTCGCCATCTCGAAAGAATGGAAGGGAAGCCCAGGCAAGTAGACCCTCAAGAGATGAAAAATGTGGCTAACGGACTCTAGCTTGCAACCGCGATGTTAGTCCAGGGAAGAAAAAAGCTCCCAGCAACGGAGAGGAAAACACAAAAAAAGAAAGGAAAGGGCGACGGGAGGATACGCACAAAGTTCCGTACCTTGAACAACTAGACTACGAAATAGAAAACACGAGCATCGGGGAAAAAATGCGAGAAAGAATAACAGGTACCGCCATGGAATATTTCACAAAATGGGGTACGGCCGTAGGAGGATAATACCGTACTCGCGTGGCCTTACGACTGAACCTCATAGGGCAAGGGGTCGAGGAGACCCTAGGTCTCTGGTAAAGAAGAAAAGAGCGTGCAGTAAAAGGCGTCGTGAGAGAATAAAGGGAGCGAGCGAGGGGCTGCATGGTGTCGGCTCTAGCACGGGGGGGTCCGGAACACTAGAAAAGTCGGGAAAGAAAATCAAAGGTAAGTAACTGAATACAAACTTCTCCTCATGAAGGAGAAATGCTATGCTTTGAGAGCCTATACTTTTAAGGGAAAAACTACTACGCAATGAAAACGACGTCGACCGTAACAAAGGCTTTTGCAGCCTAGAAGCGCGGGGGTGAAGTGTCAACAACTGGGGCGTCGATAAATTCTCCAGGTGGACATATCGAGTAAAAAAGGAAAAAAGCTGCAGGTGTTGTCAATAGGGACTCGTGAAACATAAGAGAGTCGAGAGCAGGCGGGATAAACAAAAGCGTATTGCACGGAAAAGGATCCAGGCCGCAAAGGTTGCGCTTCCTTAAAGAAGGCGGACGATTCAGCGGGATCGGACAGGCTGATAAAAAAGATGAATGTAGAGGTCAGAGAACCAACCCTTTGGGGGGGGTACAAAGGGATGCCGCTCACGCGCGTACCCGGGCAACCACCGGGAATAAAAAACACAGATCGGAAAAATATGGGGGCGAAAAGTGCATCTCGTATCTAAAACGAGAAACACCCTGCCTGGGCGTGGACAAGCATGTCGGGGTACAAACAAGCACAAGAGAAGAAAAACCGACTCGGGGAACTGGAAGGCTACCTGAGGGGGCGTCACGGGGAACCAGAGCGCCAAAATCAAAGAATATGTCTGAGGGAAGGGGGAGAAGTTTCGATTAAAACATGAAATCCAGTCGACCATCAGACCATAAGCACTTAGTAAAATAGTAGAGGATGGGGATGAGGAAGGCTTCTTCCAGCACGCGATCAAAAACTCTCAAAGGAGCAACGGAAGCACCGAGGTAAAAAAGCACACGTACTGCCTCAGGAAAAAAATTTTAAAGTAAGGACAGAGAGGGGGGGACTCTCGAAAGCAGCTCCTACGCTCCTACAGGTAGCTGGGAACTCTCGAAGTAAATGCGGCTTCCTCCAACATGAAAGCGAAAATCGGGAGCTGTGGCACCTAAATTCAACTTGGGTCGTGGAGAACCGCGTTTTACACACATCTGGAAGGAAAAAGAATTCAAACGCAGCGCCAGGAGGTGTTGAACGAGATGGCCTGATACGAGGGACAGATGCGAAGTCATTCGAAAGAGTAAACCGGGTGCGAGAGAAAGGGCCTCCGAGGTCGAATGATCGGGACGGCGCAAGAATAACGAGGAGTGCTGCAAGAGGAAAGAGTAACAACGGTCTGACAGCAGGGTCTAAAGAGTCCTTTCCTCGTCCAAAAACGTGTTCGCACAGGAGAAGCTCGAAAAAATACATATCTCGAAAAGACGGAATCAAAAACAGGACCAACGCGAAAAGATCAACACCGGTACGCCAGCGAATAAGGGCGTCACTAAGAAGGCCCTTCTAGAAAAAGGAAAAAGAAACAACGGCAGCGACACGTGAAAGAAATCTTTAAAAGAAATAAATCTCCGATCAACCGAATCACCACATCGAAAAAGAAGGCACGTCATGTTTCCCGTCCCTTCTCCGAAAAACGACAGAAAAAGGAAGGGATCTGCACTCGCTAAAGCTTCGAAACATCCCAGAAAGAGAGGAATAATATAAGTCTGCTCGATAGTCAGAAAAAAAAGGTCGAGGTGTCGAGTCAAGGACTAGGATCTGGGAGAAGCCGACGATACAATCACGTCAAGATGGGAGACGTCGCGAGTAACGCACCTTCTTCCGAGATGGCCGCTATAAATGGGGCATTAAAAAAGCTTGGGTGACGCAGAAGAGACAAAGCCTGATGCGCTCAAAAAGACATCGTCCCAAAACAAATTAGAGATGCCGGTGAAAGGTGTGGGGCAGGCTGGGATAACATAAGATCCGCTAACCGGTCTTCAGAAACAAAAGTCAAGATTGCGGTTCCCTCGCAGGATTCTAGCGGTCCCGAGGTCGGGGAGACACAACGTCCTCACAAGACACAGCGGGAATTTGTGAGCAGCATCTGCAAGTGCAGAAAGCCGACAGGTGATGGGCGTGAACCGACTTCGGAAGGATGTCTTCGCAAGCAGGGAGAGGGGGAAGAACGTACTTCCAATGGTTGTTGAATAAGAGATCTGACGGATGCTATCATCGTGCGAGAAAGCCGGCGATGCCGTGGATGCTAAGAATTGCGGATGAGACGCTAAACGCTGCGGAAATC
>Ga0179593_1722885_pt1 | contig 10013 bp, 10 predicted proteins | sample CZODoug2_1_08_16_FD_185931 | JGI IMG/M metagenome (GOLD analysis project Ga0179593, IMG submission 185931) | Vadose zone soil fungal communities from Angelo Coast Range Reserve, California, USA - CZODoug2_1_08_16fungal (PacBio error correction) | ecosystem: Environmental > Terrestrial > Soil >...
AAAAGTAAGTAAAAGCTCTGGATCGAAAATTGGTTCACTCAAAAGGAAGACAAACAGAGTCAAGGGGCCGGTGGAAAACTCGGCTGTGCTCGTGTCGTAAAAACCAAGAACGGCGAGAGGACGTAAGGTATGCTCCAAAGCCAGAAAAAAAGGCCATGACAAGATGGGGGGCAAGGACGGCAGGAGGCAGAAAAAGAGGAATGGGAAAGGCAAGCGGCGACAAAAGAGGGGTCTGAGGAGCCCCCGTTCGTAGGGATCCGGTGACTGCCTCTGAAACCCGGGGAAGAGGCCGGAAAAGCAGCACCTGACAATACTCCAAAAACAAAAGGACATGGCTTGAAAGCGAGAGCTCTCAAATTTTTTCATTCGTACGGGTGCCTGAAATCATGCAGTCCGAAAACCCGAGGCTCTAAATCGGAGTGTGAGGTAAGGACCACAGATAAAAAAGGAACACTAACACCCACCAATAGAGTCCAAAATCTATCCACTGCACCAAACGCAAGGACAAAGCAAACCCAGTTAGGTCATCCCAAACTCCAAAGCAGAGGGAACGCTCCCGCACCAGGGATCTGCTGAGGAGAGGTCATTAGTGTCAAGGCAGATCGTTGCAAAACGAGGGGGTGCTCGAAAGCTGAAAAAAAAAACGGAAGTATAGAAGAGCAGAAAGCCAAATCAACCATGCCATCCTGACACTTAAGATATTCCACAACTAGGGGAGAGAAAGGACCTGAGCATGGTGAGGGGTGGGAAGGCCCGTTAACACGGGGGTGGAATTTTTCGTCCGGGATGTGAAGGGACATTCGTCTAGAGGGGGGTAGGGACTGTCTGAGAAGAAGAAAGTGTTAGGTAGACTCGGCGACATGACGCCCGGGGCATTTGCCCGAATAACGGAGCGGAGGAAGCAGCCAGGACACTTGGACCGGAGTGGAAAAATAAAGGAGGTTGCAGTACCTAGGAAAACCAAGAAGGAACCGCGCGCCCCGTGAAGGATCAAGCCTATCCTTATTTCCAAGTAGGAAAATATGTGGGATGAGGAGAGACGAAACAAAAGTCACGACTTCAATGGGCTACCAATGCCGGAAATCGAAAAGATGGGGAATGGAGGAATCTTCGGAAGCAGCGAGTCGGACAAAGATAACGGAGAAATAAGACTTACTTAAAGGACAAAGAAAAAAGATCACTTGCGCGAGTCAACGACATGGCACTCAGGTCACCTCTCTTGGTCGGGAAAGCAGAAAAAGGACGGGGGGTGGCAAAATATAATAGTCTTTAAAAGAAAGGCGTGGTGCCCTACCCGGACAAATCCACGGGGAGCGTACTTCCAAACGGCAATGAGATCATGTACTGGCGCGGGGATAATTCGGGGGTCAGTAATGACTCTCAGGAGCAGAGGGTACGCGAAGCGTCGAGCTGACCAGAAGCACTGACAACGGGGCAAAAATCCGGAAAGGAGGCACCAACAACTAAAAAAGAACCGGCGTCGAACAGGCGCATCCTTGGTTCGACGAAACCGCACTCCGGGGAGTATGGGGCAGTTCACCGAATGAAACCAAGATTGCAGGGGGATATTGCCACCAAAAGGAAGAGTGATCAATCCGGGGAGAATCTAAATGAGTGGTGAAAAAAAAGTCTCGGAGCAGGGTCTCTATATGAATCCTCGACTTCTGGGGGCGGCCATGGTTTCTCCTACGAAAACCCGAATCTGGTACGAAATGATTTGAGAAAGAGACAGGTCCACTGAAGGAAGCAGAAAAGAGAGGCCGAAGGCACAGTCTCGACCCTGGGAAAACAGGCGGAAACAGGGTGGAGGTGTCAGATGGCGCAAAGCAAACGTACATATGTGGACGTAGGAACAGATCGAACGAAAATCCAAGGCTGGGGAATGCCGTTCTATCGCGCGCTGGGGGGAAGTTTGGGATCAGGATAACCGGAGAAGTGGGAGGGGACTATACGGACAACGGCTTGGTTTGTTTAAAGGTGTAAGTCGAGGCGGAACGGGGGCAACGCGTTCTCGGTGCGGATCTATCACACTCAAGGAACCGCAGAACGTAAAGGAAAAATAAAAACTGTAGCACTCCTGGAAAGTCAAAGAAACGAAGAGGGGGAATAGAGGTCGAGGGAGTCACTGAGCAAGGCAGTTGGAAGCCGACGTGAGTAAGGAAGCGAGAAATCAGGGGGGATGGTGCGCACCTCCAAAAAGATGCTGTACGCACATACGCCGACCCAGTCAGAAACAAATTCCGATCAGCGGGGAGGAAGCACACGTGCACCAGGGATTGATAGTCAGTTGCAAACAGTCCTAGTAGGGATACCAATAAAAAAACGGAAAGGGAAAAGAAAAGAAGGGGCGCTGCGTAATACTCAAAGCGATAAGCGACCTGTGCAAAAGAGGAGGGGAAAAAAAAACCGGAAAGGCAACGCCGCTGAGCGAGACAATACTTACTGGACTGGAAGTAAAAAAAAACCCGAAAGAAGGAAAATCGGAGGCACGCGCGAGTCAGGGATGAAGGCTAGGTGCGGGGACGATAGGGGGGAAAACGAGTTTCTCAAGTGCGACTGGAAAAACAAAAGGGGGAAAAAGCTGCACACAACATTGAAGAGCTACCGGGGGAAGGAAAAAACTCAGACCAGACCACTCAAATACAGAACGTGTCGGAAGGGGTGGTCAGGGGGACGTCTGTAAGCGACGCTACATACACAAAAACATGACTGGGGGGGGGGACTGAGATATGACGCAGAGATCGCAGTACCCGCCGGTCTGTTCCAGAGGGGAAAGGAGAGCACGGTAAAGGGAGGCCAATTCTGAAACATCGGATCAGGGTGCTAAACTAAGAGAAGTGAAAAAAATGGAGCAAGTGCGACATCGCCGGTCGGGGGCAAGACGCTTCTAGGAAAGAAGGAAAGGACGACTCGGTTGGAGATAGTGGCCAGAGTGAACAGTAAAGAAAAAAAACCAGGGAGCAACTCGTGAAGACGAAAAGGTCGCCGGGGGGGAGAAGCGGCGCAAATTCGAATAAGGGAAAAGGTGTAGTATAAAGGCAGCACCTGATCTGTGACCGGAGAGTCTAGTCCCTGGACCGGCGCGGAGGGGCATGGGAAGCGGTCAAAACGAAGGAGTCACATGATCGACGCGCCGAAGGGCCCGTGCGAAACAAGAAGAAACAGGATCATGGCGGGTAAACACCAAACAACCATTGCGAAAGGGGGGGACGAAGGGTGGGCGGGGATAGGAAAAGCGCAGGGGTGGTGCCGAACAATCTCGGTGATCTCTCACAACAAAATAAAAAGATAGAGATCACTATAATGCGGCGGAGAAAAAGAAAAGCACACGGAAAAAACCGGGAGCACATCTGTCCCAAGTTAAACGAATGAAAGGAGTGAATATTTAACGGAAAAGTCAGGCGCGCCTAGGATATCCGGCACCTGAAGAGGTACAGGGCTGGCCGGAAGTTCAGCCAGCCCGAAAGGGGCAACCTCATACGAAACGAGTCAAGTAGAAGGGGAAGGAAAAGAGGATTTCGTTCAGAAAAGTCTCGGACTGAATTAATAACAGATCGAATTTCTGGGTCACGGGGGTGGGTCGAAAAAGCGGGAAGCGTGTCCGCGTTTTCCATGTAGAAAGGAAGTAATTTGCACTTCCTAAACGTAGGAAACCTAGAAAAGGGCTTGTCGCACTGAATTGAAGGAACGGGAAAGGTCTCCCGAAATCTCTATTTGCAATCCTCCTTAAAAAAAAAACAGTTACTTCAATTGAATTAAATTAATCTTAATAGCCACCCTTTCTAATCGAGTGAAAATGCTTCCACGATCTTAAAACTTTTGAAGATTCTGGATGTTGTGGGATCGAATTGTGTCGTCGACATAGAAGGGGAGGCAGCCTTGCGGGGGTACCTTCCACTGAGTGAAAAACTGTCCACTCTGGGGGCAAGAAGACATTGGGTGGAGTTCCCCGCTGGAGGGTTCGCTCATTTCAATCAATCATTTAAAAGGGCCTCGAGAGTGCCTTCGCCACCTACATGCTGGAACAGGCTGTAGAAATATGATGGCAGGGGGAAGTTGGGAGCGTCTTCAAATCTCTCACCGAATCGGGGTCAAGGACGAGAGTTTCGATTTTGAGAAAAGATCGATGAGGGGGGAAAATAAGCGCAGGCGTCAATGCCTTACTCTGCTGTATACTAAAAAGGCAGATGGGCGTGGCCCTCGACTCGAGGTGGTCAGGGAGGAAAGCTCGTCGAAGAGGTTAAATGGCGACGGCATGGGGACTTGCATTATCGCCCTCTAAAAGCTGGGGAACTCAGATTGCGCTTGCTTTAATCGACTGTAGAAAAAAGAAACGATACTGGAAAAGAAAAGAAAATATCCGGATCTAAAGAAATCATATGCGAAGGTATAAGACCCGGAGGGCGTAGGAGGTGTGGCGCTATCAGAAAGTCAGTAACGGAAAAAAGTGGGGAAAGGAGGGGGGGACAGGTGCAAAACGCTTCGCTTTGGGGGGAGGAAAGGGAAGAAGAATTGTACCCGACTACTCGACCGGGAGAAGGAATATTAATGAGAAAGGGAGAGGGAAGGTGGGGTTACGTCATATTAAGAAGCCTAAAAAAATAACCTGATCGGCGGGAAAAGGGAAGTATCGGGAAAAATCAAACAGGAAGAAAGACCGTGACCTTCACGCGAAAGAAAGTCATGAGCGAAAAAAGGAATGAGAGAGAAGTTACCGACCCTTTCTTTGCGTTAGTTGTTAAAAAGGAAAAAGGGCCTGGGAGTGATGGAATACGTTTCCTCGATTGCGCGACTAATAAAGAGGCGAAAGACCTGGTCCCTAAATCAGGGAAGAACTTCCAGAAGAAATCCAAAGAAGGGGGTGAAACGCTCAGTCGGGCGGGCACAACCTTCAAGGGAAAAAAGGAATACTGGAATATCAGGGTTCTACCCACTGTGGGCCGAGAGAAGAGGGCATGAAGGCGGGGGATAACGTCAGCCAGACCAAGGGCCTCAAATCCGATTGCAAAAAACTAAAAAGCTCAGGCCATTCGATGGTTAAAGGGGGAGTGCAGGAATACCCGAACGCGGGGGGGGGGGATGCGTTTGGATACGTCTGACCTCGCGAAAGAGTGGGGGGGGGGCAAACTCTGGTTCTGAGGGGAAAGGACAAAAAAAAGGGCTAACCGGGCTCCTTAGAAGAAGGCCGCGAAGAAGTCGGCCAAAGTAAGGAATAACCATGGGGATGCCAATTTTCTGCAGTCCTCCTAGGATGAAAGGCCTATGAAAGCCACTCGATAGAGCTGGCAGTACATCAAGGAAAGGCCATGGCAACGCACCAGGTTTAACTCTCCCAGGCTTGGTAGCGGGAAAAAGGGGCGACAGCGAAAGTGGTGGCTCAAAAAAGAACAACAACAACGTATTCAGGGAAAATATAGAGAGCTGGAACAAATAGGGCACACCTTACACAATGCGCAATGCCTCTACAAACGACCGTGGAAAACTTGAGAAAAAAGTGGGGTGGCGGCCTTGAGACCACTGACCTTGTTCGTCGGGAGGAGGAACTTGTAGAGGCGAAAAGATGCCAGATGGAACGTATTCTGAGCTCCGAGGCTTGACTTGCGGGGCATATGCCAAAATCAAGCACGAGATCAGACGGGTCTTCGGCTTCTTTGGAGAGGATGAAGGTGAGCCCGCGAGAGGGACCAGGAGAGGCAGGCACTCGAAGCATGAGTGAAGGGAAGGGGGGGGCAGAAAAAAAAAAAAAAAAGAGAAAGCAGGGACTTCGGGTCGACCTTGCCGTCATGGGGCTCATAAGACTTGGGGAGGGGGGGAGAAAAGTGAATATTCGACGTAGAGATCGCGCCAGTGGGGGAGGAGGAATGGAAAAAGGAAAGGTTCCAGGGGAACCTGGAGCCGTCCAAGAAAAACCGCTTTTTTCGCACAGAAACCTTGTGGGGGGGGGCAAAAAATTAATTTTGTGACCGACTTCAAAGGGGTGTAAAAAAAAACTCCGACTGAAAGCAAAAAAAAGGGGGACAATGGGAGAAGATTTTCTTTATAGGAGACTTTATCTCTCCTGGTAGGGGAAGCAGGCCATCTAAATGAGAGAATCGGGGAAGAGCAATGTTCAAAAAAAGGGAAACTACTCCCATATAGAATTGGCGCATATGAAATCCTGGGGAGTCTCACGAAAAAAAAAGTAAGAACTGGGAATTCTTCGGAAATCACGGGCCTTTCTTCTTGCGAAGCACGAAAAAAGTTAGCCAAAAGGGGGAGAGTTTCACAAGGCGGCGCCAGGCAGAAGGCCGCAAGAGCCGGAAATGTGGTTCTCCTGGAAGGTGTCAAAAAGGAACTCTAGGAGGAGCGGAGAGGCGTAGCAATCTAATGCCGGGGAGCAGAAGACTCGAAAAGAGAGGGCTTCCCACTACTGCAAACCGGTTGGGGGGTAAAAGGGGGTGTAAACGCGCGGAACGAAAGAAAGGGACAGGCCTCCTCTCATATCCATCCGGATTGGCGGGAAAATAGAAAGCTGTCGATGACAAGGTAGATGACAAGAGGAGGGGTTATATGGAGTCAGGGGAGAGGGGGGTAAAACGCCGGAGCCCTTGATAGACATCCATCGAAGGAGACAAAAAACTGAAAAGAAGGGCACTCCAAGGCGACAACCCCCTCGAACGTCGGGGAGACTATCTGGATTGGGAAATTTGAAACGGAGAGGCAGATTGCCCGCCGTGATGGACCTAAACCTCGGGGGTCACGTCAAAGCTAGAAGAATAACATCCCAATCCAAACTAGCCACTGGGAAAATTAAAACGTCTCGTAGTTGAAATCAGTCACAAACTCAAAGTCGAACATATATTCAAAAATAAAAAAAGCCAGGAAGAAAAGGAGGAGGGGGAACCTTCGCATTGCAACTGCCTCTTCAGAAGAAAGTTAAATTAAGGGGGTTAAATAGACAAGCGAAGGACTAAGGAGTCTTCCAGGTCTGGCATAGACCACTTTTTGGAAAGGGGGGTCCTCAAGACTTGATGCTAATTACCCCTCGTCTCTCCCACCGCCGAGCCTACCCGGTTGAGACATAAATTTCCAAGACAAAATCACGGTTCGACAAAGCTAGGGAAAAGGATGATCCATTTAAAGATGACGATTCCTGAAATCCGGGGGTCGGGAGGGTATCGGATTCTTCGTATCGAGGGAACGAAAAAAACAGCCTGAGGCATCATCCTGTAGTAGCCGAGGGACTGTCAATCCTTGTTGTGTCAGAAGGCGGAAAAGGGGAAGGGAAATCGTTGATGAATGACTCCTCATTGGCGGGGCCGGAAACAAGGGGGGAAACTCTTTGACCATCAGAAGTGTAGAACCGAATAAAGGATCCACGGGAAGTCCGTCAAGGGGGGCTAAAAAATCACGGGAAAATCCGGACGGTCGTAAAGGAGCGCAAAATTCCGGCGGAATTTGAGCGGCCGCTGTATTCACGAAGTTGGGGGAAAGTAAAGGAAGCAGGGCCTACGCATGGGGTCGAGACGAACCACAGAAAACAGCGGCAGCACAGGGGGGGATTTCTAAACAGGAACAGGTGGTTGGGACTATCTTTTTCTCTGTGGGGGGGAAAGGTTGAAAAAAAGGGGGGGGGTGAGGTTTGGCCGAAGCAATGAGGGTGATCTATCTAAAAAAAAACGGGATAGGGAAAGGCCGGGCTTAACTAATAGGTCGCTCCTCCAGAGGGGAACCAAAAAAAGAAAACAAGGTGCACAAAGAATCTTCATAGACAAGTGAACAAATGATTACTCCTCGCATGAAAAATTGTTCTACTTGGTGTCGTGCCGGCTCTCTATCATTTCCGGAAACCTTCTAGAGAAAGTTGATGAGACAGGAAATGGAAAAAGCAAAACTTAAACGATCAGGGCTGACACTGAAAAGTAAACCGGAGGAGGTCTAATTCCGGGTCACTAAATTTGAAACTTAAACGAAAAAAGTTTTGACACTGTCAAGCGAAACAAGGGAGGCGAATCGTTGTTCAAGGGTCAAAATCAAGACTGTATCTTGGTTGCAGTCCGAAAACTGTCGAAGGCCGCAGGCAAGCTTAAGGGCGCAAAGAAATTGGAAAAGGATGCCTAAGGTGGGCTGCATCATCGCGGCTATTTGAGGGGGGGAAACTGCGAGCAAGAGAAGAAGGAAGCTCATCTGCAGCTTAAAAGCGGATCGAGCATCAGCACAGCAGAACTAAATGAACTATGAAGCGGTAGAAAAGGCACCTTAGAGTGGTGGGCAGGCGTCGCAAAAACTTGGTCTGCTCAGGGTTCCTCAAATTGGCTAAAAGGCCTGAATTGTGAAGGAGCAGGCACCTTCAAATGCAACAAAGGACAAGTTGAATCCACAGGGAAATGGAGGTGAAGCGGGGTGCCTGCCTTAGACTAAGTAGTGGAGGAAGCGGGGCGGCCGGGGAACATTTCAGGAGCAGAAAGAAAAACGCAAGGTGAGGGATAGGTCTTCTTAAGACGAAAGGTTTGTAGGTTGTAAGGAGCGTAGGCGAGCAACGGGGACATCTTTCATGGGGCTTGACAGAAAGAGGATCAGGGGATTGGAGTAACTAGATTCCCAAGGGCTCGCGGAAAGGGAGTGAAAAGCGGATGGGTCGGCTAGAAGAAATTGCTTGCGGGTTCGAAGTGCCTCTACTCGGGTCAAAAGTACCTCCCAGTGAAAAACGTTAAAAATCTCAGGTGAAAATTGTAAAATTGAGCAAGAAAGGAGTGCCGGCAGGTCATCCTGAAGAAAAAAACGGGGGGAAGTCGTGCGCGGATAAGAAAATTGCCACGGCGCGGTGTGTAGAGAAAAGGAACCCGAGACCTGGAAAAAAGAAAAATATATACCTGAGGGAAAGCTAAATGGATAGGGAGTCATAGAACGGGAAATCTACGGGAATCTTACCTAAAACTGGCTCTTCTGATTACAAAAAAAGGTAGGGGGAAAAAAGCGGCGCGTCAGTACAAAACGTCAAGAAAAAAAACTGTTTGAGAAAAGTGGAGCGACTTTTGCTGAGGACAGGATCCTCGGCGGAAATGTAAAATGCCTACGCGCGAGGGGCCATAGAGTAATTCATGACCAGAATTGAGTCAATTCCGAGATAAGGGGGAGAAGACCATTAATCAGATCTATGCCACTGGTGAGGAAGACATAAATATAAACGCGTCTTTCGGGGGGGAAAAGGAGCATCAGCTCAGAGTCAGAAGAAATCCTCCAGACGCGGGAAACCGTTGCAACTACCCGCCGCTTCCATCGGGGCTCGACACGTATTGTCCTCGAGGCCGACCGGGATGGAGTTTGGTCCGGGTTAACTTTAAGTCTTAAGGCAAAGAGAGAGAGAAGCTCTGCTAAAGAGTCAACTCTGCTATAAGGGCAATAACCTGGAACGAAAAGGATCGTAAGTGAAAAAATGTAAGCTCCGTCAGAAATGGGGGTGTGTTCCAACTCGACCTAAACGGGTAGGGAAAAAAATTAAAGGGGAATCTCAAGAAACCGAGCAAGGTAGGGAAGGCGATTGGCGTTCTTACTCGTCAAAAGGGAAAAGAATGGGAGGGGGGGGAAAGAAGAGAAACATACAAACCCGAAGTAAGGAGAATTGAATACGCAAATCAATCACAATCTCATAAATTCCAAGATGAAGGGAACACTTGAAGGGGAATTTCTCCGAGATTCACGAAGAGAAGGACAAAGGGGAAAACTGTAGGACTGGGCTCTGGAGAAAAAGGGGAAAAGGGCTCATACGTCGGGGGAGAAACCTTCATCCTAAGAAAAATCAGGAAAGGATCGTAGGCTCTTAATTTCTGAAAGGTCCTATTGCGGAGAAGGCCCAAAGAGGAAGGACGAGTGCCGATGCAAAAAGGAGGAAAACGGATCCAAGCGGACATCAAACAAGGTCCCTCCCCGAAGGGCACTGTCATCCAAAGAAAAGAAAGGTTTTAAAAGCTACTTGGGGGGATCTTTGGGGGCGGGGGTCAAGCAAAAGATCGTTTATTGGGGGGGCTCGAAGG
>Ga0179593_1819132_pt1 | contig 10013 bp, 12 predicted proteins | sample CZODoug2_1_08_16_FD_185931 | JGI IMG/M metagenome (GOLD analysis project Ga0179593, IMG submission 185931) | Vadose zone soil fungal communities from Angelo Coast Range Reserve, California, USA - CZODoug2_1_08_16fungal (PacBio error correction) | ecosystem: Environmental > Terrestrial > Soil >...
GGAAAGATAAAAGAAAGAAAAGAAAGAAAAATGATAAAAAAGAAGAGAAGGGTGGCCCGCCGGCTCCTCCGCCGGCTGCGTCGCTCTCGTCGGCTCACCTTCGGAAGAAGCGCTTCTCTATCTCTACCTAGCCCTCCGGCCTCCTCCTAGGGAAGAGGGAAAGAAAAAAAAAAGAGGAAAGAGAAGAAATCGAAGCCGCCCATCCTCCTCGCTCTGACGCCCGCCGCTCCTTCCCTCGCCGACCACCCGGGCGAAGGAGGAAAACAAAAGAAGGGGAAGGAAAAGGAAGAGAAAAGAAGGGAAGAGATCCCCAGCTACCTGTAGCGCTGGCTCGAGTTCCTCCTTCGACCTCGTCTATCATACGCCGGTTCAAAATGGGCGGCGGGATGAGGAAGGAAAAAGGGATAAAAAAAAAGAGGGAAAAAAAAAAGAGAGAGCCTCTCGGGCAGGCGGTCATGATGGTTGTAGACCCGGTCACATCCAAAGTCTCGCGTCCGGGGTCTCCGCCTTCCGTGAAGGGAGAGGAAGAGAGAAAGAAAGAAAAAAAAAAGAGCCTTGTGTTCATAATCTCGTCAAGCGCGCCCCAATGATATGTCCTGGCTCCAGCCGCGGGACAAAAAAAAAGAAAGAAGAAAGGGACCGCCTTCGGCAACTGTGGCATCTCGTTCTCAAAAGGTCCTCCCACCCACAAACAAAAAAAGAGAAGAAAAAACGCCCGGAACGCGCTGGCCTCCCTGCTAAGGTGGTCGCTTTTCCCATCATCCGAGAACGACGCAGGGGAGGGGGAAAAAGAAGAAAAAAAGAGAGGGACTCTGATTTTGACTCCGATGTCCCGTTTTTTAAAAATGGCCGAGTCCTCCTCAGGAGAAAAAAAAGGGAAAAAAAGGGAGGTGGGGGGGAAAGCGCGCGAGCCCTCCCCTTTCGGGCTCTCCACCTCTTAAGGCGGTATGTCGCACAAGGTTCGAGTCGGCGCGCCGGGGGAAAAAGAAGAAAGGAAAAAAAAAGGAAAAAAGGAGAGGGAGATCCGGATAGGAATGTGGGCACCGGTCGCCTGCCGTCCCCCTCGCCTCATCGCCCGCAAGAAAGGAAAAAGAAAAAGAAGAGGGGGAGAACGCGGCGCGGCCGAGGCCATCTTTGCCCAGGTGCAATAGCAAAACTGCCCGTCGGCGTCCTGTGTTCGGGGCACCTTCCTCCCCCGGAAAGAAGGAGAAGAGGGGAAAGGAAAAAAGAGGGGAAAAAAGAAAGAGAAAAAAAGACGCAGCGCGTCTCTGCCGGCCACCGCCGTCTAGAAGAGGAGCCGATCTTTTGATGCTCCACCGGAAGAAAAGAAAAAAAAAAAGGGAAAAGGGGGGGGAAGCCTGCGCTTGCTGGTGAAAATATTCTTCTTGCCCCGAATCCCTTGCTCTCGCACGAATGAGGGGAAAAGAGGAAAAGCCCCCCGTGACAATCATACGACCGATGACAAAGCACTTAACGGCCCACACGGGAAAAAGGAAAAAGGAAAGAAAAAGGGGAGGGAGAAAACCCTGCGGCCAACGCCTTTAATTAGGCGCGCTGAACAGGCGAACGATCAAAAAAGAGTGGCGGCGCCCTTTTTGTGGAATCGCCTCGTTAAGTGTTAATACTAGCAGGAAGTGGGAAAAGGAGAAAGGGAGCCGAGCGTCGAGGTGCGACATCTCACCTATTACCGATTTTCATTGTATTTGCATTATCGAACCGGGGCGGAAGGGAGGAGGAGTAAAAGAAGAAAGGTTTTTATACAATCTTCCTATTGCCGAAAGGGGAATGTCCCATTTCGTACCATCAGAGAAAGGGAAGGAAGAGAAAGAGACACAGCATAAACTGCTTTTTTACATCTCATCCAATGAATGGTCTTCATTTTCGACGGAAGGGAAAGAAAAAGGGTGAAAGGAAAAAGGAAGGGGTGAAAAGGGCTGGATTGGTCCCTGCCTGAAACTTCTTATAAATCCAAAAAGGGATCAGGAGTTCCTCCCTGGAGGAAAGGGAAAAAAACAAGAAAAGGGAGAGAAAGAAAGAAGGAGAATGAAACTTCGGGTCTTCCTTGATCAGCTGGGAGCGACGTCTTGACCAAAGCGTATATTCGTGACGTCGGGAGGGATGACCCTTTCCCCGCAAGGGGAGGGGGGGTGAAAAAAAGAAAGGGAGGAATAAATCGTAGATCATGTTATGGGGATCTCCCATCTCTGCCCGAGGAGGAATAAAATGGGGAAGACCCCCTCATTTTTCTGAAAAAGTCACGTGGCGTTCGAGGGGGAGGGGGGGAGAAAGGGAGGAAAGAGTTTTGGCGATTCTGGGCAACAGTTTGCATGGAAAAGATGGGCTAACTTCGTCTGGTCCGAAAAAAGGGGGAAAAAGGGAAGAAAAAAAAGAGAGGGAGGAATGAAACCTTGACTTGTCCCTTAATATCGGGGTCTCCTTCGCCTGCGCCAAAAAAAAAGAAAAGGGGCCCGCCAGCGCCAGCGCGACTTGCCACCTGTGGAGAATATCTCCTCTTGTCTGAGGAGGGGGGAAAAAGAGAAAAAGGAGGGGAAAGAAAAAGGGGGGGGAGAAAGATAAAAGCCGTCGTCCAGTGTTTGCTGTCTCGCTCTCCGTGACTTAATGCGACCCACTTTTGTTTAGGGGAAAAGAGGGGGAAAAAAAAAAAAAAAAAGAGGGCGGAAAGGAAGAAGGGAACCGGAATATGATTTCGCAAATCCCATTATGAAGCCTATGCAAGAGTTTTGGGTCGATCCGTCGACATGTCGCCAAATAAAAGGGGGGAGAAAAGGAAGGGGAAAAGAAGGAAAAGAAAACAGGAGGAAGAAACGAGTGCGATGCAGCGACTCCACACATATTATTCCGTCCCTAAAAACGGGCGACGTCATGCCGGGAAAAAAAAGAAAAAAAAAAGGGAAAAAAATAGGGGGAAAAGAGGATGCCTTCCCATTGTGCCCGTCCATTCTTTGTCTTTGGGGATTGCCTACCGCTAAGCAGACGTCCTAGCCTCGAGGGGGGGGAAAAAAAAGAAAAAAAAAAAAGGCCGCCGAATTCCCCCGGTTCCTTCGAGAGCCCTACATAGTAAGTTTGGAAGGCATCCTAGAAAAAGAAAGAGAGGGAGGAAATGAAAACCCTAATACCACAGCTGACATGCCAATGTTACTTCCATTTACTTAAAAGGGAGTCACAATAAGAGACCCGTTAAACAGTCCCCTCAAGAGGGGAAAAGGGGAAAAGAAAAAGGAGAGAAGGGGGACGAAACTAACTGTCGCTAATCCCCATTGCATTTGATACGAAAGGTCATTCGCCAACCAGCCGATAAAATGACTCCTATGGGGAAGAGAAAAAGGGAAAAAAAAGGAAAAGAGGAAGGGGGGGGAAAAGAAGAGTGTCAATCCATGGCGATCACTTGCTTCTGCCATCTGATTCATTTTATCGTGCTGGTTTGGGAGGAAAAGGGGGAGAAAAAAAAAAAAAACAGGAGGGAGGGGGAGGCCGGGTCTGGGTAGCATTCCAATTATTTTTTGCTTTACGTCGATTTTGGGGTACGTCTTCTTTGTGACGACGTTTTCGCTGCCAAAAGAAAGGGAAGACAAAAAAAACTTGTATAGGCTATTGCGCAGTGGGAAAGAAAGAAAAAAGGGGGGATGGGAGAGGAAGAGATCGGCGGCATAGGGGTTTTCCTAGTCCTTATTAGACGTTATTTTATTTGTCGCAGCCTTTCTTGTCACCAAAGGAGAAGGAAAAGAAGGGGAGGAAAGAAAGAGGGAAAGAGGGGGAACTATGTAATAGCGGTACGCTTTCCTTGCTCTCTTCCCAGTGTGGGGCAATACCCAGTCCGCCCGTGCTGACAATATGGAGGAAAGGGGGGAAAATAAAGGGAAGGGGTAAAAGTCGATCCTCCCTTCTCGTCACGCTTCAGAACTCTATTTTTTTGAGAACGAGAAAAAGGATCGAATCCAAACTCTTGCATCGGCTTCATCCTGGGATTCCAATCTGAAGAAGGGGGAAAGAAAGGGGGAAAAAAAGGAGAAAGATAAAGGGGAGCGAGACAATCAACACTTTACTACTCTTTTATATTGGGGGGGGGGGTCGCTTTCTACCTGTCAATCGGAAGGGGTCCGTATCCACCAAATGGGAAGGGAAGAAAAAAAAAAAGAAAAAAAGAGAAGGAGGAAAGGAAGTCGTGGCGCATGCTAATGATACCCTATATTTACGGAAAAAGGTTTCACCGTCTTCATCTTCTTTAAACACGAAGAAAAAAAAAGGAGGAAAGAAGGAGGCGACGAGCTTGGCTTCACCTGTGTAACACTGTTCCCGTACCCGAAAGTTTCACCATACTTGCGGGACCTGCAAAAAAGGGAAAAAAAAAAAAGAAAAAAAAGGAAGAAACCGGCCTGTACTGAAGAAAATTGCTTGTCTAACGGCGAAAGGGGCGTCACGTTGATGAAGGGGAAGAGGAGGAGGAGAGAAGAAGGAGGAGGCAAGGTGGGCCATCCTGTGAGATCGCTCGTGAAAAATCCAAAGGTCGGAAAGGTCCAGAGGGGGGAAGGAAAGGGAAAGAGGAGTAATGAAAATATGATCCAGTAAGCCCGACTTTTCCCTTCTCGGGAATTGATACTCTTTAAGAAGAAGAGAATTGGGGACGGCTCCGCCATTGTATGCACATCCTAGGAGAGGGAAGGAGAAAAAACACACGTGAAACCGTAAACTTTTTCCATTACCAGGGAGAGAGTTCCTTCCGTCACAATGAAGACCTTCAAAGGAAGGGGAAAAGGGGAAAGTGAATGGGCCCCCACCCCCCCCCCCCTCCCCCCCAAAAAAAAAACCCCCCCCCCCCCCCCCCCCCCCCCAAAAAAGAGGGGAAAAAAAAAAAGAAAAAGAAAAGGAAAAAAAAAAAAAAAAAAAAAAAAACCCCCCTCTTTCTCTTCACTTCATATCCCTCGCGGAAGATCAGGTCGAGGAGGAAAAAGGGAGAAAGGTGGAGGAACCGAGAAATGAATGGTACTTCCGCAATCACTACACGTTCTCGGAGATACCAATTAATATCTCGCAGGTCCTCCGTGCGAGGGAAGAAAGGAAGGAAAAGAAAAGAAAGGAGAGAGGCATTCCCTTGAAGCGCGGAGTATACACTTCACGAGTCGAACTACAAAGGAGCGACCACGCCGGTCTGGTCGAAGCTGAGTGGTATAGGGAGGAAGGGAAAGAAGAAAAAAAGAAGAAAAAGGTCAAAGATTGATTTCCTCTTTTTCTTATTTCTGGGAGGAACGGCTATCTGACTTGGGAACGTGTTGGGCCTTAGAGGGAAAAAAAGGGAGAGCGGGGCCACCTATTCATAGGGGGGAACGAAATTTCGTTGCCTCGCGCATGGAACGCGGGAAAAAGGATGGGGGAAAAAAAAGGGGGAAGGGAAAAAAAAAAAAAAAACCACCAGATCTTCCCTGTGGATCATCCCCGATCCAGCTCAGAGAGGGAAAGGAAAGAGAGGGGGAGGGGAAGAGGGCCGAGGCCGCGGGCTATCTCCTGCGCAAGATCGACGACGGACGACGGCGGGAAAGGAGAAAGAAAGAAGGAGGGCGGATGCTCTGCCCCTTGGTCAATATTTTCCTCTGGAAAAAGCCGCGGTCGGACTAGGAGTCGCAGCGGGGAGAAAGGGGGGGGAAAAGAGGGGAATGGGGGGGAGGACGGCTAACACGTTTCCCACAATCTCTCTCCTTCTAGAAAGCGAGATCACTTCCGCGAGCGGGCGATGAAGTAGAAAAAAAAAAAAAAAAGGAAGAGAGAAATTGATGTCCATCCCTCCTTTCCCCAACTCCCGATTTTTAGCCTCCCGCCAGGCGGGGCCTCGCGCTCGCTGAGAAAAGGTAAAATATAAAAAAAAAGGGGAAAAGAGGAAGCAGCAGAGCTGCGTCCCTCTATTCTATCTTTTCTTTGATGTCGCCTGACACACTTGAAGAGAAAAAAAACAGAGAGGGGGGGGAAAAAGGGGGCACCGGCCCACCTCGAGCCTTTCTTCCATCTTCTTTCCGGGTTGTTGGTTGCGGCTCTGTCGGCGAGGTCGCGTGGGGGTAAAAAAGGGAGAGAAGAGGAAGAAGCGGCATGAGGACTCTCTGCCCTCGTCGTCCTCTTCCTTTATCCCGGCCATGAACCTTGGGCGCGCCTTGAGGCCGAGCGTCTGCCCCCCGAGCGAGAAGGAAAAAGAAGAAAAAGAGGAGAGAGACCCGGCCGCGAGCGCTCTCACTGCTTGCCGTTCGAAATACCGCATCGCCCTAGAGGCCTTCGAGAAAAAAGAGGAGGCCCCGACTCGGCCTCATCCGCGCAATTTTGACCCCCGGCGTCTTCCTCAATATGTCGAAGGCGTCCTAATCAGGAAAAAAGAAAAAAAGAGAAAAAAAAGGGGGAGGGGTCTTCGACCCTTCGCCCATTAGTTTTCTTCTAGTCCGGAGGGCGAAGAGCGCTCCTGAGTATGCGCGGTCGAGGGCGTCTCGGAAAAAGCGGAGAGGGAGAAGAAACAAGAGGAGAGGAGGGGAAAGAAGAAAGGGGAGTAGAGCTCGACTCCGCGCGACGCGCTGTTAGCACTCCGATCTCTCAGAAGACACGGCTGCCACTCTCGGCTGCGTGATGCTGCGGGTGCGGGTCTCCGAGGAGGGAAGAAGGAAAGGGGAAAAAAAGAAAAAAGAAGAAAAAAAAAAAAGAGAGGGAGGGAGGAAAGAGAGAGATCTGCGCGTCACGGCTTATCCTCACCTCTTACTCTCAAGGCTCGCCGAGCCACTCGGATACCCGCACCCGCCTGAGAAAAAAAAAAAAAAAAAAGAAAGGAGGAGGGGAGAAGTAGGGGGAGAGAACGCCCTCGTCCTCCTCCTCGAGCGCTACTGTCACCAATTGAAAGGCGCCGTCCGCATGCACCTCGAAGAGGCGCGCATCTTCCGAGAAAAGAAAAAAAAAAGAAAAAAAGAAGAGAGAAAAAGTCGCCTGACCACCCTTTGGCTAATTCTTCGTAAGACCTCCTCTACTAGTGTGAAAAACCCGCTGGATCGACTCGCTCCTCCTCACGAGCGAAGGAAGAAAAAAAAGGAAGAATAAAAAAGAAAAAAAGGGGGGGGGAAAAAAAGGGGAGGAGGAATAGGACGAGGTCCGTGGCCGCTCTGCCTCTCGCTTCTCAAGAGTCAAGATCGGAATCGCAGAGCCTCTCGGCGATGCGGCAGGAGGGAGAAAAAAAAAAAAACAAAGAAAAAAAAAAAAAAAAAAGGGAGAAGGGAGGGAATGAACGGCTCGCCTCGGCGCAGCGTGTCGTGCTTGTTTTCTAGCAGGAACGCGCGCTCGGTGTGCGAGCTCGGCCTCAAGTCGCCAAAAAAGAAAAAAAAAAAGGAGGAATAAGGGCCTCTCTACTATTACTCCTTCTTCTAAAGCTTGCATCGCGGTCGCCCGGTCCCCTCAACAAAAAAAAGAAAAAAAAAAAGGAGGAGGGATCCCTTCTCGAGGTGGTGCTCGGTTCCCAACAAGAGAACACGGCTGTGGCGGTCGAGAAGAAGAAAGTGGGGGAGGAAACAAAGCTCGCCTCTATTGTTGACGTACCCGGCTCTAGGAGGGGAGGAAGAAGAAAGAAAAAGAAAAGGCACAGGAGGCGCATAGCGCGCGCGAGGCCCGCCCCCTGTCTTTCTGCTCCACCTCTGGGGACCGCGTATGGCCAACAAGTAGAGGCAGAGAGGAAGGAAAAGGGAAAGAAAGAAAAAAAAAGAAAAAAAGGGGAATAGGGGGGGGGGGGAAGGTCTCTCCTATATTATTTTTTCACCGTGTTCCCGCGTCACCCAGCGCCTCAAGAGAAAAAAAAGAAAAAGAAAAAATGCGCCCTCCTCTTTCTACCTCTAACGGCCTAGGCCATCTGTGTCCCGGGCAGAGAAGCCTAGAAAGGAAGAAAAGAAAAAGAGGAAGGGAAAGGGGAGTAGATCTCTACGGCTCCTATATCCTCCCGAAGACTCCCGCGTCTCCGCCAACAAAAAAAAAAAAAAGAGGAGACGGATCTTTTTTATTCTCCACCCTTACGATAGCCTCCCGCCCGAATGACGGGCTCCGCCGGGCGAGAAAAAGAGGAAGGAAGAAAGAAAAAGGGAGGGCAGGTGGAATCTTTAATCTTTGGATTCCCCGCCGTACATCATACCGTAACAGAAGCACGAACGGACAACAAAGGAAAAGAGAAGGAGAAGGAAAAAAGAAAATTAAAAGAGGAATGAATCGGTCTTATTTTCCTTTCCTTCCATAGGCGGCCACTCCTTTAATTTGACGCGCAGGATGGGAAAAGAAAGAAAGGGGGGGAGTGAGAAGAGGTAATTGTTACTCGCTCTTTCCATTTAATTAATTCCTTTGCCTATCAAGTACGAACGCATGAAATTCGGCACGGTGAGCGAGAGGAAAGAAGGAAAGGAGAAAAGCTCTTTCATTGGTATTGCAATGATCGAAAAGAAGAGAAAAGAGGGAAAAAGAAGTCACAATCCTTCCCATCAGGGATACATTTCCTAGTGGGACGACATTTGGGGGAAGGAGAGAAGAAAAAAAAGAGGAGGAAGATAAACGGACAACAATACTGCTGACCACCTCATAAACTGCTTGTTTACTATAGGGAAGAAAGGAAAAGAAAAAAGTAAGTACCCTTTTCCTTTCTCAACCAGGGGATGCCTTGTTCACGAGGGATTGGGCCAGGAAAGGGAAAAGGAAAAAGAGGGAAGGGAAAAAAAGGAATCGGATTTGTCCGGATCGTCCTTCAATCAGCTTAAAAAAAAAGGAACCTCAGGAGACGGAAAAAAGGGAGGAGGAAAAAAAAAGAAAGATGAAAAGAGGGGAAAAAGGCGTAATTTGGGGACTCGCCAGCCATAGTTTCGAGAAAGGGGGTTGTACAGAGCGCTCCTCCCTGATTGTCCCGGGAATAAATCGTAGGGGAGTCAATGTTATGTAGAGAGAGGGGGGAGAAAAGAAGAAAGAGGAATCAAACGTACGACGGTGGCGACGTTCGCCCGCATTTTCTTAAAGGCACGGGGGCGTTCGCGTCTGAAAAAGGGGGGGAAGAAAGAAAAAAAAATATTTCTTACTTCCTTGAATGGTCCGACCAGTGTTACCAAAAGAGAGGAGAAAATTGTTTGCGTAGTTTAAATAATATGGGAAGGGTGAACTTGGAAAGTAATAGAGGAAAGGAAAAAGAAAAGGAAAAGGGGAAAGGAGGGGAGGTCCATCCCTTGAGTATCCTTCTTTGTCGTCTTTGGAGGGGGGGGGGAAAGAAAAGGAGGAAAAAAGGGGCAAGAAAGAAAAGAAGAAAAGCGTCGTCCAGTTTTGCTTTCTCTCTCTTCTTTAGGCGACGGCCACTTTGGTTGCGGGAGGGGAAAAGAAGGGAGGGGGGGGAAGAGGGAGGAGAAGTGGACCGGCATTCTGATTGATAATCCCAGTATTAATGTCCTAAGAGTTTGGAGGAGAGATAAAAAAAAAGGAGAAAAAGGGAAAAGAAAAAACCGGCAACTTTGCCCTTTCCATCCTAAAACCCTCCAGGCGGAATCAAGAGAGTGGCGAAGGAAAAAAAAAAGGGGTAAAGGGGGGAACCCACAAACACGATTGCCTCGATCCCGTCAACGGAAAGATATTACATAAGTTCAACGATTAGCCTTCACATGGGGGGGAAAAAGAAGGAAAAAAGAAGAGAAGGAGTGGTATGACAATAAATTCTTCTCCCCAATCCCAATACGGAAAATAAGCGAATAAGAAAAAAAAAGGGGGAAAGGAAGAAAAGGAAAAAAGAAGTCCGGCCCCCTACCCACTGCGCACTCTAGCCCTATCCACAGGAGCCCAGTGTTTACGCCATTGACGGCAGCCGAAAAGGGGGGGGGAAAAAAAAAAAAGGGAAAAATGGGGAATTGCTACAAAAGGCACTCCCATTATCGATAGGTTGGGAAACTACGGGAAAAAAAAAGAGGAAAAACAAAGGACGATACATAATCCATGTCCAGAATTCCAGTTATTCTCCATTTATTAGG
>Ga0179593_1208686_pt1 | contig 10012 bp, 10 predicted proteins | sample CZODoug2_1_08_16_FD_185931 | JGI IMG/M metagenome (GOLD analysis project Ga0179593, IMG submission 185931) | Vadose zone soil fungal communities from Angelo Coast Range Reserve, California, USA - CZODoug2_1_08_16fungal (PacBio error correction) | ecosystem: Environmental > Terrestrial > Soil >...
TTCGCGACGGACTCATATTGATCAACCCTCCAGAAGGGTGTCCGGGGGAAGTTTTCTATAGACTGCAGCAACAGTCTATCGAGAAAGGATCGAGGAAGCGCGAGAGGCTGCAGTTTCCAAGGGCATCATGAGAATGCACGGGCGTTGGAACACTTTCCTAGCAGAGAAAGGGAAAAGGTTGGGGACTATCTCCGTTCTCCCTGAGGAGAGCAAGTGATGAGACTCAGTGGCGACCCATCAGTCATCATTGGGTTTTTCTTCCTAAGGAAGGGGAAGTACTCCTCCTTCAGAAAGCGGCAACGACTCACGTAAGAAATGGTCGCAATGAAAAGCGTGGAATCACCTGCTTTACGGACCCAAAAAAACAAAAAAGTATCCATCAAGCCTCCCCCTCGCTTTATCGTCGTGAAGTTTTCAGGGGGGGGACAAGAACGATCTCGCCCAAGAACAGAAAACCACGCGTCGAGTCTGAACGGTCGGCACCCAGGAGAACGTCGCGACAACGGGGCATGATTACTGCTCAGTGCGAGAGTAAGCAAGAGAAGTCTCCATTTAGGGGGAGTGGTGGAGTTCTGCAGCTAGGCAGAAGGGGGAAGAAGGCTTTAGCGCCGATAAGGTCCCATAAGCGGGGAAGAGGAAGATAAGCGGAGAAGGATGGCTGGAAGGTGGAACGAGTCTTCGGGAAATGAGGAGTAAACGAGACTTCAAGGGGTTGAGAAAATGTTCGTCCGAAATGTCCAGTTCTAACGAGAAAAGGGATTGAAGGAAAAAGAATCATGTGGGAGGATGACGGCCGGGATGACGGGAGCCGGACATGCACACGTATTAAACCGTAATTTTTCCTTAGACCTAGTAAACGATTAGACTTGGAAGTTCGAGGATTTCCGGAGGAGTGTACGACGTAGAGGGGCTCGGAAGGCAGGGATCTCGCTCTTCTTCAATGGTAGGAAACAATCGTAAAGGGCGGGGGAGAAGGACAATTAATGAGAATACTTGGGCTTAGAAAGATCGTCAGAAGTAGGAGGGGGATGAAAACGTCGTCTAAAGTGTATAGCCTACCGTAAAGACGGCAGTCCGCGTGGGCTAACTCGTAGCAAAATTTTTGGGGGCAGGGAGTTAGGGTAGCTGGCGGCCGGGGGTTCTGCGCGGCGAGTGAGAGGCCCGGTGTATTTCAGGAAAGCGAAGAATAGAACATGTCCTGACATCATCAAAAGAGACAAGGCTCGCTCTATCTCTGAAAGGGAAGCTAAAGGGAACCCCGGCGGAAGTCGGTAAACAAAGGTTTTCGGGAGACCAATCACAGATCGACGATATAACAGCTAAAGTACAGGGAGGGGGGATAGATGGGGAGAGGAACGGCCGGTAGTGTGTCAGGGCTGGGGACGTTAACTAAAGAAGGTAGGGACGTCGAGAAAAGCTGCAACTTGACCTGACAAGGTGAGGAAGTCCATGGACAACCCCCGGTACTTCTCAAAGTAAGGGAGGGCAATAGGTCTCGTCCATCGTACGTCGTCGCTTCCAGTTCGTTCGGACTAAACGTGGTCAGGCCGAGGAAAAGGAACGAAAGGGAGAAAGTGAGTCTTAAATCATGATAAAAAACCCCACCAACCGGCGAGGCCGCGGCCACGAGAGAAAAAAGGAGAGACTGCTGTCGGAGCAGGGCGGCGAAGAAGTCCTATCGAGGCACAACAAGTCTACGAAGGGAACAAAAGATGGCTTTCAAATGTGAAGAGGAAGTTGATCTTGACGGTACGTGGCCGTAAAACCGCGTGAAAGAAGTAATGTTGAAAACTGTGGCTAAACTGCGCAGTAAAAGAAAGTCTGACTCTGGGGGAAAAGACGGTTACGACAATGGCAGTCCCCTACTTCACAAGAAGGCGCAATAAAGGGAACCCAAAGGTAAATACGCCTAAAAGGGAATTGATGGGGCCGCGAAGCGAAGCGTAAGCAGAGCTGGGAAGGGGGCGGGAGAAGTCTGGAACTCTAGCGGGACCGGAAGAGAGTATCAGTGAGAAGGTGAAACGTGTCAAGCGACAGGAGGCAGTCGTAAAAAAAGGTGGGGATTAGACTTCTTGCCTGGCAGTCTGATGAGTAAGGGAAACATTAGGGAAAAACTGAGAAGGAATGGGAATGTGGAGATAAGAACTAATATAAGAAAGGGTCCCGAATGATCTTGGCACCGGCTGGGGCTAAGTGATATGGTGCCGTTCTCGAATCATGGGGGACGCGAAGAGAGCTAATTGAATATGGCAGGTGTCTAAGGGGATCTGAGTCGGGTGTAGTCCGTTAGGCCGAAGTTTCGCAGGAGATGCTGATGATGGAACGAAAAATGATAAGGGTTTGGGTTTTCCTGTACGTAAAAAGAAGAAGTCCAAGAAGAATAAAGTACCGAGCCCAGTTGCCAGTATATTTGCGTTGTGGATCTGGACGTTCGGTTCTCCGTTTGACAAAAAGGATCCCATTCGTCTGTCTCCACGTCAAAGTGGCCTTTTATTGGGACGGTGTGGCACGCCTTAGCATTGGGAGAGCTTCACTATGGTGAGAGCCTTCCTAGTCCTATATGTATGACGAGGGACATGAATTCTCCTTCGGAAAACGTAGACTAGAGCTGAGACACAGCGCCGCAACTTCAATGCGGCGGGTAGAGGATAAATTTGGAACAAGAAAAAATTTGGGTCTATATGCTACCTTGGACGTCCGTGTGAAGGGCGGGGTACGGTTCAGAACGAGACAGACCGTACAACCTTAAACGCCATCGAACGGGGCATCAGGAAGGAGCCGAAAAAGAAGATTAGTAGAAAAAAACTCGATCTAAGCCAGATAGGCTGAATTGTAAAGATGGCGAACCCTTATCGTGCCAGCGATTGTGCTACGAATCTGTTCTGAAAAGAAAGAGGAGAAACCTTTGAGGTAAGAAAGAGGGAAGGGATACGTTGGACGTCTCGGCGAGGAAGGACGCATAAAAAGTTTGCGTCGTCCGTTTCATCGAAACTAAAAACAGAAACGGAACGTGAGGGGGAAAAGGGATAACCTACGGAAAGACTACCAACTGGTTATTCAGAATCCTCCGCTAAAAGTAATAATCAATAAAGAGTTACTACACGACTTAAAGGGGGAAGCAACTAAAAACGCTCTTGAAGGGACAAGTGCTTATACTAGACCATCGGAATGTTCTATAGAGAGTCGGCGAAGGTAGGCTTCGTCGTCGTGAGGAATCTGAAGAACGTTAAAGATGTTCAGGTTCAAAAAGGAAAGAATCGGGTGCGAAAGAAGAGAGCAAACACTTCACTACGAACATGGTCGGAAAGTTGATCAAATCTTGGGGATATACCCTGGAATCGAGCACTCTACTTTCATTAGAGTCGAAAAAAAGTCAGTCTAAGTGCAGCAGGAGAGCAGGGCATCATCCAAAATGACGAGGCCGATCCAGATCATCTCGACCATAATGAGGCGACACACCTTCACCACAAATGAACCGAATGAAGAGCGAAGGGATCAATTATTTGGAAAAACGCGGAACAAAAGTCGGCACCTTGGGTCCAAAGGAAGGAGGAAACACAGCGTCGCATCTTTCTTCTGCGAGAAAGAAACACCCTCATCCAGGTGGTAAGTCCCACGAAGAATGACTTGAGACGTCAAGCTGACTCCTTCTACAAGAACAGGAACGGAATGACCATTTAGGCCTAAAGAAAGACAGGAGTGTGCGATCCCCATAATACTCGAAAGCAAACTAAACTACACATATTGAATATGTCGACATTATAAGACAGAGCCCGACGGAACATTGAACGTAAAATCAATGCTATTGCAGTCCTAAGCTGATCTAACACTGTTCCAGCCGACGAAGTTCGCAGACTAGGAAACGATAAATTCTTACTCTCTTAAGGAAGCTCGAAACAGCTCTCACCAGGAAGCCAATAGAGGAAATACTCCTCTATCCAGATGCCGAAAGGTCATCGGTTCGCGCGCCGTGAAAAATTTTCTGTTCCCGGTTAAAGAGAGCTGAATGCTTAAGTGCCTGCATCAAGGAAAAGACAGTAAAGATAAGAAAAAGTATGTTGGCGGGGTTTTAGGCGTCATCGCAAGCCGCAATGCTTGCACAGGGAAAGAAATCGTGTAGGACGTTACCGACGGCACGAATACAGGAAAGGGTTAATGAACAGGCTTTAAGGCGAAAAGACGGGGTTTGGGAACGAGAGAGGGTCCGTAGCATGGGCGGGGCGCTGGGGGGTTGTGGGGGGCGGGGGGGGGAGCGCGGGTGGGGGAGTGGGTGGGGGTTTGGGTTGTGGGGGGGGGTGTGTGGGTGGTTGGAGGGGGGGGGGAGGGGGGGGTGGGTGAATTCAAAGGGGGCGTGGAGGCCGACTGATGAATCATTATGTTGGGTGTTGGGGGGAAGCAACGGGAGTTTCCCGCCCTCATGCGTCTACTGTCGGGCGGGTTTCTAGTAAAGTACACCTATAGGAATGTACACTGCCTCTTAGAGCGAAAACGACCTATCTCTTATCAAGGAGTGGCGTTAGAGTCTGTAGGGGGGCGTACAGACGAACCGGCAACTGGTCAGTTCAAAGATTCTTATGGTGTTCCTAAACTACTGGTCGTAGCTACCCGTAGCAGAAGAAGAGGAACGTGGGGTAGTGGAAAAGATCGAAAGAGGGAAGTCCTTATTAATCTATCGAGGCTACTTTAATAAGGTAAAAAATTGGTACAGAAAAGATCAGCAGGATTTAATGAGAGGCCAAAGGGACAGCTACGAAAATAAAAAAAGAGACTTTATCTCTGCTGCTACGGATGATGAATGACTGGGTATCAGGACGCTAAAAGGAAGGATCACACAAGCGGGGGCGATCCAGACTGATTGACGCGAACCACGCAAGCTCTCTAATAGTAGTTCCTCACCACTAGTCGGGATACGGGAACGTACAGCAAGCAAGTCCGGTCTGGGTGAGAAAGGGGACAACGCCTGACGGGGACAAAACTCCTCTTCTAGTCAATAACTTACTCTTAAGAGGGGGAGAGAACTTAGAGTGTTCATCCTGAGGGAAGAGAAGCCCTCCCTTTAAATGCTGTTATTCTCAGAACAGAAGGGAAAGAAGACGCTGTTTCCCATTCGTCGCAACCTATAAAAGTACGGAAAGAAAACTGAACCACTTAAATTAACAGAGACGCCTACTCACCCGGAGAAAACTCAGATCGGGGAAGTGAACACTAGGTATTAAGGAATGACTGTCGGTCGTACATAAGAAAAGTTATCCTCTCACAGATACTTTGTACTTATATCAAGAGGATTTCAAGAGTCGTGCCTGGAAAAAGTGTATCTAAGAATCAGATCAATCCTCTCGATGAGCCTCAATTAATCGAACAGTAGAAAGAAAGAAAGGGGACAAGACCAGTACATACCAAGGCGAAAACAGTCGGGAAGTAGATAAGGCCAACTTCAGTTTAACCTAGCAGCTGGCGATACAAGGAAGGTCTACATCTTCTTCAGCTGCAGGTAAAGTCAACAAAACCTAAAGGCCTCTCACTTCTTAGGAGTACTAAGACCTACTGAAGGAGAAGAGAACAAAACTCTTTAGAGCAGAGACTTTACCTAGGGGGGATAAAGGGAGAACAGAGCGAACTGGAAAGGGAGTGTTGCTGGTTAGGGGCGAAGTCAGGGCGATCCTTGGACCAAGAGAAAGCCAGGCTGGGAGGCAGTCGAGGAAAACTTATGAGAGGGGAATCAGCATCGAGCGTTTCAATCCGGGCAGGACAAAGGGAGGACGGAAAGGTGACTCAGATGAGTTCAGCGACGCAAGGAGGGTAATGTAAATTAAGACCGGGGGCACCCAAAAACTGAGGGCACATAGGGGGGTGTCGACACGGGAGGCGGAGTGCTCGACTCAGGGAAAATCGAACTTATCGGAAACCGTGAAAGGCGACGTGCTATAAGGGACAATGACTCCGGGTAGATTCGAATAAGCGAGGCCTCGAGAACCAGGAACCTAGGAGCCAACGAACTGCTAATCGAGCCTATCATCATTCGTAAATTCACTAAAAATAAACGTCACCCAGGACACTGGCTTGAAGGAGACCTCTGAGTACTGTCGAAGAAGAAATATCAGCCAAACAAAGGGGAAGGGGGGAGGTATAGAAAAAAATAATAAAATTTTCTCATTCCAAAGACCTGGAATGGGAAAACGTGGGATGAAAAGGCTCAGTGGGGGGGGCGAGAGCATGAGGATCGATCAGGGAAATGAGAGAGAAAATGATGTTAGGAAACTCGGCCTAGGAGTTGAGCCTATCACTGCTGGAAAGGGAAACTTTACACCTACGCAGTCGGCCGGGCAGGTTTTACGTAAAAGGGGGCGCACCTTCTTATCAATGGATAGTAAAGGAAGGGGCGACCCTAATCACATAAGGGGGTCTAAAGTATTAAAATGGGGCTAAGGACGGAAAGATCGAGAACCATATAGTCCGAAGTCCCCTGCAAGACTATAGATGGGGAGCAGACCCCTCAGAAAAATTGTAATATAGGAGAGGAAAAACTCAGTTAATTAGGATCGGGAGGGTAGACGTCGAAGCTCTCGACCCAGGAAACAAACAGCAAAATGAAAGGACTAGTGTAAGCGCCCAGTACGGGTCACCCGGGAGCGGCTCTTCAGGGAAAAAAAGGTCTGTTTAGGTCGGAAAGGGAAAGGAAGACGAGAAAAGGATCACTGAGGGGTTTTTGTCAAGCGCAGCATGCGATGCAGCTGCGGTGGGAGCAGGGTAGGGGGAGAGGAAGGATGCAGGGGTACTCTACTCTTTACGATCAGAAAAAACAGAAGCCGGGGCTGGGAGGGTCTGGCCTTGGGGAAGATCAGGAGGTTCCTTGAGGAGGGCACGAAGCGCGGGGTTTATGAATCCAAAAGCCACCTGTCAGAACGCGAAGAGGCAACGTCCATACGACAGGGGTGGCGAAGCGAAAGAAAGAGAAGCCGAACATTCAAAGGGGGTAGAAATGACGGTTTGCCTTCTAGGAGTGACAGAGTTAGAGGCGGCCCTGGGAATGTCATGAAGTCTTCGTAAAGGAGAGGAAAGTAGCCAGCCAGGTGGAAAAGTGCGCCCTCGAGAGGTCAGGGCAGCCCTCAAACAAGGCAGGGCTGATAAACGCGAAAGGAAGAAGTCACGTTGGCGTAGAGATAGGGTCCTAGTCGGAGGGAGGACAAATTAAGGACTATGATACTGCCAAGAAGGGCAAAGACGGAAGATTAGTAAGTCGGATCCAAGATTAGTTTTTCCAGGTGAACTCGAGTAGCTTATAGGCAATGGAGCTGCACTATTCAGGAAAGGCGGGAAGAGGTTGTAGGTCGAGGTCGGGCGTCAGCGAGACCATTTGAAGAATCATCAAGCGAGACAGCGAGACGGCTCCTCAGAGCTCAGATCCTGAGAAAAAAGGGCAACGGAAGTAAAAGAGAGGGAGAATACTTCTAACCAAGTAGAGAACAGTGCCATATATATATCTGCGCAGGAAGTTCCATGGTCTAAGGTGAAAACCGGGCGGGGTAGCGGGGTCTAAGTGACGAAAACTGCGTGTCACTTCGAATTAGACGGAGAAAAAGTTCATTAAACAGTGAATTTCAGGCATGGATACAGGAAAAGCGAATTTGCCAAGACTGAGCGCTATTCGGAGTTTGTCGATAAAAGAGTCCAGTAGGAGAATCGGTTGATGCGAAGAGAGAAAAGACATATACAAAGGGCGGTGCTGCATCATGGGCCAAAGAAAAGAATGAAGAGGCATGATTCTTACCAAGCGTACTTCTTGTCAAGGAGAGCGGCTAAAGGGCAGTCGGATGGCAAAACACTTCTAGCGTATTGCGACTTGGAACATTAGAGGACCTGTTTTTGTAGCGGGTGCACGGTGGGGGAAAGGCCAACAAAAGCTTGACCGAGCCGGGCCTGGTGCTGCTTTCCCGGAAGGTCGAGTACCAGTGCGCTCAAAAGGCCTCCACTAGAGGTAAAGAGTAACTTTATTTGGACTCTTGGACGAAATTATGACCATTCTCGACATTGAAGGGCTGGGCTCTTCAACCTTCACCGAAAAGAGGTCGCCTCACTGAGGGAAAATTTTGAAGAGGGTCGATGTCTAAGCGCAAAAGAAGCCAGGCCCATTGGGAGATTGGTTCTGAATCAGCGAATTAAGCGCACGGAACTGAGCGAGGGAAAGGTCGGGATACTTCGTGCTGATAATGTCTACAGGGTGGAGAGAAGCTTAGACTTTCTTCACGGATCTTCCATGGGTACTTTGAATGGACTCCCGGAAGCAGTTCACGAAGAGGGGGGAGGGGGAAAAGCGGTCACTGGGCCTTGCTTTTATATTGGAACGTGCATCTGGGTGAGCGCCAAAAATTAAGGTGATATGGCGTCGACAGGGAAAGGAAAGCGGGTGTTGAAGCGGACGATTGTCACGAATCGAATCTTCACCGGATGCTGGGAGGAAAACTTAGGGGGGGGTGTGGACTGAGAGACTACTAGGGAAGCGAGATCGGAAGCGGCAAAAGGTGAAAACGGGAGATTCGAGGGTGCTCAAGCAAATAACTTGATCAAAAGGAAACGACCTTCACATCTTCAAATGGGGGGTTGCTGTGTGTTCTCAGAATTCGAGCTTGGCGAAGCTCACTGGAGGAGGTAAAAGGGACCGGAGTACGAATGAGAAAAGGGGAGAAACGATGCGCTTGTCTACCATAACCGCCAGTCAAAGAATGCTTAGTTCGCGAATGAATTTTTCTCCGACCAAAGAGTGGGGAGGTCGCAAGTAGGACAAGGGGGGGGAAGTGTTGAAGCTTATGTAGACTTATACTCAGCTTAAACTAAACGCATACGGGACCTGGCAAATCCTTACTAGAAGAAAGAATCGTAGAAAAATCGCTAATTCAGAAAAGCATCAATGATTTGGAGCTGGGAAAATGGTCGACTCGAAGGTTGAGAAGGAGAGTTTGCTGAAATCTTCCAAAGTCGTTCAACCTGTTTGAGGAAAAAGAAGGGGAGCCGGACTGGGGTATTAGGGAGGTCCCCTTCTGCGCAAAAAAAAAAAATAGGGCTTCTTACATTAAGAAGGCGAGAGAAAAAACACAAAAGAGATGGGGAAAAGTATAGGACTAAAAGAAGAAGCCACTTGTTATGAGAATAAGGCCGCAGCCGGAACAAGGACCTAGCAATTTCTTTCTGAAGAGGGAGGTGAAGGAATCAGCAACGCCAAGTAAATCGGGACAAAAGAAGGGTTACCGACGAATAAGTCGTGCTGAATTCGAGAGCGTCGTTTGTCGAAGGAAAAGAGTCGGTCGTCTTCGTGGAATTCTGAACAAAAAACAAATGGATGGGGCCGGTGGTCATCAGGCAGGAGCGTAAAGACGCCAATAAAACGGAGAACATCATTTTCTAATGGGGAATAAAAATCGTGTTGCTGGAGAACCTGAGACTCGACGAAAAATAGGTCTTCCAGGTACATGCGCTGGAACACGCACGTCTGATTGGCGAGAGAAATAAGGAAGCAGCACAAATCCTTACAGAAGTAAGATCCAAAGGAAGACTCGTAAAATAGGAGGCGGCGAAAAAAAAAAAGGTCACCACAAGAAGAGGGAGGGACGCGCGGTTTTATCAAAGGAAGGGCTAAAAACTCTGAGGTCAAGTCTGTCACCTTTTTATACGCAGGGCGATCGCGGCGATCGTCGTTCGTCTAGTAGTTCCACCAAGACATAAAGAAAGTACCGTTCCGATCTCAATGAAAGAGCAGCGAAAGCGTCGAGGGCTACAAAAAGGAAAGATCCAGTGGAGACGCCCTAATAAATTAGGAGCTAACCCCGATGAGAGAAGGAAATAGAACAGCAAGGGCCAAAGCGCCCTCTAGATCGTGACTCAGATGAAAAGAAACAGACCATTATCACGTCATAAATAGATCACTAGGACAAGGAGAAAAAAAGGGGATCTCAAAGAAGGGACCGGCCGAAAAGGGAGGAAAAAACGCTAAATACTGAAAAACGTACAAAAAAAAATG
>Ga0179593_1236793_pt1 | contig 10012 bp, 8 predicted proteins | sample CZODoug2_1_08_16_FD_185931 | JGI IMG/M metagenome (GOLD analysis project Ga0179593, IMG submission 185931) | Vadose zone soil fungal communities from Angelo Coast Range Reserve, California, USA - CZODoug2_1_08_16fungal (PacBio error correction) | ecosystem: Environmental > Terrestrial > Soil >...
AACTCATCAAATTTGGGAGGGAGGAAAAGGTGGACAATACCCAAGGTTCATCCGAGACGATAGGGCGGCCAAAACAACCCCCTGGGCGTGACTTGCAGTCGGAAAAAAACGAGTCCTCCGAGAAAAGATATTTCACGCCGCGCTCTTCAAAACCCTTTATCCAATCTCAAAAAAAACAAGCAACATTAGGAAAAAGACTCCCGGGGGCGAAAAAAAAAGAGTAGCCCAGAGATCTTAAGAACTAAAAAGGCAAGGAACGAAGAAAAGTGGTTTGGAACCAGGCAAGCGGCGATCGGAGACTACGTAGTAGCACGGGAAAGGGACCAAAAACAGATCACCTAATTGAGAGGGGGGGGAGGACGTCGAGAGAAACAGGGCAAATCTGATCTACCAGGTCTGAGCCAAATCTAAAAGCAGTTTTCAGATTAGAACTCAAGAGATTACGATTGTCCAGACACATGCTGAGAAGCCGAAAAAAAATCGAGCCCAAAGCCGGGTCACATAACTCAAAAAATCCATCGAAGATGAAGTTGCAGTTTTCCGAAGCAGAAAAATAAGCCACAAAAAGCGTGATCGGTTTATAGGCCAGAGACGGGAAAACATACAAAGGGAGAAAGAAAAAAAGGTGGCAAGACGCCGGGAGCAGCTGGGGAACCATGTTCGAGAAGCCCTGGGGGGAAAATATTCACAGCACGAATATCTCGAAAAGTCTAGAATCTTCAAAAGAAAATGCAGCAAGTGAGGGAAAACAAATTTACAAGACGGTGGCGACTGAAAAGCAAAGGATTGACAGATCAAAGCAGGAACTAGGGAAGAAAATGACCGGAAGATCCACACGCACCCGATGTCCAAAGTCTTACCAGATTAAAGAAAAGGACATTGCTAGAAGCAAAACCGGACGGATCCGGCACCCAAGTTCAAACGGAAAGAACATATGAGATTCAAAGGTACGTGAGTCGGCTGATCCGAGAGACGAACGACCTGGTGAACAAACGCGCATTTAAACGGAGTCATACGGACGGCAGAACCGGGTGGTAGACAATTCAGGGCAGTGCAAAGGGGGAACCAGGCTGAAGAGGTAATCGTCTTCGAAAAAAAGCAGAAACTTGGGTCGTCAAAAGAGGGAAAGCGAACGTTTAAAAAAGCACGGAGGCGTCAAAAAGAAAGGGCTCGAGCGTGTGTATCTACAACGAAGGGTGGCAGGGAGACGCCAAAGTCACCTCGATCGAGAATCGACGGGGCAATAACGCGACGCATCCGCATCAAGTCGCCAAAAAGGGAGGTTCCTCCCAGTGGGAAACACAGGGAACACTAAAAGGGACGCGACACCATGAGAATACATCAGGGTTCACAGTCCGCGAACTGAATGGCATGAGGACATAAAGCCGTTAAAAGAAGTTTGAGAACCCGATGGTGCAAACCATTGCGTCCAAAATTAAAAAGGCCGGTAGGTTAATGACCCTAAAATCTTAAGCCCCGGACCCGACCAGAAATAGGTTGATCAAGGGCAACAAAGGGGGAAAAAAACACATCCATGACAACTCGCCAGCATCGGGTCAGCCTCGTATCTCAGTGGTGGAAGGATCAACGGCATCGAAACGAGAACCTATCCCAATATAAAGAAGGACACTCTAGATCAAAATTGGTGGGGAATGGACATCAGAGTGTCTCGCAAAGAGAGAACGACTGTAAAAATTCCCAAATCGCTCGCACAAAAACAAGATGTTTGGGGGAATATCCATCAGAAAGCCCGCAAACCAAACAAACAATATGAGGAAAACAAAGTTTACTGCAGCTTTACAAAAGATTTCGGTGAACAGATTTGCTCGGCAGCAAGTCGAAAAGTACGGGACACGGATAACCGAACAGCCGCCTTGGAATTTTGGGTCAGAATGCCCCATGTGACTGGGGACACGATACGAATTAGGAGAGCGGATGCCATCAACGGAGAAAAAATGCTAAACGTGAAAAATCTGCGGTAGAAACCCCAAGAAAGAAAAAAAACAAAAACTCGCAAGCTCGAATTGGGCAAAGTTCCGGAACACAGGAAACCAGGTGCACTCAAACCGGTTTGACAAAAAGCATCAAGCGGAAGTGAGTGAGCACAAGGTGATAAAATTTAAGGAAAGCCGGATCCTCTGTTGTCAAAGAAACACAGAACGGAGGAGTTCTACGAAAACGAAATGAAATTGACAGAGCGAGACGATCGATCAGAATGCTGGAAAACTTGAACACATGACGATAAAAAGCTCGCGAGGGCTTCTGAAAAAAGCCCGTGATTAACACGTGCGATGGCAAATACGAAAAGATAAAAGGGAGCCGAGAAAGGAGGGTGCCGCAGGTGAGACTTTGCGGATGCTCAAGACACCAAAAAAAAAAACAGTGGAGTGCCAAGGATCGGGAAGTCTCATCGCGACCAAAAGCCGAAGCAAAAAATCTGAGATCGGGGGGGAAGACCTGCGAGCGAGGCGGGGTGACAGGATGAAGGTGCGTCAGGCGTATAGCATTAAATGGAATTATCTGATGGCAAACGGGAAACTCGGGCAGGGAAGGGTCAAGGAGAAACAGAGGTGATGTTGAGAAACCATGGGGATCTGCGCCAAATGTTGGATTCTGCATTGACACCGAACATGGGACGAAGTGAGAATCAAAACTGAAATCCAAAAACGACGTTCAAGCCCGGGAAGATGAGGCCAGACTGTAGCTGAAAAAAAAAGCAGGAGGTAAGCGACCTGGGGCGCGCCCGGAAAACGCGGCCCCAGTTGGCGCAGTTAGGGGCGAGACTGCACGGCTCGAGGGACAGGCGGCGGGAAAAAGAAGAGGTGACCTTGCCGTTTTGCGCATCAAGCAAAACATGATCAGGGGTTGAGCGAGGAAAAGAACTTGGGGCACGACAACTTCGACGAAAAAACGCGTGAGCCGGGACGCGGTCCCAGCGGAAGGGGGCAATCGAACAGTCGAAAGGAAAACCGTCAGAAAAGAGGGGCGCACCAGAATTGGTCAGCCAGAGGAACCTGAAAAAAGGGATAGGCCTACATTGCCTCCGGCCATGCGTGGCGACGGGCCCTTTCAACCATAAAGCCGGCCATCACGATGGGGGGAAACCAGCGAAGTGTCTGCAACGGAGAGTCCGGCTGAGCAAATAAACACGCTAGGAATTTTTCAAAAAAGAAAAACTCTCAAGGCGATGTAATCGAGAAACGGTAAAAAATATCTCAAGCGCACAGATGACGATCTGACTCGAAGGACGAGAAAAAGCAACTCGAAGGGGGTTGAACAGGCCCTCGAGCATAATACCAAAAAATGGGAAAACGGGAATGCCGCCGCACCACGCCCAATACGGACAAGCATTCAAAGGACGTTCAAGAAAAGGAATGGAAATTGTCCATCGTTCGCGACGACCAGTTTCCGACGGGGTCAGGAGTCGCCTTGGACACCAGGAGTAAAAAACGCCGAAGAAACCGAAAAAAAGGCCAATGGAAAAAAAAAAGAACTCAAACCCAATAAGGAATTGATTTGGGCGTGGTGAAAAACCTCACAACGGGGTAAAATGGACAGCCACCAATGGAAAAACTTTCTTGAAAAGATAGCGTGAATCGCAATCTAAGAAACAAGAAGAAGCAGCAAGAAAACCCGGAGCACTCGGCACCAGTCTGGGTGCAGACTGAACTCGCCGTAGAGTGACAAAAGGGAGCCGAGAGAAGCATCAGGGAGCGAGGGTACAAAGGGCTGAGAATTAAATCCCGAATGTGGCAAGAAAGTAACTAAAAAGAGACCGATTTGCCAAAGGCCATTCAAAAAAACACCCGGCATCGTTGATCAATAAGGGGCCAAAGAAAAACGCGCACTAAAACAATAATATTCCACCTCTACAAAGGAAAAAAGATGCTAGAAAAAAAGGACGAAACAATTAGGAGAAAAGAGACATCCCTCTCGGAGGACAATCAATGAACGATGAGACGTTATTCGTATCTTCTCGGGAGAGAAATAAACCAATCCTTTGGAAAAGTTGACAGATTCCTGAAAGAAATAGGGAGGAAAAAAGTTAAAGAAGGCCGTTATCAGTCGACTACGGAAGTGACCACAAAAACTTTAGCAAAGAGGGGAGCCAGAAGTCAAGCCGGCGTCAGAATCGGAAATCGTAGGGCTCTCAAACACGTCACTGTTGTTATCGAATAAAAAGTAACGATATCGAAAGAGGAAGGAACGGGCCGAAGTCTAAAAAGAAAACATACGGCGTCGGTGGGTAAGAGGAAAGTAAAGGGAACATCTAAGCTCAAAGAAAAGGGGAAGATCAAGGTTCAGAAAGCAGAATACTGAATGATGCCAAGGCTCACTTAAGTTGGCAGAATCATACAAGACAGAATTCAGCAACCAGAAAGGATCCGTCAATTTCGGAAGCTGGACGGTGGAGTTTAGAGACGAGAGGAAATTCAGAGCCCAACCCGAGCAACAGAGACTTACAAAGGGGGCTCGGCGGGGTCACACCAGAAAAGGGGGCGCCATTAATACCGACGAAATTAATCACAAAGGAGCAGTTTCTGCCGGGAACTCCATTTTGGGTAAAAAAGGATGTTAAAAACAGAGAAGAACACAAAGAGGGAAAAAAAAGCCAGGGGGGAGTAGAGGGACGAACACATCCTACACTTCATTGGGGCTTTCCTCATCATAAAAAAAAAAGGCGGAGGGATAGCCAAGAAAGCTAGGGGTAAGAAAAAAACTCTCTAACAAAAAGGAGTGAAAAGAGATGTTGGGATATCCAAGAAGAAGGGGCAGATAGCACAAAAAAACGATGATGAAATTGACAGAAAAAAAGAGGTTATTACCTGACGAAAGAATCCTGAGTTCTCACGAGATTGGGGGAGAAACTAGAGCTAAATAGGAGACCGTGACGGAGCGGACAAAAACCCGCGAAAGAAGCAGGGCCGATTTATTCGTGGCCGAGACCCAGGGATGGTGGACAAAGAGAACGCTGCCCCGCGGCAAAAGAAAAAAGAGCGTATCGTTCGGTGAAAGGGAGAAACGGGGGACGAATTCAAGACTTCAAAATAAAAAGACAATCACGAATTGTCCATCAAGCTTGGAAAAAGACCCAAGGCGTGGGACACGGGAGGATAGCACAAACGTGAAAGGATATACCCAAAAAGAAATGCTTAAAAGGAAAGGGTAAAATTACCTTGGGGAAAAAAAAAAATAAGTGGTTGGCCTCTGTGAGTGTTACCAAGGCGACTCACAAAGGAAGGGCTAAAGAAAGGGTCGAGATGCGCCCGTGCATTGACGCAATTTAACGATCAGAATGGCGAAAGCTTCCGCCTTGAAGAAAACAGGAACGTTTTGAACCGAAAATACGAGCCGAGTTCTTCCGACGCAGGGACAGTGATACACGGAGAGGAGAACCGAGGGAAGAATTGAAGACAACCGGATTCCGTATAAGAAGAAACGCGGACCTTTGCAAAAGGGAAAGACAACAGCAGGAACAAAAAAAAATTGGACAAAAAGGGAGAGGGGGGTAATACAAGAGCAGGGAATCAGCAGAGAGCCGAAGGAAGGCGGGGGGGGAAGCACTACAAGCGAGATTCCCCATGGAGGGGTCCAGGAAGAGAGCGGGGCGGTTGCAGGGCAAACCCAAGGGGGGCGGCACGTGCTTAAGAAGACTAGGGGGAGGTGACAGGAGGCGATCGACGTTGTCAACGCCGGGAAACGGTATTACAAGGCATCAACTCTGTGGTGGGGGAGCGAGAATGGACGGCACCAACTCGGGACGTGCTGATTCAAACCGGTTCACATGGAGGCAGGGAGAGGAGGAAATCAAATTGCAGCTCAGTCACGAAGTGGCGAAAGAAAGCCCAGCAGATGAGATAGGAGAAAGTCTTGAAAGTCGAATTGACGCAAGAGGAGATTTCACTGACCGACAGCGGTGAAAAGAAAGACCTCGCTTGTACCCCGCGGCCAAGTTGACGCTCGCGAAAAAAAGGGGGGGGGGAAAAGGATTGCCGAGAAATTCTATAGTCAACATCTCCCTACTAATTAGAGGGGGATAGGTGCTGGAGAAAGTGACTTTCGGGCGCAAACTCAAAAGGAACTTCAAGCTCGGACGTTTGGGGGGGTTAGAGGACGACGTGACACATCGAAATTTGCTCGGTCAACGACGCGTAGCCGCAGCCGGCTGACGTTTAAAAAAAGGGGAGTCGTGCAGAAAAGCGGAAGCGGAGAAACGGTTTAAAGTTGCCGTCAGAGCACGATTGCGCACAATGGGCAGCAAGAGGAGACCGAAGTCAGAAGACATTGAAAAAAGAATCAAAGGGGACGGGCGCGGTCAAAAACCTCTGGGAAATAAAAGGAAGATTCCTATCGGAAAAAAAGTTGTCACACACGAAGAGGAGTTCACAAGGGGCGCGGATAAAAAAGGAACGACGGTCATAATTTCCGGCAAAAAGAGGCTATATTTCAAAAGAAAGACGTGATCACAACTCCCCAAAAACACGGATGTAGAAAGGAGATAGAGAAAATTCCCGAAAACGACCTCGGTGCCGGAATATACACTGCCCTAGAAGGAAAAGAGCGACGAGAGCACTCGAACGAGGTTTTGAAAACAGGCCATCGCGGCGGCGAAGACCCGGCCGGATATTTGAGGGAAAAAGGGGACATCACCCGCACAAAGGTAGGCTCAGTAAGGCGCAGAGATCGTGGAGCAATTCCTCTGGAACGACAAGGTCGGGTGCGCCAAGATGTTGCTGAAACAAAACCAGAATTCCGACTGGACCTATAAGGAAGGAAGAAGATTTGACAAACCACATAAAGAATCAAAACGCAAGAGAAAAAAAATCTAATGGGGCCCATGCCCATCCGAATGGGGGTCAGCAGTAAGGACTCAACCCCATCAAGTCGAGATTGAACTTTGACGGGGGAATGCCGCAAACTGAAAGGTAAAATAGGAAAAAGCCAGGCGAAGAAACCTAGTAGGAATTGCCGTAGCAAAGATGGTCTGGAATTCAAAGACGAACTTGTGGACCAGACGAGCGCCAGGGAAGAGCTCCCGCGATGAGAAGCGAGCAGGAAAAAGTCGTTCATCTGAACACGAATATTGTACGAATTAACAACTGCACCTCCTGAAACTCTGCTAAGGAAAAAATCGAAAAGCACGGAGGGAAAAAAAGGGAAAAGTATCGCACACCGCTGGCCGAAATGGGAAGTGTAAAACGTGAAAAAAAAGACCGGGAAAAGATCATGGGGACCTCGCTAACAAAATATCCGTTGAAGAGCGGAATAAAGGTAGAGACACTCTCCCGAGGAGAGGAAAAGGCGTATAGCAGAAGAATCTAAGAAAGGAGAAAAGGGCTATACACGGGACGCCACAAAAGTACCGAGAACGCCCGCGCAGCCGCAGGACAATCAAAGGAGATTCAACGGAATGAGGGGACTGGTTCAAGAAACTTTGAGCGGACAACGGGATGAAAAAGAACATAGGCGTTTAAACACACGCGGACTTTATAACGACAACAGGAGAGACAGGCAAAGTCTTGAAAAATATAAACAGTGGAAAAAGGGAAGTTAGAAAAAGGGGGGGCGGCACTACGGGAGCGGGTGTATTCCGCCGCGCGCAATCTGGAGAAAGGATCAATCTGAAAAAGGGAATCAAGGGGACGAAGAAAAAGAGGCCTATGCCGGAGGGCTATCGGTAGCAACCTTACAAACTGGGGGGTAATGAAGAAAGTAAAAAAAGCGAGAGGACCGAGATCGTTCTTACTAGAGTGTCAGCCACGGCCGAAAACATCGACATCGCTCCAGCAAGGACGGCGTCGTTGATTTAATTGCCCTTTGAAAAATCACAGAGGAACACTTCGACAGGATCTTCTACGACAAAAAAAAGGGAACAAGGGGGACAGGTTCACGGGGAAGAAATGCACTTCCGCACTGAATGAATGGTGCCTCGAGCATTCTTCACCGTCCGTGGAGAACAATCAAGGGAAAAGCACTCACTAGGTTTTTACGGAGCAAAAACCAAGGCTGGGGAATCCGCAATGGGAGGGCAGAGGGGCCGGGGATGGAATGACCCGAAATTCGACCAGAGAAACGTCTTATAGCCCCGAAGAAAGACTATAGGGAAAAAGAGGAACAGCACTTCCGCAATTGGAGCGGATCGTTCCACCATCCCAAGGGGACAAGGAAAAATCCTAAAATCGCCAAGTCTGCGAGGGGGTCGGCCTCGGCTCCAAGGGGTGGCAACGGCAGAAAAAGAAGCGACAGGAGGAGGAAAAAAATCATAGTTCACCGAGAACGCCATGTGGGAGGGGGTATATAGCGTAAGAGGACTAAAAGTCATGGGGACGTGAATCATCATAGAGACCGGTTTTACGCTATACCAATAAGGCGGACTGGTATAGAAAAAAAAAAAAGACTCTTCAAAAAAAAAAGGAGTAAAGAAGAATGTGGGGAATATATCCGGACGCGGGCTGGCATAGCCGTACCACCAGCACACTAAGAAGGGAAAGAGCAAAGAGTGTATGACCGCTCAGGAGAGAGTTACAAGCCACCTTGCGTTCCTCGTTGAACTAAGGGTTGGGTGCGCCGGCGAGGCGATGAAAACATGGCGAAAAAAGGGACAAACTGAATAATACGATGCCAAACAGAGCATAATGTGCAAGTCGTCGGCATGTTCCCATGCGCCCGGGGGTGGGGGGGAACACGAGAAGCGCAATTGCGGAACGGCTTACGCTCAATATCGTATCGGGCAGGTCAAGAGAAAAAGTTTGGAGAGAATTCGAGTCCTGCAATCCACCGTCCAAGCGCGAATAGGAAATTGAGCGACAAATGGGGTTGGGGTGGCTCCGTAAACCAAGAGGCGGGAGAACCCAGATGCTCGCAAGGAACGGGGGAAAAGGAACGCTGGCAAAAGAAGTCATTACGGGGACTGGGCGTTCTGCACCGGAACAGTGTCCCCCTTTACACATGGGTGGGAGAAAAAGACCTTCAAGGGGTTCCTCTGTTATTTGAAAAAGGGCAAGTACTCACCGCCGCAGGCGGGTCGTAAGAGTCGATGCGAAAAGGGAAAGAAGTGTCCGACAGTATAGTAAAGAAAAAGAGATCATATAGCGGCGACGTCGCTTGAACACCATAGAATGACGCAACGGGGTATAAATACTTCATCGTCGGTGCCTCTTGACGCCGGCCCGATGAAGACACGGACGGCTGCTACGCTGTCAACAGATTGGTCACGGGGAGGCTCCATTCCCGGGGTCCGCCGGTGATAAAGCGACTTGCAAAACTTGCTCAAATGAGCCAAGGCGAGGGGGACTCATTTCAAAAAAAGGTGCGCGTGTGTTCTACTCCAGGATCTGAACTGAAATCGGTGGGGGGAAAGAAGAAAGCACGAGAAATAAAAGAGCCGGAATCTCCGTGGGATGGTCCTCGCCCAAGAGATAAGCGGGTAGGTTGGCAGGAGGGTCACTCATCGGTGGGGAGCAAAGAGCTGAGAGCAATTGCAAGAAGTGAACGAGATCCTGATGGATATCTACGTAAAAAGGGAACGAGGGGCAGAACCTTTGATCAACGAGAGGGATAACCAGGTATTTTTTTTAGCTAGGCACCATGGGAAGAGACAAATCTGAGGATTCTGCCTTGAGGACACCGAGGAAACATTGTACGGCAAAGCGTCTCGATGAAACTTAAAAAGAGACAGTCTCAGGGGCCAGAAGCGATGCAGAGAAACTGTGAATTAGATTAGCGGCGCTGTTCATTCGTACCAGCAGGCGCTGAAAGGAAAGGAACATTGGTGGAAGCTGCTCCTCTGCAGGGTATCCGCCGCCTGGCTCTTCGCGCCACTTTGGGGGGGTGAGGTAAAGACTGCACTCGCAAATCGAGAATGATGTGCATCGGGGGACGGGTAGAAAAGTTGAACATTTCCGTGGGGGGAGGACAGCAAAGCAATTCATCGAACGCCTTGAGGGTGGATACGAAGCTGTACCATTCGAGGCTTTGCATCGCCAAAGTCGAGAGGGTCGGGGGTCTGCAG
>Ga0179593_1365199_pt1 | contig 10012 bp, 7 predicted proteins | sample CZODoug2_1_08_16_FD_185931 | JGI IMG/M metagenome (GOLD analysis project Ga0179593, IMG submission 185931) | Vadose zone soil fungal communities from Angelo Coast Range Reserve, California, USA - CZODoug2_1_08_16fungal (PacBio error correction) | ecosystem: Environmental > Terrestrial > Soil >...
GAACGTGGGACAAGGAAGGAAAACAGAGAAGCGGGGTCGGCTGGCAATAAGCAAAGAAGGTCAGAAAAGAGGGAGGGAAATGGGGGGGGTACTCGCTCTCAAAACGTCACGTTACGGGCGACCACCAGTGGAAGAAGGATACATATAGTGACTTCGCCCGTAGAGGAAGGTTTTAGATTGAGGGGGTCACGGGAGGGACACGCTGAGGAGAGCATAACGGGGAGGTGGGGGACACCCCGGAAGAGACAACTCAGTTAAAAAAAAGGATAGAAAAAGATTATGGACCGAGGATATAACAACCACAACAACGGAGGAGTCTTCCACGAGAGACAAGCGCATCATAGGGGATGAACGTTTCACCCCGTATAGGGTTATCTAAGGTCAAAAAAGGAGTGGAAGGGCTCTTCCCCAATAGAGTGCCCAGGATCGGGGAGACGAGAAACGCGCCTGGGCAAACAAAGATCAAATCCCTCTCGTGACCCGATCCTGAAAAGGAGATTGTCACTCTACTCTTGTGGGGACTACCTTTTCACAGGTTATGATTTCCCTAAGGCCTAAAGCTGCTACGGACCTTGATTGGCGGATGGCACTGGAAAAGAGTCGGGGGGGGGTTTTCCGAACGTACTAATACAATATCTCCTGGGGCCAACCTGGGTTTTTACTTGGAGAAAACTTCGAAGGTTGCGACGTATCCAAATTCGCAGAGCGCCTAGAGAGGAGGGGCACGTGGGAGCGGGGGAAAAGCACCCTAAGGGGGAGGTGAAATCGACTCATCTCTTTGAGGACGAAGAACTCCATGACAACAAAACGCCCCATCTGGAAAGGCCAGACCATTCATACTGTCAGATCTTCGCTACAAAACGTTAAGAGATCAGCCAGTCTACTTTAACAGTGTGGGGCCGGGTCCGTCAAAGCGGAGGCGGATCAAAAAAGACGGGAAGAATCCCTCAGGAGCTCCGGAATACGGGCTGCTAAGGACACTTCAGGGAAGGGCGGGTCGTGACTCGGCCAGCAAGTTGAAGAAAAGAGTCAAGAAGGGGAATTCACTGTAGCATGGTCTACCAGGATAGTAAGAAAAGGTGAGGGACCGGCCACAACCTCGACGGAGAGGCCGCTAAAATTCTCAACATACCGGCGCCATCCGGACAGTTGCCCTCGTGGGGAAGAGGAGGATCTAGGAAGAAAGCGAGAATGGGGGATGTACCGCGATAATTTCAGAATTACAGATACCTTCGCTCCTGTAACTTCGAGCTGGTATCCTTGTCGGAGTAGGGGAAACGGACAATTAGACAGGCGTCTAGAGTGCCGAAAAGGGACCGGGTTGGAGGTAATCCACGAAAGCAATCTCCACCACACCTCCTTAGAAGGGACATCTATGGGTGGGGGGGGACGACCGGCCCCGTCAAAACGAGGAGAAGAAGATAAGTTCAGGGTGTTGCGGATGTTACCTATGAAATACAACGTCAGGGGGGCAGGAGGCCCGAAGCTTCGACGAGACGAAACGAACCATCAGGAACAAGTAACCAACGTCTAAGAGAAAATGGAACGGGAGACAGCTGTTCCGCAGGGACCCTACGATGAAAAGAAGGCCAGCGAGGAAGAAGAAAGAGAGACGCCTGTGACGGATGCTTGACCGGTTGGGGAGTAATAACTTCGACATGAGACTTGAGAGGGGACTTGGAATCCACATAAGAGAGTAATCCCTGTACTAGTGTACGAAGATGCGACACGGGGCCATCACGTAAGCAGAGCGGGGAACGGAAGGCTTTCAAGGAGGGAAAAACACTGCCAAAAAGAGCCAGAAAAAGCGAACGAGGATGTAAGTCGCTCACCACTCAGGGAATTAAGGAAAACCGTCAAAAGAAAAACTCGAGCGACCTCCCCACGGAGGCTGGACATCGAATCCTCTAACAGATCCGAAAGAAGCCACCGGAGGAGGGCCTTTCTAATCCAAAAGGCGATGCTGCTCACTTTACTGAGATCTTATCTAGGGTCACGTGAATTTCTGCTCATCCGGCAAAGAAGGTGACAGGATTTCCGGACTAGGCCTGGGGTTGAGGGGGGCTAGAGGGGAGGGTAGAGAACGCGTCCCCAAAGAGGAAAATCGGGGGAGAAAAATTCCATCAAGAGAGCGAACCGGGGAGAAGTGAGGTCGGCCCTCGATCAAAGGGGGGGTAAAAAAAAGGGGGGGCCTTTCCGGAAGAAAAGGACAAGACGTATTTAGATACGAGAACCTTCTGGTGCTTGGAAAAACGGGTGAGGAGTGGTACCAAGCCGGGTTGTGTAGAAAGTCTCCCGGTCGTCAACAACTTCCAAAGCATCCCGAAAACAGGGGAGACACTGTCAGGTCAATCGAATGGTCGGAACTCCCAAGAAAAAAGAGGGTGTCGAAAGTCTAAACCTAAGCGCCACCGGGTACCGTTCCCACGAAGGCCAAAAAAGGCTATCAAGACCTCAGGGATTGCAAGGAAGCCCGTTTCAACGGGGTCAGGGGAACTGATATGCCCTCAGTTAGGGCCGCTCCTAAACGGGCATAACCCATCAGCTGTGCGCTTCACGATCACCTTCTAACGGGGGCAGCAATACGGAAAACGTCCACGGGTGGCTCAGGGGGAAGATGCTTTCCTTCCCTTAACCTGAATGTGCGAAAGGACTTTAGGGGGCAGTGACTCACAACAGAGACCTGAACAAGGTGAGGGAAAAGGGGAGCTACGAGGGAGGGAAGAAGGTTCGTTAAACGGCAGGAAAGCACCACTTGTCCGCCGGAAAATTAGGCCTCAGAGTTTACGGGGAGTAGAGGTTACCGCGGTCAGCCATCGCCTACTGGCGTTTAACGGGACCGTTTCGACGGGGGCTTTCATCGTGCAAAGGGAACAACGCAAGGGAACGTGGACGCGTTTTGCGACGGTCGTGACCCAAAAGGCAAAGAGGTCAAAAAGACGGGGAGCGAAGAGGAGGGAATTAGGTCTGAAACGTTAAACCTGTGGTGGTTGGGGGGGAAGGGGACCTGTCAGTCTGAACCGGCTTATGAGGAACTTTAACGGGTAGAAGGGGGGGTCAAACTTGAGGGTGTCTGGACTATTTCCACCAGGCTGGAGATAGGTCGCAAGGGCCCTCGCAGGAGGTAGTGGGGTCAACGAGAAAGGGGGACGACGTTTGATGACAAGTCGTGAGCAAAAGGAGGGACCACTTAGAAGATAAGACGCAGAGAAAGAAAGGGTTAGTTCCTCTGTTGTTGGAGAGGGGGGGGAAAGCTTCTTGGTAAGAGGAGTTTGACCAAACCTTAAAAGAGGCCGGTAATGGTGACTCTGACAGGGAACTCAAACGGGGAGAACCTGTCAAAGAGAGTAACACACCACTTATTGATGAAGTCAAGGAGAAAAAAGGAAAAGGCTCGAAAAAAAGGTCTAGGGAGATCAAAGGGAATGAAGGAAGATTTGAAGGTGACCTAGGGGGGCCATAGAAGGCCGTAAGAAAGCATGAGGAACCGGAAAAGGGACCTGTCCCCTTTGATCAGGAGGAGAGGGGAACGCAATATACGGTCAAAGAATCGGAGAAAACAGGAGGAAAAGGAGTCCGGCTCGAGCAAAAAAGACAAGGAAGCTGGCCTTGGGGGGAGGGAACTTCTGAAGAAATGTGGAAGAGGGAAAGCCAAAAAAACTTTGCGTAGGGGAAAAAAAAAGGTCGAGCAAAGGGCCAGGCACCGACTAAAGATTGACAGGTAAAGAAACCGTCCTACACAGACTAAAAGTGCACCTGGGGGGAAAAAAGGGGAAATCCACGCTTCACAGACGCCACCGAAGGGGAAAGGGGGGGGAATCGACGTATGGGGGGGGAGAACGAAAGGAGTGAAAAAGAGCGGGGTTCGGGGGGGCGTGGGGTTCGGGAAATTTAACTCTCAAGAAAAAAAAAACGTAACCTACTCATAAGAATACAAAGATTCAGGGAGGAGAAACAGCGAACCCTACCGACGGCCTCTTCAGTCGATTCCTAACGTCGAGAGGCAGGGGGGACTAAAAAAGGTGTAAAGAAAGGAGTGAACCAAGCAGGAAAATTATCAATGGTCACTCCCCTAAACGTTAAAGGTAGAAGGAGTCAAAGACTCTAGAAGGTCAACTAAAAAGGGGGCCGTGTACGGGGCAAAGAGAGCAAGTGGCTAGGAAGGTTTCGAGGCACGTTATTTCCGGGGGGTACCTATCGTGGGAGACGGTGAGAGGGATCAAGGAGTGAGGACTACAGAAACAGAACCGCACTTTTACGGAGGGGGACATGTCACCTGACGGGAGGGGACGGGGAGGACCTGGTTTCCGATAAGTCAGGGAGGTACGATTTCGGGTGACGGAGTAGGTGACTTAAGGGGGGGGGGGTCTTCTGTTATCTTGTCAAAGCCTTTGGAAAAGGAGACGATACCATGGGTCGAAAAAGCGTCAAAACTTTAAGAAGGCCTGGTGATAACGGGATTCGTGTGGGGTTGTTAGAATATTATAGGGGGCTCAACAAAATTCGTGAAATGAGCTACTACCTACCGAGAAATAAAAAGCACCCAAAGGGCTCTGATAGGATAAACCTTACCGAGGGGAGGGGATTAAGGAAACTTTGTGAAAAGAATGGGAGGGATACATGTTTGTCGGAGGTCCGTCACTCGAGCTCGCGGTAAAACTGGGAGGGGCTGGAGAAAAATAAGAGAGGTCGCACTACGTTTGCTCCTAGGTCGGGGAAGCGAGAAGGGAGTCTGGAAACAATCAGTTCTCTGAGGAGGACGCGGCAAATAAGGTTCATAAATCTCCAAGGAAAGGGGAAGACGACGCTTCCAGGGAGGGACCGAAGCAAACGGGCTGGACAGCGGGGGGGGGAGGGACTTCCACTAGCGGGAAGATCCTTCGAAAGGTCTTCGACTGGCGGTGGAGAGGGCTGTACTTTCAAAGATCGACGGGGGGAGTTTGGGGGCTCGGTATCTGTTCGCGGATAAGGTTTGGTCGGAAACTGTTGAGAAAGGGGCTTCTCAGAAAGGTTTGGATAGTTGGGTGAAGAGGGGGGGGGAAACGTTAACCTGGTGCAGGAGGAGCTGGGACTGGATGTGAAAAATTGAGAGTGATTAAAGACCTAAAATATCGTCGGCGGATCAACGACGGCTATCGTCGATGTATTCATTAACCGGAGGGCCAAGAAAAGAACGAGACTGGTAGTAAAGTTCACAACAAGGCCCGGAAAGTCTGGGGGAAGGCGGGTGGCCTAAGTCCATAAGGGTCTACCGGATGGGTAGTTGAAAAGGAGGACAGGGTGGAAATCCATCAGGCAGAGGGGGGGTAAACGTTGATGAGTGGTCAGACTAAACTTGATAAAGAGACTCGACTGGAACCCAAATGAGGTGCTGGGGTCAGGGAACGGCTTCAACAACCTACACAGGAATTACTTGACATGGGGTCCTTAAAGGGTAGGTAGTAAGCAAAGGTACTTGTAGAAATAGACTTCTGAGGATACTAAGGGTTCTGGGTAGGACCATACGTCTCACCCTTACCAATTCTGGCGGAAGGGGTCACTCCTGGGCCCAGACCTTCAATAAGAAACTAGAAAAAGTGGGTAGGGCACCCGACTACTTGAAAGAAAAGATACCTCCGAGAGAATGTCGACGTAGAGGAAAGGGGGGGAGATGGAGGGATCCTCACAGTAAGCCGGGTTTCACCAGACCCATGTAAGGAGGGCGTAAAGAAAAATCGAACGAAGGAAAAGAGGGCGGCAAGGTGAATTATGTGACCGTTCTTTCTAGAAGGGGATGGACTATTACTGTGAAGAGGTGGTCTGTCCGGAAAGAAAATTGAGGGAACAAAGTACGGTTTAAGACTTGAATTACCTTAGGGAAAGTAAAGGAGACTTATTGCCGGTCCTCAATGGGGGGGAAGTCAAGGGAAAAAACGAAACCACTACTAGAAGTGGTAACGTGACTCCGGTAGTCAGGGGTCTTTACTTATACAAGGAAGGATTATCCCTGGTCAGAAGTAAAATATGTGGGAGGAATAACATGATTCCCGGGAGGGCAATGGCATTCTCAAATAAACCGGGAGTCCAAGTCGAGGCTTAAGAGCGTCTTCAGGCGGGGAGACCTTACCTGTCAGCAGATTGATGGAGAGGAATATTTTCTATGGAGAGTTTGTCATGGCGTAGGCTTCGAAGAATGGGGAAAGACTAAAAGCGGGGAGGTCCAGTGACGGGATACGCCCGTGAAAGTACTGAAAAAAGACAGAACCGGAAATTGAAGAGGAATAATTAGTTGTCTGCTTGGAGTGCTAAAGTTGGAACGAAAGTGCCACCTCTCTAAGGCCAAGGAAACCCGAACATTGCTGAATCCTGGAGCTATATGATAAGGGTCCGTGAAGACTGACTTTCTAAAATCTAGAGGTTCGGAGCGTGCGAATCCACAGAAGTGTGGGCGCCAGGGGGAAAATTAGTGCCTAAATGGAAACACTCTGCGCTCAACAAAGGGCGCAGAAAGGTTCGACAAAACTAGTTAAGAGGCTCCAGAGAAAATGGGTTTCAGGTCGGTCAAAAGCTTCCGGGCGGGGGGAAGGGATTGGGTGGGGTCCGAGGCGGGGGACTTGCCGAATGACATGAATAAAGCGTGTAACCTATTGTGGGGAGAAACAGTCAAACGTCTTACCCAGGAAAGAAGTACATCAGGGGGTTGCAAGAGGGGTCATATGTCTAGTAGGATGTCAGATTGCCCAAGACCACAAACAACGTAGGGGGATGTGTAAAACTCTCAGCATAAGACGAGAAAATAAGCTCGGGAGAGAGGGTCGTGAAACAAGTGTCGTGCAAAAAAAACAAATAGGGGGCGAAGGGGACGTCTTCGTGGAGGGCTCTGAAAAAAATCTGGAAGGGTTAAAGAGAGGTCGGATAGCGAAAAAGAGACACCTTAGCAGTGAAAAAGCCCCGCCCTATTACGAGCATCGATCATCTCTTAGACGGGAGAACGAGGGTTTCAGAAAGCGGAAAGGAAATGGAAAGGGGGTGACGAGGGGGGGGTTATTGCGATAAGAAAAGGCTGTGCGGAGTACAAAAAAGCCAGCTGATTTGTTCCGGAAAGTCCAGGTCGTAATCGAAAAGTGGGTCCTGACTAGAAAAGGCTGAAAGTCCACACCTTTAGGGAAACGGGTGACATTCTCCTCGATGTTGGAGATCGAGGACTACATTCGCGAAACCCAAGGAGCTGAAGGTAAAGAAGGCGTGAGATTGGACCCTCCTCACAAGGGCGTATAAAGAACTTAATCCCATAAAGGCAGAGAGAAGAGTTAAAAAAGGGGTGGGGAGTATGCTAGAACAGCATTAACAGGAATCCTATCGGGGGAAAAAGGACCGCGACATCCAGCAATACTTCAAGACCGGAAGATCTGTCGACCCGCCCGGATCCGAGATACAAAGGACCCTTAGACGGGGCGAAGAGCGTCTTGGGGAACGCATAAAGGAAAAGAGTCAAGGGCGGATATCGCCCAGGAGTAGCTACTGCATTTACGGGGGGAAAGGAAGCGGAGCTCCCTCCAGACGTAGCGGCTGATCTCTTTGGAAAACTTCGCGAGGTCAGTTGGGCTACTTGAGAACTGGAGATAAGACAATAAATCCTGCTACCGGTTCAAGGAATTCAGGCAATTCCTTAAAGGTCGGGGGACCCGTGAGGGCCTGGGGACGAAAACGCGCGACAGTCACAAAGGTAGACGGAGAGAACCAGGCGAGCCTTCGTGCCGCCGAGGGGGGGGTCCGCGTAGGAGAGTCTAGTGACGAATAGAATAACTGGGTCGTTACACCAAGACTGGTCTATTACCAGATACATGAGCGCCTGAGAGATCCCTTCTGCGAGGAGGTAAGGCTGTAGGGCAGAGATCCGCAAAAAGGAGACGCGACGATGGAGGAGTTCTCCTCGAAGCCAAGCAGGTGGTCAGGGGGGAGGGTTCTTGAGCCAGCACTTAAGGCCGCGAGAAAGACGGCGAGTTGAGACAAGTCTGGAACCGACCGGGCCGGCTCGGGCCATGGAAACTTAGACCTTTTGGGGTGGGGGGAAAAAAAAAACTTCCTTTGGTCGAGAGGAAGCCAAGCCCTGGTTCCATGAGATCAAAGACTTCGTTACATAGAACGAGAAAAATTAAAGGGAACACACTATAACCTATCTTCATGAGCATTGAAATACATGTACAGAAGGGACACTCGATGACACCAAAGAATTAGCAATAGGGACCGTACGGGCATACAGAAATTTGTACATTCATTGTCGAAAGGTGTGTGCGGAGGGTCACGTCAAATCAGGCTGTGATACTGGGAAGTGGTATAATCAAGAGAAAGAGAAGGGATTCACCTACGCCGCGGTTTGACGGAAAAAGGGGTCAGTGCAGCAGGATCATCATAGGGAGAAGCCCGTTAAAAATCCTTTCTCAAAGCACGTAAAAAAAGAAAGAAACGAGACGTAACAGCAAGCCTGATATGAGTCTCGGAAAAAAAAGTAGCTCACGACTCTCAAGACCTGAAAAGAGAAAAAAACGGCCCCCGTCAGGAGGAGGTTTTCAGGACTAACTCACAGCTCCGGAAATGCGAAGCCAGTCGCACCGAAGTCCCGAGGGGACAAAAAGGGTGTAAGAAAGTGGGCTCGGGAGTAGTCTCAAAGAATGGCTCTTCTCGGCTAGCAATTTCGTAGGTCTGAGACTACCATGAGAAAGGTCGCCTCAGTCAGGAAGAGCTCGATAGGAGAAGGGTAATTGTCACAGAAGGCGGAAATACTCCTTGTGGCTGGAAAAAAAACTCCTCCCTTACCGGATACGCGAGTTAGGCGGGCCGCTATCAGACCACGTATGACCGGGCAACAGTTTCCTTAGCCACTTCCGAAGTAGGTGAACTCATCCGAAAAGGGGCGGGCTGGGGGGGGGAGAGCAACAGGTGGATGGCTTAGTGGACGCAGGGTTGACACTTCCTCGGGACCGTGACACCCTTCCAAATCACCAGAACCACCAAGGGGCCTCGGCCTCGTTGATCTTCCCAAAATACTTTACGATTCAAGGAGACTTCAAGAGAAAACCTGGAATAGACGCAAGGGACGGAACCTCATCCGGAGAAAACCGCAATCGACAAACGGCAGATTCAACGGAAACGGGCGTTCACTCAGGGGCCAGTTCTAGGGAAACGGGGGAAGGTAAAAAAAAAACAAAATGGAGGAGTCTGATCGGGCAGAAGACGGCGTGTGATCGGTGACGTTCACCGAGCCAGGGTCAACCCGGCATGCAAGAACCCCCTCTCCTACTTGGCAATGATCTGCTGGGCCTTCCCTCAAGAAGTTTTTTGATCGACTTAAGAAGAGGAGGGTGAGACTAGACCTGAACGATAGCTACAGTGCGGCATTGAAAGGGGCTGATAATTAAAACTTTTTCAAATAACCTTCTAATGAAAAGACGTTATTCCTCTGACGCGTGAATAACTTAGACGACACAGCTGTAGAAGCCCGGCAGCGAAAAGTGGGGAGGTATGATTCCAGGTTGACCCGGGGTTCGCCGCTTTCTGGTTGTCTTTGAAACACCAACTGAAAGGACAGGGAGTCTGTGGAGCCTGCGTGAGACAGCTTAGCTCACCGCTACGTACGGTGGCGTCGGCGTCTTTCTTTCAGACCACGTTTTCAACCTTGGGGGGGGGGTTAGGGACCTTACTTGCACAAGGCGTAGGAAGGGCTGCGTATGGAGGAGAAAAGGTGTCCCAGAACATGGGGGCTGGACGAGGTAACCATCGTCTGGAAGTGGGAACTTGAAAACCGTCAAAAGGAGGGGGGGAGAAGAGCAAGACCTTTTGAAGCCGAGCGAGAAGGTGGACAAGTAGATCGGAGGAAGACCCCGAAAAAATACATCGACATTTGGGGAAGAGAATTGGGTTAGGTCTGAAAGAGCGGCCTTGGCTTCGAGGAAGTTCCTCTTGGGCTAAAAAGAAAAAGGAAAAGAGCGTCAAGGGGTTACCATGATCTCCAGACTCCTCCCTGTTGACTCCG
>Ga0179593_1409207_pt1 | contig 10012 bp, 8 predicted proteins | sample CZODoug2_1_08_16_FD_185931 | JGI IMG/M metagenome (GOLD analysis project Ga0179593, IMG submission 185931) | Vadose zone soil fungal communities from Angelo Coast Range Reserve, California, USA - CZODoug2_1_08_16fungal (PacBio error correction) | ecosystem: Environmental > Terrestrial > Soil >...
ACGATTTCTATTGAGTGTTTTATAGAATTGAAGAAGAAATACTGAAGTAGGTCGGAGGGAAAGGTTAGTTCAGTTATTCCGACCTCCAAAAGCTTAAACCGGCACCGGGGCGTCCACGGCTTCAAGGAGAGAGGAGACATCTTACTTCTTCCTGCATTCTACTACCGGCAGCAGAAGAGGTATGAACGTCACTGTGACTGGAAGGTCGAGTTTAAAAAGTGTGGGGGGGGACGCCACGTAAAAAGCCGTTAAAAGCGAGGCAAAAAGCAAAGAGTTTGGCGTCCTCCTCGTGATAACTTCCGGAGGCTTAAAAAGTAGAGGTCCTACAGTAACTTTAAAAAAAACATCTACAGTCAAGGTCTTTCGGTGAAGTGAATGATGCTGGCTCTTACTTTAAAGAGTCATCATGAGTGGGTAAAAAGTAAAAAGTACTACCGAAGTAAAAAAAAAAAAATCAAAGGGGAAGAAATGAAAACAGTTCATGGAGATATGACCTCGAAGGCTTAAGAACAGTTCAGATGGGAGGGAGGGGTAGAAAAACTTGAGGGAGGTAAGAAGGGGGTGGGGTCACAGGGGATTATGACTGGCTTCTAGCAGATTACATGGAAAGGGGCTATCTCCCATGAACCGAACATCAGGATGGGGGAGGGCGGAGAAGAAATGAAAAAACGACGTGGCAATCTACCTGAGTGGTTACTCGAGTCATTAGGGGGGGGCGAATCAAAGACCGGATTACGTTGAGGTGGAGGAAGGGGGACCTCCGGTTTCTAAACATCCTGAGAAAAAGGAAATTAGGGGCCCCGTTTTGAAATTGTGAGAGGTCGGATAGAAAGTGAATGCTCTTGATGACACTCGTAGGAAGGCGTTGTAGTGGAGAGGGAAAATTCCAACCAGAGTGGGTGGTTTGACTAGAAGAATAGAAAAGAGCCTTTCCAGAGGAAAGTATTGGTTGGAAAAGAAAGCCAAGATCGACAGAAAGAGAGTTGGACTGGGGGAATGAGAAACGGCAAGAACGAAAAGTCCTGACCCCAAAGCCAAGGGGTAAAAAGAACACAGTTCTTAGAATTATTTATCCAAAAAGGGAAGGGCGTAGGACTGAACGAGCTTGGACGAAATGTCCATCAAAAAAAACAGGCCACCGGTTGTAAAATGAAAGGCCTCTCGATCTTTCGTGACGGGAATTATCTCATCAAGCGTGGATGACGTAAAAAAACAACTGTTTGTGAACGCGCTTGAATAGTGAGATGAACACCTTCTCCACCGCGACAAGCTTGTAAAGTAACAGAAAGCGAGAGGGTGGGGGGGGACCCTCTTTCGAGAGAAGTGGGCAACGCCAATCACAGGAGGAGGGAATAAGTGGGTTGGGAAGGAGGGTCCGGGATTTTATGGGGGCGTTAATGGTCTATGAAACAAGACTGGTAATTGCACAGACTCTAAGGGAGCCTGAGAGGGGCGGCGCCGAGACTAGCCGGAAAGCGGAGGTTTAGCCCAAGTCGACAGACGCAAATCCAATAAAAGAGAGCGAGAAGGAACCAGTAAAGGGGACAGAGTCGGGGAAAAAAATTTATTAGGTTATCGGCGAAACATTCGAGTATCCAAACCTGTCAAAGGCATGCGAATAGGGCCCTCCTTAATGCCGGGGGGGGCAAACATTCTCCCTGAGCGGGGGGAGCCTCAGTGGCGAAGGAGGGTAAACTGAACAACTCTGGGTTGGCTGGGGCGTTAGGGGAGGTCACTTGAAAAAAAAAACAAAAGCAAGCCTGTTCAAGAAGAAGGGTTTGCAAAAAATGGGGAATAGATCCAGACACCTGGCGCAAGCAAAAGAACCGCCGAGTATCAAGTGCGAAAGAAAAAAGTTAAGCCAAAACAGAGAATGTTTGTGCAAAAGGAAATGGCCCGGCGCAACAGCTGGAGAAACTCAAAAAATGTCCTTCTGAACAGAGCCTGAAAGATGGGGAGAATGCCCCACACCGGCGTTTGCAAGGCCAGGAAAACCATGTTTTAGGTAAACGCTCGTAGCCACGGGCCAAGGAGAAGATCTCAACAACCAAACGGAGGATGGAAAGAGAGTTCATTACAAAACCAAAGAGCGGGAAGGAAAGAGAAATGGGGGGGGAAGGGAGGAAAAAGCCAACTTTGACATTATCCAGAGGGATATTTGATCAGTAAGAAGGAAAGGGCCGTACGAATTGTATCCTTGAACGGCGGGCGCCGGCTGAACTTTCTGCCATGATCTTGGGCTTTGGGGCGCGCAGGCTCAGGGGAAGCGGGAATGTGGAGATAAACAACCGGCTCGGTGCCGCGGGCGCCGAGTAGGGGTAAGTGGGGGGGTTGAAAACGTAAGAAGACACAGGTTTCATGTTCCGCTTCAAAAAATCAAGCGAAGACGATCCGAGTTGGCTTTTACAACAGGAGGACCATGGCTCAAGATGGAGAGACTGGACCAAAAGTCAGGGGCAATGCTCATACGGAAGAAAAAGTTGAGATAAGAAGAGACTTCTGTCCTTCGATCAAAACGAGAAGTGGGGGGGGGCAACGCGGATGAAAAACAGTGCAGGCTCGTAAACTCATCGCATACGGCAGGTCGTCTGGAGACGGCCTGAAAAACAGAATAACAATGGCTTTCTGATGGGGGCCAAAATACTCGCTCAATGTAAAAAAAGAAGGAAAAATTAGGGGGCTAAAAGAGGACAGAAGCCCCATACAGGAATACCTAAAAACCGGGGAGGGGGGGGGGAGGTCACCATTCAGAAAAGAAAGTACTGATTCCCCCCTACAAACGGCATCTTAGGGGGAGGATTCAGGACCAGAAAAAAACGGGCGAGAGGGAGGTCGTTTCAAGAAAGCGGAGGGGACAAAGCTGGGGGAAAGAGGAGAGACACTAGGATTGTTTTGCAGCATAGAAGAATTACAAAAAATGAGTGAGTCTCTTGAGTGGTGGATGGGAAAAAAATTTCGGTCCAACGAGGGGAGACTAGGGACAATGATCTCGGAACTAAAGACCAGGGCCCTAACGTCTAATGGGCCAGGGAGGTGGAAGGGTGGGGACATCTCCTTTATCCGGCGAGCAAAAAAAAAATAAAGGTCAAAAAATGGTGAGAAAACCATAAATGGGAAGAGAAGGTCAACAAGACTCCCCGAGTCACAAACGGAAAGCAATAACGCAAGGAATACTACTCCAGAACAAAGACGCGCAAAACAAACACCCGTCTACAAAGAAGAGAAAAAAGAGGTAAAACCCCGACAACGTTCCTTCGATCCGGTCAAAGAAGGTGTTGTACCAGAGCGGACACCAAATGAAGACAAAGGGGCCAATACAAGGAATCGTCTGGGGAGAGGCTGACAAAAAAAATAAAGGCCAAAAAGGAAAAGACAGTCTACAGCAACCAGGAGAGGAAGGAATCATCTGGACTAAGCAACAAAGGGGAGTTCGGTGTGGCCGGGGAGGGAAAAGGTCGCAGTTCAACCAGGGGGCGCAGAATCTCAGGGCCACCTGGGCGAACAGGTCAACATCCCCTCACAAGCAGGACTATCGAAATCCCCAGAAGAAAGGTGCTACGGAAAGAGGATCAAAGTTCATATCTTCAACCGGATTGGGGTCATGGGGAAGGAAAGGTCGTCCACTAGAAAATGAATTCTGAGCCGACTAGAATCCATCGAGGGGCGCAGCGTCTACTTAACCGAAAACAAAAAGTAAAAGGTGGATTCAAGCATGGTCAAGGCCAGAAAAATTCCTATCGGCAAGTAACAGCGTCGGACTCATAAGCTCTGGGGGGTTCCCGAATCTCTGTTTATTAACGTTCCGGAAAAAATCCGCTCCATCCTCAAGACCCGCTGGATCAAAAAAAAATGAAGGAGCCGTGAAATCAATGGGTATTCGAGACACAAAATTACCCGCACGCCGGTGGAAGCAGGGCCACCGCTGACGGGGAAGTTTGCGTTGAGGGCTCATCCCGCCAAAGGTGAGGCGGCCCGCCGATCAAAAAAGACAGCAGAAGAATAAAGAGTCAACTCTTACCATAGTAACAAACCCTCATCCCGAGGGTAGGAGATCTAAAACACAAGGAGTATTAGAAAAGATACGATCAAGATGATAGGACGAGCTCGCCGTCCTGTTACCGGGGGGAGGAGGCGAGATTTTTATCTGCCTGGTAGTCCCTGTAGGGGACCCGCCCGAGGGGAAGGGCGACGGCAAAGTTCCTCAAGGTCAGGGAGACGGCCGGAAAACAAAAAACTTCTAGGTCGAGACAGTCATCCCTCGGTGATTAAAGGAGAGGTCTGCGGAGGTCAGGAAGTGACTTGGGGGGGGATGACAAGAAATCTCTTTAAGACGGGGGAAAAAAAGCGAGGGGTCAGGAAACCTTTGGATCAGCTTGGAAGAGAGGCGTGGAAAAGGGGAGGAGGTACTGCTTGAAAAATCAAAACAGGGCCGGTCTGAGAAGTAAAAACGCTCTGTCTAAAAAAGAAGGAGGGTACTGAGTCAACGGCGGTGGCGGGGACAGCGAAGACCGGGAAGGGAGAGGGGAGAACCACCATCTTCCGGGGGGATGGGATGAAAAGGGAGGACGCTTGGAGAAGGAGACAGGATCTGGGGCGTTAAGATCTCAATGCGGGGCGTGCAGAAGGTTGCCCATGGCAGTGATTCTCTCGGACGTCCGTGACATGGGGGAACTCGGGTAGATCCATGACATCCGTGGAGGAGGAGGAAGCGCCGGACGATCTGTGTCCGAACTTGAGGTTGCCACAAACGTCTTCTGAGATGAGAGTACCGAACATTGAAGGGAAGGGGAGGGAGTGTAAAAAATGAAAAGGGGGGAATAAAAGGGGGTGACCCCAGTCGGGGAAGAACTTGCTCTTGTCAAGATAAGAGGCGGGGGAAGTAGGGTACGTGGGGTTTATTTGAAGTGAAACGTCCGTTGCCAAAATATGTCTGGGAAAAGTACGGGACCCTGGTGGGGATAAACTCACATCGACACCGGAGATGGGGTCTGTGGGGTCGCGAAAAAACAAGGCCTTGTACCGCACAAAGGTCCATCCAGCCTTCTACGAGTCAGGTGGGATGAGTACGAATGAGCTGGGACGAGTCAAGAAGGAAGGTCCGGCGCTGACGAAGTGAACGAAAAACAGAAATCAAAAAACAAAGCAAGGGTTGCAGGGACCCCCACACAAAACCACAAAGAAGATTTGCGGGACGAGGATCGGAAAAATCCAATAATCAGGGAAAGAGGGAGAACTCTTGTTGGGCGCTATGATCAACGTCAAAAAACTCCAAAGATTGCGGGAGAGGTAGACGATAAAGAGGAGGGGGATCCTCACCGCGATAGGCGAGACAAGCGAGAGGTCAAAGGGAGTCCGTTTCGACAGTTGGGGGGTGTTTAGGGATTGAAGAGAGCCAAAAGGTTTAACAAGGGGAGATGCGAATTAGTGTCGAAGACGGCGCCTCGAAGCCTAGTCTTCGTTACGGCACGTCGACGAACAAGACTAGGGGGAGAGCACTGCAGTAGTGGGCCAGGGAGAGACAAAACGGGGGGCAGTCGAAGACAGAAGTCCCGCGCGGGATGAAACCAAGATGCACATCGGGACGAGGAGAAGAAGGAGGGGGGAATTCTCTCAAAAAGAAAAGTTGAAGCCATAACGCGTTTCGACAACTCAGCCTTTCGTGAGCTGTCGAGAACGACGGAGACGCAAAATGAAAAGAAGGTCGCCCCGTTTGTTTCAACAAATGTTGGTCAATAAGGCCGCCCGCAGCCGGGGACAAAGCAGAGAAATAGCCGGAGGAGGTACGAACAACAGACAGCTTGCGCGCAAAACCACATCTGACCTAAAGGCACCCCGGCCCCGCCGGGTAGAAAAGGGAGGAAATTACTCCTTCTGGCAGGAAACAGAAGTGCCAAAAGGTCAGGCAAAAAATCACAAGAGTGACGCCTGGAAAAAAAGGTGTCCCGTCGATGAAAAAAACTCTGACGACGGCTCCCCGTGCATAGTCCCGGAAAGGAGGAGGAAAAGGAGGGGGGAGCGACCTGGAAAGGGAAGGAAGAAGGAGAAAAAAAAGGTTGCAAAGGAAAAAGCCCGGGTGCGCCGGAGGGATCCAGTATGGAAAGGGGGCATGTTAAAGACAAAGTGCCTGAGCATTTGGGACGGTCCACGACGGGCGCCTTCGCACAGTGCAGGAAAAACATGATCGGGCTTTGGGAGCAAAGTTCGACTGTACTACGTGAAGACTAGAAAGTACGCGCCCAGGCTGCCAATCGGATTTTTTGAACAACGGAGGAGCGACAACGTTGGAAAGGTGTAGAGCTCCGTCGACGCGAACAAAAAGACGATCCGAAAAAGGGAAAATCGCAGAGTCAACAAAGGGGAGATGGCCCCCCCCGCCTTAAAGGAGCTCGCCGCCTATGACGCAAGACAGGGGGGGAGTCCGAAACTAACTGGTGATCACGATCCACCGAATACACGGTTAAAAGGTCAAAACTAACCTTTCAAATATATGAGAAAAGCGAGAACGGGCCGCACCCCTGACAACATGTCAAGTCGAAGTCGAACCAGGCCAAGAAAAAAAACAGACTCTCAGTACTACTGGGGGGGGAAAAAAGTGAGGTGGCTAAAGCTTGGGGGGGACATAAGCCCCAGCGAACGATAACGGGGACAATCAACAGAGGGGGCGGAAAATTCTCACTCGCGTCTCCAACTCACCCGACCTGGTACTGAGCAGGAGGGAAATCACGCAACTTTTCGATGTAGCGAAAAGAAGCGTTAAAAGAAAAGGGAGAATCGGTCTGACCCCGAGGGATGGGGCATTCAAGAAAAGCACAGGAAGGAGGAAGGCCAGGAAAAAAGGGATTGTATCTCTTGAAGTCCGTGGGATGGCGTTTCAATGGAGAAAAAAAAAAGCCGCACGACGCAAGGCCAGCTCACCTACAGAAATGCATACGAAGGTAGGGGATGGACCCCCTGTGAGGGAGGAAAAAGGGCCAAGAGGTACGTTCAAGGCCGGGAGCATCAAAAGACCATCGAGTATGTCGATCTGCAAAAGATGAAAGGTGAAACCACTCGAACGCAGGAAAGCCCCGATCGGAGTCAAACAAATCTGGTGGAGGGAAAAGAGGGGAAAAAGAAGACAATACCGACACCTACGCGCTCAGTAAACAGAAAGACCGTTCTATTACTAGACAAGAGCACAAGCTATCAAAAAACAAAAAAGGGCCTTCGATCGTCAGCGGCTGGGAGGGTCACCAGAACGACGCCCCGAAACCGAAAAAAAGGAAAAAGGGGTAATCGGCGACAACAGACCGAAGCGCGAAACAAAGAGGGGAACGACTTACATTCACCGGCATCGAGTTCTACGCCACTCGAGGGATGTTAGTTGGGGAAGGAAGTACCGCCAGGTCCGGTCAAATCGACCGGACAGAAGAGCGGAAAAGGGGGAACAGTCAACCGCCCCTCCAAACGGGGATAAAGGCAAATCATCGATGTTAGCTGCGCAAGAGTAAAGAGGGGCTGTTGAGCCCGCAATGGTGGTATGGAAAAGAAAAACAGGGAGGCGCTCAACACCAGAAACGCCGGGCAGAGTCCAGTAGACGTAGGCAAAGAAAAGAGTACTTTAAGGCACTACAAACGGCCATGTCGAATTAAGGGAAATGGCGGAAAAAAAAGAAAAAATAAAGCTGATCTCATCGGGAAAGAAAATAAAAAGAGGCTGGGGCCGACTAAAGCGGATGGTTGGGCCACAGCGCAACAAAGCAAAGGGCACACGAAAAGAACTTAAGAACCGAGGGTCAGAAGTCTTCTAGCTAAGAGGGAGCAGCCTTCACGAAGGGGGCAGCAGGTCCTCAGCTCGGAACGCCTGAAGGAAAAGCAAGTCCTCTCTCATCAAGCCGTTTGGGCGGCCGTAACGCAGGCCGATACCATATAGGGAAGGCCAAAGGAATGAGAGCTCGTCTCTATACCAACCATAAGAGAAAAAATACGTATCGAGATCGGAGCTCGAAACACAACAAAGGAGATGAAAAGAGATACTGGTGGCTATAGGGGGGTGGTAGATGACGGACAAGGCGGCTGCAGAATGAAACTGTATCGAAGGGGTCCTGCTCAAAAAAAAGAAAACGGGGGCAACGAATATCCGGCACAAAAGGCAAACGTCCATATCGGGCGGGAAACTCTAAAGTCGGAAAGTCCTGCTCATGGAGGGAGAGAAAACAGCCAGAGGGGAGGAAAACTTCGCGGTCGAATTGAGACAGGTTCTAGTGGTGACTGCCAAGTTAAAAGCGCGGGGAGCACGAAACCAACACAATGTGCGTGGGAAAAAAAAAGGGAATCGGTTATCACGTCCTATAGTCAATGGGTGAGATGTAGACCTCATTAGAAATCGACATGGACGGTCTTTCGGGTGAAGTAAGGCGCGGGGGTGCAAGCAGTTGTAAAGGGATGAATCTTCCAGGAGGTTCTAGGGCATAAAGGTCCAGGGTCGTTCAAAACCAGATGGGCCGGGCTTAATATATCAAGTGACTTGACGCTCTACAAAAAAAAGGCATGAGGAAAAAAGTCGAAAAAAACGTTTCGGGGCGGGAATCCTTGGTGATTTAGGTGAGGGAGCGCTCTTACTCGCGTCCGATGACACTTCTTGGGGTATCTCCCATGAAAACAAAAGATGCAAATTGGGCGAGGGAAGCGAGGCCGTCGAGAGGACCGGTACACAGGTTTTGACAGGACCTAGCCGGGCTGGTTTCGGAAGATAGAGAAAGAAAAACGGTGGTCGGGGGGAGGAATTGGGAGAAAATTATTGACATAGAAAACAGCAGGCGGGGGCCGAGGCCCCAGGGGTGACTCTGTCGAGAAAATGAGTTGAAAAAAATGATAGTCAAGAATGTAGAGTTTGGGGTAGTATTGACTGAAGGTTCTCTCAAAAACCAATGGTGACGGGGAGATAGAGTTCTGCGGGGAAACCAGTCGAACGATGGTGTGTGTCACTTGGCAGCGCGCAGATCGACCCGGGTTAGTTGGGGGGAGACCGACGAAAAAGGCCTTTGAACGCAAAACAGTGGACCTCCACAATTCTACCCGGGATGGAGAACAGAGCGGGGGGAAGAGCCAGGGTCTGCCTGCAATGCCGGAAAGAACGCCCACCACGCTAACGAGCAAAGATTTCATGGACGCTTACGTCCTCGATCGGAGGCGAATGAAAGTCCAGAGGGGTCGAGACCGAGGTGCAAGAAGGGGGGGGGGGACAAGTATGAATCGAGCAGCGGCAAAGAGAGCCACCTCGAAACACGAGGCTGGAGGTCCGAACCGAAGCGCGTCGGGTATTGGGCCATACACAGGGAGAGGGTAAGAGCCTGAAACGCCCGCAACCGGGTCCGATCGGGGGGGGGGGGGGGGAGGGCTTGGTCGAAAAAAGGTATGGCTTGAGGTGACTTGGGGGGACCACATAGGGTTCCTTTACCAAAAAACCAGCTTTAGTGAAGAATCAGGGGAGGACGGGCGGCGCCGGAATCTACCAAAATATCGGCTGTCCGCCAGATCGACGAAAGAAAAAAAGGCTAGACAGAAGGGCAAAATGCCAGTGCGACCATCGCGCCCACAACCTGTGTTTCGTGGAGATGAACGATGAATCCGGAACATGGGAAGTCGGCATGCGCAGGGCGAGACAGCTGGCCAATTAGACTCCCGCGTTTGAAGGAAAATGGCCGCGCGGGTCACCGCCAGACGAGAACTGGCGTTCAGAGGAGAAAAGGTTGACCCCAGGGGCTCAGATCCTACGTTGAAACAATGGGGTTTCAGAGCGCATCAATGGCGCCCGCCGACGGGAGAAAGTCCGTAACGTAAAGTGGGAAAATCAGCAGCTCGCCTCAAAACGAAATGGGCACGCACGCAATGCCAAAGCAGACGTATCCGGAGGAAAAGGAAAACTGGCCTCTGGTTGAGCCCCAAGAGAAGCGGATACCTGCGCACCTGGTTGCCGGCCCGGGAAAACCCTTTTTAAGGGGGGGGAAAGTAGAAGCTCTAGTCCGCAGAA
>Ga0179593_1464248_pt1 | contig 10012 bp, 15 predicted proteins | sample CZODoug2_1_08_16_FD_185931 | JGI IMG/M metagenome (GOLD analysis project Ga0179593, IMG submission 185931) | Vadose zone soil fungal communities from Angelo Coast Range Reserve, California, USA - CZODoug2_1_08_16fungal (PacBio error correction) | ecosystem: Environmental > Terrestrial > Soil >...
AGGGGGAGCAACAGGGTTCACTTTGGAACTTTCCAGAGGTGAGGGGGGTATAGATAGTTCGTTTAGATTGGGACAGACCCCCCAACAAACAAAAAAAAAGAAAAAAAAAACAAACAAAAAACGAAAACTCTATCTGAAGCAATTCCATCTTGGGAGTGGTCGACAGGAGTCCTGAGGGGGCAGGCGCCTCATAGGGTCGGGCGGCGGTCGGGAGGCGGTTGTTGGAGCAAAGGTTCTGATGTGTGCTGAATGGATTCTCTTCCTGGTGGGGGTATACAATGCGCCTCGGGGAGCAAAAACGCTCAAAGGAGAGGGGCTAAAAGTAGGAAAATTTTTAACAAACTACGACGAAGGGCTATCGACCTATACAAGATTCATCAGATGAAATCTTTATCGAAGGTCGGCACTGGGGGGATCGTAACTGAGAGAATCGTACAGCTAGGTGCGTGCAAACCAGCATCAAACCTAAGAATCGTGAACTAACCGAAAGCGAAAGCGAAGGCTCTCAACTGAAAGGGGGGAGGAAAAACTAACTTGGGGACGGAAAGCTGGAAGAAAGACCGGGACAGGTCAATATTTTTGGAAAAAGTGCACAATCATGCCGAGGCCTAAGGGCAAAAAGGTTTATGGGTAACGATCTTCCAGCCTTTGATGTCCTCTGCATTAAGGCCATACGCATAAAGGAATAAATAGGGTGACGGTAAGCTCGTTATTAAAATCCCCCTAGTGAAAAAGAGGTACAGGGGCAAAAAAGGTCGGTTCGGGTGGGTGATCGCCGGAAAACCTTGACTTCCCAAAAGGTTAAATGACTAGGATGGACACAAAACAGGCACGATGCGCAGGCCAACGGCACTTCTTCGACATTTCTGGGGGTAGGCTCTGAGGACGGGGGGTGGTTAGGGGAAAGCGACACATCAACAAAAGGAAAAAGGCTCCGGGGAGGGGGCCAGGCTCCATGCAGAGTAAAGATTTTTCAGAATCGGCAAAAAGATGGCGGAACAGCTATGGAGCAGATTAGATAAAAGAAGAAAAACCGATGTTGACCACGTATTTGGGGGGGGACGAAGGGACATGGGTGCCTTCTCCCTTTCAGCACACCCACTGGATCAACTTATCTGCTTGGAAGTCAGCAAGGGGGGGGACTGGAAAGGAAAGAAGCCGATTTTAAAGCCTGCAAAGGAGAAGGGCTCTTCAAGAGAGAGCAATAGCGGCACGAAATTAGGAAAGAGGTTGGGGGTGGGGGGAGGTGGACACAAAGGGCGGGGTGTGTTTAGCAAAAATGAGGCACGCAAGAGTGGGAAACAGATTAATGAAACAGGAGTACCCCTCACTGATACCGAAAGGAATGGGCGTAGATAAGGGAAACTGGAAAGGGGGGAAAGGTGGGGCAACGGGCGGGGAAGTACGTCAAGGCGCGGTAATACCGGATCATGGTGGGGGATCGAGCGCGGTCTTACCTGCAACGAGATGAGACCCCGTCTGTGTAGACGGGGACGGGCATAAAAAGAGGGGCGTCAGAAAGAATCTAGGGAGTACAGATGAGGACCTCGGAAACATATCCAAGAGATTTTCTAATTGGTCATCTCAAGCAGATTCTTTTGCTCAGATATGTAGAGCGAAAGAAACATCTGGGAAAGTCAGTATCGGCTCGTCGAAGTGCGTTCAAAAAAGAACGAAGGGACATTGCTAGAGCCTCCGGTTTCTGGCTCTCAGAGAGAGAACATCATTTCGTTGACCTACCATCTAAAGAGGGGTTTAAGGGGACTTGGAGAAAAAACCCGAGAGAGAGGTTCACGGCGGGGTGTGGAACCGCGAGCTGATGGGCAGGTGGGGCAAATTCCTGGAAACGGGCGAGTTGGGAGGCTGGGGAGAAAGGGAACAGAATATCAAAAGAACCCGGGGAGGCCAAAGTAGTCATTGTAAAAAAACCATAAAGGAGAAGAGGAACTGCCCCAGGCCGTAAAAGTCCATCGAGGTGTTTAAAATTCAATGTGGGGTTTAGGTCGGGGGGGGGGGGGGGGGGGGGGAGTGTCCCTATGGTGAAAAATCAATCCTTCGTGGTGGCCTAGGAAGCAAAAACTGAAAGAATTTGAGAGTGGGGAATCTGCTTCGAAACAAACAGAACATGGAAGATGCAGCGGAGTGCCAATGGCCCCTGAAAGAACGAGGAAGAGCACCTCCCAGGGAAGCCTTAGATCCTCCCACAATCATTAGACACAAAAAAAATCGTCAGCAAAGCTCGAACGGGGGAGGAAAGAAGGGGACCATGAAAAACACGGAGAAGTCACCACGCAGAAGAAAAAGAAATGGATAGGAAAAAGGGGGGGGCGATGAAATGGAAAGGAAAGAAAAATGGGGTACTTTGAAAATGACACTAGGGGCGCCGTGTCACTCATTGAGAGAGTAGACGATTAAACCCTGAGAGAATCTTGATTGTAATGCAGAGATAAGTCGACAAAAGACCGGAAAACTCGACACGGCGACACAGGTGTCAAACCCCTAGGTCCAGCGTTGTTTGAAGGAAACCCGGATACATGAAAACAGCGCGAAGGAAACGGTAGGAACTCCGATGAAGTTGCTGTGCAGGGGGCAAATATTGGGTCAGTGTGATGGCTGGAAAATGGAGTCCGGCCAGCTAACGACCCTATCCACAGGGTCTTACATCTGCTCCACCGGGGGGGAAGGGGGGGTGGTAAGAGGGGAAGGAGGAAACTGGTGCAAAGAATAAAGAAGGTAGACCCTGGGGGGGAAGTGGTTAAAAAAACCACATCAGAGCACGGACCGATGATTGAAGGAAGGGGGGTCAGAAATGCATAGGAATGAAACATTCAAAAAAGGGAGAGGATGTCAGGGAGCGTGAAGGGGAAGAGGTTAAAGACAAAAGGAACCAGCGAGTCGAAGCTGGCATCATGCCGAACGAAAGGAAAGCCGGGGGTCAGAGAAAGGAAGGTAAAAGTCAACTGGGCCTACTGGGAGAAAACTGGGCAATCGAACTTCAGTCAATCCCGGGGTGGAAAAGAGGTGAATGGCCCAAATTAAGGTTTAAAGGACATCAAGGCGCTGGAACTGGAAAGTAAACGGGTGTCGAAATAAATTCATCACAAATCACAATTTCTTTCTCCTCAGCGGGAAAGGGGGGAAGTGGCTCTTGGAAAAAAAGGGGGGACCAGTGATTTCACTAGAAATGGTCCGGAAAAAGGAAGGGAATGCAATGGATGACCGGGATTAGAGGGAAATAGGAAAAAACAAAGAAGATAACAGAAACCCGAAATCTTCGTCTGAGGTCTCCTCAAAAAAAAATAGGAAAGGATTCCATAGAGATTCAATTATGAAGGGTTAAAGAGAGTCGGCAGGGGTTGGGGGACCTATCATCCAGGAAAATGGTCCTCATTGTAATTCCAGAAATGGTCCTAGTATTGAAAGGAGAAAGCAAAAGGGAAAAAGTATACGTGGGGTCAAAAGGCACATAGGGGGGTCCGGGCCAGAAGAGGGGTGAGGATGAGTCGATCACAGGGGGGAAGACTGGAAAAAAAGGGGATGATTTGAAAAACCTATTTCTCAATGTGCAAAGGAAAAGGAAAGGAAACAGTGAGTGATAAAAAAGGGGGAAATTAAGGATTTCCCATGTCAGAACAAAAAGTAAAATGGAACGGCGCGTCAGAACAACTTTGCGCACAGGGAGAGATGGTCTTGCTGCAGGAAGGAGTGGACAGGGTTAATGGGAAAACTCAGGACCTCAAAAAAGCTCATCCCTGAACCATTGGGGCAATTGAGCGGAGACATGACCGATCCAAATAGGACGTTGTGTGTCGTGTCTCCTGTGAGTGTAAAAGCAAAAAAAAATAAAAAAAAAATTTTAGAAAGCGGAACAAGCGCAACAGCAATCTGCTCAACAAAAGCGCGCAAGACCTGAGAATGTCTCGTTCCTGGCCGGGACGAAAGCTTGCAGCCCATCACACGAACGAGATATGAAACGGTCCCGAACGGAAGAAGGATAGCATAAGACAGAACGGACCGCCTTTCATAGATGCTAAATGGAATCAAAAACAACCTGACAATGGGGGGGAAAAGTGTTGAGTGTCCGGGGAGGTCGGTACCTTATGCTGCGAACCGTGGGGGAACGGTGAGAATTAAATACAAAAAATTTATAGCCGGTTGAAAAGGGGGGGTCATAATACAAGGAAAAGGGCACAGGGACGAAGTGAGGGGTGCTCAAGATCGTAAAAAAAACGGGCGTCAATGGTAAAAAGAGAGAATCCTTGGGGGCTCTACCTGACTGGCAAAGGGGGAAGGGGGGTCTTGGGGGGGCACGGAACTGCCACTATCTCCAGAAAAAAGGTGGGGGTGTTTTGGGGGAGCAAGGGCATGGGGAGCATCGATATCTCTTACCTGGCAGGGTAGGACGGCGTTTTGGGTCGATCTTAAGGTAACTAAAAAGGAACTCAAACAAGATCTGTGAAGACTCAATGAAATTCTTGGGGGGGGTCCGCTGTAAAAAACTATGCAACAAAGGAGGAATAATGATGGGGGATTGCACCGCGTTAAGGAAGAGAAATAACCCGCACATTGAGGGGGAACAAACCGTTAGGATGGTCCCATGAAGAAGGCCAGTTGGAAGGCCGAGGAAGACCCCTTTAAGGGTAGGGTGACAGGAGTACTATGAGGTCGATCAACATTAGAGGGGGTAAAAAAGGATATAAATGGCCCGAAGGTGGAAAAGACAGGGCAAGCGCCAAAGGAGGGAGAGCTGAGAAAAACAAACGAAAAAAGAGGGCGGCCACAAGCCGGAAAAAACGTCCTCGCTTGCTGCGGATGGGTTGGGAGAGAGTCCCGCAACCAAAAGGAAAAAAAGCCGGTAAAACAGGGAGGGCGATCAGCGGAGAAAAAACAGGGAGGGGAATATCAAGTACCGGTTGTAAACTGTCCAGACACCACTATCCCGACGAAAAGATGGGGCGAAAGAAAAGAAAAGACAGCGGTGAAGAGAAAAAGAGAGAGAGTGGCGGGACAAATGCCACTTAATGGGGGAGAATAAACTAGAGGTGAGCAGGACTATTACACAACAAGAAGAACAGGATTACCACCTACAAAGAGGAGTTAGAAGCAAGGACAGGTACGCCGGAAGAGAAAGAAATCCAGACAAGAAAGGAGTACAAAGCAACCAGTCAGGTGCCAAGAACCGAAGGGGGGGCTCTCTCCCGGAACCTTAGTTCTCGTGCGGGGGGGGGGGGGGGGGGGGGGGGGGGAGGGGGGGGGGGGGGGGGGTGGGGGGGGGGGGGGGGAGGGGGGGGGGGGGGGGGGGGGGGGGGGGGGGGGGGGGGGGTCTTCTCGGGAAGAGAAAAGAAGGGTCATTAAATTTCACTCCCAAAAAGTGGTTGTGGAGGAATTTTGCAGACCTGTCCAACAGGAGAAAAGTGGCATCACAAAACGGGAAAATTCTGGCAACTCATTGGCGTGCAGGGGGTACTTCTTGAAAAGAGTGACCATATTAACAGGCAATGCACAGAAGAAGATATCTCTAAGAGAGGAAAAAGGGCATAAAAAGAAAGTGAAAGATGTGTGAATTGGGGGAGCACCCTACGCAAAAAGGGGGGCAGAGTCAGGTAGGAGGGGGGACTAGGGGAAATTAGGGAGAAGCTTTTTTACGCGTGAGAACAGGTGACTGCCAGACACTCATAGGGGGCGGTAAAGAAAACGGAGGCCTTCCCAGGGGGGTAAGACATAACTCTGACAACGTAAGAAAGGACCCAAGAAAGAAGGGAGAGCAACTACGGTGGCCTGAGAAGGAGGAGAGGCTGTGGTGCGCACTAGAAGGAGGAGAAAAATGTAGAAGGAAGGGAGAACATATTGGAACGAATGGAGGAAACGCGGCCTAACATAGGCGGGCAAAAGGGGGGATAACGAGCTGGAATAAAGGCTGCAGGGACAGGAGAGTAAGTTGAATGAGAGGATCCCCCAACCGAAAGCAGAGGGGAGATCAGGTTGAAAAAAGGATTGCCAGGAAGGGCTCTCTAGGGAGTCAAGGGAGGCTGACAAGGGGCTCACATGCAAACTCTGTTAATGGGAAGAAGTCACTTACTGAATGTAAAGTTGGCTACCGCAAGGGGGAAAGTGCGTCGTTAAGCTAGGTTGAGGGTTCTACGAAGGCAGGGACAAGTTTGGGGAACCACGCACCCTGTGAATCGAGGGAAACTCGGAAAAATGCAATTCGCCCCGTGCCGAAGGTCACGACCGCTCAACGAGTTCATATGAGGGAAGTCAGGGAAAGGGGGGGGAGCCAAAGGCCAAATAGCGATATTCGCACTCAGAGGAAGGGAGAACGACCAGGTGAGGCGGGTTGGGGATTAACGGCATTACTATTCGCGTCGAACTCTAAAACCTGGACATCAAAAAATCCAGAAAACAAAAGAAAGGAGAGCTGAGGAGAAGGAAGCTGCACCAAGCTGCCTCGCCCGACGACATAGGGTCAAGCCTGCGCCTAAAGGATGATAACCGGCGCACAACAAGTGGTCAGGAACACTAAATGCTGATTCTTATCGTCGCTCGAGTAAGAAGGGGAAATCCTATTCATTAAGATCATAACGGAAATCGGAAAGTTGAAAAGTGGCCAGCTTGATCAGAAAAAAAGAGGAGAGAGAGATCAGCAATTGGCATCCTTTAGGAAACAACTGGAAAAAAAGGGAAAGGGTGTATGATAAGGGGATGCGTTTCAAGGGAATGTGAAACCATGAAGAGAGGAAACAAGGCTAAAGACAAATTCTCTCGTTGACGCAAGTTGGTGCTAAAGGAGGAGAGCCGGGAAGAGAAGACAGAGGTTCGTCGGAAAATCGGAAATGGGTCAAAGGATCAAATATCTTAGGGAGGGGGGGGAGGGATGGATGATGCAGTTTATAACGGGATAGGGGGGCGGGACGCCAGAGGGAAAGCATGTTAAAAAAAATGAGTCGTTCTCAAGACGTGAGTGAAAAGAAAGATTGCATCAATAGCGCAAGGGGATCCCTAATTGACAAGGAGACGCTGAACTCATCGGGAGGAATGCGGCAAAAAGTAACGAACTCTAGGGCAATCCAGGCCAACTTAAGACATCAAGGTGCGTGAGAAAAAAAACAGACAAGCAGATTCGACTCACACGCAAACGATCACGACTACCTCATTGCAGAGGGGGGAACGCTAAAAGCGCCCATTGCTAAGAAAAAAGTTAATGGGGGGAAAATAGGGGAAAGGACATCGCGGAAAGCACTCAGGGGCCGATGCAAAAACAAGGGGGATGGGTCAATAATGAAAACCACCTATGGGAGGCCCTCCTGTATGCTCCTCCCACTCCTGTAAAGGCCCAGCCTATGGGGTTCTAGGCAATAGAGGGGGGAAATGGACGAGTTAAGCCGGAGAGAAAAAAAACGAAGAAACTCGCGGGAGATTAAAGTTCGAAATCGGGGTGAATCAAAGTGCCAAGGCCATCGGGGGGAATTGGATGATAGAGTAGACACAAAAGCGCCGACTCAAATTAAACCGTCGTCGGGAACCTCTCTAGGGATCAGGTGACCAAAAACAGGGAAACCCGTAAGGGTCAAAAGCTTACGGGGGGTCTCGAGACGAAAAAAACACCATTGGACGCTTTTCTGTTTCCCAATACTATGAGCATTTATGTACCAAGAGTGGGCAAAGAAGCAAAAGATGGCTTGGAAAACCGGACTCTGAGGCGATCCACTATGGATCAACGGAAAAAGTGTTGTGACCACAGAGGTCGAGAAGGAAGGGCCTTCTCCCAGACCCAGAAATCTTATCTGGGAGGGGCAGCTCCAGGAACACATCGGAGGAAGAAAAAGGGGTTTCATGATGCCGCCCAGTAGGAGAGCGCAATAGACCTTAAAAGAAATATAGGGAAACAAGGGGGAAAAAGCTTTGAGTGTGGGGGGAGGAGTCAACGGGAAAGCTGGGGTGAGAAAGGGGAGAAACTCGCGCATTCAAACTGAATGGAGGGGGGGGCGGGGAAATGAAAGAGGAGGGCAAAAAGTCGTGGGGTCATAACGACCGGGGAGAGGATAGGGGGAAGAGCCGGCAGGTGTCTTGTCGAAAAGACAGGTTTATCGAGGTCAGGCGCGGTAAAGACTCACCTCGATACTGGGGTAAGTAGGAGCGCAGGAGAGCTAAACATACAGTCTTTGTCTAAGAAAACCGTTGCATGAAAAGGTCAGGAAGGGTTACAGTCTACCTCGGGACTTGCGAGACTACAAAAGAATATGTTGGACATAGCCAGGAGCCGACTGAGGGGGGGGACTCGCACCGCGGATGAGAGGGACGGAAACTCGGTGTCCGTGAGTATAAAAACACCAAAACGCAAAAAGGTGAAAAAGAGGGGAAGAGGGGATCTGGCTGGCAAGGTGCATAAACCTCCTCCGAATGCATAGCATCAGGTCAACGGGTATGAGAATATAGAAATCATGTGAGTTGCAGTCAGGGGAAATATAGGTGGGTTGCGGATATACAGACCGCAGAAAAGATCCAGGGACGGGGTCCCACTTGGGGTGAAAGAGTGCGCTGCTGGGGGGAGGGGGTGGTCTCGAGACGAAGAACGGGACACGTGTCGGAGCAGATTGGAAAGCAAAAGGATAAAAAAAGGGGGGCAAATTCTCCTCATTAGTACTCAGGGGAAACAGAAACAAATTCAGTTGGAAGAGGAAGACACAACTGAAAAAGAGAAAGGAGTGATGGCGGGACAATGTTGGTGGGGTCACCATGAGCCAAGTATGTTCCAATCATTTGTCCTCCTTACGGTTGCTAGAGTACCGGGCACGCAACAATGGAAAGATCCGGTCATGGAATTGATCTGCTTTCCGGAAGCAAAAATAGCAAGGAGTGCCAATGGAAGTCCAAACGGACCGCGATCCCCCGCCCCTTTAGGAAAATAGAGTCGCAGAAAACCCAGGCTCCACTCCAACCAAAAAATAGGAAAAAGGGCTGAAAACACTTTGAGGGCTGGCAAATGAAAGAAAGGGACTACACCGCAAGGATCGCCAGAAGGGAGACAAAACAAGGGGAGGGAACTATTGGACGAACCGTTGTGATTCTGGTGGAAAGGAAATACGACGTTTAAGCATGTATGAAAAGCTACGATAACATTCTCATCATGAGGGGGGGGAAGGAAGGATCCATAGGAAACTCTCGGACGCCTTCCATGTCACGAAAACTGGAAAAGTTCCCCCAGGGCATGGCTTGTGGAATGAACCTTAGTCCCAGCATGGGGCGCATAACCGGGGATGCACGGACACGGAGGGGGAAGTTAAAACGGGAATGAATATAATGGGGAGGTGTGATGATGCCTAAATGGGGAGGAGGAGAGGGAACAGCATCCAGATCCATGTCAGCTCTGGCAGAATTGGAGGGGGGACGGGAATGCGCTTGACAGCGATAATTGTTCGGGGAAAAGAATTGTTGCAGGGGCCTACCAGAGCGCGACAAACACCGCATATTAAGGCAAGAAAACAGGCAAGCTATCACTACATTGGAGAGGGTGGGGTGCCCAAAAACGGAAGCAGGGGCGGAAGGAAGAGGGGGGTCCCTCCAAAAAGCAAGCCCTAGAAAAAATGCAAGTGACACCAAGACCCTGGGCCAGGTGGCGAAAAATACTTTATAGTCTTTGCCCCTGGGAGACACGGGTCACTCTCATGAGCTCGGGGAGACACTAAACAATTGTCAAATTGAGAATGCGAGGAAACCCATGTGTTGATAAAGAACCCACCAAAAAACAAAAAGAGGCGATTCCGACACCTGGGGGTGGATCGAACGTCAAACATAGGTAAAGAAAAAAAAGCGGAAGGTCTCAATAGGGAACGGCACAACAGAGGGGTGTGCTCTTGGGGGAAAAAAGGAGTGGCACCGTTTGAAAGGGGAGAGGGTCTCCTTTTAATTATAGCATGAAAGTAGTGGGGGGAATGGAGGATGTTCAGTGATATAGGGGGGAAACACGCAAGTTCGAAAAAAAAAGACTTCAAACATAAGGCACAGTCAGGGA
>Ga0179593_1493602_pt1 | contig 10012 bp, 11 predicted proteins | sample CZODoug2_1_08_16_FD_185931 | JGI IMG/M metagenome (GOLD analysis project Ga0179593, IMG submission 185931) | Vadose zone soil fungal communities from Angelo Coast Range Reserve, California, USA - CZODoug2_1_08_16fungal (PacBio error correction) | ecosystem: Environmental > Terrestrial > Soil >...
AACCAAATTTGACCGGGGGGGGAAAAATTTTAAAGCAAACTTTAAACATTTCCTAAAAAGAGGGGGGAAACGGCTGGAACGATAACTTGGTAAAGTTTGTGGTTTTGGGTAGACAAAGGAGAAAGGGGTCGGGTCTTAGCGGGAAGGGATCGAAAATTCGGGCAATGGGAAGCAATGGTGTAGGAAAAGGGAGGAAAATGTCAAGTTCGAGGAAAAGATGGGAGGGATAGCAAGCAGCACGGAGGGATGTGCATAGCAGCCTTATGCGAGGGAAGTGGGCACTCGCACAAATACTCAGTGTGGGGTTAAGCGGTGAGGGCCTCTTTGGGGTGAATTTGTTATCAAGAACTGTAGATGGGGGGTCCGGGTTCACGTCTTGTTTCGGGAATGGGTCCGTGCCGGAGGTTGCGGAGGCGTGGTAGGTGGGAAAATGTTCTCAGGGTTTGGCAGGAGGGGCGGAGTGTTTCTAGGGTGGGCGGGACTCGCGAAAGCCGGGACGGTCAATAAGGCGAAGAGACTAACTTGTATCCGTGGGGCTGACAGAGTGCCGAGGTTCAATTCACGCTGTTGAGCAGGATACGCTCGCCAGGGCTTGGGGGGTTACAGTGCTTCCAGGGTAGGCTAAGTAGTTGGGGGATGTAGTGGGGATCTTCCGTATGACGAACCTTTATCTTGCTGCAAAGGCCCATTACCGCGAGACCAGGACCCAGGGGGTGGCGACGAAACTTCAACCCCAAAGCGTCTCGGTGTGGCCGGGGAGATCGTTCAAGGGTACAAGATGAGGCTGGAGCATCACGGGGGATCGTTGAATTAATGTATGAAAAGGGCTGCTTCTACTGGTGGTCTGCCCGCGGGGGAAAAGGGGCAAATTTTCCTGGAACCAAAAGCATTCGTTGCCCGGAAGAAAAAGGCTTGTGCCGAAATTTTTCTTGGTGCATTCTAGGACACAGCCTGCCTGAGAGACTTGTCGAAGGCGGTCGTCGCCTTTTAAGGGGGTAAGGACTTTACCTTCGGGGGAAAAGAGGCTCTGGTGCGCAAAAACGACCACGGGAAGTGGGTCGCAATTACGTCTTCACGGTTTTACTAATAGAGAAAGCCGATCATTCGCGCGGTTGGAGATTGAAAAACCAATCTTCTGAAAGGCTGTCCTTCGGGTCTAATACTTCCGTCGGGGGCCCTGGAAGTTCCGCAGCACCCTCGGAGGGAAGTTGAATTGCACTGGTCGGACTGTTGGCCGCCAGTGGAAGAGCTCCGGCAAAAGGGCAAACTTAGGGGGGACGTCGATAATTAGAAGACTACCCTCTAACAAAAGGTACACCGAACGGATGCAAGTAAGTGTACGGGATCAACAAACACAGAGATGGCCTTCCTCTCGTGAGAAAATCTGAATACCGTTAAACCTGTGAAACGAATTTAACTGATTCGGGACGGCCGGGAAAAGGAGATGTGCAAAGCAGGCCGGGGGCTCAAAGAAGCCGTGCCGCAAGATCGTTGGGAAATCTCTTAACAGGGGGACATGAGACCCAAATGAGATGAGCTCGTACACCAAGGGGGAAGCAAGGGCAACACTAACCACCACTACTCCGGTCACGTAGGCACACAGTAATTCGGACATTTTAAACGCCGTTGCACGCTCCAAGTGCCGCCGCAGGGAAACCGAAAAGAACCTGAATGGGCTTCATGAAGTTCGCCCCGAAAAAGAAAAAAGGAAGAAAATGATCCTTCTGAGTGTTCAGGGCAAGGTTGGGAAATTTCGGGTAAAAAGTTATCCTCGGTCCCAGTGGAAGGGAGGGACTCTGGCTTTTAGGGGGACACTTGTCTACTTGACAGACAAATACTAAGGTTAGAAGAGGATAAGTCAACCCAGATCAGACAATTAAGTGTCCAGTTAACAACACAAGCGCCCATTTGCCTCACAGGACCACTGCTTCTTAATAGAAAAGATTGTTCCTAAAAGGGAGGCGCGGAATCCGGGAAAGGGGGGCAGGATACTTAGTCTCACAAAAAGAAAGCATATTAGGGCTTAACGTCTGCAGTTTGGTTTCGGTAAACTCCGGACACCGATGGAATGACCGGGGGGAAATGCAGAAGCTGATACACCAAGACCAGTTTCGGAGGGGGCGTCAACTGGAAAAAATACCCACCTAAGGGGTTCTGAACAGAGGGAGTGCTACGACCACCGAATAACTTCCGGCAATAGGGCATTTCCTAGGGAAAGTATTCACCAGCCACAGGCAAGCTACTAAGACTTCCTGAAATGGAAGTTCTGTCTTTTCAGTAGGGAATGTCCAAATAATCAAGTAAAAAAAGGGGGACGGACCTGTGTTCTCGTCATGGGCAAAATGATTGTTGGGGGGGAATGAAATATTGGGGGACACGATATCATGGGGGGGGAATGGTGAGAAAAAGCACGATGCCAATATAAATCATTTTGAGGAAGATTTCCACACCAATGTAAAAATCTTAACAGACGCATTATAATTGCCCCCAGGGTCTCGGAAAAGAAAAGAGATGGACTTTCTGTGGGGGTGGGGGGGGGGGGTGGGGGGGTGGGGGGTGGTGGGGGGGGGAGGGGGGGGGGGGGGGGGGGTGTGGGGGGGGGGGTGGGGGGTGGTGACTCACGCTCGAATGGAATCCGAAGGGAAATGCGTGGGGAAACAAAACTCCTCCAGTGGGAATGGGGAGGTGTTTAGCGGAGGGTGGACGCTGCCAATTGTACTGGTTGGGGGGGGAAACCTTCTCTAGGGGAGGGGGGGATGGGCATCATCGTTCAAAAAGGTGGCGCGGATAAAACCAATCGTTTGGGGGGGGAAGACAGTGCGAGAGCCTCTCCAATCACATAGAAACATGCGGGGACGAGGTCATTGCACACGGGGGGTAATCGGGGGTTTACTAGGGGTCACCCGGGGGGGGGATGAGGATCATATCGGGGTTCTCCACGAACAACTCACACAATTGGGGGAACGACCGGACCCCAGTTTATTATAAGGGGACCTTAAACCACTCCATGTCCTCGACGAGCCAAAGGGGGCGCAATTTTTGTAAAGTCGGCGAGCAAACACATGGCCGAAAAGGGCAATTGTCAAACGAATGCTCCTGGCGGGGAACCGTGGCCCAAGAAAAGGCATGACCGTATTCGAAGAAAGGAAACCGAGCAAGCTTGGGTCCTCCCCCTAACACCGCTTCGCAAATTAACAACGAAAACGAAGTCTGGTACTAGGGCAGAAGCCGTGAGCTAACACGATGCCTCCAAGAGATAGCGGAGACAAGAAACCGGAACTAAAGCGTCTTCCTCGAAAGGTCAATAGCCATTGGGGGGCACCCAAAATAAAAGAAAGATTTCCCACCGGGTACAACGCGTTCAAGGTGTCACCAAGATGTTTAACCACAACGAGTGGGCACACAAGGGAAGGGTTCACTATGATTGAATGAAAAAAACTATCGCAGCTCGAAAAAGCTTCGTGTGCTCAGGGGGTTGTTCTTGAAGGGGGGGGGGGGAATTGCGAGAAGAAAGTCCAGGCTATCGCCAAAGGAACATCTTGCGTCAGGAAGCCCAATCTGGGGGGGGGAAAGCATTGTGACCCGTCCCAAGGATTCGGGAGGCGGAGGTGCTCTCCGATCAAGGAGGTAAAGTTAAGGAGGTAGAAACCATTGCCTAAAAGGTAAGCATTCAACCAAATTCACCCCCTTCGGAGACACAATTTAGGGGATCAATATACGGCGTTAAGCAAACAATGTATGGACTCGAGAGCACATGAGTCATGCGGAGAAAAATCGGGGTTGACCACCCTGCTCTGGGAATTGGAGCTGAAATATAAAAAAGCTGCTAGAACGGGGAGGAAGAGTGGCACCACAAGTGAAAAGCACCTTCACCTAAGGGAAAAAAATAACGATCAGACCCACGCTATATCCTCGTAAGGAAGGAAAGAAGAAGAAAGAAACAAAAGGACTGGGTCTCAAGGTAACCAAACGTTCAAAGGCACCTTTTTTGCCAAGTAATGGGGATGGAAAAGGACACGGTGGTCAGGGGGAAAATCTCAAACACACACACAACGGGAAAGGGGGAACGAGGATCAAAATTTACCGTTTCATTGAAAAGAAACACTAAGCGCCGTTGAAACGAGTGACATTAACGAGAACGGAAGTAAAAGGTTTGGGTTGGAGACCGGTCTTTAAGGGGGCTACCCCGGATAATCTCGTTGGGAGAAAAGGAGGGCCCCGGGTGAACCAGTGGTTAGAGTAGAAAGTGGAGCCACCGGCTTTATATAGCAGGCAATGAAAAAAGCATTGTCTTCGCAAAGCAACTGATATATGCAGAAATTGTGGAAGCCACCACGACTTGTGGGGTGTTACTGCCGGATGGGGGAATAAGGAATTGGGTTTAAGGGGGAAAGAAGCACTGTTCGGACAAAGGAGAGTCCTATGAAAGAGGTTCACCACTATTGCGAAAAAATCCCTCACGTGAAGAAACCACTATTACTTGTCCGGGGGAAAATGGAACAGCTTTACTCCGAAAAGGGGTGGGGACTATGTCCAGTCAAAAAGGTGGGGGTGGTATGGAGGATGACCCCGGCCCTGGGGGCCCAAATTCCCAAAGACCTCCAAGAAAAAGGGGGGGACAATAAAAATAATCGGTATAAGATAGGGTCTTAGCTAATATTATGAGTGTCCTTAGAGATCGAAGGGCTCTCTTAGGGTCCTGTTTGGGGGATGCCCCCCAAGGTTCGTCTTTTGAAAAATGAAACCCTATTGGCAAGATAGAAAAGACTAGGACACGTTGCTGGGGGACAAAGTTGGGGAGTTGAATTGGATTTCTCGGGGGAGGTCAAGCAGCCCTGAAAAGCGCTTCTAGCGGAGGAAAAGCGGTCCTTCTCATGTGAATGGGAAGGCTGTAAGAATAGTGTGGTCTCTAAAGGGGGCGCTAAGGTGAAAAAATAAAAGTAAAGAAAAAATCCTGGGATTGTATGGGGGGAAGAATCCGAGCCTTTGCCTAGTGGGTGACATATTACTCGACAAAATTTCCAGGTAGAGAAAAAGAGGGGTTACGGTCGTCTAATAAAGGAAGTTTCTGGGTTGGATCTTGAAGGTTCTCCCGATTCCCAGAAAGTGTTACTGGGACCATGCTTTTGTGCCTGTGACGGGGGGTCACGTCTCATGGAAAAGTCTAACGGTCCTCCCAAGAATTCGTCCCCGGGCGTATGTTTCTCTGGGGGGATGAAAGGGTGGTACGCGTCCTCCGCTCGGGTTGACACGCGTTCTGTTGACCTCGCCTAGGGAAGTGTTGGAGTTGACGGATTTTTCTGGGGGCAGAAGGGGCCCGAGATGCCGGCGATCTCAAATGGACGGTCAGGGTGGCGGAACAACCTGCAGAGACAAGGAACACAGCCGAATGAGAAAAAAACGTTCTTCCAGACCGCCGGGGGGGGAATTCACAGGATTCGGGAAATCTCGCCGGACACCACACTGGGGATTTGAAGAAGTAAGAAATTGGGAATCGGCCCAAGATAAGCTTCTTCAGGGAAAATCGACATGAAATCGTTCTCGCACCGTCAGAATGGAACACAGGCACGCCCTAAGAAGACAGAAACCGACAAGAGAGGGACGACTGTATTACGTGGTGTAAAAAATATCTGTTTTCTCGAAAAAAGTCTCTGCAACACCGTAAGACGGATCCAAGGATGTCCCACGCACTGTCTGGGGGGAATTCAATCCAGGTCGAAATGTTGCAAGTGTTAATCAGGGGTCACATTAACATAAAGACTCAAAAGGGGGGCTTTAATATTGGCCATGTTACGGATCCATTCGGTCCTGAAAGAGTTTGATACAAAAACCTCAGAAAGGGTCCCCAAAATCATGTCCAAATTTTCAAATTCCAAAATCTTGAACCATCGTCATGGTGGTGACCCGGACTCGAGTTCTTCAGATGTGTGTCCCTTCTCCTTGGAGTGGGGGAGCAGTTGGGTCCAGCTCAGTCATATCTCGGAAAAGGGGGGAGCTCGGCGGGCAGCGGGTCGAAAGTTGGGGGGGTAGGATGGGGGGTCTTCCTGGGATGACCCTTGCGGGAGTGTCTCGGATGAAGAAAGGAATGAACCAGAAACTTCCCGTTGTGTCGCATGAAGAGTGGTCGAGACTCGGTGGATACGAAAAGGACTTAGGCAGCCGGATTTTCCAACCTCGTTTATAGTCTCGATCAACAACACAAGGGGGGGGGTTGAAGATATATAACGGAATGAAATATCACTGAGCATGGTACGGAAATCGTAACGGCCGAATCCTAATAAAAGGAACAGGAAAAGTAATCTTAGGAAATTGCACCGTAGGGCGCGGAAAAGAAATCCTGTAAAGAGAGAAAATTTAAATGGTCGAAGGGATCTGGGGGCAATTTATGGGTGGGTCAAGTGAGGAATCAAAAAGGGGGCTGGTATACTTGGGGGAGGTGGGGGGAAAAAAGAATAGGACTCCAAAGGAATCCGAATCCTTGAGAAGGTATGCCAGAAAACCTGGGGATAATCTGGCTGAAAAAAAAACGGACCACAAGGAGCTGGCAGAAAAAAAATGCGCACGGGGAAAGAGGATACGATTCATGCAAGAAAAAGTCACCAGGGCACAGAAATGGGATAAGGAGCAAAGGGGGGTTCCAAGTACACGGGGGGCAGGGCGCATTGGTGCGTCGGAGGTGGGGCATTTCTCTGTGGGGCGGTCTTCACGTGAAATGGGGCTCCCCGCTGTTCTCATACGGGGGTGTCCGGTGCATCTCTGAAATCTGTAAATTTGCAGGGATCAAATGTTAGTCTTGGGTGGGGGCCAGCACGGCAATCTTGGAACTCGGGAAGCCCTTCCTCACAAGAAACAGCGGTCCCTAAGAAGGCAGAAAAATCTGGGGGGAGAATTGATTTCGGAGGGATGCCGCGAAAGGATGAAAGATACTTGTGTTACTCAGCCCTCATTGGGAGAGCAGAAGGGACACAGACCCGGTTAGGGCGTACGCACTCAGTGAAGGTATGCGGGAGGCCACGGGTTAGCCGGCGAAGAATCGACAAAACAACAAGTACACAGTATGAGCTCTCAAAAAAGAAAGCTGCTCAATGGTACATGGGGGAGCAAACGAGGGGTCCACAAATTAAAAACCGTAAAAGTTGGCATATTGCTGAATCCGGCACGTAACTGTCCCGGCATCGGGGGGGGGAAAATCGTCCCGTAACGGGAGAGGAGTAGTGCACCATTGGCAAGGCCTTAATTTTGACGGGTTGCCAGGGCCGTGATGTCAAAAAGGATTCAGGTCAAGGGACTCGTAAAGATTAACCCCTTCTCTCCGGGGCTCTGCAAGTAAAGAGGCTCTCGACAGAGGTAGAAAAAACTAGGACATCAAAAGGCTAATGTTGTGACCCCTCAACGGAATCGTTTTGGAACCCCCGGTGGGCTTGTAGCACGTTTTAAAACCTCCAGGGCCAGTGTTGTTGGCTCTACCAAAGAATTATTTCGATCCGTTGAGACTCTCTGATAGCCTCGGTCGTATTGGTACATTGAAACGCAGCGTCAAGGATTGTGAAGGTCTCGGAGTTGGGAATATGCCTTTTTTGGGTGAGTTTTGGCTTTGTACGTGGTGTGTGCCTTTGGGGGGCAAGAAGGGGCATTCATAGACATAAAAAGGTGGAAGGAAAGAACAAATCTTGGGATTTGAAAGGACGGAACAAAGGAAGCCGGGGGGGCCTTGGTTTCGCTAGCTCAAGAGAAAGAGAGGGATTGAAACCGAAGGGACGATGAGAAAGTCGCAAAAAGGATGTCAACTCACCCTCGAAAAATGGGTTCTTCAAACTCGGCAAAAAAAGCCACAAGTAGTGGGGAGGGGACTCGAAACCGCTAGGAGACCTGATGCGTGGTTACGACCCGTGCTGCGAGGGGGGAAAAAAAAGGGACATATCGCCACCCCGGAAATCGGAACTTGCTATGAAAAAGAGGCACGGGGTCGAAACTGACGAAGGGGCCCATTCCTAGATCATCGCTGAACAAGGGGGGAGCATATAAGAAGGCATCTGTCAAAACCAACAAAGGCTGAATTCTAAAAACTTTCAAAAAAAAGGGAAGGGCAGGCACGAGAAAACTTTTTAGTGGATTTATGACACGTCAATTTGGACAAAACTCTTCCAAACCACCAACGGGGAGGAAAGGAAGGGGATCCCAAAAAGGGGGTTGGGTGCATCCCCAAAAGAAAGTGCCAGGTTGTGCCCGAAGGGGAAATAACAGGGAGACTTCAAGTCACAGGGGTTTTTGGGGGGGGAGAAAGAGGGGAAATTGCGAAACGAGGGATCGGGTGATCCTCGGAGAGGGGCACGGGGCGCCCGTGGGAGAATCTAAAATCAAGTTTCGAGGCAAAGACGCGGGCGCGCCAACTTCCCAGTCCACGCGCCCCGAGGGGCTGAAAGCAGCTGAATGAGAAGACGGGGGAAGAGGGACAAGATAAAGGGGGGGTTGGGGGTTTACGGTCCGTATTTCCGGGAAAAAGAAGAATTGGTCTGGGAGTGAGACCAAGTAAGGGTTTGAGGGCAATCCCTCCGCTAAGACACGGGGGGCTCAAAAGTGATCGTTTTTGGGGTGTCTAAGGGTCGTAGGCTAAAATCCAAGAAAACACTAGCAACGTGGCTAGGGAAAACTTCATTTTTCAGGAGAAGGGTCTTGCCGCAAGGTTGGGGGGAAGGGTTATTAGCTGTCCTGGGAAGAGTGCCTGGACCAAAAAAACGACATCCGTCCTTCCTGAGGGGGGGAGGCCATATATGGAATTGAATTCCTTCATCGTAAGGAAGAGGGGGGGGGAAAAACCCGGAACAGGAAGTTCTTTTTGCACCTCCAGCCCTAGGAAACAGAGAGATGTCGGAACAAATGTTAACGGCTCGGTCGAAAACACCTATGAAGACTGGAAGGACGTGCGGAACCTTTCAGGGGGAACGCTGTTGTCTTAGACATCAGTGGGGGCACGAGACAAGCCCGTGCAATATTCCTAGCGGTGGAACATACTCCGGTCGGGTAAGGGGGTAGCCAGCCGAGACAAGTCACAAAACGTGAGGGCAAAGCACGGCATGCTGGGAGGTACCGGGGGCGGAAAGTACATGTGGCCACCCGTGACCCCTTCCACCACAAAGCAGGGGGGCAATTCACAAAGGTTTCCTGGCGTTCAGGAAGAGAATTACCAGGGAGAACGGCGTTTAACCGGGCAGATGAAATGAAAGACTACCGTCAGATCCCGTGGAAAAAAGGGATCGAATCACCCTGGGGTGCCACCGCAAAAAAAACAACGTAGGAAGAAGAAACACGCGCATAGAAGAAAAAATTAATCCCGAGGTCACACACCTGAAAGTTGACGGGATTAGGCACCAAGCATAAGAGGGTGAGGGAGAATCCCGGGAAAGAGCTTAAAATCGCGAAGCCGGGATCTCTCACCCTGAGAAATGATGGCACAAGTCACAAGAAGAAGAAGCGTTCCTCACACCGTTGGAACAAAGCCCCAGGAAGCCACCAGAAATAAAGAAATCCACTCGAGGAATCACTCAGGTTCGTTTCAAAAAGTGCCGCAGTGACCTAGAACCAAGAAGACCGGGAAAAACACGAAAAAGTCGTTCGCTTCCCAGCAGGGAACTTCGGGCAGGGAAAAGGGCGCCTGCGTCTTGTGGGACCAACGAGGGACTCAATTTCGGTAAAGGGGGGCAATTCACATCGGGCAATGGGGGGGGGAAGGATTGGTCTTCTTAGTCGGTCACACAGATGCCCGACCAGAATTATCCATCCATCAACAATCATGAAAAGGGGGGCCCACAAGTCCAACATTAGACATGTTCCATGGGGGAGAACAAGGGGGAAAACACAAGAAGTAATGAGGGAAAGACGACGCCAGCGACAGAAAAACTTTCCAGCCCAGTCAGGCCTTTTCGTTGGAAAAATATTCTTGGCTGTAGGGGGAAAGGGGGGAAAAACTTGGAATGACCTTAAAAGACAGAAAGATGCGAACAAGGTGGCGCGT
>Ga0179593_1569644_pt1 | contig 10012 bp, 10 predicted proteins | sample CZODoug2_1_08_16_FD_185931 | JGI IMG/M metagenome (GOLD analysis project Ga0179593, IMG submission 185931) | Vadose zone soil fungal communities from Angelo Coast Range Reserve, California, USA - CZODoug2_1_08_16fungal (PacBio error correction) | ecosystem: Environmental > Terrestrial > Soil >...
GCGAGCCGACCTACCCGTTCCTGCGCGAAAACCTAACTCCCCTCCCTAATCTTTTTAGAAGAAAAAAAAAAAAACCGGACCGAATAACCCAAAAAAAAGGGGGAGGCCCCTCCCTCCACCTTCGCTCTCTCTCTCACAAAAAGAATGCCTCTACTTTGTAGGGCGTCCTCTAACAACGTGGGAAAACGGGCGGTTGCAGTTCTCGGCTTTAGGAAGGAAATCGCGATTCGTGGGAGGAGAAATAGGAAGGAGGAGTCGACTTCACCTGGCTCTGCGACAGCAAAAAAAAGCGCCCGGGACGGGCTCCTCGCCCAAAAAAAGATTGGCGCGTCTTTTGCACGCTTGGAGGAAACAGGGCCAGGAGGAGAGGAGGTATAACTTTTGCGTCGCCGCCTTATCTCCGGAAAAATTCCGGTCCTCTCGAGCGTCGCATCGTCGAAAAAGGAGAAAATTGCGGCGTTCCACTAAGGGGAAGGGAAAGGCGGTAAACTCGGAAGAAGGAGAAAGAGAGCCGGCAGCGAAATCCTTGTGCCGGAGGAAAAAAAGGTGTTTAACCCGCTTGTCCGGAGGGAAGAAATCTCACTAGCTTCCCTTTGGGGCACGAGAAAAGGGCAAGAGGTCGAAAAAGAGGGGTACAACACCTAGAAAAAGCAGCGGCTAGATGAACTCGCTCATGTGGATGTTCATTATGGAAAGAAAAAAGGGGGATAAAAAGTGGGGAAAGAACCTACCACGGGCACGATGCAGAAGAAAAACTTTACTAATACGCTTGACAGCGGAAAAAAAAGAAGAGCCAATCTCTCTGCATGCGTCCGAAAAGGAAAAGAAAAAAAAACGATCAGCAGGAGGACCCGCAAAGAAGACCTCCCCACCAGTGAAGATGAAGGAAAAACATTGTCTGGTTTGCCGCGGAACAAAAAAATACGCCACGGGATTGAGTTGGTAGGCGGCGGTGCTCTGGAGCTCTGGTCAAGAGATGGATCTGGTAGTCGTGTAGCAGCCAGGGAGAAAAAAAGAGATTATGGCCACTAGAGCCGAGCAAACCACGCTACGAAAATAAAAAGGAAGGTGGCGAGTCGGGCCTGGAGTGAAAAGGAGTGCGAACTCCATCAACCACGCGAAAAGAAAGCAAAAAAAGCGTACCGAAGTTTCATGATCTCGGCGGCTGGAGAGGAAAAAAGTTATTCCAGCGTGAAAAAAGTATGGCCGATGTGCGACGCACCAGAAAAAAAGAAAGTGATGAAAAAGGAGGTAATAGAACAGCAGCTGAGATGACGAAGACTAAAAGAAAAGGGGGGCGATTAATTCTATCTTGCCGCCTTAGGGGGGGGGTCCCTGCCTAGCAGAAAAGCCTCGTCGAAGAACACGGAGTGCGTTCCTGGCGGAAGGGGGGGAAAAGCTCAGTTCCATGTGGCGAGCTGGGAGAAAGGAGCTTGTTTACCGCCGAGGAAAGGAGGTAGGGAAGGATCGACATACAAAGGGCCTCCCAATCAGGGGTCCTTGCCGACGGGGCGAGAAAAAAACTTCCTTGGGAAAATTATGCTCCGGGAGGAAGAGCCAAGGTGGCCCGGCCGACATAGACTAAAGGGAATTACTTCGGTGGGGGAACCATTGCATAAGGTAATGGCTGTCGGAGAGGGAGACGATCACCTTTGACGAAACGGGAAGAGAGAAGAAAGCGGTCCCCCGGCTGCTGGGGAGGGGAAAACTCATTCCTCCTGGATCACGCTGATGAAAGGTAAACGTACCAGGGGGCGTTCGTCCCGGAAGTCAAAGAGGAAGTCCTTGACCTTCAATTCCTAGCTTTTGGAAGTGTTGGTGGGAGAGACACGGCAGCTCGCGGGCAGTAACATAAGATCGCCCTGGCCGATCCTCCAGGTGGCGACCCAGGAGCCATATGTTATCGAGAGAAGGGAGAAATACTTGCATGAACGAATAAAGATGGCGATCTGGCCATTGCTAGCTCATGGGGGGAAGAAAGGAAAGGGACTACGGTTCCATCGCCAACAAAGGCAAAGCTGTAAAGAAAAAGAAATAGTCATTAATTTAAAGGACCGGAAAAAAAGGACGGCGGTGAAAGAACAAAAAAAGTTTGCCTTTTGAACCCCCATGAAGAAAAATGAGGAAGCCAGTCGCGTCCAGCATCCGCTTGGTGGCAGGGGGAAAAGGAAATTCAATCGGCTGTCCCGTTCGCATGGACGAAAGACATCGTTACCTCATACCATCAAGAACTAGTCAGGGTAAGCTACGCCCCGCGCCTACCACCCCAGTAAAAATAGGAAAGTGATCTCTCATTCAGGCACGGCACGAAAAGGAAGCACACATCAAAATAGACTCCGATCAAAATGCTTCTACCAAGAGAGAAGAAGCCGGCCGCCTTGATGGGCAGGGCCCTGTGCAAAGCAAAGGAAGGGAGATTTTAGGATCGAGACCATCGGAAAATGGCCGTGCTGGATAGAGTACACTCTCCGACACATGAGGTTTCAACGCCGCCCTCGCCCTGCCGCAGGGCAGAAATAGCTCTGCTACTATTCCCATCTGCTAAAAAAAGTCAACTGAAGCAAGAGAATTCCCGCCCTGGCCTATTTGAGGAGGGAAAAAGTTTTCGGGGTTGTTTTTTGGTGAAAGGAAGACAGGGGACTTCCCGCTCATCTAAAGCAAAAAAAAGATGTGGGCTTGGGAGGGGGGGGAAAAATAGGCACAGCCACGCTCGTGGCGCAAAGGAGGGAGAGTAGGGGATCCTGCAGATCCAGCCTTCCGAGATCATGAAAAAGGAGGATCGTCTCGCTCTCTTCTATGAAAAAAAACAGTCCGTTTGGAGAGGAGGCGGTCGCCCCTTGCCTCCTCCTGCAGGAGGAGAAGGAAAAAGCCAGACCTCCGTCACCTTCCTCTTAATGGTGTTACGAAAGAGAGGGTAGAAGCGTTTTTGCAGGCATGCGCTGGAAAAAGGAGAAGAAGAAGCGTCGGGGCTTTGGGAGGGAATGGCCTTCTCCACGACTCACAGATAGAGAGAAAAGAGAAAGAGACTCAGAGCACCGCCTCCTACAACTCAAAGCAGTCCCGTAAGGGCCGTGGCGTCGGGGGCATGAAGGGGAAAGGGCACCCAATCTTGAGGAGGAGAAGAACAAAACACCGACTTCATCTTCCACCGTTTGTGGGGGGGGGGGGGGAGAAGGTCCCTCCTGCTTATCGGGCTGTTTTTTAAAAAGAGATGGCGGGCCCTTCGGATTCGCCATGAGTCAAAGGAGGGAGTCGGGCGGCCGTCGATTGTTTCCTTCCCGGATGGAAAGAGGAAGAAGGAAATCGTCATCGTGCCGGGTGGTAGGGAAAAGGAATGACGGATAGTTACTTCTTTCATCCCTCTTGACGAGAGGATAAGAAGCAACAAAAGACACATGAGAAGGGGGGAAGCACTGTCAAGCTGGAGTTCAGGAGGTGGGGAAGGGGATAAGACGGTTTTCTTACGACAGAGGTAAGAAGGAAAAAATGGGAAAAGTCGTTGCCCCCATTCCTACTCTTTCGATATTCAGGAAGGGGAAAGGGAAAAAAGGTCACCACCGCAGCAGAAGGGGGGGAATGCCAAGGTATAGAGGGAGCTTCCTCCCAGTGCTGGAGGAAAGAGAAAAAGCGGGGAGTTGCGGCGGACAGTCCCCTTCCGGGACCGCCTCGCCCAGAATGAGGAAGTGAGAAAGAAGGGACAGACGAACGAACCTTCTCCGCCGAACTAGAAAAGAAGGAGAAAAAATAAAAACAGAAGTCACAGGGCATCACCGGAGCCGGACCTTGCGTATCCGCGTCAAGAAGCTAAGGCAGGAGGAAAGAGAGAAAAGCGGCGGCCACAGCCCAAGGCCACCCCGGCACAGGGGGGAGAGAGAAAAAGGAAAAAGCGAGGGCGCCGCTCCGACCAGCAGAAAGAAAGGCCTTCTCAAATCTGGAAAAAAGGAACGCGGTAAGAGTCACACTCAATCCCTCGGCAGCAAAAAAAAAAAGAGGGAAGGCACGACCGCGCCGTGTCGAGGCCCCGCCCCAGTTGTAGGTAAAAGAATAAAAGGAAGCAGCACACAACACTTAGGTAGAGTAACAGATAGAGGGCATAGAAGGGAGAGAGGAAGACCACTGAAGGGCGGTTTCGGGAAAGAGGGAACGTTTCGCCTTCTCTGCCTCTGTCTTGCAGGGTGAAGAGACGAGGGCGCCCGTGTCCCTTCGGAGACAGGTCACCGAGCGAGACAGGAAAGGAGAAGAAAGCGCCGGACGCTCCTCGCCCACCCGGGCAGGGTGCAAAGGGAGGGGGAAGGGAGGTTAAAAGCTTTCAGGAGAAGTATTTTACCTCCGTCTCTCGGAGGGGAAGGGAAAAAAAGAGGGCTGCTCCTGCGTGAACTTCTGGTTATAAGGTGGCGGCGCAGAGAAGGGGCAAGATTTTCGCGGAGGACGGTTAAAAGGAGAAAAAGGAGAAACACACATCAAACTCCTAAATATATTTTCTATGCTTTCCACTGAAGGGGAATGTAAAAAGAAAAAACGGGATTGCCTGCCAGCACTGGCGGCCAGCCCGATAGAAGGGGAGGGGGGAACGGAGTTTTGTCGAAAATTTGTGAAAAAAGAGAATAAGGAGACAGAACTATGCAGAAGGAAAAGCATCACCCCCCATTTGAATGTCTCGAGAAGAGAAAAAGATGTCTGTAGAAAACCGGCGTATAAAAGATGTGAAAAGGAAGGCACTCCATCTTACAGAGGGATAAAAGAGGGGGTGCATGAGGAAAGGAGAAAACAGAAGCTTCTGTCAAGTAGTATGAACCTCGTAGAGAAAGAAGGGTGTTCCGACCACTGGCCACATGACAGGGGCAAAGAGGAAAAGAAAAGGGCGAAAGCGTCTGGCCAACAGGAAAAAATAGAGATGAATGAACTGGGGAAGGGAATTGCGATCCTCATTTCCCTCAAGAGGGAGGAAAAGTAAGAAGGATTTACCCTGCTAACCTTTATCAAAAAAAAAAGGTTACTATGAATTCGTGTGTGTGTTAAGGTAAAAGTAGGGGGGGGGGAAGCTTAATTCCTAAGGGAAGGACACTACTCCACTTCCGTACGGGAAGGGGGGGAAGGTTCTCTTTTATCTCTGGGAGGGAGGAAAGGGAAAGGGAGGAGTACGTGGCCGTTCCATTTCAGAAAAAAAAAAGGGGAAGGAGAGCAACAGCCCTAGGGAAGCAGACAGCCTCTCCCTCCTCTTAGACAAGTCGGAAACTCCATTAATCACCAGTCGAAGAAGAAGGTAGGAATGGAGATAGATTATCGCGGCAAGGAACGGAAAAGGGAAAAGACAGACTCCCAAAAAAAAAGTGTCTTCCCTTGTCCTCCCAGAGCAAGGGAAAAAAGTTACATGATCTCGGACGTCTTGATCTGCGAAGAAAAAAAGATAAAAACCCGATCGGGGTATGTGCCTGGAGACACAAAAGAAAGAAAAGAGGAAAAAGGGATAAAGGAGCTGCAGGGAACCCCGAAGCTGCCTTTATTCGAAAAAAAGGGGGGGAAAAAAAGCGCCAAGTGCAGTAATGCGAGCTGGAGAGGGGGTCCTCCGAGCTCCAGCCTTCTTGCCTAGGAAAGGAAAGAGGAGGGAAGGGCTAGGGGCGGCGGGGGGGAAAGAGAATGTCCCTTTGTGGCGGAAGAGGAAAGAGGGTGACCGCCGATTGTCCTCGGAAGAAGAAGAAGATGGCAGAACAGGGCCTCCCATCAAAATCAGGACAAAAAAAAAACGGACCGGTCGATCTATGGACACGTGAAGATGGCCCTCGATTATTCGCCGGGGAGAGGGGGGTGGCAAGAAGAGGAAGAGTTTCCGGAAGGATCAGGGGAAAAAGACTAGAAGAACGAAGTCTCGTTGGTGAAAAAAAGAGAGCTTCTAACCGCATAGGACGGAAGAAGGGGTCGGGCTTTCCACGGGAGGGAAAAAGTAAACTTGTCTAAGGGAAAAAAGAATTAGTGCCTACTTTCGGTACCAGAAAAAAGGCTCCGTGACCTAAGGACCTAATGAAGAAAGAGAAGGGGGGTTTCCCTGCACCTGCTGGTGACCTTCGAGGAAAACGCAGGAAAGGAGGGAGGGAAGACTGACTTCATGCCGCGGGCTGGTACAGCTTGCGTGGGGAAAAAGGGACGTGCTATCTTCATCGAGGAAAAAGAAGGAAGAGCGAATCTGGATAGTTGTATCCCGGGGCCAGGTGGGATAGAAATAAGGGAAAAGGAAAGGAAAAAAAGATAGAAGAAGACATCTGGCTCCCTTGCCTACACTATCCAAGAGAAAGAAAAGGGAAAGCCCTTCACATCTCTCCGCTGAAGAGGAAATAGAAACCACGGCACGCTGTACCACAGGAGAAGACAAAAGAGGGTCAGCCAGAAGGATGCGGTTACGCCCGAATTTCCCCCGAGGGAAGGGCAACAAAAGGCGATTACGTTTATCATGGATGCTTGAGGGAAGGAAGGAAAAAAAGAATGTGGACGCTCCGTCTTCGAAGAAGAGGGAGAAAGGGGGAAGAGGTGAACCGAAAGGGACGAGCAGAACATAAACGCAGGCAGCACTATTCCTGTTTCTCACGCTACCGAAAAACAGAAGTAAACGGGGAGGGATGCTCGTCAGGCCTGCACGAAGAAGGGAAACAAGAGAACGGACGCAGTTCCAGGAGAGGGCCTCCTGAAAAGACCGTGCGACCAAGTATCTCCCCTGCGGCAAAAGAAAAGGCCCTTATTCTAATCCAGAATCTAAAGAGGAGAAGAGAGTAAACCAGCTCATGTCCGTCTGGCTCAGATCAGAAAAAGGAGGGGATAAAAGACTTTGAAAAAACGAGAAATCTCCAACAAGGATGTCCCTCGTGTGAAGAGGAGGAAGAGCCGTCGACTATGCCCAGCCTGCTGGAGATAGAGAAAATCATAAAGGAAGACACTCGCCTTCCCTCTCCTGTAGAGAAAAAAGAAAAGTCATTAAGAAAGAAGAAAGAATGAGAACGCTCTCTCCTGGCGAAAAAGAGGAGGGTGTTGCTGGTTCGACTCCCATAGAATACCACGCCTTGCTCAACTCTTGTAGAAGGAAAGAAAAAAATAAATCCGTCCTATCCATAGAACATGGGGGAAAAAAAAGATATCTCTCTTCGGGCACAAGGGGGAGCACAAAGGGTCTGGGGTCGCGGGATGAGGGCGCCCTTGCCTCCGTTAGGAAAGATATCTACCAAAAACGACCTCTGGAAAACAGAAAGATGGGTGGGCAACAACAAAACCTTTCTTTAGAGAGGAAAGTGTCTTATCGTTGTCTCAGGCTGCGGCTGGAAGAAAAAAAGCAGGGCCGTCTTCCTTCGTGAGGGGAGAAAGAGAAAAGAAAAGAAGATTCAAAGCTGCTCACTGCATACAGAAAAAGAAGGAAGAAGAAAATACAAGTCCACGCTTCCGGGGAGTAGGACTGACGGCAAGGGCCTTTTCCTCGCACCCATAACAATAGGGGAGAGGAAAAAAGGAGAAACGTGTGTGGAGGAGACCGTTTTCGCAGGTAAGAAGAAAAGGGAGGGGGATGTTTTCTTCCTCATTCTGGCCTGACGGATCGAAAGAAAGAGGGCTAGAGGAGTGGACCTTCTTGGGGCAAAAGAGAAAAAAGATCGTCACTTTTGTATTCCAGCGAGAGGAAAAAAAATGAGAGTTCGTCTCGTACTGCAGGGGGAAAAAAACAGAGAGGAAGGCGCAAGTCGCGATCCATAGGAACAATCCACATCTACTTTTATAGAAAGAGGAGTTGGGAGGGGAAGGGGGGGGGGCGAAGTGTTATACGACTTTTGCGGAAAAAAGAAAGACCAAGAAAAGGAGATCCCGGAATGGGTGGATTTCGGGCCCCCAGGGCCGCCTCGTCGAGGTGAAAAAAAGGGGTCAACCAAGGGTTCGGACCCACGCGAAAAGAGGGGAGGGGCCGTAGAGAGGGTCTCGGCGGAAGCAGGGCAGAGGGAAAAAGACGGCGAGGTGACTTAGACCGTGCCAGCCTCCTGAGCATTGTAAGGATTTGGGGGAAAAAACAGCCCGATAGCCTGAACCTTCGCCCCATAAGAGAAAGAGGGAAAAAAAAAGTAGACCACGAAGTTCGACCTGATCCGCACCGAAGGCAGAGCAAAAAGGGAAAAGGAGGTAAGATATCCGACGAATCTTGCAACGACGAACAAATCTGCGGCCAATCTCAATGCCACCCCTGCACGACGCGAATACGCCGATCCGACCCGTTGGCCTTAGAAAAGCGGGGAAAACAGGACGCACACGCCGAATCGTTTCTAGCAAAAACAACAACAAAAGGAGAAAAGCAGGCGACCGAACGACGAGCCTGCACACCGCAAATGGTCGAGGAAAAAGTGTCGTATTTCCCCGCCCTCCACCGTCTAGTCGAGCGAGAAAAGAGAGAAGGCTCGACGGTGTATTGCGTTGGGGACAAAAATAGAACGGAGGCGGTGCATGCTCGGAGCGGAGAAAAGAAAAAGGGGAGGATTGCGGTGTGCTCTAGCGTGAGGGGCGTCCCTGCGTCCGCGGCGCAGACAGCACCCTGGCTCTCGACCTCACCGGGGGAAAAGAAAGAGAAAAACGGTGCCTTGTTGTCCTTTGGGCTGGGGGCGAAGAATAAAGGAACAGTTTCGGGCAGGAGCGTCTTGCCGAAGGAGCGGAAAGAGAGAAGGCCGTGACTGATACCTACTGGAACAAGTCTACGGGGATCGACGGAAATACGCCTTCGTTGTACTAGTTGCCCGGCGCGATAGGGGAAAAAAGAACCACACATAACCTCTCCTGCTCAGGGGCAGGAAGAAGAGGAGGGAACGCCCGCCCAGCCTCCGTTTCCCCCGTTATGGCCTGCAGAAAATGGGGAAAAAAACCAGCAAATCCTTGTCGAGTGGGGTCCGAACCCTTGTTTAACCCGCTTGTCAGAAGGAAGGAGGACTGGGTGCACCGACTCCCTCACATAGGAGAGGGAGGGCGTAAACTAGGGATGGGGGCAAGAAAACGAAGGTGGTAACAAACCATACTGCATCCAGCTGACGAGTAAGATGAACGTCTCATTTGATGTTAAAAAGATAAAGATGTCTTAACCGCCTGTCGAAGGAGAAGGAAGACCAAGGGCACGATGCCGATTTTCATACAAGGGGGAGGAAGGGCATCCCACGACGTCAAAGACGCGCGACACGACTGTCCTTTGGATCATGGAAAGCTGTTCCCTCCAGATGAGGAAGAAAAAAGGAAGGACTGCGAAACCTGTCTAAGAACAAAAATGGAAAGAATGAAGGAGTGGGGTGGATCTTGAATAGTCCAGATGGGTCTGGCAGCGGAACAGCCCTGCCGTCTTCCCCGACCCAAAAGGTAGGGCGGCGGTTCTCTTGTATCTCGGGGAGGAAAATGTAGCGTGGAGCCATGCCAGTGAAAAAAAAAAAGAAGATGAAGGGACCCAAAGGGAAAAACGATCCAGCTCACCATCCCCCTCTACAAAAATGAACACCAGTAACGAGTACGGAAGAAAGGGTAGAGGAGCGCGGAAAGGGAGGAACGCCAAGCAACAACGCGCCAAGACCGGGTGGCTCCCTTTTCGCCCATAGCTCCTGAGAGCATGGATCTTCAGTATCCCTACCGTGAATAAAAGGGGGAAAAAGGTGGCCGATGGCGACTCACCAGAAAAAAGTGAAGGGGAAAGTGAAGAGGAGAGAGGCGGCGCTTCCGTAGTCGAACAGCGATATGACGAAGATACCATCTCCATGGAAGGTCAAGTGTGAATTTTTGTGTAAAGAAGAAAAACGGGGCTCTTCGCCGGTAATGGGAAAGGAAAAAAAGAACCGTGCGAGTGGCTTGAATAAAAAACATCGGCCAGTTTCCATTTTCTGTATCGAAAAGGACAGAGCTTGTTACCCGAAGGGGAAAAAGGGGGGGTAGAAAGTAGAAGAAAGGGCCTACCCAGCTCGGAAGCCGGGGGAGATATGGTCGCCGGCAGTTTAATAGGCCCTCTAGATCGAAGGAAGAAGCC
>Ga0179593_1311530_pt1 | contig 10011 bp, 14 predicted proteins | sample CZODoug2_1_08_16_FD_185931 | JGI IMG/M metagenome (GOLD analysis project Ga0179593, IMG submission 185931) | Vadose zone soil fungal communities from Angelo Coast Range Reserve, California, USA - CZODoug2_1_08_16fungal (PacBio error correction) | ecosystem: Environmental > Terrestrial > Soil >...
TCAAAGGACCTATGTGCAAAGCGGGAGCAAAACCGGGAAGCAGAGGGAAAGGAAACGCCACACACACAAAATACCAAAGAAAAAAACAAGACTAGCAAGTCCTCAATATAAGTCACCGGGGGGCCAGGGAAGGGGGATCCAGGAACGTCAGGGAAAAAGAAGGGAGCGCACTGACACTGCGCCAAGAACCTCCGAATCACGAAATGTCGGCGCGAAATTAAAAAATAAATCGGCGTAGTTACAGGGAAGGGGGGAGGGTACAAAAACCGGAGAATTTCGCCTCCCAGCTAAAAGTGATCAGGTTAAGGCAGAACAAAAAAACTGGGGGTTGGGGTATAAAAGGTCAACAGAAGCCGGGAATCCGGGGGTGATTTACCCTGCGAAGGGGGATTTTAAAATCTACCCAGCAAAAGTGGCCGAGGGGGAATGAAGTAAAGAGTGCTGGTGGGAATGAATGTGGAACGAGGCACAGGTGCACCAAACAGGGTTCCAAAAACTACACGCCCCTTCTGGGCCGGAAACCATAACGGGTAGGTTCCTTTAAAATAGGGGGGAAGAAAACACTTGAGAGAACCAGGTCGGGACATATACCGAGGTCCGACACAAATTCATACAAACCGGGAATTCGGTGAGTTAAAAAAAAAACCCTTGGGGGTAAGTCCACAAAGACAGCAAATCACGCAAAATTCCACGGGAAAGTACAAAACCGAAATGTCACAGATAAGATCCAATAAAAAGGGGGCGTTGAATTTGTCTCAACGGAAAAAACCCCCGTGCCGTTTGGGGGGTAACAAACAGATAAAGCGGAAAAGCCTAATGCCGGAACATCCAAATGGACCATTGGGGATCACAAACCAAGAAAAAGGACGGGCGGAGCAAACCGAAGCTGAAGCTCTAAATCAAAGGAGAACGTTGGGGGTCCCCGAACGGTAGAGGCCATAATGGGGGAAAAAACTTAAAACTAAGGTGGTCAAGTACAAACCATATCGTGGAGGGAAGAAACTCTGAGACGCAGGACCGATACAGACACAGACCCCCCATCTCAACCGCTTCACTAATTGACAAAAACAATCACGAAGGAAAGTGGGGGGAATCACGAGTCCTGTCCAAAATAGGTAAAGAACAGGGCACAGAAAGAGACACCGTTGCAACGGGATCCCAATAAATTGTAAAGGGGGAACTTAAATCTGTAATAAAATAACTAAACTATCCAAAAACATTAGGGGGGGTTGGAGGGGGAAGAAAACCCATGCGGAACAGGTAAATCCCATTAATGTGGGGGGGATTCAAGGCCCGGCCAAAGGGGAAGGTTGTAAGGGAAACGCAAAAAAAAGACTGAATGGGACGGCAAACGGGTGATTGGGGAAAAAAATTCCCTGACATGGTCGGCCGCTCATAAAGTCTCCGGGCCGGGAGCAGCAAGACGGGGGTAGTAGAGGTGTGACCAAAGGAACGCTTGGTAGCTGCAAGGGAAGAAAAATATGAAAAAAAAAACCACCGAACAACCCCCTTCACCAACCCCACGTGGGGGTGGGGAAATTGACGTGAAAAAGGGGATAAACTAAAGCTGTGGCAAACCCTATAAGCCACGCATCAAAAAAAAATCACTCAAGGGGGAGCGGAGAGAAAACGAACAAAAGAAAAACGACTAATGTCGGCAGGAAGCGCCTTGAGCCAAGGAATGCCCGCAAAAATGCGGGTGCAATACAAACGAAACGAAGACACAGAAAGGGGGAATTGTATTGGGGCAATCCACCAACCAGTTTTCGTTAGCTCCGAACGAGGTGTAACAAAAGGGTTGGGGTCTTGCTTCCCAAGTAATGACAGAAAAAAAGGTGGGAGGAACGATTACCTAACAATCTTCCAAAACGGGAAAAGAAAAAAAACCTGCACGTCGAGGGTGGGTGCGCGTGGAAAGGGGGAGCAAATGGGGTTGTGAAAGGGTCCATGCAGAGGAGGGGTAAGGGTAAAAACTCGAGAACGGGTGAAAACGGTTTCTGGGTCCAAAAAGGGCTCCGCTGGTCCAGAACCCCTAGATTTCCCAAAGGGGGGGACCAGGGGGGGGGGAACTTTAATACGAAAAGCACAGGTCAGATAAGAACAGTGGGGAAAAGGGGGAAAAAAAAAATGACTAGGTACTCCCTTAACAAGAAAGGGGTCACGGAAAGGGGGTACAAAGAGGGATGGAAACACAAGCAAAAAGGTAGGAAACATTTTTACACAACACAGCCAAAGAATGGGTGAAAGACTAAAAAGTCATCGGAATTGGACATCGTACGAGAACGGGGGGGAAGCTTGTATCAGTCGGGAAAAAAAAAAAAAGAAAGGCTGAAGCCGTAAAGCCAAATCAAGGGACTTTAGATTACAGGGGGGAACGGGGGGTTGGTGAGAAATCTGGCAAACAACAGGGTAAGATCGATTAAAAACCAAGGTGGAAAAAAAGCGAGTTCTTCTTCACAAAGAAGACCGGAACAAAAGAAAAAAAGGTTCTCCACTCAAAGGATGTTGACAGAAGAATGACCACTCTGGGAAATTTGTAAATCAAACCCGACTACCATCCCAGACACCCAAATCTCGTTGGTGGGGGGGGAGAAAATGGGGATCGTGGAAGGGGGGCTTGAAACGGGGACAAGGCCGCCCGGAACGCCGGCAGACATCAAGGGGCAATACCTCCCACAAAAAGCAGTGAGGGGAAAAGAACTGCGAAACGTAAAAACAACAAAAACCAAACAACTGGGTGTCACCAACAGAAAAGTTTGTGGGGAGGACTCCACGGAACCCAAAAACTCCCCACCTCCTATACTAAACAACGGGACATTGACTGAACAGTCGAAAAAAGGATGGCTGAACCATCATCAAGGCCGCGCCCGGGGGAAAAAAAAAACACTCAGGTAAGGGGGTCTAGGCACCAGACCGGCGTCAAGAAACGGAGGGTGGTAGTGGGAGGGAAAATCTCTCCTTCTTCGCCAGTCCTGGCCGGCCACAAAGGTAAAGACTCGGCCAAGAGGAACACAAAGGAATTGAAAAAGTACACAACAAAAGCTGAGTGAGCAAGAGAGGAACAAGATCTATGGTACAAAAATGCGACCATAAAACAGATCCGGGGCGGAGGAGAGTCCCTACCAACCGGCACTGAAAGCACTCAACCGGGTACGCGCCGAACAAGGTCTCATGACCAGGAACGACCGATGATCCCAGGAGGGAAATCTCAAATGACAGCCCGCTCAGTGACGAGGGCGCCAAGGCACGGGGAGTTCTAGGAACATTATCAGAGATCACAAGCCCGGGGAAAACTACAAAAAGGGCAGCGAAAAAGGGTACTCCAATGTGCACTGGGTCTCGAGAGAATAAAGAACCAAGTTCACACAAAAATCCCGACCACAGGGATCCATCTGGACATGGGGAACCCAAAAAAAGGGAAAAAAGGATACGGAAATTTGTCACACCTCAGAAGACTTGTGGGAAACCCCAGAATGTATGGGGGCACAACACAACAATCGGGGGACCCCCCGCAATGTCACGGGAAGAAAAGGTGAAGAGGACGAACTTCTAAAAATGGGAAAAAAGGGCAAAAACAAAGAACATTCTGACCTCGCCAATGACTACGATCGATACAGGAAAAAAAAAGGCCGGGGGGGACAGGGGGAAAATAATAACAAAGGCTCGGGAGAAAAATACCGGTGTTTTAAGATTGGGACATGACCTACGACCTGGGGTCAAAAGAACCAGGGGGGGACAGTGTCGACAAAAAAACAATTTGTTCGAGTGGGGAAAAAGACACCGGGGGTAGAAAAAAAATAAGACACAGTGAAGGGGGGGGGGACTGAACAAAAGTGGGGAGGAAGAGCACCTCGAAACTTCCAACTAATAAGAAGAAAACAGTGGAGCGATTGGTTTCTGGGGGCTGACAAGAGAGGCGGGATGACGTGGTGCTGAGGAACCCAATAACACACATACGCCAGACGACTAGATTCGAAACCATCGTGAAACGACAAAACAAGCGACGGGGACCCAAAGAAGAGAACAAGTCGGCTAAAACAAACCTTCCAAAGTGGGGCGACAAATCCCCAGAACGACCCGTTGAAAAGAAGCAAAAAGGTGGAAGGATACAAAAAAAAACTGGGGAAATTGTTTGGTTGGTAGTATGAAGACAAACAAAGTGCCAGAAAAAAACGAAACAGGCCGCAACCTCCGGGACGAAGGACCACTCTTGAAGAAAAACTCGTAGACAAAAATCCAATAAGTAATGATAAGAAGGGGGGCGTCAAAAGCAAGGAGACCGTTATAGTTTCGAAAGAGAACCTAGAAAGCCAAACAGTGAGCCAGAAGGATACCAAAAATTGGACTAACGTGACGGACTAAAAGTACATGGGGTTTTACGAACTGGGGGGTTGCGGGCCTTTTGGAGTGGTGCGTGTTTTTGGGTTCAAATGTGCGTATCTGGGCACGAGACCAAGCCCGATCGCTGGGGGTAACTCAGCACCACAGAAGTCGAAACCTAGGAACCGGATGAAAAGGTGTAAGTCAAATCAGGTACCCACTCAATCTTGGGGGGGGGGGGAACAGATCAAGACACCGAACCATGACGAGGGGGGGGGGGGGGTCGTCCTAAAAACCAAAAGTCGCACGTACGTGCGTGTCTGTGGGGAGAGGGGCAAAACGTCAAATGGTGTGTCGGAGGGGGGGTTACAAAAGGGGGGACTCAAAGGAGACTACGGGTCTTGTCAGTGGCACACAGACGGATATCTAGTCGAATATGTAAGGACCGCGCCAAAGGGAAAAAACTAAAGTAGAGCCCCAATCCGCCTAAAAAAGGGGGTTGCACGAACAAGCCGGGGTTCCCATCAAATAGCGGCTGCAACCCACAAACAATCCTAAGACGAAGGGGAAAGGACGTAGAATTCAAGACCCGACGGAATCAGCGCAGTCCATCAGAATTTAAACGAGGCCAAAGGACAAAAAGCGGTAACAGGTCGGGCCAGGGGAAAAAAAGTCCTGCGCCAGTCCGGCAAAAAGGCACAACCACCCCAACACTTGAAAACTCACACAAAAAAAAGGGGGCGCGCATCCAAAAAAACAAAAAACTACCTCCAGAATGCACCAGGGCGGCTAAGGAACAGGGGGGAAAATCGGCCCAGAGCACCGATACCAGGGTGATTGGGCCCAACGGCAAGCAAACTTCCTGTTCGACGGGGGAGAGGGGAAGTGAGAAGGTCAACGAAGGCCAGCACGCAAAAGAATCGCAAACCGCACGGTTCCAGACACAGTGGCGAGTGAATTTTTTTGACTGAAACTCGCACTTGGGCAAGGCTGGATTGGCGAAGAAAGAGGACGGGACCTGCAGACAGAGGGAACGGCCCAGCGAGACACGGGCGCCCAAAAATGGCAGAAGAAAATCGGGAAAAATTAAGGGGGTGCGAACTCCGACAATTTGAAGCTGGTGAAACAAGCGGGGGGTGTGGTATGACGCGTTCCTTACAAGGGTCAGACACAGCTGGAGCGGGAAGGACAAAGAACTCAGGGGGGGAAAAAAACCGTCAAAGCAACAACGAAAGGACCCTACACATGTGGAAAGGATCCCGGAAGTCACTAACCGGGGTACCACACGTGTGATGGAGGGTAAAGAAACCCAATTAAAAAACAAAAAGTGAAGAAAGCCTGAATGCCGATAAAACAAAGGAGAGTAAGAGGGAAAGGCTGGCGTTCAAACTTAGGAGTCGCCGCATTCGGGGGGGGGGTTGGCAGGGGGAGAAGGGTGTGGCGACGGATGTGGGTAACGGAAAAACCGAAGGGGGGGACATGGCAGGACTGCCAGCGGGGGTGGACAGAACGCCACTCCTGGGGAGGGGACGCGGAACCGAAATGGGATAAGTTCAATAAACAGCTCACGAATTTCAAGGCTCATAGAGGGAAAAAAAGGGGTTTGAAAACAACGGCTTGGGGCTAGACCTTTGGTTGACGGGGGGCCTTTGAACCGGAAAAGTAGTCCTGGGGTTGAGTCGGGCAAAAAGAAAACATGTAACTGGGGATGGGGGACCCAGCAAAAGTGGGGAAGTGCTAAATAAGAAACCTGGGCGGGGATTTAGCTACAGGTGGACCACAGCGACGGCCGCGCGGGTTTACCTTTTTGCGGTTAAACATGCCCGGGACACAGGGGAAAATCAGCTAGGGGGGGGGCAGTTAAATTTAAACGGGAGGTGAAACAGCCCAAAGCCAAAGGGGGCCGAAAGACATGGAAGTCTGACTCTCTAACAAAGAGGGAGGAGGACTAGATATATCCATGGGAGGTTCCAGGGGAAGCAGGGGTCAGTGGCAGGAAAACCGAAGAACTTAAACCCTCCACCAAAACCCAAGCGGAAAGGCAAAGCAACCAAAAAAAACCGCAAGGTTAAAAAAACAGAACAAAAAAGGGCAAAAAACGGTCGCGGACCGCGATGCAAGGGGGCCCACCTCTAGAGGAAAATCAAAAAACACAAAAAAAGGAAAAAAAAAAAAAAATAAGGGTGCCCATCACCATCAAAACAGCGGCAAAAAACAAACCAAAAACACGAAAAACAAACGGGGAATAGTGTAAAGAGAAACACATTGTAAAAAGGAACCAAACCACGTGAGAGAACATTAAGAAGGCGGAGTCCCAAGTCAAAAGTCAATTCACACCAAAAAACACCGCAGGGACTTGGGGGGGAAAAACCCTCTATGCGGGACTAAAGGTAACAATATCCTTTAAGCAAACCTCTGAAAAGATCACAAGAGGCTAAACTAGACCGGAAAAAAAAAAAGCACTGTCCAAGACCAAAAACTCCTTCCAAGGGCGCCAGCCATGGCAGGTTCAACGCCCCAACAAAATCTTCTAGCTGAGCAGAAAAAAAAAATCCAAGACGCCAAAACCGGAAAAAAAATGACGGGGAGGAACAAGGGATGAAGAACAACAAAACTAACACACAGAAACTAGTGATTCGAACCTTGGAAAGAAATCAAAAAAATTAAAAGGCTGAATGAAAATGACTGGTAGGAGAAGCGGCCAACGGGCGGGGAGGAAAACAAAGGTCCGGTACACAAGCTTTGAAAGGGAAAGGAGAAAAATCCAGTCAAGGAAAAAGCCAGAAACAGCCAACCTCGAAACTTTACCGGCGGCTTTTGGCCTTCGACCTGACTCTAATCTCAGAACTGAAGAACTTGTGAACGGAAACGGACACAAGGCGCAACACAAGCAAAGGAAAAACTACAAACATTACTGATCCAAGAGCACAACGGGTATAGGCAACCCGCTGAGGCTGTCAAATTCTATTCTGCGCAAGGGGGGGGCACAGGGGGAATACTCCTGGGGGGCACGGTACCCGATGTTATGGCAAGAACGGCGCTTGCACAAGTGGGGGAAAAGGGAACGCGTGAGCCAACCAGGCCACCCAAAGGAACAACAACAAGCGCGATAAAAAAAAAAAAAAAAAAACCTCCATCTGGTCAAAATCTGGGTTCAGGCAAGAAAAACGGTGTCTGCCCCACAGGGGACCGCCGTGACACAATTCACAAAGAAATAGGGACATAGACCCAAGAACTGTCAGGTGCGGAAAAGGGTGTTCATCACGGAATCATGGGCGGCTCAAAGCACCGGGGGGGGCCAAAACGCCAGATCTAAAAATTTTCTGGGGCGAAAATCCCGGACTCCTGACTGGTTTAAAAAACAACTGCCTGGGGAGGCCGGGAACAGGCGGACGGAGCTCACTAAACAAACCCAAGAGCGGATTGCACCTTCAAGCGAATCTTGACACACACGGTTTGAGGGAGGGCCGAATTAATATATGTTAGGGGGCCCCGGCCTCAAGTAAAATTCCTTGCCAGGTTGCGCGTCTAACTTCTTGGGCAATAGAATTACCCAGCAGAGGAGGGTCCTGCAGCGGGGAAGGGTTGCCAGGGCTCGGGAGGCCAAAACAACAAACCTGAGGTAAGAACAAAAGAGAGAGTAAACCAAGTTTGTGAAGGGACACTCAGGACGGAAGTTGCAGGATCTAAACCTTCCTCAATGACCGGTCGGGGACATGGAAAGGGGGATCCGGTAGGGGTCGCCCTCACCCGAATAATCTGGGTGAGTTTCAACCTGTTCACACAAAGTCTCGTCCTAAAAAGATGAAGCCGCAAGCCTAGAACAAACCGCCGTCGACATCTACTGGGTATATGAAGAACAGAAAAAAGAGGAAAGTATTGCTTTGGTTCCGGGCGTCATGTAAACAGCGAGTTGTCATAACAACAAAGGTCAGGGGGGGGGACCAGCCAGGGAAGAGGGGGCCACACAAAAAAAACCAAAAAATACCATGAACCATAGGGTGGTGGGCGGGACCTACACTGAGTTAAAGAAGGAAAGTATAAGACAACGGCAGGATGCCGACGTGACAGCTGGAGCAGAACTTCAACTAAGGACACACAGGATCGGAGCTAACAAAGGGTCAGTACGTAGAAAAAGAATAGTGGAACGCCCGTCAGAGAACAAGCATAACGGGCCATCAGGCGTGAAAAAACACATTCTGGGAAAAAAGGCCGAAAAAAGGGGGGGGGGAAGAGAAAAAGGGAAAGGAATGTCAGAAAAAGTTTCATATCTGGAAAAGTGTTCGAAAAGACGAAACAGGGAGGGAAATAAAAGGACAAACACGTCCTTTTGTTGGCCTTCCCCCAAACTTGATTCCGGTACATACTTTAAATGGGGGGAGGGACGCACCACAGGGAAGGGTTTTTTGCTGACGGGAAAGGACTGGTGTGAGGGGAGGGTCCGCCCTGTGCACACGTTTCTTCAACAGCGTGAGCCATCAATACAAGGAATAAAAATGGGGAGGAAAAGGTGTGGTTGAACAGAAAAGGGGGAAGCCGAACTAATTGCACCAACGCAAAACCTAGCAAAAACTCCACGGGTGGTGTACTTTGGATGCAAGGGGGGGGTGAGGGGGGGGGAGAGGGGGGGGGGGACGGGGGGGGGAAAAACATGGAGGCCAAACATCCCCTCGATCGAGGGCGAGAAAATCAAAAAAGGAAACACCGGTGAAGAACATAACACCCCAGGGGGGCAAGGGAAGACGAAGGGGGGGAAGAGGAAAAAAAAATCGAAACTTTGGAAGAAACAGGAGCACGCCCGTATTGGGGGAAAGGGCCGGAAACAACCAAAACGTTGTGTATAGGAATTCGGGGAGACCGGAGGTGGACCTAAGGGGATTGGTTAATCCCCCCAGGTATTGAGGAAAAGAAAAGGGGATTTGCTGAAACTTCCTTCTCGAAAAACTGGACAGGGGGGGGGGGAGAAGGGGTTGGGGGGGGGGGGGGGACCGGAAAAGAAAAAAAGGGGGGGTGTTGAACAACTCCAACGTCATGGTGAACATCAGGCAGTAAAGTTGGTACCTGACAAGGGATCAGAACACGTTGGGGGAAAGGTGGGAGTGTGGTCGCCGCCGAAAGCCCTGCTCAGCAGTGAAAAACAAGTGGGGGGGGGGGGGGGGGGAGGAAAAAGCACCTACCGGCGCATGCACGGTAAAGGGTCGGGCAAACGCCTTGTCCGCACCATACCGGGAGGGAAAAAAGATCCATTCGAAAACCGGGGCCCCCAAAAGGGAGGGGGGGAAGTCAGTCTGGTAAAGGAGGACCGGGGAGGATTACAACATCGCGCATCAATTCGCCATCCGGGCGATGAGGGGTGGAACCTCGAAGTGGTGTCTAAGTATACCTCGGAGAAAGAGGATCTGTGCTCAACAGGGGGCCAGTAGAATGATTTTTTCAGGAAAATAAGGCCGGACAAGCAAAAGGCGTAAGGGTTGTGAACAACTCAACCGAACTCCGTGGGGGGAGATGAAAACGAGTTCAATGTGAAAATTCCTGACCCGTCAAGAACAAAAAAAAAAAAGGGAAAAGGGGCAGGCGCGAATGTTGGAAAAAAAAAAGGCTTTGAGGTTGAAAGTCTGCTGGATCAAAAGTAGGGGAACAAACAAGGGGGGGTAAAAAGCAGATGTTGTTGGCTTGGAAAAGAAAGATCGG
>Ga0179593_1318146_pt1 | contig 10011 bp, 15 predicted proteins | sample CZODoug2_1_08_16_FD_185931 | JGI IMG/M metagenome (GOLD analysis project Ga0179593, IMG submission 185931) | Vadose zone soil fungal communities from Angelo Coast Range Reserve, California, USA - CZODoug2_1_08_16fungal (PacBio error correction) | ecosystem: Environmental > Terrestrial > Soil >...
GGGGACGACAAATCCGGAAAGAAAGGAAGAACTCGAACGACAGGAAAACGGGAGGGGGCAATCTAGTTCCCGGAATAAGACCAAGGAGAAATAAGACACATTAAAGCCAAAAAGGAAAAAGTTTCCACTAAACAAGGAGGAGGAGGGGGATAGGGGGGGAAAAGAAAAAAAAAACTCAAAAAGGGAAAAAAGTCGGAAATAGGGGTAGAGGGGTGGGTTGAAAGGAGAAATGGAACCAGACCGCCAGTTGAAACTTAAACGGAAAAAACCCAAAAAAACCAATTCTGACGGCGGAAACGGTTTCGAGACGTTTCACCGAAGGCCCAAACTGGGGAGGACGTAAGGGAAGCGAAAATGGGAGCAAAAGGGGGGTATTGGTGACTAAGGAAAGGAAACCGAGAAAGAAAATTGACCTTCACGGCAGCTACACGGGGGTACGGGGAAGGAAAAGGGAAACGAAAGTTCAGTAGAGAATCCTTGCTGAAAGGGGGGGTCGGTGAATCTACTTAAAAAAGTCAACACGGAAAGTGGCAGGAAGCGTAGTAGGGGGGGGGAAAAGAGTGGAAGGGGGGTGAAGCTTGGTCAAAGTTGGAATGAGCCAATAACTGCAAACCCCTAGAAAAAGTTTTGGATAACTTTACCGAAAGAAGGATGGGGTAGCGGGCACGAGTCGTGGGGGGACCGAAGGGGACGCCAGGGGGGGAGAGGTAATGGGAGGGGGGGGGAAAGTGAGGGCAAATGGCGTCTGGTTTTGCAGTGGAAAAAAAAAACAATCCCAAAACGTAAAGAATCTGGACAAAAGAAATTTTGCAAAAAGGCATTGGGGTTGGAAAAACAAGAAACAGGCGGGGCAAGGGTCTCTGAAAATAGACAAGCTGCTACAGCCTTTTCCAACGAGGTGAACATTCAGTCTTCAGGGGGTGAAAAGAAAAGTAGGGGGGGGAGTGTAATCCTTGAAATCCCGTTGGGTGCAGTTTCCTTGAACAACACGGTCGGCAACTTTCCCCTCACTTTGGGGGGTACGTCCAAGGGGAACGTGAACAAGAAAAGGCACGAAAACGAGGAAAGACCGGCTTTGGGGAAACGTTTGTGGGAAAAAAAAGGTTTTCAGGTACACTAAGGGGGGGGCCGTCCATCGGCACCCACCGTGGACGGGGGGGGGGGAGGTAAAAAGACAATGGTCTAGGGGTGACAGAAAACAATGGGTGGAAGTGGAAACCGTAAAAACCACCTAATAAAAGAAAGAATTTCGCGCCCAGGAAGCACAAGGGGTAGGTACCTGGAGGTTGGAGGGTTTCCGCCGGGGAAATCATCACGGGAAGGTTTGGCTGAGGGAAAACGGGTCCTCAAGGAGACCACAAATCAGGGTAATAAGCCTGCGAGGAAAAAAAAATAAAAAACCAACAAAAAATCACGGACAGTGGGGGGGGGTGTGGCCTGAGAAGAAGGAGTTAAAGAGAAACGCGTTTTCACAAACGGAAAGTGATAGAACCGTGTATAGGGAGCACGGAAAGTGAAAGGTGGCACAGTAGACGCCACTGACTAGGAAGAAGAGGGCCGACGCGGGGGGGATTCACCACGTAAAGACACACAAGGTACTCCCAACGAGGTGTGTGCGGAAGGCCGAAGTGACTGTAGGGGGGGGTGTGACCGAAGTCAGGGAAGGGGTAGAGTTCCCCAGCGCAACCGGATGATGCAAACTTGGAGGGGCCCCCGAAAGGGAATCAAGTTCCGTTAGAATGGGAACCAACTGGTTAAGGTGAAGCAAAGCGTAAAAGTGCACAAAGACAAAGAAGGGGTAATGGGCCGGATGGGGAATTATCTGTCGAATGTCAAAACGCCGTGGGCAACAGCAAGAAGGGAAGACAAAGATACAGGGGAAAGAACTCAGTGCCACCGTTTAGGCAACTCGGCTGGGGGGGAAGGATCCTCAACAAAAAAACTGTTAATTAGGAAAGGGAGAGGGGAATACTTGAAAGCCCTGAGAAAGGAGGAAGAACAGAGGGGAAAAAAAAAAAAAGGTCCTTGATCGTGACCAAATTAACTTAGGGCGAAAGGACCTCCGTGAAAGAAGATAAACGGCCCCAGATGAAAGGGAAAGGACAAAAAGGTTTGGAGGGGGGCAGCCGCCGGCCTAAGGCGGCAGAAACTTATGTGATGCTAACGAATGCCCAAGGAGAAAAGGGGGGAGGGCGGAAAAGGAAAAAGGGGGGAAAAAAACCAGAAAAAAGACTGGAAAGGCAATGGGTTAAATGGTACGTTCCCTGGAAAAGCGTAAAGGCCAACCGTACTTCGGAAGGGGAACCAAATCCTTGGATATGGCGGTATGGGAATCAACGAGAGCAAGGGGGAAGCGGGAGCTACACACAAGTAACTGCAGCCGTCAAGGGAAAAGGAGTAAAACTCAGTGCGAAAAACTCCTCAGGTATCGGCCATTATCAGAAAAAAAAACCAAGGTGGGGAGGACGTTGGGGGGAAGGGTTTCTCGAGCGGTACTAGGGGGGAGGGTAACGGGGGGAGAACGAGGGGGGGAAAAAAGGGTGAAAAGCCACAGGAACCTGCCAAACAAGTGCTTTCTAAAGAAACAAGACCAGCCAAGTGGGACAGCAACACTTCTGCTAAAACGAAAAATGGAAAACTGTAGTTCTGAGTTGGGGATCAGGTGGTTACAAAAAAGGAACAAAAAGGGGTAAAATCGACCCAAAAATGGAGGGAAACAACGCGCAGACCTGGGGGGCCGAGGATTTCCAAGAAAAGAAGGACTAGCCAACTAAGTGGCACACACTTCCGACCCTACCAAGCAGAAAAATGGGGGGGGGCCCCGAACGGTGTGCCTGGGAATGGTTACCTTCCAAAAGGACAACGGACCAACACAAAATTCAGTTGAGTAGCCTAACGGAAAAGGGAAAGAAAAAAGGGGAAAAGATTTAACCGCGGCAAATCCAAAACAATGTGAGGGCAAAAAACCGGTGAAGGGGGAACGATGGGGGAGAAGGAAAATTTGTGAAGCAAATCTTTGGACAGAAGGGGTTTTCGAAAAGGACCCCGACCGGCAAGGGAAAGGGGGGTGCACACAAAAAAAAAACATACAGGAGACGGGGTCCCGCTCTTAAAATGGGCAGAGTTTGAAGTTGCAACCTGGAAAAGAAAAAAAGGCCGAAGCAAAAAGGGTTTCAAAGAAAAGTTCCGTTACGACACCAGGGCAACTCTTACTGAACGAAAAGAGCCCAGAAAGGACAAAAGCGGTTAAAGTAAAGGGTGAAAAAAAAAACGACATGGTAACGCCTGGGGGGAAAAACTTTTCTTGCTCCATTGAAACCATTCTAACAAACTGCGGGGAATTACCACTATACCTACTAAGACAAAAAGGTAATAACAGGGAACTGGGGGAAGTGGGGAAAGGTGAGGGTCACCAGAAAACCAGGGAGTCTTTGAAGAAAGAAGAATACACGAACTGCGACGAAAGCAAGGGAAGGAAGGGGAATTCCATCATTGGAGGGAGGAACAAATAGGGTTGGGGGCAAGGGAGTAAACACTAACAAAAAGGGGGGAAGGCAAGTGGGGGGGGAAGGGACAACTGGGGGACCCCCCCCCCAAACCCCCCCACACTGACGAGCAATCGGTGAATGGGCGGGAAGGGAAAAAAAGGAAGACAAATACAAAGGGGGTCCGGCAAGGAAGCCAGTGGGGGGAGAAGGGAGGAAATGCCGGTCGGTCACAAAAAGGGGAACCTTGAAAAAAAACAGCAAAAATACCTTTACGCCGGTGATACACCTGGCAGTATCCAAAGGCAAGCAAGCAGCAAAAAGGGGGATGCTGGGAAAAGTTTAACGTCAGGGGGTTTCACAGGTACACTTGAGCCTCCAAAAGGAGGGATATCAAAATCGAGGGGGAAAAAACAGGGGGGGAGGTAAACGGGTTCCGAGAGATTTTATAGGGGTTTCCAGGGTGTAGGTATCAAAAAAGCAGCAACACAACCTTGAGGGGGATGATATATAAGCATAACAGCGGAAGAAAGAGAAGACCGCTAAGGGGGCCAAAGGTTGTAGAGAAGGGAGATCTGGAAAGCAAGTCAGGGGGAGGCCAAAACGAAAAACTTACCAAAACGGAAAAAGTGAGCACAAAAAAAAAATCCCCGACACAACATGCCTTTCCCATTGGAAAAGAGGGGGGATAACGCAAAATTGAAGCCACCGGCCCGAAAAGGTAAGGTGGAGGGGGACGGATCCAAAAAAGAAACCAAGGGAGTCCTGCACATACCAAAAAAGTGACGTACGCAAAACAGTTGGGTCCAAAAGACGGGGTTTCGCATGTCACCTAGTGCGAAAAGAAGTAAAACACGGGAGCATTGGTATGGGGGTGAGAAGACCATCCCCCTAGGAGAAAAATCCATTGCCCCGGCATGGGGCAATCCTCCCAAAGGTTGTTGTTGACAAAGGGTGAACAAATTTTCCGAAAACCAGGGGTTCGTAGAAGACGGCTGAAAACGGGAACATGGGTGCGGTTTGGATCACGGGGCCCCAAAAAAGCCACACGAAAATGGCGGACGAAAGAAGTAAAATCTTGGGGTCATTTTCAACGGGGGGGGGGAGAATGGGGAGCCAAAGACTGTGCAAAACAACTGCAAAAAAGGGGGTAGAAAGGGAACAAAAAACTCGAACGCCGTTGTAGGGCTTGCAAGACTGGGCCGGAATAAGTTTGGCAAACCTTGCGAATAAAAGGGGGGGGAAAAGGGGGAAATGGGCTGGACGGCCGTTTGGTGCGAGGTCAATGGGGAAAAAAGAAGAGAAGAACTGGAAAGCCAAAGTTGCCAGGGGAATTGGGGGTTGAACCAAAATGAGGAGGGGGGAAGAAGAAAAAATCCTTCTTACAGACTGCCCCTCAACGGAGGACGGGTTTGACTCAAAAGGTTGGGTGGTAAAGGTGAAAAAAAATCGGTCGTTCCCCCCTTGAGGAAAACCCACGACTTAATTTCCAACGGGGTGTGGGGGGGGACATTGGGACCGGGAACGGTAAAAGTAAAGGCAAAAAAAGGACGGCAAAAGGAAAACTTTACATTGGGAGACTGAAAGGGTGTGGGGAAATAAGGGAGAGGAGGGATGGAACCGTACTCCTTGAAGAGGAGAGGGAAAACTCAAGTTGCTGGGGGTGTCATAAAAAAAAAGGGGGGGGGGGGGAAAAAAATGGGAAAACGGATCCAACGAGAATATGGAATGAGTGTGAAAGGAAAAGCAAATTTGGAAAAAAGGTAATGGATGAGGAGTGGTCTGCGTTCAGAAAAAGGGGCCAATGGGTGGTCGTTAGTCACACGTTTTCCGCAAGGTTCGAACCAAAACACATAGCCACGACAGGGAGTTCATCAAAAAAATGAGGAAAACCATAGCCAAAAAAACCAAAAAGCAAAAGAAAGTTTTTGGGTGTTTGCCTGAATAAAACATACCTCGGTCTCGGGGAAAAAAAAAAAACGCTCGGTAATCTTTACCCGCCGTGCCTGCAGGAAAGAAAGCAAAAAAAAGAAACAAGACCGAAAGGAGGGGACGAGGGGGTTTCCACCTCCCGAACTTATCAACGATGGGGTTTTAAAAGGAAAATGAAGTTTGCCTTTCAGGGTTGGTACGAGAGAAGGGGAAAGTATTTTACAAAAAACTACACAAGAAAGAGGGGGAAGGTGGGGTGAAACTTGGAAGTTTTACCCCCGCAAAGAGACCTGGCCAAGAGAAAAAAAAAAAGAGAAAAAAGACGTGGAGGCGAAGCTCGCGCACGCCTTGCCAGAACTGGGGAATGGACGGGGAAATGGGGAAAGGTAAGTCTATCTGGGGGACAGAAGGATGTGTGTGTCCAAGTGAAAAAACAAGGTAAAGGGAAGGTCAAAGATCACCAATGAAATTAACGCCTCCGTTCGAGGGCCTCCACCCCGGAAGGAAGGAGGCGATTAACAAGACAAAAAGACAAAAACGAAGAGGAAAGGGAAATGTAAAAGAAAAGAGAGTACTTCAAGCCAAAAGAGGCACTTGGCGAAGGGACGTGTAATAAAGGTATCTTTTCTCACCTGAAGCGGGTAGGAAACACGTGACAGAAGGAAAACCAGAAAGAGAAAGGAACAAAAACTTTACCTTCCACAGGGGAGGGCATCGCAAAAAAAAAAGAAGACGTCCCAAGAAACACTGGGGTTCTTAAGGAAAACCAGTATACCTTCGGGTAAACTGAAAAGGGTGGGAAAAACATAAAAACTAGGGCTGCCAGTGGGAAAGAGAGGAAAGGGGGGGATAAGAGGAAAAACAAGAAAGGCAAAAAAATGCGGCTTCGCCAACTATCGTGTTGAAGAAGGGCGGTAAGGTTTGGAAGACAGAGGCTAAGCTGGTGGGGGCGGGCGATTAAAAGGAAGGAAACAAAAAAAAAACAGGAGAAAAGAAAGGATATAATCCGCGGGGGCACCCGCCGCGGCCTAAGGTAAGCTTAGAAAGTACCAAAAATCCAAGGAGGGGCGGTTTTTGTGGATGGGGCAACGCAGCTAACATCGGAAGGGGAGAACATGAGGGAAAAAAGGAAGAGAAACCACAGGGGACAGTGCTTTCTGAAGCAGGAATAAACGAAAAAAAAAGAACCTGAAAACTCGGCAAAGGGCGGAAAGGAAAAAAAAAGAAAGGGAAGGGAGGCTCGTTGATCTGGGGGGGGGAAAAAAGGACAACAGGGGGAAAAATCGAACCAAAAGGGCGTTCCCCCGATGCCCCGGCAAAGGAAAGAGGCAACAAAGAGAAGCAACTTTTACGGAAACACCAATGGAAAATCCAGAAAAAGCATGGGTCTTGCCGCGGTGGAAGAAGGGGATGGGGAAAAGTCCAGCAAGTGAAACGTACCACAAAACAACAATTCCGTGGGGGGGAAGGATCCAGACCAAAAGGGAAAGAATACTTTTTGACAAGAGGGACACAATCAAAAAACGGGAGTAACCCGGCAGAACAGCTTCGAAGGGAAGATGTTAGGGCAGGGGACGGTTGGGATAGTGGGGTCGCCCCCGACAAAAAGCAGTGATGTGGGGGGTGGCCACCAAAAAGGGCAACTTGCGTCCACACTTCTTAATGGACGGTAAGGGAAAGGGGACCTCAGGGAAAAAAAAAAAAGAAACTCACACGGGGCCCGACCATTCCCCGTCGACTGGGAAACTAAGAAAAAAGAAGAGGGCAATCACCTACAAAAAAAAAAGAGGGTTGGCGAAGGAAAAGGTAGTACAAAAGGGAACTCGTGGAGGCAGGGGTTGGAAGTGTTACTTTGTTGCCAAAGGCATGACAAGGGAAGTAAGCCCACTCGGAGGAAAAAAAAAAACTAAAGAAACGGGGGCAAACGTAAAAGGAACAAAAGGGAACTTTGAGGGGGTATGCCCGGAGGATTTCAACAAAACCACAAAAGTAGCGTTGGGGAACATCCCGAATCAAAAAAGAGACAGAACTTCCCGGTGGACGGAAAAAAAAAAAGAAGTACAAGGGGAAGGAAAGCCGGGGCAGCGGGAGGTAAGACAACTATGGGGGGGGAAAAAAAGGGGACAAGGTTGAGCAAAACTAAAGGAAAAGGGGGAACCCCTTGTAAACTAAGGGGGGCAAGAGGAAGCGGGAAAAAAAAACTCGACCAAACAGAATGCAGGTGAAGGAGAAAGGGTGGGGAAAGAATGAGCTTCACCTGGAAATTACCGTTTCACAAAAGGGGGGGATCAAACGGGAAAAAAAAAGACGAAACCAGACTGTACTCCGTTGGGGGAGAAAGGATATCCCGATAAAATGACTCAGACCCTGTGGGAACGAAAAGGTGCAAGTTTGTGGAAGGAAAAGGGGGCCGGGAAGGTGGAGAGCGCCCAGGCCTGCGCCAGATCGGAAATAGGAAAGAAAAAGGATCGACACAAAAATAATTCCCCGGGACTAAGAGGTGTAGGTTCTGAGAACCTCACAAAAACAGGAAATGAGGACCCAAAAAAAAAAGAAAGAAATAAACAAATCGGAAAAAGAGACCGCGAGGAGGAAAAAAAAGGTTGCGAAAGAGATTTAAAACAGATCACTTTTCCTCATTGCAAGAGGGACAGAACAATAAAAAACGGAAACCGACAAGGGACCGCGCCAAACGAAAGAAGTTCCCCCCAGGAAGAAGGAAATTGGGAAAATTGGATACGCACCTGTGGGAGCCAAACGCCCGAAAAAGTGTGGGTGTCAGGTGGTGGGTGGGGCTCGGGACCAGGAAACAGAACTGCCACACTGGAGACTTCCTGCATCCCAAACCAGGAGGGAGCAAAAAAGGGGGGTCGGAGGGACGTGGGGGGTCCGGGGGAGTAACGATGCTCGGATTGCAAACAGGGGGAAAGGAAATGCACTACCACTTTTTTTGGGGGGCAGGAACAGACAGGCACCCCTATGAGGACAGCAAGGGGGGAAAAGCTGTCGAGAAAGGTAAAGTCTGGGGGCACCCTTTCAAACTGCAGTGTAGGAAAGGACTTTCCAACGAATACCAAGGGGTGTTGTTGCGTGGGTTCAAAAAAATCGACGGGCCAACCCCAAAAAGAAAGGAATGGTCGGAACAAAGGGGAAGGAGTAGGTCGATGGGGGTTCAAGATTGGGTTCCCGCGTTGGGGGAGAAGGGAAGGGGGGGGAACCAAAACCCTAAAAACATTGGAGAAAAAACGTGTGTCGACCTTGGAAGAGGGGACAGGGGGGTATGGGGCGTGGGCAGCGTGTTTCCAATAAGAGTGCAAAGGTCCAGGGAATGTTCGGGCGGGGGACCAGGAGGGGGGGAGTGTTGCGAAAAGAGAATGGGAAAGGGGGGGGGAGACTCAGTAAAAAGGAATAGGGGACACGGCAATTTCCAGTATTGGGGGGGAAAACCCACAGTGCACGCGTGGGTACGGGCAAATGAGGAAAAAAGAAAATCCCTGAGTAACAAACTTTGGAAGAGCCATGAAACGGAGGGACACCAGTTGGTTGAACATCATAGGGTGGATTGTCCGAAAAAACGTAAGCACGGAGGGGGAAAGGGGCCTGAAACCGTCACTGGTCTAAATGACCACAACGCACATGGGGGGGTTTGTTCAGTGGGACCGACTGAAACGGTAACAGGAAAAGGGACAATACCACCCAAAGTCGGGGGCAAACCGGCTTGGTAGGACGAAGGGTGGTGGGGTTCCCGAACGTGACGGGGGTCAGAGGGATGAAAAAAGAAGGGGAAGGGGAGTGGAAAGGGACTTTGTGAAGAAACGCAATTTCAGATCCAGAGAAAACCAAGGGTGGGAAGTTTGAAAAAAAAGACAAAAAAAAAACGATGAAACAAGGAAGGAATCAATGTTTAAACGAAGCCAACAAAGGGGGGGGGAAGTAAAGTTGGGGTCAGTCGGTAGTTCTGCTTAAGAGCAAGGGAGGCTGAGTCACAGGGGGGACCAAAAGGGTTGCAAAGTGTAACCCGACAAGGACGGGGTAAGAATAAAAATAAAACCTGCAACCAAGGGAAACCCCACAAGCAACGACGAAATTTTGGTGGGGGGGTGCCATAACCCTTACGGATACAGAGGCAGCGTGGTACAAAAGACGTGCGTGAATGTAGGGGATAGTCGGCGACGCGGAATTCAAGGGGAGCGTAGAAAGCCACAACGAACGAACAGACCGCTGAAGCAAGTCCACACGTTGGACTCATTATTCCAAGGATTTCGGGAAATCCAGGCCAGGGTGGCCTTTTAGGGTGGGTACGCACTCGGAAGGAGGGTCCTGGGGAACAAGCGAAAAGCAATAGTTGAAAGGGTCACTTGGAAAAAGGGGAAAGAAAGAGGTAGACTGGGAAGGTAGGGAGAAGAAAATCGTTGGAGGAAAAACGAAGACTGAGCTGCCCTGGCAAAAGAACAAGTGGGAAGGGACCTTATTTGGGGGGTTGAACGTATCGGGCGGGGAAAAGAGGGTGTCACTTCTCCCAAAGGAAGGGGAGAAAATGAAGTCCGTCCCATTAACAGCAAAGGAAGAAAAAGGGGAATAAAGGGCCTGAAGG
>Ga0179593_1361335_pt1 | contig 10011 bp, 9 predicted proteins | sample CZODoug2_1_08_16_FD_185931 | JGI IMG/M metagenome (GOLD analysis project Ga0179593, IMG submission 185931) | Vadose zone soil fungal communities from Angelo Coast Range Reserve, California, USA - CZODoug2_1_08_16fungal (PacBio error correction) | ecosystem: Environmental > Terrestrial > Soil >...
TAAATCGACCTAAGTCAAGGGGGGGGGAGCGGATCCTGATTTGAGGAGTCAAAATTAATTGGTGGAAAAGGGATCTCTCCTGAGGCTGGAGGACGTTTTTAATCAAACGAAAAAACCTTATCCAATGAAAAAAAAGAGGATGATTGCCTGGGGAAGCTCCTAGGGCCACAAGGGGGGGAGGATCTGTCACGAAAAAAGCGCACACTAAAGATGGAGGGGAATAAGGCCCATTTCCTTTCCGACCCCCCCCAAAAAATAAGATACGTGAACTTTAATTCATCTAGACTCACGGGGAGGCCGGGCGGGGAGGGGGAGGGACCAACGACCCAGGGGGGGGGGGGGGGGATGGAAGTGCGTTAAGTGTTAAAAAGGGGCGAAACTACTTGATCAACAGGGGGAAGTAGCGGGAAAGGAATAGGGGGGGGATGAAACATAAGGATGATGGGCAAAGTTAGGAAGGGGCTCGTCAAACAGAACTGCGTCTGTAGTCGGACACGACAAATCTCATCCTGGGATTCTCCGAGTACCTTATATCCTCAGTCTGGGGGGGGTAGGAAAATCACAAGATACGCGGCGTATTTCCGCACCAAATGGAAAAAGAGGCGCGAAAGAGAACGACGAATGATGAGGATATAGAGAGCCGCTCGAATGCACACGCAACACGGAGAGTACGGAAATCTGGAAAGGAAGAGGTCGAAGAACTCATTAAAGCAACCCCCATCGCAGGGAAATAAAATTACTTCGGGCAGAAGCTCGCTGGGGGGGGAGCGGGGAGAAGACTAGGGGCAAGTAGGCCGGATAAAGAGATCTAATATTGGAAAATGTGTAAAGGAGGGGGGTCGGGAAAGAAAACACTATTGTCACCAGAGGGGGGTTAGACGTAAAAGACTTTTAAAGGGGGTGGACGAACACACCTGGGGGCTCGGGGAAATTTGGGGGGAGGAACGGGGGAAATGAACCGGAACCAGGGGATTATTCTTCAGTAGCATGCAAGGGAAAATAGGGGGGGTCTCAGAAGGGATCTAAAAAACAGCTAAAACCAGAATGATTAAAGGAGCCTCAATCCTTCAAGGAAATCTTTCAAAAAGAGCGAGGGAGGCGGATTAGGGATAACTTTCAACAGTCATCACCGGTTGGAAATGGGGCGGGAAGGAGAAATAAGAGACTGTCTCTCGCTAAAGCGAAATCAGTCTTCTTGAGTTCTCTGAAGAGGAGGTCCAGGAAAACTTGGTGAACGCGAAGAGAAAAGTGCCCGAGGCATAATGGTGAGCGTCATAAAACTCAGGGGGAAAAAAAGGAAATAGGCCCTCAAAGGACATTGATGGTGAAAAGGTTTCCCGAATTCTCCACAAGAAAGCGAGTGAGTACGTTGGATGAAGAGCGAGGGAGGCTGGATCCTTGCCGCATGCAAGGGAAGGGCATCGCGACAACGGAATGTGAAGAATGAGGAGGGAAAGCAAGCAATCGGTGGTAACTAGTCAAGGAAAACTGAGAAAAAACCGGGTGCCGTTCCCAGGGATAAAATAGCCGTCTGACGTGGCTGCCGGTAGATGGGGGGAGCGGGGACTTTCCACCGGGGGGGGGGGAGACCATGGAGAGAAGAAAAAAGGACTACTGAGTGGGAGGAAGACGAAGTTCGGCCGGTCTGAGAATAGATTTGAAAAAAAATTAAGAACATGCAATCATGGTTAAAGGGGGTCCAAAAAGGCGAAAATTCGGAAATACCCTGCAAGGGGGGGACAGTAAAGTGGTCCAAGGGTGAGGAATAAATTCGAGTCTGATGGGGTGAGGGGGGGGGGGGGGGGACGATTGGAAAGCCTGGAGATCCGACAACCGGAAAAAAAGAACTCTTCCCGGGCGGGGGCGAGAAAACCTCGGGAATTGATGCCTGGAGGGAAGGGGGGTCAAAAAAAAATTGGAAAAGAGGAAAAGTTGAACGAAACATAAAGCACTACAGTGCGCCGGCTCAACAACCACCCCGAGGAGTAAGAGAGAAGACCAATGCAAGCAAGATGCTTGAGATTTCGAAAAGAAGAGATCAAAAGGTGGGGAAATACTTCACGAGAGAGAAAGGAAAGAAGAAGAAAGAGAGGGGTCCAAGAGCGAACCAGAGAAGATTCCTTTCTTCCCATCGGGGAGAAAAAAGAGACAAAGCGGCCACTCCTCGGGGCGAAAGCAGGTGAAAAGGGAGAAAAACCTGAATGAAATGCGGGCTGGAAGGGCTCAAAGCGTCCGAAAACCCAACTATGCAAAAAAAAAAAAGGGGAAAAAGGAGAGTGTGTTCCCTCCTCTATTAGGCTAGGGGGACAAAGGGCCGCAACAGTCAAACGTGAAGAAATATCGACCTTATGTTGGCATAGAAGTCCACGGGGGGAAACCGAAAAGCCAAGCCTGATCTCCTGAATCCAAACGGAGGGGGGGATAGTCCATGACCTGGCGGTTTGACACGAGAACCTAGAAAAACAAATTGAGAAACGCACTCAAGGGATCCAGGAAGGGGTAGAGGGAGGAGGGAATGCGTCAAGGCTTAAAACGGAAGAATCCGATCTCAAAAAACGAAACCGGAAGAGGGAAGCAGGGGAAATCATCTCGTACCGGGGAGAATCCTCCCATCAAGCAGTGAAGGGAGGGAGTATCAGGGGGGAATTCGGAGAAAAAGGTATGACTGGCAGGAAATCTAACTGAAGCACAAGGCACTGCTCAAGAGGGGCGAAAAGCCGAAGAAAAATAAAAGGGAGCTAGGATGTTTTAAGGGCCGCACAGAGCCTTCGTGGGAATCATCGAAGAATCGCTGAAATCTCTGGCAAGCCCTATATATCTGGGTCCCAGCCATGGAGGCCGAAACGAAAAGAAAGGGGAAGGTTAGGGGAGTTTCAGTCGGAAGTCGAAACGATTCTTTATCAGTAAAAAAGACCCGAAGATCTACACTGCGACAGGCCTCAGAGGGGGTTAATCGGTCTTCTATAGGAAGAAGGTTCGGGGGAACCGGTTGGGAGTAAAAAATCAAGAAGTGTGACGGGAAAAAAAACGAGGTTGACTCATATGAGCGCGGAGGAAAAGCTGTGGAGGGAAGGGTTGCAGCGGAAAAAAAAAGCCATCAGTCGCTATAAACCGGGGGAAAGACCGGGGGAACCCGGTCAATAACGCCCCGCCTCAGCACGCGGCGTCACGAATAGGGACGCTGTCTATAGGGGAAGGGTGGGAAGGTCTCTTACTAGCGGGAGATAATGGCCTGAACTCTCCAAGGGGTAGTGCCTGCAACAAGGTGAGGTCAAAAAGACCATAAAAATCAGATGACGGAAAGCCCAAGGTCTAGATTTCAGCGTGAGAAGGAAGAAAACGGGCGCTTGTGATCCGTCCGAAAATCATTAACAGGAGGCTCTCCTTGAAAGAAGAAAAAAAAAAAGATGAGAGGCCGCTGCGATTCCTTGAGAAAATGTCTTCTCCTGATGACAGAACAGAGCGCCCACGGCCCGAAACCGCTGTTTCAAACGCCTTTGGTTTCAGAAAAAGAGGATCCGCTGAGAGAAATGAGCACAAATTTAACGAGGAGCTCAACAACTTTTTGAGAAATTCTTGGACGAACTCCATCACACCCCGAGGGGAGGTGGGACAAGGCGCCTTGCAGCCCGAAAAGGGAAGGGCGAGGGGGAATTAATCACGGGATTAGGGGAGAAGGGAACTGGGGGAGAGGAAAAACATGGGCTCAGTGACGTCGCATAAAAGGGCCCAGAAAAAAAGAAACTCCGTTTGATAGCAGGCGAAAAGGAATACTCTAAAGGTCACGGTTCTCTGGGGTACGCAAAACGAAGTCTAAAAAAAAGAATCGAAAGGAGGGAGCTAAGTCCCGCAACCCACTCTAAGGAGGGACGACTCCCCCAGCGCCGCTCCAAACGGAGGGAAAGGAGTGACTAGAGGGGGGTTGTGAAATCGAGAACCCAACAACTTATTAGTGAGGAAAAAGAGATTAGGAATGATCGCCTAACCGTGGTGGAAGAGGAGGGGGGGGAGAAGGGGGGGTACTCAGGCCGAGGAAGGGGTAAAGCTTTATGTCGATTTCTGACTGTGGGGGAGGTGGAATGGGTGCTAAGAAATCTACCGTTGGTCGAAATGAAGCAAGGAGTAACTTTGCTTCCTTTTTCCAGGGAAGAAAATATAAGTGCTCTGAGAAGAAAGGCTGCAGTCAAGAACATCGGCGGGAGGTAAGAAACAGGTGCCGGGGCAAGGCACCAAGAGGAGGAACATAACTGGTGATCAGTTAAACCAAACTTCCAGGTGGTAATGGAGGGGAGGATGAAAAAAAAACAGAGGGGTTTGGATGGGGAAAGGACCTTAATAATGGATACACGTTGTGAGCGAACGAGCAACATGTCGAGGAAGACAGTGAAAAAAAAGAAGGGGATAGGATAAACAGCGGTGGGCAGGGAGACTCTTCCGGGCTGAAGGGATGGCTCGAATGCAGACGAAAAAACGAAGAGCCGTCAATCCGGATTGTGGGAGGGGAGAAAAGGAGAATTGGACAAGAGCACAGATCAATGAAGTTTTCATTGACAACGAAAAAAAAGAAAACCGGGACCTCTCGACAAGAGGGGAGGGGGGGGGAGAAATGAAAAGGGATAAAAGTAAGAGGGGGGGAGACCGGTCAGGAGACGAAGCGGCACTGGAAAAAAAAAAATGGTGTCCTGAATAAGACGATCAAGGGAGGACGGGACATTTCTAAACCAAAACCAAAAGAGGTAATCGACCGGAAAACGGGCGGAAAGTGTCGTATGCCTTTTTCTTGATGATAAAAGGGCAACGCGGAAAACGGCATTCCGGGGCGAATGATGAGCGAAAATGTAAAACTTCTTGGGGAGAAGGGGAGGCTCTGAGGTAAAACACATGGGGCTCGTCAAAGGGGGACAGGAAGGGGGTAGAACACCTGGATCCTGGGGACGGGACTGGGAGTCCGAAAACCATGCCGATGAAAACCGGAGGGCGAAGTGGGCGTATTATGGGCTCAGGTCTGCTACCCCGTAAGAATAGGAACCCACAGGAACACTCGTGCCGGCTTCTCGGGGGGAGAAAGGGGGGGGCGACTGAGTTAAGAAGGGATCAAAAAACATCGGGCCTCGGGAGACTGGCGAGGCATGGAACTCGTACTTTTCGGTCGCGAAAAAAAAAAAGTCTTCTTCTTAGAGATTCTCTGATCTGAGGTTCAGGATTTTCGATCTAATTAGGGGGGGAAAGGACCTTGAAGCAGAACTGTGAAGAGAAAGGGAAAAAAAGGTTCCTACTCCATGAACAAAAAAAAAATCGGCGCTAGAAAGTAGAGATGAAAACAAGAGTCCGCGAAAAAAATGGTCGTTGGTCAAGAGACGGAGGTCAGTATCTGAATCCTAACGCATGCACGAATCTAAACCCGGTCAAGGGAACCAATAGTGCGAGCACAAGAAGTTGCTTGGGGGGGCTCTACAGGAAAAAAGGCTCAGGACCGGCCAGGTCCGTTAGGGAGACAACGACAGTCTTCGTTGATTCCGTGAAGGGGGGAGGGAGTGAAGGGCGGGCAAGGGTTGGAGGAAAAGGGAGGAGGCTCCTAAACAGGAGGTAAGGGGGGGGTCAAAGTGTGGGGGGGGGGGGGGGGGGGGGGGGGGGGGGGTGGTTCTTTGCAAGGTCCTTTCGAAAAGAAAGGGTTGGAAAAAGGGGACAACATCTCGTGGGGTGGGGGAAGCGTCTTATAAAAAAGAAGGAATAAGGAGGCCTTCTTAACATTTGAGAAGCGGTCTGCTTTCTGGGCATCGTATGATTAAAATCTCCGGGAGAGACAGGAGAAAGGGAGCTAATGGGGGACGGATTGAACCGAGAAGGGGAAGGTCGTTCTTGATGCGAGTATTGTCAAAAGGGTGACAAGGCGTTTCGAAAGGCTCAGAAGACCTTTCGGAGGGGGGGGGGAGAAGAGCGGAAAAACAAAAGGGAGGGAGGGAAAAAGGGAGATTCATCCAATTCAGAAGGTAGGGGTGAAAAAAAAGCGAAATCATAGTCGGCAAAATGGGTTTGGAAAAGAAAAGAAAGAATGCTGAAAGAGGGGGGCGAGCCACCATACCTGAATATGGAGTCTCGGGAACGAAAAATCTCACGGGGGGGCCCGAAACCTCCTAACTGCGGATCTTAAAAAAAAAAAGGAACAATTTTGAAAGAAAAGCAAGCAAGGGAATTTCTTCAGGTTATAAGGAAGAGCCGGAAACCCTATTCGTTAGGTCTGTTGTCAGCCCTCGGAAGAAGGGGAGCCGGAAGGCGTGACTCAACATATCAGACCTGTTGAAGAGGATAAAATGTCTGACAGTGGAAAAGACCTCCCTGAACTACTACTTCTATGGGGGATTTAGAAAAGAAAGGACCTGGGGAACGAGACGTGGATTCGGACAAATTGATAAACTCTCCGCACGAAAGGGGGAGTAAACCATTTAATAGCATGCTGGGTGTCATAGCAAGCTTCTATAGCAGAACGCCGACAAACTGCCGGGATTGACCCTTCTTGCTGCTGTGCGGGGGAGAGGGGGACTTGCGGGGGGGGGGTTTTCGTCGTCCGTGTGGGGAAGGGTGCATGTGTCTTTGAGGGATAGGGGGTCGTAGGGGGGGGCATGTGTGGTTTATGGCACGGGGGCCGAAAGACCCATGGATGGAAGTGCGGGCAGGGTCAGGTGAAGGGGTCGTTCGGGAGAGGGTGGCATCTGAAAACTCAAGAAAAAGGGAATGGGGGGGGTCTTAAGGAGAGTGAGGCGGGGTGTGATCCGTCGGCGGGTGGTTCTAGGACGCCGGCTGGGCGCCCCGGGGGAGAAGGTGGAGCGTAGCGGGAAGAAGCTGCGTTGCAAAAGACAACCTTAAATCTAACTAATCCTTACAAACATTCTCAAGAAGCGAAGGGCGTTCAGATGCCGCCCACCTTTCTGGAGCGGGTGAAAAACGACACTCGACGAGACATCGGTTTACAATGGTCTTCGTCGAAGGAAAACTGTTGGACAAGGTTTTAACAAGTTACAGTAAGTAGACACCCAGAGTGGTGAAAGAAACTCCAAGCTTGTAATACCTTTGCGCAAACCCATTCGCTACAAACGGAAATGAAGTGTAAAAGGCCAGAAAAGCAAGCAGCGCCACCGTAAGAAATAGCTCCAACCGGAAGAGAACTAGGTCAATAAATGCGAACATGGGTTTTGAGTCCGGGATAGGAGTATCAGAACGTAAGAGGGGCTTCAAAGAAAATTGTTCCGTTCCGCAATTCAAAATACAGTCCGATATAAAATACCAGAGAAGAGCGCGTCGACAGCCCTCTGGTATATTTCAAGCTTGGATGGTATTCAGGCACCGAAGTCGGATCTGGGGTCCAAAAGTCATTACTCACTTCGTCTAAAAAAATAAAAAAATATTGATCCAGGAAGGGCAATTCTGCGTACTCAGCTGCTCGGCCAAAAAGAAGCCCAGGTGACAAGGAGACAAAAACACGGGAAACACCGGGGTGTTGAAAGGGGAACGCGAGGGGGTTCCTCCCTCTGGAGAGGAAAATCGGAGGAATAAGCAAGGTTGCTACCAGGGGTGAACACCTTGTTTAGCCAATTATGAAGGGGGGGCTCCGGTTCCAACACAACCTCGGGCTTGTTGGCCATGAGCGGCAGCCAACCCATGGAGGCGGAAAGAGGTGCAATTGAAAGGGATCCTAGGAAGAGGCAAGGAACGCTTCACTGCAATCCTCTTTCAATGAAGAGAGAGGGGGGCGCAGATTCTCCAAAAAAAGAACCGCATCCTGGGGAAACAACAATAATTATCCGGACAAACTAACTGAACGCGCTCATGGTTACCGGTTCGGTGGACCTACCAAACGAGCCAATCTTCGGAGGGTGAAAAAAAAGCGGGTCCAAAAACAAAGAGAGGGACTAAACGTAGAACAGCCCCGGACCGCTCCACCAGGCTTCGGGGGGGGGAAGGGGAGCCTTGTTGGGAATCTCTCTCACAACACCAAAGAATTATGGGAAAAAAAGAAGGAGGAAAAAGACTAAGCATAACGTGGTGGAGACGCCTGTTGTTATTTGGGGGAGCGGAAAAAATGTGAGCTTTAATCTACCGAAGGAGAGGGGAGTTACGGACGGGTTAGCGTCAAAAATACCGGAGAAAAGGCAGGGGGGGAAGCTGCCATTGACATGTTCTCCTAGGGTGCAAAAGAGGCAAGCTGGAAGAAGAGTATGACACTGGAGCAAAACATCGTCTAATCCAAGAGGGAAGGGGGGCACGGGGGCCCAACCCACGGATAATTCACCGTGAACTTGGCAATGCATAGACTCAAAGGAAAGATGACCGTGCGAAAATGGGAGAAAAGAAAAAGGGTTGGGGAGAAGTTGCGCGAGACTGGTGAATCAAAAAGTTTGAAAAAGAGAAAAGGAAAAAAGGGGAGCATTTGACGAGTTGCGGACAGAAGGGAGGGGGAAAAAAGGGAAAAGATGAAGGTTAAAAAAAAAAAAGGCCGGGAACCGTATCGGAACTATAGGCGCGAATTCAGGAACTACGGAAAAGGCCGGAGAAGAGTCCGTAAAGGATCTCACGCACTTGCGTCAATGAAGCGGACGCCAGATCGACTTCGGTTTGTCAGGGGAAAAACGACCTCACGTGGACAGAGAGGCAACAGGGGCTTCGTCTCGAATCTCCCTGATTAGCGAAGGAGATGTCCTGCCGGTACGTCGGAAAATTGTCAGGCACGTCAAAAGCACAGAAGAAAATAGCTCGAATCTATCTGCTCGACAAGAGACTTAACTCACCACCCAGTGTCTCATGTAGACAGAGGAAGGAAGACGTCTAGGGGGCAAAAGCGGTTAGAAAAGGTAAATGGGCGCGTGGACGGCATTCAGGGGGGGGAGAAGATTGATTAGACGAGCTGGACAGGAGGGGCTAATATATGAGTTCAAATGGGTGGAGAAAAAAAGGGGGAAGCGACCGGTTGACGAAAAAAAAAAAAAGTGGGCAAATTTCGGCTGGGAAGGGCTCTAAAGAAACCAGAAGAAAAGGGATGAACCGACATTGCGTATCGAGAAAAACAGCTTTCTTCTAAAACCGCGAAGGAGGGGGGGGACATGGGATGAACCTCATATGAACGCAATGGAAAGAGAACTTATTACTAAAGGTATGAGTACAATAAGAAAGGGCTTTCAAAGGTCGTCTTTTTCAAAAGCTCTAGGGGAGGGGGGAAGGTTTACATCACCGACCTGGGACTGGTAGGAGGAACAAAAGATAGGGTCATTCTGAATTATAAGAGGACATGCTCAAAAAGGGGGAGGATTCGCGTTGAAGAAAAAGGAAAAAAGGGGTGCGACAATCAAACTGCGTTCCTACCAAAAAGGAAGCAGGAAGGCAACGGCGTGAAAGGTATGTCCCGAAGATGATAAAAAAAAAGGAAGACTAAGATGCAAGATAAGGTCGGGGGGAAAAAGAGCGAGGCGGGAAAGCTCTAGAACCAGTGGGACGATGCCCAGTCCAGTCGGAAAAAAATGATGGCCAATCGTTTGTTGCTTGAAAAAAGGCAGGAAAGAAATCAAACAGGTGGAAGGGCTATCAATCCATCGCCCGACGGTGAGAGGACTGTCTTTGATTGAGGGGAGGAACTGGCGACAAAGGGGAACGGCAAGAAAAAAGAAGGGAGATTGAGTCCACGACACGTTTCAGGGCGGTCGAGGAAGAGGGGAGAAAAAAGGGCACGAACCGGAAAATCCGTGGGTTTCAGGGGAGCAACCGTCCGGGTGAAGCGGAGCGACTTCCCTGCGAGGGGCATTTGAGAAAAAGGGGAGGAGGGGGGAAAGCGCAAGTCTGGTGTCCCTCAAGAGAGAAGAACAGGGAGGGACCCGACATGAAGAAATCTTCAAGGGGGGGGGGGGGGAAAGCGAAACCGATCAAAATCTTCGGAGTAAGGCTTGGAAGGGGGACAAAAATTGGGTGGACGAACGATGGAGGTTTAAAGCTCAAGCATACCTACGGAATGGGGGGGGAAAGAGG
>Ga0179593_1390213_pt1 | contig 10011 bp, 14 predicted proteins | sample CZODoug2_1_08_16_FD_185931 | JGI IMG/M metagenome (GOLD analysis project Ga0179593, IMG submission 185931) | Vadose zone soil fungal communities from Angelo Coast Range Reserve, California, USA - CZODoug2_1_08_16fungal (PacBio error correction) | ecosystem: Environmental > Terrestrial > Soil >...
AAAGGCGGATTTTTCTTAAAATTCGAACAAAAGGGAAGCATTTCAGTTTCTTCGACGAAGACGTAGGAACTGTCGAGGCTGCTGTGTGTTTTGTGCGTGTGGGAAGAAGGCGGCGGCTGCGAAGAAAAAAGAAATCAGGCGAAAAAGGAGAGAAAAAACAGGGAAAGTCAATACCAAACATCAGAAAACGTAAGCCGTGAAAGGGATGGCACGAATGTATCATTAAAACCGAAACGAGAGGAACATGAAACCACACACTGGAGGGGCCAAAACACCGAAGAATGCAGACCAGGAGCCCCCGGCGCGGAAGGTCAAGAGTAATGTGTCCGCAGAAGTGACCTCGAATGAGATAGGATAGAGTGGTGAAGGCGGACCTGGACCCCAGCAGAGGAAGAAGAATAAAGAAAAGACAGAAAGGGGGCTAACCGAGCGGGTTCGAATGTAAACAAACAAATTTGTCATCCCGAATACGGAGCAGGGAAGCGCGTAAGCGGAAGCCCGCCTCTTCTTGACTAGACGGGAAGGAAAGAGGACGAAAGCGGGGGAGGAGAGAGGGAAGGCAGAAGGTAGGAACAAAGCAGCAGGGAGGAGAGATGCTTTAATGGCAATAACTTGAGAAAAATGAACGTACCGCTCCAATCGATCCTGGACTGCGATGCAGGAGGTCGGGGAAGGAGGACAGCATGGAAAAAGGGAAAGAGTTAAGGAAATGGGAACCGGGGCGAAGGGGAAGGGAAGACGACTGAATCTATCTCCCCAAGGCGCAAGACGCAAGCAGTTCGCATAGAGTGCGCCTATCCAAGACTTCAAGCCCCCGAGGAGAGGGGCATTTGGAGGCTCAAACTCACTTCGATGAAATTGAAGATGAAAAAAGGGGGATGAAAGAAGGGGGAGGCAGCTAAATTCGAAAGAAAAAATCTTAAACTGGCACATTTGTTGGGGGGGAAAAAAAACGCCGCGCAGCCAATAGATGATAGACAGAAGGGGGAACGGAAAACAAAGTAACATCAGCCGGGGCAGCGGTCTTACAACATCAGCAGCTTCCAAAAAGGTTCACCTCGTCTGGTGAGAGGAAACCTGCAGGGAAATCAGAAAAAAGGATCGAAGAGCGCCAAGGGAAGGAAAACCCTTCACCAACAAGAATCCGGGAACGATCGAGGAATGGAAATCGGTACTTTTCAACCCCGCGGAAGGCGAGAAGAACAAGATAAGACTGTTTTACATCTCAAGAGAGGGGGGGGGAAACTTCAAGGCAGCTTTAAAGGGGGAAAGACCGAGACTCTGCCGAAGGCCTTGCGCGCATAAGACAGTCAAGGGCAAGGTTATTGGACCTAACGACCGAAGAGAAAAGGAAGGTCGTGGTCCAGAGATCATACGTCAGTATCGGTGAAAGACAAAGAGAGAAAAAAAAGGGGACCGGGAGGGGCAGAAGCTGGGAAAAGGAATACTTCGCATCCTTTCGGCAATCAGGCAGATTGGGAGAGGCGGCGTACAGGCAAAATATGGAAGGGCCCAATACAACTTTTTCAGAAGGACCGAGAACAGAGCTAGAAAAAGAAAGTAAAGGTCGAAAAACAATCAAAAAGCAAGTTGACCAAAAGCATCCCGCCGGGGCACGTCCTTTAATGAAAGGGATAATCGGAAAGAATGATTCGAGAAAGGAGGGGGGCGGACAATGAATTCAGTCACAGAGAACCATAGGTGGTGTACAAAAAAAGTGAACTAGGGGAAGATCATCGGGCCGACCAAATCACCCCCGTCTTCGCTAACAAGGGGGGGGGGGGGGATGCGTCAAAGAGGCGGAAGCTCAAAAGGTGCGAGAGGTGCACGGGGAAAGAAGAGAGGAGAGGTGGGAGGGACCAGTTCATGGTCAAAAAAACGCTGGGGGAATCACTAAAAACCCCGGAGGAGAAGATGCCCCTCCAAGGGAAAAAAGAGGAAATCCTGGGAAAAGGTGTTGAACACCGAAAGAGGAAAAAGGGATTGGACGAAAAAAGAGCCAAGCCTGAATGGGTGAATTAATAAGCATCGGGTGATGTGATACGGGAAGGGAAGGGGGAACTGCAAGAATGCTTACTTAAGTTATCGAAAAGATGGAGCAGGCCCAAATCGAGAAAGTGGGGAGGGGGGAGGACCACTGTCCAAATTGGCTCTCAATTAAAGCAATGGGTACGGGCTGGATTGAAAAGGTTCTTGTTGGTTGAGTCAGTACTTGTAGGTGATAAGATATCGATAGAGTAGCGGGCGGAGAACAACACATGTTGAGGGGGAGGGACTATCTGAGACAATGGCTACGCGGGCTGTAATAGCGAGTTCCTACGGATACTTAGACTTAAGAAAAAGAAGAGAAAAGCCTACTGTTTCCCATCGCGGTTCAAACCGATAGACATGGAATCGCTGAAAAAGCCACACTCGGGAAGAATCACTTCGGTTACACGAAATCTTTCGTGAAAACTACATTGAAAGATCCTGTGAGTTACGTTGAACGGATCGCAGTCCCGGGCGCAATGAGGGTCAGAGGGCATCGTTCACGGGTTGAGCAAAAAGCCATGCGCAAAAGCTGAAGCGTAAAGAGGGGTTGCATTAACGGTTGGGGAAAAAGGAAAGAGGACGAACCCCCATGGATACAGACGCACTGGGACCTCATCAGGGGGAGGGGGAAGTGCGGGCTTGAAATTTAAGCCGCTAGGACGATCAATCGAGATAAACCGGAATTTGGGGTGGGGGATTTGCGCGAATCCATCAGAGAAGAGAATGAAACAGGGAAGCTGCCGGCGTATTCTTCGGAAACGAAAAAGGTGACAAAACAAAGAGGGAGGTTCTACGGAGTTAGAAAAGCAATATACAGTAAGTCAGAAACACCAAACTGAGCGGTCGCCGGGGTTGAAAAAAAATGTACAAAAAGGAGAAAGTGGGAGGACATTCATCATGAAAGCATTAGAACTCAAAAACGTCTGAGGGGGAAATTGAGAAAACAGGCAGTCGTCCATCCGGGGAATTTTATCCGAAGGGTTGTGACAAGGAAACGAAAACAAAGGCCTCAAGGGCTCTGACATTACTTGGTCGGCGCAGCAGAGGAGCAGAAAGATTAGTGTCTAGGAAAAGCCCGAAACGTGAAAGGTGGGAGAGGGGTCGAAGCCGTAGGGACGCCAAACTGAAGGGGGGCAGAGTCAGAAAAAAAACGAGGCCAGAGTCATGTGAGAAAGCGAAGTATAGATCAAGTCTCGACTCCTACAGCACGGGGTCGCGCGTATCTGGGGGAGGGGAGAGACAAGGGAAGCAGCATAATAGGAAGAATGCAGGTGCTGCTTCACGACTCAGTCGCATCCACATATCAGAGAAAAAGAGGACTCTTCTGCGACCTCGGAAAGCGCGGAGGGGAGCTGAAAATTACGGTCGCAGGGGAATATATTACTGCGAAAAACATCTGGAGAAAAAACCGGAAAGGGAAAAAAAGACTCTTTTTTTGGCGCCCGATGTTGTGCGGCACGAAAAAACCCATCACTCTCGAGGCACCTATGGGGAAATCAGCGGAACGGCAAAAAAGGATACAGGCGAAAGTCTTGTGACGAGGGGGGCAAAGAAAGTGCGCCATCACCAAGAGGGAGTTTGACTGGCGTAAGGGGCAAGTGATACGGTGAAATTCTAGAGGAGAGCTAAGAATAAATCGTTGAGGGAGGTTGAGTTAAGGGCGCGCGGCTCAGGCTTTCAACGGTCTCGTAACATCCCGCGATGGGGTCAAACAAGGAAAAAGCGAACAAAAGAAATCAAGGAGCGGAACAAATGAATGGCGAGAAAAAACAAAACCTGTAGAGGGGGAGAAAAAAAAAAAAATGAGGACGGAGAGATACTACACAAAACACGGGAAAGAGGAAAAAGGGAAAAAGAATCATTTGGAGTGTTATCCAACCTGACTACTGTGTCATGGGACGACACCCAGGCAGGGTCGACCGGAGGGGACTGTTTAAATGTTGTCTAAAAAGGCAAGCGGGGTTGAAATTAAAAAGTCCGGCGGAGACCAAACAAGAAAGGAGCAGACGGCGCGGAACAAGAAGGGGGGTGGGAAAAAAAAAAAGAAAGAAACAATACCTCTACGAATTCGATCGAAACCTCAGGCAGGACTGGGAAAAGATCGTAAATTGGGAATCTCCCCAGTCAAAAATAACTCATTTTGACTCACGCTTTTTCTGGGGGTCAACGAGGACAGTTGACATGCCTGAGAACGATGAAGGGTTCCGATGATGTAAAGAGGCGTGCCGCAATCGTAATCTCTGTCATTCATGAGTTCGTCGGGCAACCATCAAGGGGGGGGAGACGAACAGTACCGAGGGGGGGAGTATGGGGAGGGGACACACTCATGTTGGTACTCGAAAGCAACATCGGCAGCGAACGACGCTATCCAAAAAAAAAAAAAAAGAAAAAAAAGGTACATGAGTCGAAGAGGGACAATTGACTTAGCCTCCGTAATCTTAAGAAGGAGAAAAGGAGAAGAGCATGCGAATGAAAAGGATAAATGAGGAGAGGATTACGTTCCATGAAAGAGTTAAGAAGTAACCGCTAGCCCCGCTCTCCGGGGGGAGGCAATACTGGAGTCGACGAGGAGCTAAAGTAGGACCGGGCCTATTCAAGGTGGTAAGCTGAAAAGGAAAAGAAGTGAGCGGACCGACGCTTACAAGGCTAACTCTCCAGGTTGAGGGTGTGTGTGGGGGGGGAAAGTGTAAACGCGCGCAAGTAAAGCTACTGGAGGGGGACGCATATGGCGTGCGAAAAAAAGCCAAGGAACGTAAAACCGCCATCCGCGGAATGGAGATGAATTTGGTGCAACTCACCAGAATCCCTGAGGATTACCGATATGCACTGATGAAGGAGGCTCAGTGAGGAAGGACATGAGGAAGACTCTCGGGACACGTAGAAAACAAAAGTTCATCCCCTTTTCAAACTGTGTAAACAAGAGAGAAAGCAGGGGAGAAACCAGGTTATAGCTGAGCCTCTATCAGGATTTAAGGGCTAACCTCACAGTTTCAAGGATAAGTACGGAGCAAAGCCATCTTGCAAGTCAAAGGGGACGGGACTAGGTAGTAGGATTAAAAAGCAACAAGGCAAGAAATGAGCTATACTGAGATCTTACGTCGGCCACTTGAAAAAAAGCCAGAAATTAATCCTTCAAAAGATTCAAAAGAGATGGGATCTTTCAAAAGATGATAAGTCCAAACCTCGTGCTCGTGACGGAGAGAAAAAAATAAGACGTTGATGAGAGCGGTTTGAAACGGTAGTCTGGCTTTGACCCGTTGAACTAAAGCGCCTAAATTCGAAGGGCAAAGTAAATCTCAAGCTCGTCACTTTTCAACTCCCACAGAAGGGGGAAAACGGGAAGGGACGAACGGATCCGTTCGGGTCCATGGCAAGATCTTGTTCGATATGGGGGAAAACCACAGGATAAAGCCGTCTTTTCGCGGGGGAAGACAAAAACTAAAAACTTCTTTCAAGACAGTTCGCTTCCGATTGGAAGCGAGGAGAAAAGGGGAGCAGGAAGCGTAATGTCAAGGCCCCAACGAAAAAAAAGGATTTGTCTCTGCCCGATATAAAAAGATCTCAGTTCAAAAAAACCTTGCCCAAAACAAAAGAAACAAACCAGGTGACCCGAAAGGGAAGAAGGATTACACGCACAGTCTGAAAGTGGTGGGTCACGCAAGTTGTCTGGAGATGGAGGGAAGAAAGGTAAGCAAAATGCATCGTGAGGGAAAGGAAGATCATCCGAGGAACGATCAAAAAACCCCGGCTTCTCAAAAGAGCGATCGTCTCTAGTCTCAAATTAAGGTTCGCATAGGTGCTGAGCAGTAGAGAGATAGGGTTTAACCGGGAGTCGGGGGATGTGCGCTCTCAAAAAAAAAAAGGAGTGGCGTCTAAGGAGAGAGGGCAACACGCACGACAAAATCAATAGCGATCCTGTTAGGTGGCAAAAACCTGCCATCCCAAACGATGACGCGACTCCGGTGAAGGAACGCGGGTGGGGGATCCCTCATCTGAAAGAAGTGAGAAACGAGAATGGAGCAGATACGAAGGGGCCACGCGACTGCGCCAGATCTCCTAGGACACGGGGGGGGGTTCTGAGTTCCAAACAAATTCTACAGGTCCTAAGGACGGTACTGAACGGGCGGGTACGAAGATCTGGGAGGGGAAGGGTGAAGGTAACAGTACGGGGAGCAGGGGGAAAAAGAGGCGAATGAGGGCCGAAACCCCGACCAGGATGGTTACATTGTGTCGATTGAATAAAGAAACGCCGGGGGGGCTAACGCCGTGAAAGAAAAAATAGGGGCAGCTTGGACGACGGAGGATCCGCCCCAGCCCCGAAAGCGGTATGGCAAGAATCGGTTGGCTTACAAACATCAAACGATAGCGTACAGCACGAGGGAGAAGGGAGAGACGGCGGGGTCCCACGGAAGGGAGGGGAAGACCAAAAGAAGAAGAACCGGTGGGAGGGAAGTGACAAGAGCGCACCACTTAAGTAAGAGTCCTCTGCACGGTAAAGAGAAAAGATGAAAACCCGCGCAATGACCTATCGGGGGTCGTAAGTCAGAGAAAAGGAAAGGGGGCGGTGGGAAGGAAGACAAGGGAAACACGCCCGTATATTTCCACCCGATCAAGGCAGGAGGGGGGTGACGTCCCTGTAGGACTCGGGTAAAAGAATCGTAGATCCTGAGGTGAACGTGAAGGTGGAAGCCGATCCAGAAAAGACGGGGTCCAAGACTCGGGACGAGGGCTGATGGCGGTAGAGGATACGACTCACGCCTTTAGGGGAAAGAGGTATTTCAGGAAGAAATCGGAGAGTCGTAGAATGAGGCGCCCCCTTCAATCTGCAGTGACCAAAATGGTTTGGACGAGGAGGGAAAGAAAAGTGTGGTCTCAAGCGGACAAAGAATGAGGACCTAGAAAAGAAGAATCCAAACAAGGGAGACAAATTCAAGGTAATGAATTGGGGACTGAATTGGGGGGAAAGCCACAATGAACCTCTAAAAACTGAGAGAGGTACAAAGGGAAAGGGGATCGGGGTCAACTCCACGAACGCGGCGCAGCTTGCACTAGTCGCGTTCAGTTCCGAGCCCGGCGAGCCTCATCAAAGGAGGGAGTCTCAGAGAAAAAGGACCCGTATGCAGGGGAGAAAATCAAGGCTCCCAAAACTCGCAAAAAAACGATCTCTGCAGAGTAGCGAGGTCATGGAGAAAAGTACCAGGAAAACGCATGAGAAGAAAAGACGATCCGGCAGACTAAAGTTGTACTTCCTACATCGCTGACCTCCTATAACATTAACAAGAAAGGGGGGGGACGAGAACGCGTGCTGGGCACGACTCGGGAGAGCCTATATTCTCTATTACGACAACCATCGTCGTTTCAGGAACAAAGAGACGGAGCAAAAACTTTGGAGTCGGAGAAATCCCTGGATGGTGTCGAACGAAGAAAAAGAACTGGTCCACAAGATCGAGCGGAAAGCTCTGGGACCATCATCTAACCGAACGTCGGCCCTAAATTAAAGGGGAAGATTTAAAAGAAAAAAAGAGGTGGGTCACAAGCGTTCCAGGGAGGGGATGGGGGGGGGGTAGGGGAGTCTGAGAATCGACGAACTCTTGATCTATAAACAATTCGGGGAAGTTTCACTTGTCGCAGGAGGTCGCAGGCTTAGGTGGGGAGGAACGCATGAGCCCCACGGAGATGAAAGGTCATCAAAAAAGAGACAACGCGGAAAATAAAAAAGCAAGGCATTTCTAAATGCTGACCATAAAGGGGAGGGGGGGGGATAAAAGTAAAAAATCCGGAAACCGCTAATCTATCAACAAACAACAAAAGAAAGAGGAGGACCCTCTAACGGGGATAAGGATACCCACCTTAGAAGGGAACCAAAAAGAATGCTCGACCGGCAGGAGGTTTCGGGCGCGGTCAGAGGGGGGGGTGATGGGGGGACACGCCTTCTTTCGAACGAAAGCGAACATCGCAAAAAAGACAATACCGATAAATGACTAAGACTAAAGCCGGGGAAAGTAATTGATCTCAGAAAAGGAAAAACGCATCTCTGGACGAAGGGGGCAGCAACAAAGGACTTTCTGGGACACCCTAGAAGACCAGCTGAGAAGCTGGAGGAAGGGGGGCCGCTGATGGTGCAGACAAGCCTCGAAGATATAGGGATTGGATGAGGGAAGACCCAAAGGGATGCAACGACAAGAAGGGACGCTCAGGGGACTTGCGGGTGACACGAACATTTTTTCAGAAGGCTTAAAGGGCAGGCGGAGCGACCTTCATCTGTCCGAAAGCACTCGGAAGAGGACGAGGCCTAGGGCAATAGGAAAAAAGTACTGAAGAAGAACCTAAGGAAGGAGGGATGGAGACAGCACTTCACCTGAATGATAAGTCAAGCGATGCTGGAACAGGGGAAATCTGTCGGAACTTACAACTCAGGGAAGATAAGAAGGCGGCGGAGACGTACGGAGGCGAGCCTGACGTCTCAAGGAAAAATACCTTTCCAGCGTGGGGAAACCAATTATCAATCGGCGGCTGGGGCTGACAACGCATAAAAAAAGGTCAGAAAACATATGAGTGAGCCGAGAAAATACACTAAAAGAAAAAAATCAGGTCGGAAAAAGAGGCATCGGATCAAATAAGGGAAACGCTAGCAAGAAGGGCACTGAAAAAGGAAGCCCAATGGGGAGTACGCCTTACTGTGGGTAGGGGAAGCGGTCGAAATGACGCACAAATTGGATCCCTTTTGGGTAAACAAAAGAACGACGCGCAGGGGCGGACTAGGCTATACGGAAACACGAGGCAGTTGTGGCATTGAATTACAATTACGAAGTGACGACCCAAAACCAAAGAGGACTTCTGTTTCAAAGGAATCCTACTCAAATCCAGGGGAACTTGAATCGGATGATGAAGAGTCCAAACAGGAATGAAAGGAAAAAAGAAGAATACAAAGCGCTGATGAAGGGAACAAGGAATAAGTATCACTGCCGGTCTATCTAAAAATCATAGAAAGAGGGATGGGGAATTCCACTATGCTCCAAAAATAGAGAGGGTAAGAACGAGGGCGGGGGGTGAAATCATGGCGATGTAACCTTTCAAGGACGAGTAACTCACACCTGCCTGTTCACGTGACAAAACCGTATCTTTCGGGGGAAGTTGGGAACTGCACGACCGCATGGAACAGTTGAAAGACGAACGGGTCACGTGAGGGGGTAAAGGGTCCATCATCGTAAAGTATGGAGGGCAAAAGAGATTAAAATTAAGGTTTACGAGGGGTTCGGGAACGAAGACGTAGGAAGGACCGTGAAGGGGCATCCGAAAAGGAAGGGGACACGGAGCGGAGAAATCACGCTCCTGCTCTAGTTCAAAAACAAGAGCCCACGAAAAAAGGACGTGGTGCACTATCTTCTCAGACCAGACTGAAAAAGGACGGGAGAACAAACCGCCAAGAGTGACAAGAAGATAAGAAGTGTGGGAACAGTCAGCGTACCTTTTTGCCTAGGGGTAAACCCATTGCTCAGGTGTAGGTGGAGCAGCAAACTGGTGCGTACATTCTGTCATGAGAGGGGTAGGAACTTAGAGGAGAGAGGGGAGGGCCGAGAAATCACCCGCGATAATGAAAAGACACATACACAGAAGGAGTATACTAGCCGTAACAAAAATACGAATACCCACACACACCATATAATAGAGATCAATATACTCACCCAAAACACACCAGATCTCATCCGGGGCCTATCAGAAAAAGGGAGGAGAGGGGAAGACGCGCAAACAACAAAAGGGAAAAGGGAGAAAAAGAGATGGGCGGGAAAAAAACGCCGACAAAAAAGGGGGTTAACCAACTAGAGAGAAGGAGGTTAGTTAGACAAGGTAAAAAAACGGATATGCACCGACCAGACAAAGATCGGTGTGATAAGGATGTGGATCAACCGATAGAGGAAGGTAAGAACAGAGAAAAGTGAAAGGGGTCTTGAAACGACAGCTGCGGAAAGATCCCTCGCA
>Ga0179593_1453964_pt1 | contig 10011 bp, 8 predicted proteins | sample CZODoug2_1_08_16_FD_185931 | JGI IMG/M metagenome (GOLD analysis project Ga0179593, IMG submission 185931) | Vadose zone soil fungal communities from Angelo Coast Range Reserve, California, USA - CZODoug2_1_08_16fungal (PacBio error correction) | ecosystem: Environmental > Terrestrial > Soil >...
ACAAATAAAGGAAAAGAGCTTTATAACGTCTCCGCCCCCGCGGCAAAACTCAACCGCCTAAGAAAAAACATCGCTGGTAAAAACGGCCCATTAAACGCCGACCGAGGAACGCGAAATGAAGACAAGGGGAGGGCCGGGCCCGACTAAAGGGTTTTCAACGACAGCTTGTTCTAAGAAGACCTTTCGGGAAATAAGAAAATACTGGCGGAGCGGGCGGTCTGCTGAATGGTTGCCGGATTCAGAAAGCGGGAAAAGAAAAAACAACTAGGTGAACAACTTGTCAGCTGGCACAAAAGGGAAATCCTTGGTAGACTCAAACGGAGGGCAAAAAGGAGGCTGGAAAAGGAAAGCAATTGAAACGTTCCATAAGAAGGCTGGCAAGGTGGTCGCAAGGAGTCGTCATTAATCTTGGAATGAACCGAGGCCGCCGAGGGAGTAAAGAAAGACACCGCAAGGGGTCAAAGATCAGAAAAATCCCCAATCAGATAACGGCCTAAGGGAAGCGAAGACCTGTTCGGCCAGCTTGGTTGAGGAAAATCGTGGGACTAAATGGGTTGGGGGGAGGACTTCCGTTCATAAACGGAGGAACTGCTGAACGAGTGTTAAGGTGGACTCAGAACACTTCCTCTGAGGGAACCGGGGGTGCAGGACGGAAAAGGGAAAGGTGTTTCAACGCCAACGATGGTGTAAAGGAAAATATCGAGACAATCCTATCTAGGGAGAGCGAGGAGAGCCAATCAGGTGACAGGTTGGGGATTTGCTGTGGAGCAAGAGAAAAAACAAACCTTTTCAGCAAAGGTGGGGGGACAAAAAAGAACCGCGTAAGGGACTTTTAGAGAAAACAAAAAAAAATACACCCAACTTTGTCATGAGTGAGAAGAAGGCGGTGGAGGACATGGACTCCTAGAAGGCTCATCAAAGAAATCTGGCGTCCCTGGCATTAGCGGGGAAGCTCGGGACAACCGGGCAAGAAACGCCCGGCGTCAGCTTCTCCCGAGGGCATGTCAGGCAATAAGAAAAAAGGTCCAGAGGAAATCAAGAGGAACGCGATTACGAGCGAAGGTAAAGGGAGGGGGTATCAGAAGCCGCGCTCAAGAGTCAAAAAAAGGAGAAACCATAAGGGAGAAGCAGGCTTAGTGAGGTGTTGGAAGACCTGCGACAGACTGAGGAAAGTCAAATCTGTTTCGTGAAGAGGACTCTCCAATTACTGTCGGAACAGGGGATTCGGACGCGACCAACGAAGAAAAAGCGAACAAAGGTGTCCAAAAAAACGTATAGGGAGTTGCAGAAGCGTAAAAAAAGAAGGGGGAAAAAATGATTTGCGGGCTCAGGCATGGCATGGCAAAAAAAAGTCGGCCAATTGAAGTGGCATGGGTAAGGGGATAGATTGGGAAATCAAACGAGTTGGGTTCCGGGACAAATGGACGTGTAGGCTCGTTGACATGTAAAAGGGGAATAAAACACCAGACAAGGAAGTACTTTGGGCGTTGAATATGAAACGTTAGGAGAAGCTGCAAACAGATGAACACTCACCAAGAAACCAAAAGACGCGGAAGCCGGAAAAAGATGTTTATCGAGCATTAGCGGGCAAGACAGGGGAAAACGTTCAAACCGGCCGAGACAATGCATGGGCCAAAGAAGAATCTGGAGGACAAAACCAACCAAAAAAAAAAAACTCGAATGAATGAAATAGCCGGGGGGGCAGGGGGGCTCAGGGGGGGAATGCAAAGGGCGGAAGAAAAAAATAAAGAAATTTCTCCCAATTCCGGGCTCTGGCATGAATCCCAGACAGTACTGGGGAAAGTTCCGTATTGAAACCAGACCCTAAAAAAAAGCCGTGACAAAAACTCACATCATCCTAGAGACGATTGACGGGAGAGAAACAGGTAAAAGTTGGTTGTATCATGAAGTTGATAGAGGGCCAGAGCAACTGGCCTGACGCTCACAAAACAACGAGAAGGAATAGATAACTTCGTTGAAGTCAAAAAGGAAAGCGAGCAACGGGGAAGCAAAAACACGGGGAGGAAACCTGGTGATCGCGGACGCTACGGCGGAAGAAAAAAGGGGAGGGGGAAGGTCGGAGCGAGGTTCTTGCACTCTTGAGGGAACGCTACGGTCTGGGTTACGTCAACCGGCGCCATGAAAAGGGAGGGGGAGAATTCTAGAACTGGGAAACCTGGGTACACGAAACCAACGGAAAAGTGTATCAAGGAGAGAGGTAAACCAGGAGAGTGTGGGGATGGGGAACAGCAAAGGAGTGGGCCCACCCGCTTGCAAGCTTCTGATCGCGAAAGAAAATTAAGTCCGGGCGGGAAATAGATCAAACACCGCTCGTACAGCTCAAAAAGGAGGCGGCCGAGGGAGGTGGGCGGCAGTGGGGTATCTTAAGATTTTTCCCTCTCCGGGGTTGCAGATGGCTTTACTCCGTCATCGAGACAAGCAGCACCCAGCAAAGGGGGTCAGTTTTTTGAAAGCAAATCAGAAAAGACAACAGAGCAGAAACGCGAACCACGAAATAGTAGGAAAGGAATCGTATCGTGGCAAAGTATGCAAAGTGGTGGAAAATTGGCCGCTGCACCATGCCGGAACCGAACATAATTCGGGTCAGCTTCCGCCTTGCTCCGTGGGGGAACTCAAAAGAAAAACGGGGAGGAACCTGGGTAGAAGAGGCGTCCGAAGAACAGGGTTGCCAGTACAGAAAGACGGGCCTCGAGACAACATTTATTAGGGCCCATTAAAGGTAAACGCAAGTTCAGAGGCAGATTTTACACAAAACAAAAAAAACTAAGAAAAAGGACCGGGGGGACGAGAAAGAACGGGAAGCTGAGAGAGAGGGGGGCGTAAAAACCTCAACTTAACTTCCGTCATCGCGGAACTTTTTTTGAAAGGAGGACTGGACTTTCTGTGCCGAGAATCGTGAGGAAAGCTGAAGAACACTGTCTATCAAAGAAAAAAATCAAACCGGGAGGAAGGCCCGGACTCAAGAGCGCTGGTGATGAGCCGTTTGACCGTCCCTGTAGGCAAAAGACATCGTGCAACCCTCATTAAAGAAGTTGGGGGGGGAGGGGGGGGGTTGGTGTTCTATAAGCAGTCGCGGTTGAAGAGGGTGGGGTCTAAACCGGGCAAGCGAAAACAAGGCCTTGTTCGGGATGATCGGAAAAAAAAGAAAAAAACGTCCTCGATGGCGAGCCGGAGAAAGTCATGAGGAGCGGGATAGGGATTGGGAAAAAAGCGCTGAAAGTATGACGGGACAAAAAAAAGAGGTCGTAAAGCCTGCCCCGAAAAACAGGTCGAAAAAAATTCATGAGAAAAGGGACAAAAAGGCATAATGAGGAAAACTGAAGTAACTAAAAAATAGACAAAAGGAACGAAAAAAAGATTGGCCCAACAAAAGGCATCTTGCCATTCTGAAGAAAGAGGAGGGGGGGGACCGCTTGCAGGAAACGGATGAACCCGGTCGACGGCCGGGGGCCTGCGCCTCCCTACAACTCTTGGAAAAAAAATGGAAAAAGCATTCCGGCAGGGAAAAAAAAAACACTAAAACAGGACGTCCCCTGCAAGGGACGGAAAGGACCCGAAAACTAGAATTGCAAGCCGAAGAAGAGCCCACCTCCTGGAGGAATAAATCAGGCAATTGGCCACCAGACCATGGGGACCTCTATTAAATCGAGGAGTACACATCCGGAAACCGCAACAGGAAAAATCCCTCCTCCAACGGGAAGACCGCGCCGCTTCCAAGAACAAGGCAAAGAGACCTCGAACTCGGGCGCCGACAAACCCTTCTCGGAACCAAGTCCACTACCAAAGAAAAAAAAAAATGCCTAGGTTAAAAAAAAACATTCCGGAAAAGAAAAAGAACGCGGCCTGCTGCCGAGAAGACCAAGGTTGCGCAGCCTGGAGCGGAGAGGGGGCGTTTTTCAAAAAGACGTCCATACAAAGCGGCGAAGAACGTAGTAAGGATAAAAAACGCAAGGTATTAGGATGAACATAAAGAGATGACTTCCACTCAACCGTCTAAAATCTCACGAATCCCAACCGATCCGCCCCAGAATTCAGAACAACGGCCTCAACATCAGTCCCGCTGCCTTGGGTCGCCACTGCACAAGACCTGAACCTGAGACGGCGGCGCTGCCTAGGGGAAAGTAAACGAGAGTGGGGGGAGGCGAAATCGAGTTTGCGCGGTCTGGGCGGGGGAAACGGGGCGAATGGGGGTACGCCAAGAGCGGGCTGACTAGCAGGGGGCAGGGTGCGTCAGATCTCCTCAAAAAGATACTGGTCCAACTGTCAGAAACCATTCTGAACAGAGTAGTCAAAGGACGGGCAATTACCTTTGAAGAAGGTAGGAATGACCTGTAAAAGAATCGTTAAGACTAAGACTGCAGAGGTGGGGTAATGAGGCGGGGGGAAGAAAAAGCGGGACAGTAAACCGATTCCGCGCGAGGGGAGCGAAGAAGTGGCCATGCTTCAAATGAAAAACTGTCAATAAAGTCCTAAAGCGTCCCGGACCTAGGTATGCAAGAGGGAGAGGACACCTCGGTTTGACGGCACTTGGTTGAGGGAAGGCACTCACAGGGTGGGGAGGCTGCCGTGTGGAAAAAGAAGCATGCACTTCAAGCCCAAGGGTGAACTTAATCAGGAAAAGAGTCCTCGAGAGGGGGTGAGCCGGGGAAGGCAAAAAAACTTGTGAAAAAGAGCCAGGCCACGAGAGGGTAGGGGAGAGCGATGCCAAATATATATGGATGAGAGGAGCGGAGCCGAAAGCAGGAGGGTTTTTTCTTTTGCGGTGTCAAAGACAAGAAAAGCACAAGGACTGTGTCGAGGAAGGGTTGGGGAAACAAAAACACCGAGATAATGGAAGGGATCAACAACAAAACCAAAAAACGTCTGTGCAGGGACCTATTGTCCGTTGGGGAAGGGACGACGATGTCTGGGAAAAAAAAGAACTCGGGCGGCCCGGCTGCAACACAGGGAGCTAAGCGTGCCGGAGGCAAAGACGGAACTGCCTTGCTATTCGACCCGAGATTGGAGAAAAAAGAAAGAAACGGGTCAGGGGGCGCAACCGAGATTAATGAAAGGCCCTTGTAAAACCCCCCCCCCCGGGCAAGGGGGAGGAGACGACCCGCGCTCAAAGAATGTAGAACTAACTCTGCAGAATTGAAAGTGAGAGAACGGCCGTCGGATTGTGAGGTGGTGTGTAGGTTCACACCACTAAGACGGACCTGAGAGAAATTTTAAGACATTGTCAATCGTACGGGAACCAGGAAGGGGGTCGGACGCACTCCCTGAGAGGAGTAAAGCCGGGTCACCAGAGAAACGAGGGGAGAAAGGCGAAAGAGGGAACCACTAAGAGATGAGGGCGCAAGGGGCGCTAAAGCCGTCTGCCAAAGGAAACCACTTGGGGCATATTTGACAGAGGAAAAAAAAGAGGGTTGTCAGGAAAAAATGACTCGGGGTTGGGGCTAGAAAAAAGCAGACAACAAACGCAAGGTACTGCTTGGAAAGTGAAGAAAAAGTATGAGAACCAAGAAACCCAAGAGAGGGAACCCTCTGGCCCAAACACCGAGGAACGCAAGAAAAAAAAGGCTTTGTTAATCGAGCTAGAGGTCCTAGACTCAGAAAGGAGCCAAAAAAACGAGAGCAAGGCGGGTGGAAACCCAGTCAAGGGCTGGGAAATCCACCTGACAGCTCAGCAAAAATCAAGTAAAAGTCCTTTCAAAATAGGCCGTGGGTCATGCGCGTGGGGGGTACCAGGCCAGGACGCGGTACCTCGCCAGAACGGATCCCTCAAAGAGGAACGTTAACCTGAAATCACCGAGAACGTTAAGGGGAGGGTGACGTTAAGAAAGAAATATCCGCCTTGACAAACCAAAAAGAGTCCGCAATCAGAAAAAGGAACACGGGGGTGGAAAGCATGCATGACTAAATAACCTGGCCGAAAAGGTTAGCGGAGAAGAAACAACAAAAGGGGAAAAAAAGTAGTAAAAATAGGGGGATCATTAGTGGTCGGCCAGGCTCTGTCCCCAATCAAACGAAACGCCAGGGGGGAAAAGTCATCTGTCGGACATTTTATGGGGGTTCAAGACGACGGGTGGAAACTTGCAAAGGAGACGGAAACCGAAAGGACGGCTGGGGGTTTACTCATTAAAACCGAGCGCCAGGACCTTGATGGCAAGTTTCTGGGAAACTCTTGAGCCTGAAAGTACAACGCCAGGAAAACGAGGAACCTATTTGGAAGCAAGGAGAAGGGGGGGCCTATGGATAAAAGGGGGTGAAGCAAAATAGATCCTAAGTTGGGACAACACCAAAAGGAAAAGACTCTCGTTCTGCGTACTTAATAAGAAAAAGTGCTCAGGGAGAAAAAGGGAAAATCTAGAAATCAGAGTCCGAGGCGGGCTTAATGGAGTGAATAGAAAATCTAATGGGGCTCATGTAATCCTCATCGAAGCTTGACAAAAAGGCAAACCCTTCAATGAATTGCGGCATCTGAAAAAAACCGAGCCGAAGCGGAAAGAAAACTCGTCTTATGAGAAGAATCCAGTAAAAATTAGAGGCAACAAAGTGGTGGTCAGTTTGAAAGGACGAGCCCGCAAGGCCTGAAACGAAACGCACTGTGGTCCTCTTAAAGCCTTTCATAGAACTCCGTCTAATTTAAACACCGAAAAAGAGAAGGGACTCAAAAATGGGTAAGGACGAACAAGACTGTCCAAAAAAAAGAACATGAGCCGACGGAGAAGCCCGGTTCGGGTAGCAGGATTTTGCCACAAAAAAAAAAAAAAAGCCGTCCCAGTCCTCACAAAACTTGAAGCGGTCGTGAAATAACTGAGCGCTACGTCATGATCAAAGAAACTGACGTGCTTCACTGACCTAGCGGACCTGGTGGAAAAACGCAGACTTTCTATGGACCGAACAAGCTCGAGCAAAGAAAAAGAACAGCGATGGCACCCGTGAGAAAAAAAGCGGACCGGTCGATGGCAGAACGGCCTCCCGAGACTTCGGGATTCCACGTGCTGACAGGTCCACGTTCCGAACACTACATAGGCTAACTCGAGCAGAATTGGGGGTCCAGGTGGGGACCATTAGCCGCGTTTTGTGGGGCTACAAAGATAAAACGACAGGCTTGTAAGGGAGTTATAGAGGAAAGACACAGGAAAAAGAAAAAAAACGGAATACGAGACCGACGTAACCTCATCCATAATTCTAAGCGATGAAATGTGGGACAAGCGATGGGGAAGGGCTAGCAAGCTCGGGGCGCCTTCAAAAAGTCCCGGCTCGACCTAGGAAGAAAGTTCAATGAGGAGACAGTTTCAAGACCTCCAAGAGTGAAAGAAAGGCATTTGTTTGAGAAGGAGTGTGGGGGGGAAGGAAGGCCAAATCAGAAAAGAGTGTCCGCAACAGCGGAAGCGGCCATGCTGCAGAAATCGACATGGAAACCTCTTGGAATGATCGCTTGGAAAAGGGGACGAAGGACGAAAGGACACGGGGGGAGGATCCCTAAGCAGGCTCTTGGAAAAATGGGACCCCTGCCTGAAACGGGAGACCCGACCAAGACGCGCTCGCCCGTCAAAAGTTCGAACCCGAAAGAAAGTCCGCAGCCGATGCCGGCAAAAAGCCAAACGAAATCAAGGATTGCCCCTAGTGGCACAAAGTTGGACCGGTCGAGTACTTCGAGGTTAGCTAAACCGAACCGCAACGGCGATAAAAAGGCTCCCGTAGTACCGCACAGCAGAACCCCCCCAGAAGAGGCTAAAAGCGGGTATGCCGAAAAAAACCGTCTCGGTCGGGAAAACGGCCCCGAACAAAAAACCGAAAAAATTGACGCCAGGGAGAAGGCAAAACCAAACACGCGACCCCTGCTGCCGAGAAAAACTTTTGCGCATACTGGAGTATTCTTCGGGAATGAAATCTAACGCGGGACGAGGCGGAAGGATAGACCTCAAAACTAAAGAGAGGCATTCCAGAATCGCGGTTAGACTGGAAGCTAATTTGCCAAGAAAAAAAAAATTTCCAGGATGGCAGGACAAAAAAAAATAGGAACAGGCAGCTGACGGGGGTCGGCCCAAATTAACGGAGTACAATAGAGTAGGGAGAGGGGGAGAAGGGAGTGGCACGAGGGGCAAAAGAAGGGGTTGTAACGCCTGGTCTAGCTCAAAAGTCGCCGGGGCGTACTTTACTAAGACTCGGAAAAGGTGACCTACAAGTGCGGTGCCGGGGCCACCGAATACTCCTAGAAGAAACTAGTGTCCAACTTTAGACACCAAATCGTGTTTAACTCAGGGTGGGGAGGAAGAAAGACTTTTGACGTGTCCGGCCAGTTCTGAAGTCAAAGAGCAAAGGGTTAACGAACTTAGAAATCCGGGAAGGGGGGGCCGGCGGGGGGGAGAAGTTGACATTTCCCACCGAATCCTCCGTGGAAGGAGGGGCGCCGTGACCAAGGATGACTCGTCGGGGGATACAGATAATTACAAAGCGGTAAAATTCAAGAGTCTGCATCCATGGGCAGAGTCCCTTGGGTGCAAAAGGGGGTGAGGGGGAATAAGAATACCAAAGAGGTGGGTTCGGACTTCCGTGACGACCAAATCTTCACTTCTGAACGTCTTGAGAAACGGTTTACAAGGACACATCGTCCTACGGTTGGATAATGGTTGACAGGTGTGAAGGCACCAGAAAAAATTGGTTGGGGGGGCAACAAATTGCACAAAGATGGGTACAATGTCAGAAAACAAGCACCTGATAGGGGATGAAAAAAGGACCTCGAGCGCAAAATGGAGGGAAGTTTTTAGGGTTGCGGTGTAGGGGGAGAGAAAGAAACGTCACCAAGTCCTTGGAGCGACGCAGGGTTAACAAACAACTTCAACCGCAGAAAATGTGGATCGCACCAAAAAACCAGAAAACCCCAAAGAGAGGCAGAGGACTAAATGTTCGTGGGAAGAAGAGAAAACGAGGTCGAACGCAGCATCAGAACGGGAGGCCGAGAAATCGACACGGAAGCTAGGGAGCAATAAAAAAAAAAAAAGGATGCTTCATCTGGGAAGAAGCGGGGGCGTGGAATCAGAAAGGCAGTTCCGACGCAGACCCAGCCTCCAGCGTGACTGGAGCCCGACGGAGGGGAGAAGAAGTCAGACGCAGCAAGTTAATTCAAACGCAGACACATACCGGTTTAGGAAGATAACCAGGTATGTGGTTGTGGAAAAATCCAAACCCAACGAACTTGGCAGGCTCAGGGCGCTGAAAGTAACCTGCGCAGGAAGAGGGAAAGGCGTAAGGTCGCCAACACAAGGGGATGCAGGAACCACCCCTTCTCGAAGTTCCCGCCCCAGGAAAAGAAAGCGGAGTGAAGAACGACGGAAGAGAAAAACGAATATGAAGGGGAGGGAGAGGCAATTGCTGGCAGAAAAAAACAATTTAACAACCACAGTGGATAGGGTAAGAAAGTGATCCTAATAAAGATTTTTTGGTAAGACGCATGTCAGTGATCGGGTGAGAGATAAATGCAGCCAAACCCTTAAACAGTGGGCTTGGTTTGGGGGGGGGGGGGGGGCGAAAGAGTGAAGAAGCTTAGTATAAAACCAACACCTGATAGTGGACCAAACGAAAAAAAAGCCACCTCCAGCCGAAAAAAAAGTATCTAGCGGGGTGTTAATCGAAAAGAAAAAAGAGACAGGCACACTCGAAAGACCAGACGCGCGAGCCGAGATAAGGAACGTTTGCCACCGACACGACTGGCTTTGTAATTAGAAAAAAAACATAACCTGATAAGAGAAAAGGGGAAAGCTAAAGTTGTTGTCCGGTTCTTCGGTAAGGCCAGGAAAACAAGTCTTCGCCAAACGTCGTCCCAGCAATTCATGAAGAAGGGCCTTCAGGGGGAAAACAGGGTAAGGCGGTGAAGGGCAGAGTTCAAGAAACTAGACTCGCCTTGGAAACAACACAAAGAGGAAGCACTACGAAAAGCGATCACAAGGTCGCCGGGGGGTAGAACGGCAAAAGTAGGGCATATGGAAGAAAAAAAGAAGG
>Ga0179593_1255381_pt1 | contig 10010 bp, 12 predicted proteins | sample CZODoug2_1_08_16_FD_185931 | JGI IMG/M metagenome (GOLD analysis project Ga0179593, IMG submission 185931) | Vadose zone soil fungal communities from Angelo Coast Range Reserve, California, USA - CZODoug2_1_08_16fungal (PacBio error correction) | ecosystem: Environmental > Terrestrial > Soil >...
CCCGGGACACCAGTAAAGGGTGAAAATCTTCAAAAAACAAAAGACGGGAGAAAGAGAAATAAGTAAAAAACCTTAGGTGACGTGAATGACCCGGCCCTAGAGTGCCAGGTGATAAAAGCGGCAAGGGAGAAATTAAGCATCATGGGAAGGGGACGGCAAGGAAAAAGGAGAAGTGGTGGGTGATTCTGGCAAAAACCGAATGGCGGCATTAGGCCGGCATGGTCAAACACCGGAATAAAGCACAAAGTCAACCCGGAGGACGGATAAATGGGAAAGTTAACGGAGGGAAGGGGGAGGGCAAAGGAATTGCAGGCAAAAGAAGCCCGTAATGAGACAAGTGGCCGGGGGGAAGATGGGAATTCGCGGAAGGAATCTCGGAAAGGGATGGCAAACGAGCAAAACCTCTAGTGGAAGGAAAGATACAAACAACACATGGGTCAAAGAAGGGGCCCTGGCCACGAAGGACTGGGGTGGTTCCCATCAAACCCAAGGTGAGGAACTGGACAGGCTATGAGAAAAAAAGCGTGTTGAACCGGGGAAGCCGGTGAGGAAAAAGAGGAACAGAACCAACCAAAAATAGGAAAAGAAGCGGAGGTGGAAACTGGACACTGGAAATGTATATTGAAAACGGTGGCCGAGTTTGTGAGGTTTTGGGGCGGGATAGGGAAAAGTCCACACTCACCGGATAAAACGGCAAAAAGCAAAGTAGAAGGAACGACGGGTCTTGGTGGCGGACAAGAAACCGTTGCCGGGTGACACTCATAAGGCTGGGAGTGGGAAGCCCGCCCCGAAACAGAACTGCTGACGGAAAAGAGGGGAAAAAAGGGGTGAACGGAAGGGAGAGGGAGGCGTTTTAAAAAAGGTGTGCGACTGGCGGTGGGGGGGTGGTTTATGGTAAGAAAGCTCAAACGCGTTTGGAACTGACAACAGAACAGTACGTAAAGGACAGAAACGTAAAAAAGCGTGACTGGCTGATGCCGAACCTGCACGCTGATTTTGAGGAAAACGGCGTGACGTTGCATTGGAAGCCAGGTGTACGTGGGGGTGGACGCGTGTCAAGGAAAGAGGGAAAGCCCGCCGGATTGACAACGAAAAAGGAAATGAACACACATTTTAAGCGGGGCCTGTGCCAGGGGCAGTGGGACCGAGAACCTGAGTTCCCTGCAGTGGGAGTCGGGGGAGGAGGGACGGTGTGGCGGAAAGGGGGACCCAAGTGGAGGGAAGGTGGGACAGAGGGGGAGAACCAGCGCGAACGGAAAGCGGAGGGGAGAACACCACGGTTAACGGGAAGCCGGTTGTCCGTGGGGGGAGGGAGGGTGGCAAAACTTGGAAAAAGCAGAGGGGGGGAAAGACGAAGGGCGGGGAACAACTAAGAACAAAAGGTCTTGAAGCCCTGATGTACTAAGAGACACGGGGCGGTGGCAAGGAGGCAAGGAAAGCCCCTGACTGTTACGAAACAGTGAAAGGATTCAGGGGCCAAAAGTTGAGGGTGATCGAGGGAGGCACAAGGTGGAGTGCGTTTGGAGGTGTTGGGGGGAGAAGTTGGGCAAGAAATAATGCTGGGCAGGCGGGGGTGCAGAACAAACAAAGGGGGGGGGAAAACGGCGAAACGGTGTCCGTGGATATGGGGTTCGGTGGTCGTGGGTAAATCAGGAGGGGAGGACAAGGGGCACAAATCAACCCAAAGGGAAAAGGAGGCAACAAATGAAGAAGTGAGAAAGGGGCGTAGCCACCCCCCCGAAGGTGGAGGCAGTGGGACCGAAGGGAAAACCTTTTAAGTCTGGGACGAACAGTGACGGAGGGCGGGCTTTGTGAGCAAGGGATGGAACAGAGGGGTGAAAAGTTGGAACTGTGTGGGGAAATGTGGTGGCACAGAAGTTAGACGTCAATTCCTCCTGCTGAGGGGGGATGAAAAAACCAAAAAAAAGGGGGAGAAGATGCGCGAAAGATTACACAAGTGGAAAAGAGGTGCCGGGGTCGGGGGAGGTAACTTCTTCTGAAAAAACTGGCTGACATCCCACAGGCTGGAACACCCACACTGAATTAAAGGGAAGGGACGAGGCAAGGTGAAAGGAAGAAAAAATGGGGTGGGCAGGTGACAGAGACAGTTGAACGTCCGACTGGCAAGGTGGGCTGGGGATACTCGGAGGCACAGGGGGGCGGGACGTGTTAGGGGGTTTGTGGTGGGAGGGGACACAAAAGTGCAACGGCCAGTAAAGGGAACCGAGGTGCAAACGACACGGTGGGAAAAGGGCCACCTAACAACACAGGGTGGTAGGTGAGAAGGGGTCAAAGGGGTCAAATTGAAAGCAAATGAAGACCGCTGAGGGGGAAAACCAAAACCAGGATTAAAAGGGCCAACTGATAGTTAGAGGATGGGCGGTTAAAAGAACCCAGGGCCACTAGAAAGTGCACCAGTCTGTGAACCGGAGTGGAAAAAATTAAAACCTAATGTGCACGGTTGGAGGGGAATGTCGGGTAACACAGGAGAGCTCCTCAAAAAACCAAAATTATAAGAAGGGGAAAAGAGAAAATGTGAAGACCGTTGGCAAAAAAAAAGAAAAAGCAAAAAACACCGTAACGGGCAAAAGTACGGAAAAGAAACCAAAACTCGGTAAAAAAGGCCTCCTGCAAACACACACAAAGGAAACAATCAGTGGCTCAAGAATGGGGAGTTGTCAGCAGGTTGGGGGGGGTGTGGACCTGGGAATTTAAGACCCCGACAAAAAAGGGAGGACGGGGCGACAAATGACTCTCAACAAAGGTGTCAAAGGGGAGGGTGGAAACAGAGCAGGCTCAGTGACAAGATGAAAACAAGAAAAGACCCACGCCAGCACGTGACCCTGATACGAGGCGCACTAAACGGCCCAGCCAGACAGTCAACACTGGTCGACACGGCACAAAGGGTAGAGGTCAAGCTCAAGGAGAAACCTTTGGGAAGTGATAGGAATACACAGAAGGGTTGGTGTCAAAGGTAAGGAAAGAAAGGGGGGCAAGACCCCGCCAAAGAGCCACGACAAAGGGGTAAACCGCAAAAGTTCACACCCGTTTGTGGTGGAGAAACATAAGAACACAACGAGCACGCATAAAAGAAGGCAAAAACAGAACAGGGGAGCCTTAGGAAACCAAAAAAGAAAACAAAGCCCCAGCAAGACCGGGAAAGGTGCGGACAGACGGACAACGTGGAAGTCAGGCAATGGGCATCAAACGAAAAAAAAAAACCACTTAAAGGGAAAGGGGGGACAAAAATGGGGGGGGGGGGGGGACAAAAACAGCAGGAAGGAAAAAAGTGGTACACGACCAAGACTCACCCATAGCACTGCAGGCAAGCGCAGTGAAAAAGTGGGGGGTGGGGGGAAGCAGCAGAGCAAAACGGCAAAAAAAAAAAAAAAGAACACACGAACAACGCAAGACAAACGGGTGACTGAACTCCGATCACACTCAAACAACGTACCAAACATCCAAACACGGACACTGGTCGGAAAAAGGCAAAAGTGTCGTTAAGGACAAAGAAAAGAACAGACTTTAAGAAGGGGAGACACTAAAGGAGGTAGCAAGCGGTCAGGAAGACGAGTTAAAAAGAACAGCCAAAACACGAGAAACGGGACCAACCGGGGCCGGAACAGTGGAAAAAAGAAGTGTGATTAGCACTCAGCAGCAGCAAAACGAAAGACCACGCGACACACTCAAAGGAACAGGGGGCCCAGAACTGGTGACCAACTGGGGTCGGCACGAAACCGGCCACAACCTATCAAACTGACCGAAACAAAACGAAACGGTCATAGTCACGGACTCCCGTCAACCCCGCAATTGACGAGCATGGAAAAAGAAATGGGGGGGTGTAAAGAGCAGGAAAGGCAGAGGGAAAGGGGACCGAAGGGAAAACAAAGGACAAAAACACCGGGAAAGAAGAATCCTCAGGGGCAAGACACGTCACGGAAAGAGCTAACCAGCGCGGAACCACTCTAACTTTTAAATTCCAGGACTAACGGAAATGGCGCAGGAAAGGACCAAGGGGGGTTAAAGAAGGACCAGAAAAAACAAAGTTACAAAACGCGCTGTGTCGCAAAGGAAAGAACTCAGGCAATTCCAATAAAAGCGTCACGGTCGAACTTCAGCGTTGTCTGCACGCGGCATTCATACAAAGCGATTGTCCAAAAAAAAAACCGTGGAGGAGAAAGCCAAAAAACGCGAAAGCTGGAGGGGGTGTTTGAGCCTCCGGCGGCTAAGGGGGGAACGGGGGCAACGCAAAAGGACGTAACAAACCATCCCAAGACCAAAAAAGCGAAAAAAAGTGTACACACATGAAGACCAGGCTGACAATAAAAAGCAGAAGGGTCGTGTACTTGGTTGGGCACAGGGTCAGGGGGGGGTAAAAGGGGGGAAGAAACGAACGGCCCAAACTGAAACATCGTCTTCCATCACAGAGCCAGGTAAAAGGAAGAAAAGTTTACAAAGGTGGAAAACAGTATAGGCAAGGGGCACGCTGGGGAGGGGCTGGAAAATAAAGAAAGAAAAAGGTAGAACTCGAGGACGGCCAGTGAATCCAGTACAATACGATCCTTAAGCATGGACGCGAAAGAAGACATCATAGAAACAACGGAAGAAGTACGGGCACAACGACACCATCCAACTGGGCAAGGAAGAAATACGCGGAGAAAGACAATAACGGACACCTTATCAAAGAAGAAGGGGGGGTAAAGGGGTGAGTCAAACGGGGAATAAAAGAAAGGAGCCACGCAAAATGTAAGGGGGTAACAGAGCACCCAAAAGAATAAGACATTTCCGGGGCAAAGGACCGAGAAAGACAAACCGAAAAAACTATCAAAGGGCAGCATAGAACGAACGGAACAGAAGGAAAATGCAACCAACGTGACAAACACACGGAAAGGGGGGGCGAGCGGCCAAGAGAAAACCACAACGGGGAGAGAGATAGGTTTCCACACCTCAGGGGTGAAACGGGGGTTGAAATTCCCTGGAAGAGTAGGTGATGGAGGAGGAGGCCCGGGAGAGAGCAAAGCCCGGTAGTTTTGATCACGGGGACTGGGCAAAAAAGGTAAAACCATAGGGTGAGGGAGTTCGCCCCACAGAATGCGGGAAAAGGGCAAGTCCCGGAAGGTCTCACAAATAACCTCAGAATAAATGGCAAACAAAGGCAGGATCATGAAGTGAGCGACTCCAGTAAGGAAGGGGAAGAGCACACAAGGTGGGGAGGACCCAAAAGAACGGCAATTTAACAAAGAAAAAAGTGCCGGGAAAGTGGAGTGAGGAACACCATTACATCTCCCAGGCCCGAGCCGAGGGGGGGCAAAAAAGGACACAACATGCAGGGTATGACACAACGCGACGTAAATTGGGGGAAAACCGCCACGGGGCCCGGACAACGATTACCTGGGTGGCCAAAAACTGTTTCAAAAAAAACGGTGGCCTGGACACACAAGTAGGGAAGAAAGTGCCGGGGGAGGCGACGGGTTCCCCACCCACTCTGACAAAAGACCAGGGTGAGAAAAAAAAAAACATGGAAAAAAAAGGAAAAAAGGGGGGGGTTGGGAGAAAAAACCGACGGTCCACAAAGAAACAACGGGGAGTAAACACGTTGTGCGATTTGGTGGGGAGGTGGAAGGGGGAATGGAGGCAGGCCCGGCAAACGCAAAAGAGAACGACAGGAAAACATCACATTTCAAAAACAGAGTCGAGGGTTCCTTTAGAGGACCCCAGAACGGTGCCCAGAAAAACACCTGACACAAAAGGGGATTGGAAGCACACCAACAAAAAAAAAGAGGGCCAGAAAGATACTGAAGGTCGAAGTCTGACGTGGAGGAAGTCCACGGGAGCGTGAAAGAATTTACAAATTGTTTCTACTGAGGGTGGGGGGGTGGTAACCCAAGAAGCATACATCAAAGGGGGAACTCACTGGGGGAGAAGGTAAGGCGGGGTAAACCAAGCCAAAAGTGGAGGTCTGCTGGGTACCAAACTGCCCGCTGATTTGGCAGAGGAACAAAAAGGTGAGGACGGGACGCGGGCCCGGTTGGAAGTAGGAATGGGGGGGGCAACATAGGGGTAACTCGCCTGAAGGAAAAATCAAGGGAAGAAACAGACTCCAAAATTCTGACAAACGGGAGAGGGGGGGAAGAGGGGCCTGAGGATAAAAGAACGTGGGGAAGACCTAAATAGGGTCTGGCCTGGGACTTTTTTGGGGTGTGGCAGTTAAGGGAGTCAGGCAAAATAAGTAAGGTGGTGGCAGGGAGGGAGTCCAGGCATGGGACCACATGAGTTTGTTTTTCTAAAGCACCCCTGGGAAAAAAAAGGCGCAGCACAAGGACTGGTCACCGTGGACTATTGTGGCCCGGGGTGACCAGGGGGAAAGGACTTTGGGGAGGAGAAAAACGTGCTGAACAACGCCAAAAGGCTGCACCACTTATCTTTGAAGCGGGGGCGGGGGCAGGTAGGCAGTGAGAGACCTTTGGGCCTGGTGAAGGACGGAAAGTTCGGATGAAATGGGCCCGGTGGTGAAGTGTGATCGAAGGGAAGTCAACAGAAAGTGCCGGCAGGGGAAAAACGGGGGGGTGGAGTGTGGGGGGCAGAAATGCTCATCACAGGGTTCTGCCACCGAATGAGGGGCAACGGTACAAAAAACCAACGAAAGACGACGACAACAGGGGTACACGGGGGGGGGGACTATGGGGGATTGCGGGGTAACTAAAAACTGAAAAGCATGGGAAAAGCAAACCCCCCGTCTTGTCGGGGAACCCACTGTAGATTGTCTGTTCTGTGGCCGGAGGCAGGGACACGAAAAAGACGTTGGAACAAGTGATGGAAACAGTGACGGGTTAGGAGGCCTGTGAGTAGTAAATAAGACAGGAGTCACAGGGTGCGGCCGGTGTACATTTCGGGTTGGGGGACCAGCGTTTGGACGTGAATGAAAGTGTGGCCCGGGCAGGAGTTGGGCTAACCAAAAAAGAAACGCGCCAGACACGGTGGTTCCAGGTGTGGGATATTTGACCACGGGGTGGAGGGGGAAACGGAACTACGAGGGGAAAACGCCAGGCAAGGAACAAAACAAAAATTGGCGTCACTGAAAATAATTAAAGCGGAGGGGGGGCAAAGAGCAGTGACCGAGAACGTTGTCCGGTCTTGTTCAACAGGGTGGAAGGGCGTAGGGCCGGTGACAAGCGCCAGGGTTGAAGTGGCCGAAAATAAACGAAGGAAGGACAATGGCGGCGTGGGGGGGGGAAAGTGAGGTGCAAGACAAACGAAAGGGGGTGAAAAAAAATCGGAAGACGGGCACTTGGAAAAGGGGTGTTAACTAAAACCCCAAAGTGGAAATGAGAGCCGGTGATCATAGGGGTACGGGGGGTCAAGGGAAGAAGAGGAAAAAAGGAAAGGGATCACCCATACGGTGGGATTACCACTTATATTTAAGAGAGGGGGGGGAGGGAAAGGAGGCGGGGAAAACGAAAGAACTTGGACAGGGAGCTTTCCGCAGGTGGACGGTACAAAAAAATGAGGGGGGGGCCGGTTGAGTGGGGGTGATCGAAGGCACATAAAATAAAGCGCAACAAACAACCACCGGGATGGAAAAGAAAAGAGGAATGATTCCCGAACTCAAGACCAAGAAAGAAAAGGTCAAACTGCGGGGGAAAAAAAAAAGTTAACTACGGGGTCAGCACCGCCCAACGCTTTAAATATCAAGGGCTCACAAGAATGGGGTTGAACAGCATCAAGGTCCCGTGCAGAGGTGCAAACCCACCGAAACTACAAAAACAGAGAACCATTCAACGGAAGGGGGTGAAGAAAAGCATAGCACGCTGCCACACTTCCAAAGACAACGCAACACCTGTGACTCCTTCGAGGACCGCCACAAACCGAAAAAAAAGTTCAGGCAACTGAAAAGGGGTCTAGTACACTGCCCTACCGGCACAAGACAAAAACGGTCCCTTCGAAACAGGTGGAGCAAGGGGGGGGAGGTGGGAAATTCCAACGGCAGAATCACGAAAAAAAAAAAATACCACGGAACCACAAAGGCAAAAAAGTGGGTACCCTAGGGGGGGGGAGGGGGGGGTGAGCAAACGCGAAAAAGCAAAAAATAAAAAGCACAACTGGCCCAACGAAAGTCAACAAAATAACAACCTGGGCTAAAGTTCGAAAAAAAGAAGCAACAAACCAGGGCCAACCAGACCGGTCACTGGGAGGAAAAAAAGACAGGACCACGGTTTTCCAGAGGGCACGGGAAGCCGGCACCGCCCCGAAAATTCAAGGAGCAAGTTGGCTCAAGAAATGGGGGAGGGGGGGGGGGAAAATCACTACTGGCAGGAACCACGAGGGGGAACAAAAACCAACGACCAAAAAAGCACCCCAGTTCCGGCAAGCCCAAGTGGAAAAAGGTGGGGGGTGGGGGGGGAAAAAGACACAGCAATGACGAGCAAGGACTTCCACAATCACAGTCAAGGGAGAAAACACTGTTTGAAGAGCGCGAGAATACAAAAAGAAACGGCCAAAAAAAAAGGCCAAACCTTCAAGTAGGACAAGAGGAAGGGAGTCAAGACTACGGAAAATCAACGGCACCGCCCTCAACGTAACAATAAGAAATCAAGTTTGTACAGAATCGGGAAGGAAAGAGGGGGGAGGTAAAAGAACAAACCCGCCACCAGAGCACCCAACGGAAAACCGGCAGGGAGAATTTACACCGTGTGATAATCAATCATCCAGCATGACAGCCAAACAACGAGGGCACAAAAGAACAGGAAAGCACAAAAAAAAAGAAAAGGGAGACGGCACGGAGAACAAGAAAAGGAAGCACAAACCGTGGAAAACAGAAGGACGGGCACGGTTGTTCAAGGTCAACTTCCGAAGGGCAACAGCAAACGAAAAGAGAGTGCGAAGAGTGGGGGAGTTTAAGAAGGAACATTAAAAGGGAAGGGTGGAAAAAGAAACGAGGCCAATAGACCACGGGAACAGGCGCCGCATCAAACGGCTGACAGCACTACGGGCAAACTACAAAACAGAGAAAAATAACACTCAGGTCAAGGGGAAGCCGAGAAAGCAGGGATGGAAATAACCAAAACACGAGTTGGAGTCGGAAAATAAACAAAAAAAACCAGTATCAAAAACTGGCGACGCTAACACAAACAGCAAATTCCGACGCAAAAGAGGGACAGGGAAAAAAGGACAAAAAAAAGTTTATGCTTCATCACGGCCGGCGTGGGACCGCCAAAACGGGATGGCATCCAGCCAAAGAAACTAAACTCATGAAAGGGATGGGTTGGGCTACGCGCGCTTGATGGGTGTGAAAGGGCCAACGCAGACGGGAAAAACACCGACACAAAATTGCCACACCGGGAATAAAGCCAACCTGGGAAAAAACCGGACTCCCGTAAACCAAACCGAACAAGCAAGAGGGGTGGAGCCCGTATGGTGGTGTTCCAAGGGACTGGGAAGAAAGGGGAAGAAAACCGACGCCAAAACCAGGCTTAAAGGTTCCATCAGAACTGTGACAACGTGGGAAACAGGTGAAAAAACATTGTCAAGAGCAGGAACCAAACCCGGGGGGGAAACCTGGGACAATGGAAATGGAACGGGGAGTTCAGCACTCGCGGTGAAAGGCAGGCACAACGAAAAATAAAACGGGCATGGGCTGACGCTGGAACGCGAATACGAGAACCAATGTTAAAAAAACAATGCATAATTCAAGCGGGGCAGCACAATCACAACGACGGGGGGCAGAAACTAAGAAAACCGAGAAAAAACCTTACATAGCAGAAAAACGGGTGGGTGCAACATTTGGGGAACGGGAGCGGGCGAAAAAAAAAACTGAGGCCTGAAAGGAACAAATCAAATCACAGGGGGGGGGGAATAAGCAGCCCTAATGGAGAGAAGGCACAACGAAAAAAAAACCCACACGAAAAAAAGGAACGGAAAGAGAAGAAGGAAAGAATCACGGACAATCCAAGACCGGATCAGGGCAGGCAACATCCACGGACAACCCCAAGTACTGGGGGGGGGGAAAAACG
>Ga0179593_1327655_pt1 | contig 10010 bp, 18 predicted proteins | sample CZODoug2_1_08_16_FD_185931 | JGI IMG/M metagenome (GOLD analysis project Ga0179593, IMG submission 185931) | Vadose zone soil fungal communities from Angelo Coast Range Reserve, California, USA - CZODoug2_1_08_16fungal (PacBio error correction) | ecosystem: Environmental > Terrestrial > Soil >...
CCGCTTAATTCGCAGAAAGTCGATAAGTGGCCTCATCGAGGGGTAAGGCAGCAATTGATGGGCGCACATGGTGCGATGGAGGGTCTAAAAATGGGTCAACATTTGAGTCTAGCATGAACTGCCGCCATATGTTTTCCTGTCCAAAGATGTACCCCAGGGGACTTAAGAAATCGAAAAAGGCGCAGAATTTGAAGATGAAAAACGATGATTCTTCAAGCGCGTAGGGGAGGGAGGGAAGGACGCCGCCGGCGCGACTTGCGCGGTCGGAACGAGAGCTTCTTATCTCAGACTGAGCCTTTGAAGAGGAGGATCAGAGGAAAAAGGGGACCAACCATTATGAGCCAGAAGGGGAGATATCAAGGATGTGGCCCGTTCGAGGAGCCCGAGATCCGCTTTCAGCCAGGACCGGTTGGGGGTCATCAGAGAGCCGGGTGGGAGGTGGCGACTCCCATAGAGAGAGGGGATAGATCGCAGTAATTTATAGTGGAAGAGGCAGGGGATGGGTAAACTGGGTAGCCCAAGGGTTGGAGATTCTGGTAGATGTAAGGGACGATGTAGGGGAAATCTAAAAAAAGGAGTGTCAAAGAAAGTGTGAGAGGATCAGTGATTGTCGGAGATGAGAGAATGCGAATAGAAGGAAGGCGAACGAGGTAACAAGAACACGGGGCAAGGCTGGGGGAGGGAGGAGGTTCCGGGGGAAGGGAAAGGGAAGGAGGCCGCAAGGAACAGAAAGCCTGTGGGTGGGGAATAATGGTTCTAAAAAGAGGAAAAGAGGCAGTAAATGAGAGAGAGGGGGGGGGGGGAAGAGCGAAACGACGTGGGGGAGAGAGACATAGCCGAAAGGAGGGAGAGGCGAGCGGAGGGACTGGGGGAAAAGAATTAGGCAAAGCATGGCAAAGATGATGGCCCGGGATAAAATGAGAGGGGAATAACGCGAGATGTAAACGGGGTGAGTAGCGAAATTTTTGGATTGATGGAAAGGAGTGGGGGAAGGTGCGAAGAGCGGGGTGCGAAAGAGACGGATACGGAGAGGGCTTGCAGCATGCAAGCAATCGCGTCAGGAGAGGGGGGTAGTGTTAAGCTGGGTGACAGTAGAAAAAGCGTTTAGAGGGAGGAAGGATGTACGGAAGAGGGAGGAAAAAAGGGTGCTAAAGGGAAAAAAATGTAAAGAGGGAGGTCTGGGAAAGTAGTGAGAAAGGGGAAGAGGGTGAATGTGGAAATGAGAGAATAAGGGAAGAGGAAATAGAAGATGTCACAGGAAGAGGAGGAGGGCTGTGGAGATGGGGGAGAGTAAAGGGGGGGGCGAAGGATAAAAGGGTGATGAGATGGATGATAAACGGGATGCATTAAGCGGGGCGGGGGAGGAGCACGCGAGGAAAAATTGTACAAGAGGAGTAGAGACAAAGGTTCTGGGGAGAGAGGAGAAATGAAAAGAGTGAGAACAATGAAAGAAGGGCGATGGAGGGGGCGCGGAAGAGGGGTAGGAGAAACTGGAGGAAGAAAGAAGCGAGAAGAGCGAGGGGATGGGTACAGAAAGGGAGTGACGGAACGAGACAAGGGGAAGAGGGGGAAGACAAGGACAAGGGGGAATAAAGGTAAAAGAAAAGATGCAACGAAAAAGCGGTCAAAAGAAAGTCAAGGTAGCACCGGGAGGGGTTAAGAGGTGAGTATAGAAAAGGGGTAGCTATCACGCAATGAAGAAGGCGGACGAAGAAGGATGGGTGAAGGATAGCGACCAGGGAAGAGGGAAGAAAAGGGAAGAGCAGGGGGAGGAGATGGAGTATAGGGACAGAAGAGGGGGTAGTAAAAAATGTTTATGGGAAGGGATCATGAAAAGGATGGATTAAGGACGGGTGAGGCACAAGTGTAAGTGAGGAAGTGTATTGGGAAGTGGAGGAGCAACTTATGAAGCAAGGTAGGAAATGGGGGGGGGGATTGGGCAAGAGGGGAGTAGCTAAAGAAAAAGGCAACCTGGAAGGGGGTAAAAGGGCGGGGAGAAAGGATGGGGGGGGGGGGGCGGCCGCGACGCGAGGGAACGACAGAGAGGGCAGGAGAAAGAAGAGGTGGTGGTAGGCCAGATGAGTGAGAGGTGCCATAGGCAGAATACGTTGAAGGAGAGGGAGTGGGGGGGAGGCCGGAAGGGGAGTGAAAAAAGCAGCCCGGCGGAGGAAAAAGGGAAACGGGAAGCGACCACCTAAGACAAGGGGACCCAAATCACTGAAAGAGGGCGAGTAGGGGGTCGAGTAGGGGACGACGGGAGGGGGGAAATGAGGTGACGGTGCCAGAAAACCCCTGGCGATGAAAAAGAGGAAGGGGGCGGTCAGAGCCAACCATGAGGGACCCTGTGTGGCCTGAATCCATGCAAACTGGAAACAGGTTCGAAGCCGGGGCCTTGTATAAGATTAAAATAAGGGAGGACTTCTCTTCGGAAAGAGTTCTGTAACAGTAAAGAGGGGCTAGAAACGCAGAGACTGTATCCAAGGACAAGTTTAAGAGGGTGGCTTGAAACGGAAGGGAAGGACAATTAGGAGGGGAAAGGTTCCTTCGACAACTCACCGGCTCGAAGTAAAAAAAAAAAACGACGTAAGGAAAGGGACGTAGGCAGCAGGGGGGAAACGGAAGAGTTATTGGATCAAGTCAGGGGGAAAAAAAGTCAGAGAGCAACAGTAGAGGTTAGTCTGGCGACTTCGCTACTTTTGCCACAAGGAAAAAGGAGGCGAGACAAGTCTGAAAACACCAGCCCTTCGTGGAAAAAATAAGTGCCGAAGAGGAACGGGGGATGAAAGGGGAAAGGCCCGTGAGTGTACGGATCGATCGGGCAAATCACAGAGAGGGAAAAAGGTATCGGGAGGCAGCGGCAAATGATCAGATGTTCGGATGGATTTGGTACAGAGAAAGTAGAAGAGAAAGGAGTCGTGAATCGTCAAAGGGGTGGGTAAAAACGGAGGGGAATTAGGGGAAGCTTGCGCTGGCTTGCAGGCTTCCCCAAGAGATAAATTCGGACTAAGGAAAAACGTGGGGGGGTGGAAAGGCGCGAGGGAACAAAACTCAATTAGTATAAAAGGAGAGGAAGAATTCAAAAGCCGAGGGGCCTGGCCATATACCAGTGAACCACATATACGAAAAAGGGGGGGGTCTGGATACACTAAAAAAGTGTTTGGTGGCAAGAAGGGGGGGAAAAAAATACCGGGCTGAGCTTAGGATTAAGGTAGAAGATTATAAGGGGGGGGGCGAATGGGGAAAACTTTTGGATTACGAGTGTTGGAGTGGAAAGTGGGCTGAGTATTCTTACATCGCGTCCCTGTTAAAAAAAAAACGGAAAAAGAAGGCAACGCAGGTAAACTCTAACGGAACCCAGTGAGACTCCCTAAAAAAAATAGAGAAAAAGAAAGTCTCAAACTGAGGGAAAAAGCGTCAATGAAAAAGGGGAAGGGACGGAAAACGCATTCAGAAACCGAAAGAGCTAAAAATCACACGGGGCTCGGAAGGGAAGGGACAGAGTGGTGCAGTCTCGAAAAGAATGGAGGGAAAAAACGAAAGCAGGCTAAATTGCGGGTCTGGTGTTGACGCTTCATCGAAAAACGCGAAAGACGCGAGGGGGGAGGGGAGGGTTCCTTCGTAACAAAAGGGGGAAGAATGGTTCAGGGAGACTTCGCAACGGAACACCTGATTTCTGCGGAAAAAGGAAGAAGACTACTGTGTTGCAAAACGAAAGCCGGGTGGAGAACAAAAGATGTGCGGGACCCCCGGAAACTTGAAAAAACAGGGAGGGAAAAGAAAGTACTATTACAATACACCCAGCGCGGAGGAAAAGGGCGAAGAAAACGCAAAAAAAAAAAGGTAGTAAGGAGGCAGTTTTATCGGGAAGAAAGGAAGAAGGAGCTGCATAATGCCAGTGCAAGGACACGAAAAAAAAGCCCAAGTTAAAGGGGGGAAATATTTTAGAAAAAGGGGACAAGAAAGGCATCCGCCGGCAGCACTGAGGGGAAGGAATCGGGCCGCCGTCCCAGCATCATGCTTCTTGATTCCAGAACGCAAAAAGGAAAGAAAACGAAATCCGGACGCAAAAAAAACAGGGGGGGGAAGAAATTCAAAAGAGAAGTGGAAGTCTGTCGCTCTTGGAAAAGGGTACAAAAAGACCAATAGGGAAAATGAAAGCAGCGGAAACCAAAAGGAGAACCAGAGAAGGAGAAAAAACACGGGGGGGGGCGTTCGTTTTCAACGGGTTGTGCAAACTTGGAAACAAAAAACAGAAAAACCAAAGGATGTAAATGAGCGGAGTAGGACGGGATCCAGCAATTCAGGAAGGGACTTTCGAAAGGGGAGGGAAAGAGACTGAACACACACGAACAAACGGAAAGGGGGGAGGGTGAGAGCCCATGCTGATTCCTATCTAGGCGGGAAAATGCATCACGGCAATTTGTCAAAAGCGGAGGGGGCGACGAAAGCGAACCTAAGAATCAAAGCAATGAAAAACCAAAGAAACAATGTCAAACCACTATACCATCCGGGGACATCGATCGCAAAGGGAAAAAAGGAAATCAAAAAAAGAACGCCGAACAAAAAAAACATCGCAAGGAAGCGCCATTCAGGTAGCGACGGCAGATCCTGCGAAAGAGAGAGGTTGGGGGGGGTGGATGAAAGCCAGAGACAAAAAACAACGGAGGGAGGAAACTAGAGAGAGAGAAAAGAACTACAGGGCGAAATCTTTGGAGGGGGGACAAAGCCTGATCGCGTCTTGTCAAATGTGCGTGTGGCGGGGGGAGGGAGGTCAACAAGCGGGGAGAAGCGATGGCGGCTAAGCAGTGGAAAGTGACGAATGAATGTTGCCAGGAGGAAACTAGGGAGAGGGAGATAGCCGAAAGAAAAAAAAAATCGGCGTATGCTGGAAGTTAAAAGAAAGATGAAAAACGGAAAGAATGGAATAAACAGTTAGCGGTGGGAGGGGGTACAAAAACGAAACTAACTGAACGTCGTACCGAAGGCCGAACGAACGAGAACGAGCGAGTCCCGAATGCCGGAAGTTGGAGAGGTGTCGTGGTAAAGTGGGCAAATGAAGAGCGATGTGAAGAGAAAAAGGGGGACAGACGGGGGGGTAAATCTGGCGCCAGGCAGAGTAGAAAGCGTGGTGATTCGGGAAAAATATAAGCGGCAGGGAAAAGAAGAGGGGGATCGGGGGGAATGATCGGTCTTCCTGTGTCCAAGGAGATGCATTATGCGGGGACGGCTGACGGGGAAAAAGACAGGGCTGGGAGATGCGCGATGCACTGATTGCAGATCTAGAAGGGAAAGGCTGGGGTTTTTTAGTGGGAAGGGAAGGGAAGCACTAGATGGCGAAGGAGGCAAAAGAGGAAAAAATGTAACGAACTACAGGGATTCGCACCGAACTTGGCAAAGTGAGGGGGGGGAAGGGTGGGGTACTAAGGAGACTCGAGTGAAAAGAAAGCGTTTCTGGGGAAAACTTTACCGGGTTTCAGGGGAGGCTTTCAGTACGTAAAACTTGCGAGTTCAACAATGAGAGAAGGGTTCAAAACAGGGGGAGGAAAAAATAAGGTGGGAAGGGCGACGGGACTGAATTCTGAAGTATTGTCCAAGACGGAAGGAAAAGTAAGGAGCAAGAAACTACTGGTCACCAAAAAAAAAAAAAACCCAAAAGGGGGGACGTAGGGATGAAACGAAGATAACCGCACTTTTGCCCTTTCGGGCCAGAATAGGGGGGTCCGAGTCCAAAACCCACAGGCAACGCAAAGAACTTCGAGCCAGCGAATGAGGAGCGAAAAGGGGCGGGGAAGGGGCAGTAACACAAGTAATGCGGAACGGGGGAAAATCAGGATTGGAGAATACTCGCGCTAGTGAGTTGAGGAGGTGCGGAAAGGTGGCAGATTCTTGAATAATCGGGGGGGAACGGGGACGGTGACTATGCGAGCGACAGACTCTAATACACAGGGGCACCGCGGCACCAGGACCCAACCAATGAAAAAAAACGGGAAAAAACGACCCACACTATAATTTCGATAAAACGAATCCGTATAGATAAACACTGCCGCAAATGTCAGAAAACAAAAAAAGTTAGTGGTAGGGTCGAAGGGTAAACGACGAGGCGGGATAGGGTCTTTTGAAATATGGGTGAAAACACAGAGCCGGGTGTAACGGGGCGAAACCTAAGGAAAATACCATAAGGGGAGGGTTGGACAGCGCAAATAAAAAAAATTCGAGGATAGAATTCGCGTGGGGAAGAAAGAAAGACCGCGAGATGAAACAGAATGACAAAGAAACGAGGCGAACAAGCCTTCAGGAATCAAAGCAAGCGGCACCTTCCGAATCTAAAATGAGGAAAAACCTCCGACGAAAGAAGGACCAGCCGCGCCGTGTACGGAAAGGGGGAGAGGGACAAGAGAACGAGAGCAGTACGAGCTCACGGACCGAACAGGCCTCGAGCACTCAGTGTACGGCGGGGGCTCAGCCTGGGGGAGAAGGAAGAAGGGCGGACCAGTTTGGGGAAGGAAGATAAAATCAAGCGAAGAGATTGAGGAGCGCTGTGCTCAGGCAGAAGGAACGTTCTGAAGAGGGACATAAAAGCGGCGGAAGCACGACTGCGTACAAAAAAATGGAATTTCGAAAAACGGCGCACGAAAAAGACCCGGGGACAGAAAAGAAAGGACACTGTTGAAAGGAAGATCAAGGAAAAAGAAAAAGGACCGAAAAGGGGAAGGTCCAACAGGGGCGTGCGTGAAATCGACCCGTCTTTCTTTTGGGAGGAAAGCACACAATAAAGGAAAGGGAGAAGGATCGGGCAGCGTGCGAAACTGAATTAAAGCGAAAAAGGGACCAGTGAATGAGGAGTTGAGTTCCCCACCTGGAATCTGGAAAATGACGAGCAGGCGCGGGAGCTCATGGTCAACCAGCGAAGGAAACAATTAGCGGGAATAACCGACTCGAAGAACAGGATTGACAGGGGGAAGAAAAAAAGCAACAAATCAGTAGCTAAAAACGACAACTGGAACAAATAAGGGCATGCGCAGTGATCGAAATACAGGGCCGGCAAGAATACAGCGGCTCAGAGGACGCGAGGAACCGGAGATAAATCAAGAGTGGCGCAGCTATACGGCGGAAGGGATTTGGAAAGAGGGGACTCTTGGCGCGAAAAGACAGCTCGCGCCCCAGATCTAATTTCTCACTACGACTCTGGGAGAACGTCCATGAAAACAAAAAGGAGGGGGGACACCGAACAAACAAACCAAGCTTGAAAAAAAAAAAATGGAGAAAAGGGGAGCATTGCCGAGAAATGAAGAACAAAATCCGGACAGACGGGGCTCAGCGCATTATGGGAGTTAAAAAGCACGGGGGCGTACCGATAGGAAATTATACGGAGGAAGGGAAATTACAAAATGGGGAAACTGAAGCCGAAGAGCAAGAACGCAGCTAGCTGATGACACCTCGCGAGCGCCAAGGGGGGGAGACGCGCAAGTGCAGCGACTGTAGATATCAGAGCAAACAACACAGGAGAAAGAGATAGAAAGAGCTTTCTGAGTGAATGGCGCGATCGATATCGTGGCCTCGCGGTGTTGTGAATGCATCGGTGATGTGAGAGGAGGGATTCAGTGTTCACCCTGTTTAAAAACGTGACACTGAAAAGCTGCAAGAAAAGGGACGAAACCATGGGCTCTTAGAATCGCAAAGGCGCCGGATTGGAAGAAGAGGTGATTTGACATCGACATGATTCGGGAATAAAAAAGGGAAAGAGGTCGCATGAGGGAAGGGGGATTCGGTCGGAAAAAAAGTAAAAGCTTCGTTTAGGAACTTCGATAAAAAAAAAAATAGAAAAAGGCTGCGGGGTGAAAAGCGCAAGCGGAGCGAGTAGAAAAAATGGGCAAGCCGCAGCCTTCAAAAAGGGAAAAAGAATTCAAAGAGGGGGAAAGGTTCAAAATCCGAGAATCCTTATGACATCCAGAGAACAAGTATTTACTGCTAAAGCAAAAAACTGGAAGACAATGGGGGATGAGGGGCAAAGGTAGGAAGGGATCAAAGCAGGGGAGGGCGTGCGATAGGCTTACGCCACAAACCAAGTGTAAAGAAGAGAGGCCCTGGCACCGACGTGCGTAAGGGGGGAACGAGGAAAGAGGCAACAGTCCGGCGTTTCCAAAAACATGGGTGCGCAAAACTAAACGACCAAAAAGAAAAAAAATGGGGGGGTGAAAGAGCCGGGGGGAAATCCAGTCGCGCTGCAAGATACGGGATAAAAAGCGACTCGGGGAGGGGAGTGTTCGTGCGCAAAACAGGAGAAGCACAACGCAGAAGGAAAGAACGTGGTAACGGTTTAGGAGGTGGAGTTGAACTCTCGGAAAAGCTTATAGAAGTCTGAAAACGCCCAAGGTAGTAGAGTCGCCGAGCGGAACGTAAAGGCGGGCACCGACATCCTGGTCAGAAACGGAAGGATCAAAGAGAAGAAACCTGGCTAGAAAAGGTCAAACTAAAGGGGAGAGGAGAAGGAGGGCGGAGGGGTACGCAAGCGCACTATTACGCAGCTGACGACCGGTTAAGAGGAAGTGCAAAAGACAAGGGGGGGGGGGGTCGGAACGGGAGGGAAGATCGTACGGCAACTGGCAGATGGAACCAGAAAAGTAAAGTCGCAGCGGCAAGGAGCGGTAGGTCTAGTCCCTTTGGGTGAGTAAAGGGGGAAGATGTAGAGGGAGAAGGGACTGCGCTGAAGTTGGGCGACGCCGGAAGGGGGGTTTAGAATCGGGGTGGGGAAGGTCACTGTGAACTTGCGCTGGCTGGGGAAAAACAAAAAGAAGAGAAAAAGGGAGAAAGACCTGAATTGGTTGGTTCAACCGTAAACAATTAGGGGGGATATCAACAGGAAGGGGAGGGTCAAAAAGCCTCAAGTGGGGGAACTCCAAAAGGAAGACAAAAGTATGAAGCGGAATCGGACGGTGGGATGTACCTAAAATGGGGGGAATATTGTCGGAGAAAGACTTGGAGGGAAATAGGCAGGATCAATTGAGGGTATCAAATTAGAGAAGGGGGAGGGAAACTGGTGATTTCAGGGGACAACTAGGGGCCGGGAGGGGGGAGAGTGGGAGTAGGTAGGGCTAAAAAGGGGGTCAGGCGGAAAAAATAGCCAAATGCTTTGCAAAAGCGATCATAACAGACCCGAACGAAACGACGAGGGATATCAAAAAAGGGGGAGGTCTAACTGAGGGTTCCGCAGAAATAAGAAGGAAAAACAATCCAACGACTTAGAAAAAAAAAAGGAATTCCCTCAGGGCTAAAATTGCTTGGAGGACTGAGAGTGGGCTCGCAGGCAATCTGAACAACCAATGTAACCGAATCACGGGGGTCTTGAAAAAGAGGACAAGGAATCGGGAAAGAAAAGAGCTTGGGGGGGAAAGGATGTGGAAGTCGTCGAACAGGAGGAAGTCAGTTCTAAAAAAAAAAAACTTAACGGAATGCTGCTTGGAAAAATAAAGGAAAAGTGTTGAATCGGAAAGGAGGGGGGGGAAGGGAACGAAAGCGAATGGCGTGAACCCGAAAACGGTGAAACCGACTGGGTGATAAAACGAGGTAGACAGGCTGAAACAGAGAAAAGCGCTACCCAGTCCACCGCCGAGTTCAAAGGAAGGGAGTAGAAAGAAATACATTGTAGAGGGAATAATCCCAGACGCGGCAGCGATGAAAGGAAGGGGAAACACCTGAAAAAGCAAAGAAAAGGTTATTAGAAGGCAAAAGACATCTGAATAAATCAGAACAAGAGGGGAAAATCAAAAACGGCCGCCCGCCTCTCCTACCGGGAAGCCAAAGAAATGTAGGAAAAACATAGCAAAAAAAAACTATGCTGAACCTAAATGTAGAGACCGCGTGGGGAGCAAAACTCAAGTTTACACACAAAGGAGAGGCTCATCTCCCCACTATAACACCGAGAAAGAAAAGGGAGCGCGAACATGTGCGGTGGGGGAGGTACGGGGGTGGGGGGGAAAAAAAAACTTTCACGCAAAAAAGCGCCAATAATT
>Ga0179593_1451982_pt1 | contig 10010 bp, 11 predicted proteins | sample CZODoug2_1_08_16_FD_185931 | JGI IMG/M metagenome (GOLD analysis project Ga0179593, IMG submission 185931) | Vadose zone soil fungal communities from Angelo Coast Range Reserve, California, USA - CZODoug2_1_08_16fungal (PacBio error correction) | ecosystem: Environmental > Terrestrial > Soil >...
TTTAGACGGGGAAAGGAAGAAAGAAGAGCACTGTTTGTGTTTGAATTGCGACTCTTGCTCTGTGGGTCAAAAACGACGGGTTGCAAGAGAAACTCAAAGGGAGAATGTGAAATACAACGAAGAGAGGGACACACAGGTAAAGAGAAACTTTGACGCAGATGGCCGGGAAAAAGCTATCGAAAACAGAAACCTAAAAATCGCGGGAAGAAGGCAGAAGGGGGTTCGGATGGCAGCGAAAGTATACTATTGGTAATTAGTGAGCTCACTATCTCGCATACGACACCTACAACCTCCTATGAGGGGAAGAGAAGGCGCCACAAACTACCCCTTGCCGTGGTATGCGAGGGCGGGTCGAAAAGGGCGCAGACCGCATGAATACAACACTGCGAGGTTGGATAGAAAGGACCAAAAAACTGGACCACCAAACGCTCAGAAGAACGGGGGGGAAAAGGAGGAAATTCTAAACGGGCTACACCGAGGCTGGGAAGAAGGGGAATGGTGCAGAAAAAGGGAGGACAGTCAACGGATCTGAGGGACGATTCTTGCTTATCCGCTGACTGGTGAGGATGGTCGGGTGGGGATTACCACAAAGGTGTCTCGGGGCAAGGCCGGCCAGTATTGAATAAAGCGGGGGAGAGACGGAGCTCTTTTCGGGGGACATCGGTAGGGTACTCAAAGACCAAAGAATATCTACTCTTACAGGGAAAGAACCCCTTGCGGCGAACTCGAGCGGGGGACGTTTAAAAAACAGGGGGGGGGAACGCCTACGCGTTAGGATCGCTTGGCTGTCCAGTTGGTGAGGGGGCAGCTTGTACGCAGGGACCATAAGGCATCGAAAAGCCCGTGATGCGGTACGGCAGGACTAAACGACCCAGACCAGGATCCGAAATCTTTCAGCTCACTCTCACCACATGAGTGCGGGAAAAATTGAAACAACGGGAAAATTTGGGGGCCCCTCAGAGAAGGAAGGCCAGAATTCCTTGGAAGGGTCGGATATCTAGTCATAAAATGCAACAGCAAAGAGAGCAGACATATATCGTCACTAATTAGGAGTGCTTTACGGAGGAATTGTCTTACGGGGAGCCGAGAATCAAAGCTTCCTACAGAAAAAAAAACGAGGCCCGGGGTTTAATGTCTAGAGAAGAGAATGATCTCAGAGGGAACTCTCGTGGAAAGTCAGAACTGGGGCATGATTGTCGCGAACCAGGAGCGGCGGCCCCTCGGCGGAGAGGGGCTATGTGATACAGAAAAAACCTACGACAAGATCTCGCCATCCATACGGCCTGGGAGGGCGAGAGCTGCAAGGGGAAAGGGCAGACGTGGGAACGGCGAGCGAAGGGACGCTCGGTTGCAGGACAGTATTCTGAGGCAGGGGGAGCCTTTCAGACATAAGGTTTCTCTGGGCCGGGACGACAGTCATTAGGAACAATCATTTCGAAACTGCGGGGCTATCGGGCGGAGGACACAGTCAGCCAACAAAAAAGATTGGCAGATTCTCGCGCAGCTTAGCTACCAGAAGGGGAAAATCTTAGGAAGCCTCGTATTGCTCCCGCATTGTTCTCGAAGTGTGAAAAAAGTATCACGGCCCTCAGTCTTCTAGGGAGCGGAATGGATACAATAAAAACAGCACACTCCCGAAAACGCGCGGAAACAGTTTGCCCATTGGGGAAGTTTAAGGTTCAACCCCGAAGGAGTCGTTCGGGGTCGTGCTCATTTCATTCTATCTTTTCAGAGCTGGGTGAACTTATGACACGGAATCGCACGAGTAGAAAGGAACCTCTGGTTAAATGATTGAACTGCACAGCCTTGTGCTCAATGAAACTAGGGCGGGGAGGGCGCACACCAAGACCGCAACGAAATCAGCTCGCGACTGAATTCTGGCGACAAAAAACAACCCACTCCGCTTCATAAAGAGGAGAGCGGCTAGGGACTGTTAGGAGGAATGTCTCGAAAGCTAGCTAAACCAAAAAGATTCACACGAAGAAAAAGAATGTCAGGAAGAAGAGTAGCCTTCTCGCCCGTAGGGCCGATTCAGAAAGAAGAGGTAATTCCCGCATTTGAGCCGTGAAGAAGAAAAGTAGTACTAACAAGGGACTGCTCTAAATAAGATCTCTACCGATTGTTGAGGTCGGAAACGAGGAAGGGACAAACAATGACTGACACTTTCGTGAGAAAAAGGCGCAGGGGGGGGGAGCAGACGCCGAAAAGAGGGAGATTTGATGCGGGAAGGAGACAAGGTTGGGTTGTCCTGGCGAGGCTCACGAAGTCTGTCAGAATCGCCACACAGGCGCATAGTTGCGAGAGAGAAAAATCAGGAGGACGTTAGGAGAGTGCAAACTCTAAAGCGTCAAACTGTACACATGGAAAAAAGGCTTCAATAGGAGTCAATTAGGGGCCTATCGGGGGAAGAAAAATCCTTGGAGAATGCCTCAGCCTCTGAAAATAGCATTCAACTTCCGACTGGGTATTTGAAAATCGTGAAAACCTGAACAGAGTTGAAGTTAGCGAGAAGAAGCAAAACAAAAAGCAAGAGGCGCCCTGGCAGGTACAGGTGCAGACATCGACCCCATCGGGGACAGTCTTGCATTTCAACCAAAAAACTATAAAACGGAACCAAGGGTCTAGAGTTTGGAGGGGAAGCAGCCAATAGCATTCGGAGGTAAAAAGGAAGCCAACTTGATAAAAAAGCCTTCGCAAACGGGACGCACGAACATGATAAGACCCCAATCAAAATGGAAAAAAACAGAAAGGAAAACAACTAACGCGGAAAATAGTAAAACGGGACCAAATCTGCCCCCATGATTTTATGAGTTGACGACGGGACAGAATCCGTCTTCTTCGGCGCCATAAAAAGGGGCGCAATGTTCAAGGAAACGCCAGGTGCAAACTCGGGACAGGGAAGGAAAGGCGTCCCATCAAAATAGTAGACAGGGGAACAAAGTCCGATCCTATGCACAGACATGAAGAGGGGGGACCGAGTTATGGGAAAGGGGAGACCTTCTGATTAGACCTCCCTGAAGAACAAACGAGGAGAGAAAAAACCGCGTTGTTGCCCACACCGGAAAGAAGAGAGTTAGGTGAATCAAGATGTTTAAGTGAGATGGCACTATCTTGGGGGCATGACCTAGAAAGGAAGGGGGACTAACGAGATAGGGGGGGCCAACCAAAAATAGTCGAAGGGGGCGATAGGAGAAGAGAAACTCAAAACGAGTACAATGAGGGGTACGATGCCAAGCCATAGACCGCCTCTGCTCTTGAAAAAATCGCACGCGGGCGTCACGGGCGGCGACTAGAAAGGAAAATCACAACACAAGAATAGGAAAAGAATCAGAAAGGGAACGAGGGGAGGGAATCATGCGAGGAAGAGGTCAGCGGCTTTAGGACTACCTTGTCGACAACGACCTTTCGTCGCTCAGGGAAGTGCGATCGTCACAAGGGGAACGAGGCAGTCGACAATCCTGTGGATAGGTCAGGGGGGGTTCTGGCATGAAGGGAGGCTAGGTCTTAAAAACAGAACCACAAATCACCTGGGAGCATAAAACAAAAGCGTCTAGAGTAGGGTAACAAACGCGGTGCCTAAGAACACAAGGCTGCAGGAAGGAGGCACCAAATCGGTTGTAAACAGTGAAGAGGCAGAAAAAGGGGAGAAATGGTCTTCACTACGTCATTGGGGGGGGGGGGGGGGAGTACCGCTGAATAGAAAAGGTAAATGAAATTTGCACCCGTCTCAAAAAAGTATGAGGGGAAGAATTCTTCGTAAGGCGCAAAGAAGTATGGGGATGCAAAGAGCGGCGCCGAGAAACACAGGAAAAATGGGTGCCTTCATTGTCCGGAATTAACAATCTCGGGGTAGGGTGAGTCGTGGAATTGATCTTCAGGTGGAGGCGGTAGAATTCTCTTACAATTAAAAAAGGTAAATGCAGTTGGAGTTAAGCCGACGTGTTCTATTTCATCGCCGAGACGGCCAAACAACATCAGGCAAGGAAGAGAATTATTTGGCATGGCAGAAAAAAAGTAAAACCCTAGTACGGGGGGTTAAACGGGATCCCGACCAGTAGAGAAAACTTGAAAGTTGGGTGTCGGAGCGCGGCGAAGTGTAAAATACTCATCAGTGAAAAAGGCACCACATCATGGACAGACTTGGAGGCTAAAAAGATGTTAAAGGGACAGGGAAGTTGTGGTGATGACTCCCTCCTGCCGAAGGCCGACTCTGGGGGGAAAGATCGACGCGCAAGGCAAAGGGGAAGTATGGGTGCCCAAGGTGCGGAGTGGTTGGGGTGGTACAAAAAAGCCTGCAAGAAGGGGGGGGGGGGAAGCCGAGACTCTACGATTGAGCATGTGGAGATGACTACGCCGGCGGGCGACGTAATCTCAGGGGGGGTGAAAAATTAGATTCACACAAAAAGAAAGAAAGGGGGGAGGTAAGAGTGGACTTTTCACGCACGTACAGAAAAGCAGGCGGGACTCTCGAAGGGACCTCTAGTCGGCCTCACGGAGGTTAATAGGGATTGACGCCTCGCGGTTTGCCCAGCCCAGAAAAACTGGGAAAGAAGAGCCGTCTGTGTGCACAGTGACATCGTGAGTGATAGGCAGGGGGAGCTCTTTCACTAGAGGAAAATTTCCGCCCAATAATGGGAAATAAAGGTCCGCGTCAGAACATCCGTGACGCGAAGCCAGAAACGAATTTCCGACAGGCATGTGCCGCGCTAAATGGTGTGGAATAGGAAAGAGGACGCGACGCGAGTCCAAGGACAGGAGGAAAAGAAAATAACGATAAGACATCTGTGTCGAGAGGGGTCGAGCAACGCGAAAAGAATCGCGCTAAATCTGGGAGGACGTCCCGCGTGCTGAAAAGGGCGGGTGGGGCGCACTATCACCGGAGACGGCTTCCGGAGCGTCATGGTATGGAGAAAAAACAGGAGGGGGAGCAAAAGAGCATGGAGGGGGGTCATCAGGGGACGAGAAAAAAGCGGCCTGTTAATAAGGATGAAGTATCATTGGGCATAAGACGATTGTTACCAGCAGGCAATGGAGAAGCGAGCCCGAACCCACTACTCATGAGGGGGAAGGAAACATGGAGGAAGAGCCTCCGCAAGTTTTGCGGGGGGGGTATTTCATGAAAGAGCGAATCTCCATAAAGGCGGGGGGACTCTGATCAGCCCACCAGGACTAACGGAGATCTCCCTAACAGCAAGGGAGGATGGGGAAAGACCTGGGCTACGCGTCTGATCGATCGTAGAGGAGAAAAGAAACCTGTTGGGGTGCGTCTTTTCATGCCCCAAAGGGAAGGAACACACTAATACATGGACACTGTCGAAAAGAAAAGAAAGAAGGGAAGGCATTGACAGAGAACGGAAATTGCCAAATTGTTGCTGTCTAATACTAATCAAAGACATCCGATCCAGGGGGAACTGGGCTCGGATCAATCTCCGCACACTCGAAGAAGGAGAATCGAACTGGTCGATGAGTGATGGTGGGGTAACAGCACAACGACGTACAGAAGAAGAAAGGGACCGCCGCAGGAAGAGACAAGAGCGCAATAAATCCTCATACACTCACCGGGCCGCAGACGGATGCCCAGCAAGGATTAATAGGAGATCGACTAAAAAGGGAAACTCGTTGTCGCAAGTCGGGGCACGGGGGCCAGGCTTCATCAAGCTCGAAGCGAGGAACATCCTTACAGACCAGAAAGGATTAAGGCGATGGGGATAAACGCTGAGGGGGGTCTAGTATGAAAGAACCGGGGGAACAGCACATCATACCAGGAAAGAGGCACCCATAACAGTGTAGATTATCGGAAGAACAGATGGAAGACACCCATCATGTTGGGTTTGAACAGGTCACGCTTGAGGGAAACTGGCCTGTTACTAGCTACCGAAGATCACTTTCGTTTATACTCATGGTGGATAAAGATTCCCAGAAAAAAAAAAGGAAGACGGAAAGCGATCTGAACTTTCAAATGTGTGCTTCCAACGCACATTAATTTCATCGAGAAAGAAGCGAACAAGGCTACCTCATGAAAGCGTCAAAGGGTGAATTAGTTCGTAAAAGGAACGCCGTATCTCGTCGGGAAGACGGTGGGGAGGCAATAGCAGAAATAAGATAAAGTAATGGGCCGGCAGGTCTATATGAAAGGGTAGGTCGGAGAAAAACAAGAAAGTCAACTCTTCTTCCGCCTAATCGATAGGGTAAAGGTTGAGTCCGCCTCAATACCGGACCAGACAAAGGGGAGAAGGGAGAATGCGCTGCCACAGGGGAGGGGAGGGTTGGTATGGGGTGTCATCCGTACAGAAAAGGCGGACGGGTGCAGAGCAAAAAAACAACGCCATCCGACCAAAAACTTGTGGAAGCAAGAACCACTGGGAGGAAGGTTTTGGAGAGTAGGGCTCTCTCTTGCATCTAAGTGGGGTGGTATGGGGCGGTAAGCAGAATCGGAAAGCAAGGGAGATAACAGCAAGGCCTTCTCACGGTCCACCAGCTACGCAACCAACTGGGGCATAGCCGGGGGGAATTATGGTCGATCTCGCCGGGAAAAAGGCCTAGGGGGGGAGGAGGAGGGGCACGGGAGGAGGTTACACGGGCTCGAGATGTCTATATGGGAATGAGGGAATCCTAACGTTCTGAAACAGCCCCAAATGAAAAAAGCTCATACTGCGATAGAGGAGCTTCAGAACCGTTCGTACCATGGGACCGTGCGAAAAGCTCGTCGAAAAGGAGGGGATGAAAAGATAGAATGGTTCGAAAACTGGCCAAGAAAAGAGAATCGGCATATCACTGCCAATGTTAATGCTCGGATGGCTCATTTGGGGGAAACGACTGTGGGTGGTGGGGGGGGGGTCAACGCCGCGCATGAAAGGGAATTCCAGAAAAAAGCGGGGAAAGGGAGAAAGGCCGACGGCGGACGTCCTCCCCGCACCTATTCCAGAACAAGAACTGCTAGCCGACGGTGCGGGAGGAGCGACCGTAAAGGGGTGAGCGGTTATTATTAATTTCGGAAGGGAAACGGACGCCCCCCAAACCTATGAGCAACTAGGTAAAAGAAAGCCAACCCACGAGGGGGCCGGCCTGGTTAGGGAGGGAAAAAAACAAGCTAGGTATGAAATTCATCTTTCGAGAACGGACCAAAAACCCCAAACCAACAAACAACAAACAAAAAAAAAAGACCCCCCCCAAAAACCCCAACCAAAAAACCAACACCCCAAATCCAACCCTGCATCGGTTAGTATAAAGGTACAGTTCAGGAAATAATAAAAAACAACAAAGCTCAGGAACTCTGATGGACGAGGGGTGGATTCTTTAGAAGGGGCTACACGAGGTGCTTTCTCGACGGTCATGGGTCACTCCTGTAAATTAAAGGGGTCGAAGGGAGCGCTTCGGAGGGACGGAACTGGGAAACGGACGAGGAGCCACCAGTTCATTCGTCGGAACGGGGACGAATATCAGACTCGACGGAGGGAGGTGCCCACCGTGGAGAAAAGAGATCCGCTGAGGGTACAGGACACTACATCGAGCGATGATTGAATACAAAATAGGGGGAAGTCAATGGGAAGTGTCTTTGTAAATAAAGGAGTAAAAGAAAAGGAGAAGCGTTCCGACGGTGTCTGACTCCCTGGGTGGGGGATAAGCTGGGTGGGGGGGCTCGGACATTAGCATCGAAAAAGTGAACCGTTCTAAAGAAGGACCTACGAGGAAGTGATCCAGGGGGAGGAGGGGACTCTCAAACTAAATATGGGGGATGGGTCCTGACAAAATAAAAGTACCTTGGACGAACGAGGGGAAATGGCTGGGCAAGGTGTACGGGTCAGCAATAAAAAACTTTCAGCCGAGAGACCTAAACGAAGAAAAGTATTCAAAGATCAGGGGCTTCGGGGTTCCGTCAGGGCCAGTTGCTCCGCGCGGAGAGGTGCTGGACAGGGAGAGACACTCGAGAAAGCCCAGGATTTCGTTTAGGGACTGGAGGCTACTCGCGTCATTAAAATCCTCCCAACCATAAAAAAAAAGGACAGATCGGCATCTTCCTCTGCGAAAAGGGGGGGGAGGAGAGGGGCTGGCCTTCATGGTTCTCGATGCGCCATCGTGGCTGTTGGGAGAAAGCACGGTGGTTTCTCGAAAAAAGAACAAACATTGAAAAACAAGACTTCGCGTTTTGCGAGGGGAAAAAAGGGAAGAAACGAACTTGCAACGTGGAGGGCGTCCCGCATCCAGCAAATTTCGAAGGTATTGCAAGCGCCAAGGAGAACAGGTTGATTCCACTGACTCATTAAGGTCGACTCCAAAGGGAGGGGGGGGGGCTGCTTCTAGGACGAACACCGGCGTAAACACGGGAACCAAACCGGAAAGGTACGTAAGGACCGCAGTACCGATCAGGAAAAGAGGTCACGGAGATGGGACATTTCTCCCACTTGGGAGACGCCTCACGATAAGCATTCGACGACTGATAGCAAACCAGGAATATGTCTAAGATAAGGGCGAGGAGTATGCAAAAACAGGCAAATATCAGATAGGGGCACTCTGTCCAAGGCTTGAGGCACCTCCGCGGTCCCGTGTCAAATGGTCTCGCAACATTGGAAGCACTGGTGGAAACGGCGGGGGGTGGGAAGAAAGGGGAAATAGAAATGTCGCAAAGGAAGAAGGGGACTCGTCCCAGAGACGTCTGGAGCTTATCCGGCAGCCTGATTTCTCACGGCCAAATAAGGCCTGAAAAGAAATCAACGACGAAGTAGCGCAAACACGCCCCGCTTCAGACCGAGGCAAGTCGGAAAGAAGGCGTGTCGACGGCGAAAGGAAGAAGAGAGGACCTCAATAAAGAGGATTAGTAGATAATTTCTAAATCGTCAACCGGAGGTCCTCAAAAAGGTCCAGAAACGTGAAGAACGAGGTCAAAAAACTTCCAAGGTTTTAAAGACCGGCCGTCCGCACAAGGAGGGTAACACAGCTCACTTGGGGGAAACAAGGGGAGTTAATTTCCCACGCATTGAGGAGGTCATGCTGGTCAAAAAGGAGTAGGGGTGAAGAGGCCGGAAAAGGCGCTTGTAGAGGCCAAGTATTAGAAAGGTGGGGTGGTTACATACGGGAGAAGACAGGTGCGGCTGGAACGCCAAGCCACACAGTCGCAAAAGTGGGGCGACGAAAGCAGGCGGGCACAATCGTCAATGCCCGCAAAGGAAGGAAACTTCCAATCGGAAGGCGAAGAGAGAATGTCTACAGGGAATCATGGCGTCCAAAAAACATGCGGCATAACTGGCGCTACAACACATCGGAACGATGACGCAAAAAAGAAGGGTGAAAAGCGACGTGCACCTGACGGCGGAGTGAAAGGGGGGGCCAGCAGACGAAAAAAAAACATTGTCGGGACCATTGGATTCCGCGACGAAGGGACAAGGGGCTGTCGGCCCAGGCAAATACTCAGGGCGGCCAAGAGCAGTCCCATAGGGGAAGTCGGAGCCGGAGAGGAAAACCATGTCGGCAGTCAAAATAGAGAAATCTCCCGAGTACTGGCCGCTCAGGGAGAGAAGAAACAACGAAAAAGGGAACCAGTGCACAACGCTAAAGAAGAGAAAGCCGGCCAAGATCCAAAAAAAAAAAAAAAGGGGGGAGGGGGTCTGCTTAAAAAGTGCAACTGCAGACGCGTCACAGAAAAATGTCTTCGGGCGTGAAAGCTGAAAGAGGCAGCAGAAACCGGGGAAAAAGGGCGCTCGGTGCCAATTCAAAAAACAGGGGGAAAGAGGAGGGACGATAGGGAGAAAGGGGCAAGTATGAAAGGAAAGAGGGGGAAAGAAGGCGCTCAAGGAATTTACGTGGGAAACTCTGAGTAAATAACCGACCTCCCCAAAAGGAAGCCGCAGCCGAGGATAGAATTTGAAAACGAGAAAACAGAGGTGGGAAACTTGGAGCATGAGCGGGCAAACTCATGTTGAGTGATCTGGCACGATCTGGAAAAACCGTAACTGGAAGAAGGACGAAGAAATCGATCCCCAGGAAGTAGAAGAATCGTCAATGGTTGTAATCGA
>Ga0179593_1487459_pt1 | contig 10010 bp, 11 predicted proteins | sample CZODoug2_1_08_16_FD_185931 | JGI IMG/M metagenome (GOLD analysis project Ga0179593, IMG submission 185931) | Vadose zone soil fungal communities from Angelo Coast Range Reserve, California, USA - CZODoug2_1_08_16fungal (PacBio error correction) | ecosystem: Environmental > Terrestrial > Soil >...
CGAACTTATCGCGGGAACCACGGTGGGAATATGTGGGGAGGTGGGGGAAGGAAAGGAAAATGGGAGGGGGGAAAAAACGAATACGTTTCTGTCACCTGAGTCGATCTGGCTCAGCATCCCCCGGGGAAGACGTCCAGACCGGCACAAAAAAATTCTCGAAAAGAAAATTGAAAATGTGAGGAGGAAGTAAAAAAGAGTGCATGAAGGAGGAAAGAAGGATCAGGTGTAATAATATGTCATGAACAAGGTCGACTGGGGGGGGATTCAAAGAGTTTTACGTGTGATTTGATTGCCACCGCGAAGGAATGGACGCTCCTCTCAGGAAAACAAGGCCAACAGGACATAGAAGAAAAGAAAAAGGGGGAAAACATGAAAAGGCAAAACTTTTAATCAGCTTTCGGACAAAAGTTTCGGGATGAGGTCCAAAAGAATAAGGGTGTAGCGCGCCCAGCACAATCGACGAAGCTCAGGACAAGCCGGTCGAACAGAACGTTGTGACTTAACTCAAGGCTATTAACTGGCCCTACTCAGCAGGCGTGAGGATTATTGAGGAAGACAAAAAGTGAGAATTGGAAAGGGGTGATGGTCACACTATTATTGATCACCAGACACCGGGCACTCTAGGCGCATACGCAATTCTGCTAAAATAAAAAACTGATACCATCTTGGGCTAATATGTCGGAAAACGCGTACTATTGGGAGTCTGTGGGGGTGGGACCAGAGGCCCCAGCCTGAAAAAAAAACTAGCTACCGCGGACTGGATAGGGGTATATGCAAGAGATCGATATGTGCCGCACATACCCAACAACATAAATTGAACTTCAGCCGCTGGAAAATCGGGGAGTCTCGAGGTGGACGTCTATGCTTCGTCGGACAGGCGTGGGTTCCGATACGGGAGTCAATGAAACCAAGCTCAAGAGGTCAAAATTAATTGGGCACAGACGCAGAGAGGAGGAAAAACGGGGGTGGCCCTGGGTTGTGAGACACAGGACCTGGGAACAAAAACGGCATGCCTCGAGTACAGAGTCCGGAGGCAAAAAAAACATGGCGAGAGAAGTTGTAGCCTATGTCGAAGGCTTGATCGGCTGATGAGAGGGGGAAAGCCTTAGTTGCCCATAAAAGAAGAAAAAAGGGGAGTCATTTCACCCAACCCGAGCAGCCCCAACCCTAAAAAAAACACTTAAAGCGAAACGTCCATCCTATCAAGTAATCCAACTCATATAGTTGAGGGGAAAGGAAAATGCTACATGTGGAGAGGAAAACTCCGGACTATAGAGGGGGACCTTGTTCTCCATCTGTAGGAATAAACACCGGAAATCCGAGAAAAAAGGGGTTTAAAAAGCATGGGTCGTTTTAAAATTGAGTTCTTTAACGGGGAATTGCATATTCGGGGATGGGGGGGACACAATCGTTTTCGAGGATGATCGTTACTGGTCGAAAAAAAGGGGAAAAGGGGGGTCCGAGGAAAGGGGGGATTGAGTAGATAGACAGAGGGTACATGAATTACTCAAAAAAACAAGATGTGGTGGGAGAGAAAAACAACTACGGACGGGAAGTCCAACCTGAAAGGAACGTCGTTCCGTGATGGTGAGGGAGGTTTCAAGGGATCGGCCTGGGAAAAAACACGTAGGGAGAGACGGCATCACGCAAAACGAAAAGAGGCCAAAATCTAAAAAGGGGTGCAGGGAGGAACTCTGTAATCGAGCACAAATCACTGCTCGTCGGACAGAAAGCAGGTGGAGGGTGGGGATAATTCGGGCCCGGAGGAAAAAAGAGTCTCGAAGTAACAAAATACAGGAGGGGGAAAAAAAACAGTGTTCCTAAAACCTCAGGGCTAACTCAAACTGAAATGGGAGCATTCGGCGGTTCAGAGGGGGAAAGAGTTTACCCGCCACGGAAGAAAAAAAGACTCGAACATACCATTGAAAACAAGAAGGAATACCCTGAAAAAAATCTAAACCCTAGATGTGGATGGCAACAAGAGGCCTCCGATAGTCGCCTCTTTAAGACAAACTAAGGGAAATAAAAAGTTTTCATCAACCATTAGAATCCACGGGGGAAATCCAACTGAAAAAAACCGCATACAAGACACATTACTTTGCCACGCCCATCTCGTGAAAAGCGTCGGAAGGGAAAATTAGAAACCCCTGGGGAGCCAGTCAGCCCGAACCAGGAAGTAAACAATGATCAACGTGTTGGGGTCACCAATGGAGATTTCCTGGAACAACAATCACCGCAAAAAAATTTAATGTTTCAAAACCTGTTGGCCGAGCAAAGGGAGCAAGCGCAGTGAATTTAAGTGAGAGGGGGCGATAAGGAGTGAGGGAAGCTATTTCCCTAGGGGGAAAAAATTGAATTGTGCACAGGGGGAAAAGGGGGAAGGTTCAAGGTTGATTGGGGGGGGGGGTCCTCGAAAGATCAATCATGTTAAGGAGGGGGTTTTAAAAAAAGGAAGGAGGAAGACAATGAAAAACGCTACTGGAAGAAGCGTTGATATCGCGTGAGGAAAAAGCACGATGGGAACTACTCCGACTAGGAGAGAGAAAAAAACAACGGAGGAGGAGGGGAAAAGGGAAGATAGATTAGGTGAAACTGCGGGGCCGGTCAAGGGATTGGAGAAGAAGATCCAACGACGGAAAAGGAGGAGAAATTTTCTTATATTCATTAAAGGAGCCAATGGGAAAACAAGAGAAAACCCCGTCATAGGAAGGCGGAGATGACCAATCAAAAGAAACCTAGGAACACAGAAGGACCAGTGCCACAAGGTAAGGGGGGAATAGGGACATAGACTTAAATCTTGACGACTTGAAGAGGGAAGCCACGAATTAAAGTTCAAAAGGGGCGGCCGGACGCCCGTGACTAGAAGACCAGGTGGTGCCCGAAAGGGGTGCGGGGGGGGTTGTTGAAAGTAAAGAGACGGGGGACAAAAACCATTGATCGGAGGGGCTTTCACTGGTTGGAGACTGGGCGTCAGGGAGTTTTGTAGTGAAACAGAAAGAAGGGCAGTGAAGAGCTTGGCCAGGAAAGGAAGGGGGACGGGGTCGGCGAGGAGGAAGGGGGGGGGTCAGAAGGGACAGGATGAGAGAACCCCCATGACAAACGATTTCATTATGTGCAAAAGATCTCCCAGGGAGCCTCTTGGGTGGGGGTGGCTTAGTACCAAAAGGGACGGGGTGCACAGGGACTTGGGAAAATCACCTTCGTCTCACCAGGCATGTATGTTAGTGATGTCCTTGGGGTTGGTGGCGCACAGGGGGAAAAAATCAGGGACAAGCCTAAGCCTCCATGGAAGTTGGGAGTTTGGTCGACAAAAACGGGTGAGATTAACCAACTCGGGGGACATCACCTGATATTTTGGGGGAATTGGCGAAGCCTTGGGAAGAGGGGGGGGTGCCGAGCATTTCAAGGATTCAAGAAAAAGGAGAATGTCAGAGACAAAAAGAATAATATGAAAGATCACACTGAAAAAGAAAAAAATTGGGTGGCTAACTTTAAGGGGCTTTAGCGCGTGTTGTGTTGCCTACGGGATGGGGGGGCGGGTCAGGTATCCAGTAAAAAACAAAAAAAGGCCACAAAGGGGGGGGACCCCTCCAGGGGGGAAAGGGGTTAACCTATTAGTAGGTTGCGTCGAGGAGGGGAAGGTGACAAAACAAAGCGTTTGCTGAGCCTGAATGAAGCAACCGGGGGGACACGGATATCAAGAATGAAAGTCAACGTGGCGCTTAACCGGGGTAACCCAGAGAATGAAACTTCCAGAAATGACCAAAGGTGAGTCGACAGCATAAATAGTCAGAACTAGACACGGTAAGAAACTCAATCTCTTCAAGCACATTCTTTGAAACTACTGGGGTTCGAAGTCTTTGACCGAACTGGTAGGGTCCCGTTGGGGCTACACGATGGGCGAAACCACTAGGGTCATATAAAAATGCTCGAGTGGGGAATCTCCCCAATGGCCAGCATCAGTATCCTCAGAAGCGCTGGGATGAAAAGATTGAGGAAGAGGGGAACAAAACCAGGTGGTGGAAGTCTGATAGGTCTGGGGGGAAATCGAACGGGGGTGTCGTAGGCCTATTGGGAAACTATTTAGGAGCGGGGAAAGGAGTCCAACACAACTATCAGGACACGAGGGCAAAAAATGGAAACAGTCGTAATGGGCCGACGGAAGCTCTTATCAAAAAAAACAGGTTTCGGGGGTCTCCAGGCTGAATAGCTCAGAAAGAAACTGGCAGAGTTGTAAAATATGCAGGGTCTCTTTCAGGGCGGTAACTTTCAACAGCCCTTTTGCTTGGATTATGGGACCAGGTTCCGAAGAATTATATGAACGCCGAGGGAAGTTCCGTAAAAGAATCAATACGGGAAAATCGAATACACCAGGGGGTTAAGATCAAGGATGGGTGTGGAAAAATTTTTGCGGTCAAAGTATCGATTCAAACGGCGGAGACCTTATATCCAGGTCTGGACGGATCTACAGGGTGGGTTGACGAATGAAGCGGGGTCTCAAACCGAATCTGTAACCCATTTCCACACGCCTACAAGGTTAAATGCGGAAAAGTAGCACAAAACAAGCGGAAACTCGGGTGGAAAGAAGCGATAATGCGACGGAATTGCAAAAGGGTCGAGTCGTAAAGAGGGAAAATAAAGGCGGCACCTACCACGGCATTTTTGGAGAGAGGGAAGATCCCTAAGAGGATGGGGGGGGGGACCAAACGACGACGACGCTCTAGAACGGGTTTGAAGAACCATTTGGGCCTTGAGCTCGATAGAAAAACGGCTTGTCGCTGATCTGAATCTGTTCGGAAGAAACAAACGATTACAAAAACCGAGGGGAAGAAAAGGTATGCTGGAATCAGCTTTGAGGGGGGAGAGGGGCAAGGTGGGCAACGGGTATTTCTGTTCGTCATCGTTTTGTTCCGGTCCATTGGAAGAGTCAGTCAGTAGAGGCCGGGGGGAAAAGAAATCCACGGGCGAACCCCTCCGGTGGGGACCAGTCGCGGAATGGGGCCATAAGGTTGGGAGTGCCACAGATAATCGGTTTTGGCCGCCTGAAAACGAGTCTCCATCAAGGCAAATGGCGTGCCTAAGAAAAAGGGTTGTGGGGGGGGGTCGGCCGGGACTGGAGACATGAAGTCAGGGGAGTGAACGACCAGACCTAAAGAAAAGACCTTAGGGGGAAGGGGAAACTGATACATGACGGAAAGTGAAAAACGCGGGGTTGAAAGGGCAGAGAAGATCCGAATTTCCTGAGGAAATCCAAAATCCATGGGTGGAGGTAGCGAGAAGAAGCACATTAAACAAGGAATCAACGTGAAGGTGCTGGGCGGCATCTCCTGAAGGTCGAAACGAAGGCCAGGTGGGACTCCAAGGTTATAATCTGTGCCCGGTTACTCGTGCTGAAGGGAACTCCGGTGGAACAACCCTACAGAAGACCACGTGGGAGCAGAAAGTCAAATGAACGAAACAGACGTACCAAAGGGTGATAGTTCGGAGAAATCAGATGGGGTCGGTTCTTCCGGGGAGGGGAGCAATGGGTACATCGAGCGGAAAGAGGTTGAATCTGCACAGCGGAATTACATCGGGGTCCAATCCTTACGTGGGGAGCGAAAAGGCGGGAAAGCTTTTGGGAAAAATAATAGTGAACCAGGGGAAGGGAAAGTCCATTTTGGGCCTCGCGAAGACGGGGTGAAATAAGAAAGACGGGGAAGGTTGGCATCAAACCTTCCTGCACTGTAGGTCAGGGGGGGTTGAGAGACCAAACGGGCGAGGGCGTGGGTCAGTTTCGGGCCAAAAGAACCCAACTAGGATGAAAAAGGACGCAAGAAAGACTCAAGCGAAAGGGAGAAACATGGAACGGAAAAAAAAGGGAAGGTCATCATGAAAGAGCAATGCGGGGGGCCCTCCTAGGAACTCAAAAAAATGAAGAGGGGAAGGGAGACTGACAAGAAGGGAAAATTGAACAAATCTGGGGGGCGTTTCATAAGAATCTGGGAAGAGGGAACGAGGGAAACTGAGGCAGAGGGTCATACGAAGAAGACACCGGCATACGACACATTTCAATCCAAGGGAGGCAAAGGAGCGGGATAAACCGAAGGTTCACCTTGGCATGGGTGGAAACTCTTTTTCGGGTTGGGAAAAAAACGCTCAGTTTAAGGCGGGTGGGGGGGGGGTTCACATTGAGGCAAGAGGAAAAATAAAACGGAGGAAAAATGGGGGGAAAAAAATCTTTGTCAAGATGGGCGACAATTCTCTGGGGCCCGATGGCGGAAACACATGCCGCTAAAAAAATCTTGTGGTTTGTCCTTCCTCTCGCAAGTGGGGGCTGGAAAAAAACGGGGTGGATTGACGCCCTGCAGAAGTCGGGGCTGATAGGACGGGACAAGGGGGAGAAATATTGTTATGGGTTCACTTGCACCGCCGTATCCCACTACTCCCTTGTTTGAAGTTGCAAACTGTCTTAATAATCCTTGTGACTTCAAGTGGAAATTCCTCGCTACCCACCCTGCACACGAGGGATCTGCCGGAAATATCTCTGACCAGAAAAGGCGAGGCAATAAGATGAGGGAAGAAAAATGGAGGGGGCATGCCAGGCTGCAAAGTTAGGATTTTATGAACACGCATACTTGATGAAAAAAAAGAAAAGACATTGGCAGACAAACAATTGACAAACCATAACCGAATACCGAAATGAGGAAACTTCTGCACAAAAACTGTTGTCCCGTGAGGTAGGATGCTGCGCCGGGGATCGATGAGAGCGAAGGCAAGAAAATCGAAACAACGGGGTTGACTCGCCTCAGATGACTGTTCGCGACTCGGTCCGTCGGCAAACGAGGAGAGACTCGAAATTGCGGAGTTAAGTGAAAAAAAAAACAACCGTCTGGCGAGAAGAGGTCTTCGCGGTATCCATGAGGGGGGGGGAGGAAAGGGGGAAAGAAGTGGAGAAAAGATGATGGGGAAAAAACAGGGGCCAGACCACCACGAACTGAGGCCCGCCGACATGGGGAGAGAGGGGAGGAGGAATCCATATTGCAAAACCTATAACCACAAAACTTGGGACAGATTTCGAGGTGAAAAATTCGAAATGGGAGGGATTAGTCTACGTACACTCGGAGTGATCAAAACGAAAGGGGCAACCGGGTGAAAGTGCAAGCCAAAGTCTTGCAGGGCCAAGAAAGCATAGTCTTACGGTCAGGGGGATGGAGAAAGGTAGAAGCTGGCAAGATACGACTAACCAATGGGTACGATTTTGGGATTTAAAGAGTGCAGGTAGAAACTGTGGATGGGGGGAAGCAAATTCAAAGAAAAATAGTTGTGAAGGAACTACACGTCGAGGTAAAAACGAAAGAAAAACATGGTACTGGGGCCAGCTCCCTGGGCCATTCCGAGCCCCATAGATAATAGGGATCAAGACTCGAGGCACGGAGACCACTTTTAGAAATGGGGTACAATATTTCAAGTAAGCCAGAGAAAAGTTGCACATGGGGGGTTAAGAGATGGGGGGGAGGGATTAAATACGGTAGCATTAATGGAAGAGAGGAAAGGGGTTGGCTCGGGACGGAAAGGGTGAGAGGCCCGGAGGGGAAAGGGGAGCGGGAACGTACATAAAAATTTGGTGTAATCCGAAGAAACAAGGATCCGACGGGATTCAGCCACAGGGGGGGGGGGAGGGGTGCAAGTCGAGGGTTGGGGGGACCGAGGCCCCGAATCCGTGAAAAAGCCATCAGAAAAGTAAAAGAATAACCTGGTGAAGGCTTAAAGAAGGGACGACAGCTCAAGCGTCGTCATGCTGGGGAAGGGAAAAGGCCATGCCGAATGAGGAGACAGGCGAGATGGGGGGAACAAGTTGACTAACCGGGGTAAACTGAAAAGGAAAGGGGGACAGCGGGCAAGCCGGTAAAGGAACGGACCCAACAGCCCCTGTGGGGTGAAAAAGTTAGTCCCAAGCCCCCAGAGAACAAAGGGTAAGCCAAAAAAGAGACCTGAGAAGGTGAACTCTAAAAGGGGGGACCATAAACGGGAGAGAAATCCAAGTCCGCCATCCACGTAACTCCCCTTCTGGAACATAAAAATGGGGGAAGAACCCGCCGAACAAACCAGGGAACTAGGCACGGGCCATGTAAAAAAAGGGGGAAAATGGGGGATTGCACACGGGTGAAAAAAAGGGCGCCGTCCAGGGGAGTAATTCTCAGGGGCGGATAACAAATGAAGCGAGTAAAGAATGAAAAAATGGGCGTTGCAAAGGATGCGTTCCGGGACTCTAACAAAGGGGAGTCTTCTTTGTGTTGGGCAACTCAAGAGATCCAGAGCCGGCGATCGTTGGGGAAAGAGAGGGAGAAAACGCGTGATAAAGACGGGGACTTTGCACAGAGGAAGGGAGGGGAGGATTAAAGAGTGATATAGTTCTTCGTCCCGCGTCTTTGCGAAAAAAAAGGCGGGGTCCATCCAAGTAGACGGGGGGGACTTAGTTAAGGAGCGCAAAACAAAGACCGAGGCTGTGAAATCAAACCGGAAAGAAACCATACGACGGGAAAAAAAGTTCCATAGGGGAAAGAGGATATGACAAAACGAAAAAAGAGTAAGAAGGGCCCCGACCCATTAATAAGCACCAGTTTTGGTAACCAGTGGTGAAAGGTGGTGAGCATGAACCCGTGGCTGTTTAATTTTTCACTTGGTGGCTTCCGGGAGTTAGAGGGCAGGAAACAAAAGAAGAGAGTGGAAGACGGGGGGGGAGGGGGTCAGGGGGAGGCTGAGTTGGGGGCAAAAAGATTCATCCCTGGTAGACAATTATGAGTGGGATTCACGAGGCGACCGCAAGCCGAGGTGGGCTGAAAATCGGGCGTGGGGACTCAACGGTCAAAGAGGGAGGTTTTTGGGGGCCTCGCTCTGCACAGCAGCACGCTACTGGGGAGAAAAGGCCGGTCAAAACCGGGGGGTAAACAAACTCGGGGTTATGAACCATCAAGAAGGTGGGGGGGGGAAGGTTGACTGTATCGGGTGGTCACGGATAAAAGATGTCCGAAGAAAGATTAAACCCATTCAAAGGGTTAGGATTGGCTGTTTTCCTGCGGGGAGGGCTGACGGATTGGGGGACCGGGAAATAAAAAAAAAAGAGGTACGGCAAAATTGCAGGACAAAGGTTGGAGGCGTTCGGACTCGGAGGAAAAACAACGGCGTTGGGTCACGAATGTCGAAAAGGAAAAAAATATGCGAGGCTTCCAAAGGGACCTGGAAGAACTAGCCAGACAGAAGGATTCTCAAAGCAGAGAAAATGGGAAGAAGAGAAACGCTGGAAAAGAGAGTAAAATCACAAAATACTTGGTTGGCTCTTGCAAAAGTGTATAAAAGGTTTTAGAGGGCAAAAGGGATAGAGGTCGGGGGGGCGCTCACATTCAAAGCATCTTCTCTTCCGGAAGTGGGTGGCAGGAAATAAAGGGCGCTGGAAAATACGTTTTGGGAGTCCGCACGTGTTTTACATCGACGGTTCTTCGAGAGGTAAGGAGAGGGGGAAAAGCAGGGCAAGAACCAAAAATAAAGACATGCAAACAACTTCGAATTTTAAATCCGGACTTTAAGAAGGTAAAGGAGTTTGGAAAAGGGCTGAACCCATGGAGAAAAAAAAAAATGGCCAATTTTAATACTTCTGCTTGGTGAGGCGGTAGAACCAAGTGCAGTGGATAAAGTGAGAAAAGGGGCCAGTAGAACTAAAGGGGGGGGGGGGGAATGTTCCGTAGAAAAAGAGAGCCCATCCTATGTAGGAGGAGGAAAGGGGTGGGACAAAACAACCACCGGGGGAGAAAGAGGATCACGAAAGAGGATCCTATATCCAGTCATTGCGAGAGGTAAGCTAGGTTGGGGAATCAGGAGGGGGGCCCGCATCATCACAACCGGAAAAATAGACAAAAGGTCGACCAGGAATGGGATACAAGTGTGGGAGACTCAAGAGAGGGCCCAGTGTATATCATACGGGGGGAAACCGTAGAGCCATTGCGGAAGACAGAAAGTAGACGCTGCCGGCA
>Ga0179593_1542562_pt1 | contig 10010 bp, 13 predicted proteins | sample CZODoug2_1_08_16_FD_185931 | JGI IMG/M metagenome (GOLD analysis project Ga0179593, IMG submission 185931) | Vadose zone soil fungal communities from Angelo Coast Range Reserve, California, USA - CZODoug2_1_08_16fungal (PacBio error correction) | ecosystem: Environmental > Terrestrial > Soil >...
AAACTTCTGAACTTGGGGGGACAGTGTCAAAATCAGAGTTTGAAAACTGTTTAGAACAAAAGTGTATGCAATAAAAAACAAAGGGTATTTATCACCCTCCGTGTAACAGGAAAGGGGGGGGGATGGGGGGGGGAAATTGATCAAAAAGATTATTTAAGCAGGAGGAACGCGTTATTAACTGAATAGAGGCGGGTGTGGAAAAATTTATAGACAACAAAACGAAAGAGATAGGAAAGCAGGGAGTGCCCGCAGGGGTAGGGGTGGCCTTTTGATGCGGCAGATGATGAGATACATCAACAGCACGCGGGAATACATTATGGAGTGGGTTTGCGAACTGGGGTAGCTAAAAATGAAAAGGGTTCTTAACTCTGAGTGGGGGAAAAGGAAGTGAGAAAGCATATCCGTTTTGGGACGCGCTGAGGACAAGAATTGTTCGTGAGTTTCAATAATCAGTTGGAGAAGTCACTGGGAAGGGGCTATCCGGCGACGCGCAGAATCCGCGGACGCAACGATTTGGGGAGAAAAGGGATAGACACGTCTAGTGGGTGTTGTCTAAGGGGGGAATTCAAGTGGTAGCTACCGGGATTCGGCCGGGAAGAAGAGCAGAGAAGGGAGGGACGTGATGAAGGAAGAAGAGATTCAGGGGGCAAAAAAGGTAAAATAAAGGAACATAGAACATGGGCACTCGACTCACAGACTGAGGAAAAAAAATTATCGAACCCCCGGGTCGGGATCATGCTGGGATCCTCGGGGGAATTTATTGAAAAAAGGGTTCAGTGGGATAAAGCCGAGTACAAGAACGCAAGAGTCTCCGACAAGACCTACTTTACGAACCTACACAACGCTACAAAGGGCATCATCAACACGCCCCACAAAAAACAAAAAAGGGGGGGGGTCTGGCATTATAAGGTTAAGGAGGTTTGGCTCCGAGAAAATGGGTGAGAGCCAGCAAAAGATTGTTTCTGAAAACATCATCACCTAAATTTGAGGGGAGCATTGAACAAAAGAGGGAAACACGCAAAGTCTGGGGTCTAATGACTAGATAAACTTACAGTAGCGCGACGGTTGGGAAAAGTGTCTATCGAAACTAAGTAAGGGGAAGACCCCCTATCAGAAAGAGGTCTGGGGGGGATTGGGTAGTGCAAGTGGGGGGGGTGCGTGCACTGTGTGGAATGGCGGTGGGCGAACTAGTTGAGCATTGCGGGGGGGGATCTGATATTCTGTGTGCTAGGGGGGAGGGAAAGGGAAGTACTGAAAGATTTCGAGAAGAAGAAAACAAAAGGGGTCACGTAAAGGACTCGATAGATAGGTTCCAGCGTCCATCCGCAAAGACATGGGATTAGAGGGAGAGGGACAGTGGGGATTGGGGGGGGAGGGGAACTGAGGGGCGCGTGGACTTCCTGAAGCGCTCATTACTAATGGGGAAGGCAAGTGCGGGCGTGAGCTCTTGGGTAGAAATTGGGGGGGGGGAAACTAGGATAGGGAAAAAGATATAGAGGGAGAAAAAAAGATTAAAAAGAAGGTCGAAACCCTCCGACACGTTGTCTGTTTCTGTATGGTGGGAGTTTCAGGGTACGCGGGGAGATGATGCCGCCCGACGCAGGGTGGGCGATTGGGAACAAAACAGGCCAAAATGTTGTGCAAAAAACAATGAGCAAGGGACGTTCCAATCGGGGAGAGGGATCAATGTAGGAGGTCAGGCTTGGCACCTTACCATTAGAACTGAGAAGAGAAAGGAGTAACGAGGAAAAGCGGGAAAAAACTCGTAGGAACTTGACAAGCCTAAGAGAACTGAAGTAGACGGACAACGTCCACCATTCTTAGGGGGGGTCGGGGGGTGTCTTTAGGAAGGGGTGTGAAAAAAAGGGGACAGAGGTAGGGAATCTGGGGGGGGCCCGAGGCCCATTGCTTGACAAATCTGGTGGTGGCCAGTGTCAAAAAAGGTCTACGTGATGAAAAACACGAGTGGGAGGTAAGTGTAAAGAAGGGACGGGATGGTTGGCGGGAGCTGGAACACGTAGAAAAACCGGAAACAAGATCGTCCCGGGGAGATAATCAACAAAACAACCAGCACAAGGCGGTCACCAACCCGGAGAAAAGAAAAAAAGACGTCTGGGGGAGGTGAGATTGGAGGGGGTGAATTGGGCGCTTCTAGAATCGGATTGTTCGACCCAAGGGGGAACCAAAAGAACACACTGTGGAAAGCACAAGAAAAGAAGAACGAGACCTTTGAAAAAACGAACGGTCGCGTCGAACGCAGGAGGAAACTCTGGGATCAGATTCATCGAACCTTCTTGACCACTTGCTTAAAAGAAATAAGTCCACGTCATACTTTGGAAAGGAAAAGAAAGGAGTGGGGACCTGGAACCGTTAAGGTTTCGGGGAGAGATTAAAAAGCATGGGGGTCAAGGTGGCGCCGCGACGGAGACTTCGTGGGAAGGTTGAAAGATGGACAGTAGTGGGGAGTTGGGGGGGAGGGGTCAGAAAAAAGCATTCAATAAAAAAAAGAGAAAAGAACAGCAAAAAAGCTTAGGAAGAAGTGGGGGGGGGAGTCACTAATGTGCATGGAATTTGGGTTTGGAGACAAGTCTTGGTGGAAAAAGGTGTACAAAGAAGAAATCCAAAATATCAATGTCTGACAAGGAAAGAAGAATGAAAAAAAAAGGAAAAAAAAATGGGTTCGGGGGAAAGGTCGCCCAGGGGGTTGCAACTGCAAAAGGGGGTTCTTGAAAAGGGGAACAGGGTGAAAAACGCAGTTAGAGGGCGCTGCATTCACGGGCGGTCAGAATGCTACAAAGCAAGGGGAAAAAAAAATTCGGGGGAAAAAGTTCTGCGTGGGATGGGTAGTATATTTGTCTCTACGGTTCTGCAACCCCCCAGAGTTACTCACATGGTTTGGGGGAGGGTAGAGAAGTGCTAAAGGAAAGTTCAAAAAAGGGAGTGACCAGGATGAGGAGAAGTAAAAGAGATGGAAAAAAAGTATACATGAACTTGAATAAAATTGGGAACGGGTTGCCACCCCCTGCGCGGGGTCGTGGGGAATCATCCTCTCGAAGGGGAGTATCAAAAAAGACAAAAGTACAAGACAGGACCGGCAGTGGGAAGTCGGGGGTGAAGGTCGAGAGGTCATGGGAAAAGAGCCACAGGGAGGGGGGAGCCTCGAATCAAAGCCGCGCAGGCGCAAATTAGTACTGAGCGCCAAAGCCAAAACACACCAAAAACTTAGCCACCCAAGGGCATGGAAAAAATAGAACAGTTAGGGGCGCGGAATAGGATAAGTCGAGTCGCTCAGGAAAGGTGCGGAAATGGTCTGGGAGTCAGAACTACCGGGGGTTGGGGTTTTGGAATTGGTGTTGAGAGAAAAATAAATAGCACAAAAAGCGGAGCAGCCATGCCGTCCAAATGGTCTGAGCGCCACCAGGGAAAACTAAAACAATCACTAACCACAGCTAAAACAAGGCTAGGGGTGATATTCGCGACTTATTGAGTGTCTGAGAGATGGAAAGGAAACACGTCGAAATTATTTGGGAAAGTAGGGCGAAAACAGCGACTGGCGTCTTTGTAAGATGGCGAAGGTAAAAAGATTTGGGCTGGGAAGGGAAATCTATAAAGGAATGTTGGGAGACGGGCCACCATCAGTTAGGGAGGGCGACAAAGGTGCGAAAGGGATGATGGGGAGGGGTTGGGTAAAGTGAGAAGGAGGAGGGGAGACGCAACCGCAGGGGATTGACGCTAAAAAATGCTGATGTGACATCTGACAGAGAAAAACTAAAAGGGACAATCAGATCATTCAGGTGGGAGAATTGGGAGAGAACTTCGTTGGGAACACGAGGGAGCGGAAGGGCAGGGGGAAGGGATTTAACTCAAAGGGGGTGAAAACAAGCAGAAAGGTGGACTTCAACGGCAAAAACTCATGCCTGCTCAGTAGGAAGCCTAGCAAAGGGACGGGGTACCGATTGGGAAAAGGGACGGTGAGAACGGGACAGTTATAGGATGGTAAGAAAAGGAGGGAGGGGGAAAAGGGGATGAACGGGAGAATACCAAGAGGCTAATAAAAGTCTACCCGAAAATGAGAGCTGTGCATCAATGGGCGAATTAAGCGTGGGAAGTGGCGCCCAAAGAGGGAAAATCAAGTGGGTGTTTAACGAACATACGCCTGTATTGCATCATACCCCAGATTGTTATAATATATAAGAGTACAGTGAAGACGGAGAGACAGGATATTATTAGAAGAGAATGAGAAAGAGTTTGTGTGTCTGCAAGAAAGAAAACACGAGATGGGGATCAAACTCGGGGATATTCCTATTCGAAGGAGTCTGGAGAACTGGGAATTGAGTCTTTCTCATTTTAAATTTAAAGCAAAACATCGGATACATGGAATACTAAGGGCCACTTGGCTCAAAGAAATGTACAGGACGTTGGGGGTGACAGCTGGGCAATTCGTACCATAAGTAAGTACCGGGCAGAAGCGGATCAAAAATGGGAGGGATGGGGAAAGGTCTTAGCTAGCACAAGTGCTATCCCTACTCGTCGCATTGCTGGAGATTATATCGGGACACAAAAAAAGGTTGGGAACAGGGAGATAACTTGGGAGTCAGGGGGAGTGCCGTTGACCAGTACGCAGTGATAAAAGGTCAAAGAGCAAGGCAGAAAAGGAAAGGGAGTTTGGCGAAGGCACCAGACGATAGTTTGAAAAAAAGAAAGTGGAGTAAGACGTCAGAAAGTCCTCGACTTTAGAACTTACCCCTTTCTATCGCCAACAGACTTGGTTGGGGACAGAATAGGTTTGCGGATGTTACAGGATGAAAAGAGGGGGGGGTCAGATGGGGAACCATCAGCCTAGCGTGAAAAAAGAGCAGGATTGGGTCTTGTAAAGCAAAAAATCGGGGTGGAGGGGAACCCAAAAACGCTGAAAAGGCAAGTCCTAAGGAAGGATACTGGGGTGAGAACTTTCTTCTCTACCATTCAGACTAGAAAAAAAATGTGAGGGTAAGATGCCTCAACAGAAACACAAAACCCAACAAACCCCCACACCCACCGGACACAAGAGTTGAGACAGGGTCCAAGAGACAAGAAAGAAGAACGAATGAATAATCCACTAGGGAAGGTCATTTCCTTCTTACTTAGGCTGGAAAGAAGCCTCATAAGGCTACACTAACAGAAAGATGTTTTTCTGGGTGCTGTGAGCATTGGGTGGCGTTGCACTGTGGTTTGGAGTATTGGTTGGTTGGGGGGGCAGTAGGGGGGGCTACTTTGAAAGCGTTCTTGGCTTCTGTGCCGGGAACTGGTACTGAAAGAGAAACGGAAACGAAGGAAAGATAATCCACACAGATACACAACGTGGGGGCGGAAGTTCAGTATGATTTTCAGCAGTCAGCGCCCTATATCTTTTGTGAGGAAAAGGCTAAGTGACAAAAGGGGATGGGGATTGCAAAGTGAGGGGCGAGTGAGAATCCGGGGAGGACGCTCAGAACTTGGACTCATGGGGCGGCGTTATCTCTAAGATTAAAAAAAAAAACAAACACACAACACAAGTTTATCGAAAGAAAAAAAAGTCATAACAGCGCTTTGACTGTTCACGATCTCCAATAGACCCAGGGTGCACGGGAAAAAGCGCCGAAGAGGATGGGAGAGTAGTAAACAGCCTCGCGATTCTGGGATGAACTTAATTCAACCACTAAAAACATCGCAGGTGGTGGGAAAAAAAAAAAAAATTAAGGGGGGGGGATAAGTTCGTACTTCAAACGATCTTTGATATTGGTATCCTCGCTATGCAAGTAACGAAGGGGAAAAGTACCTAGAAAAGTCTACGAGACAAAAGGGGTATCATCAGACGTTTACGATAGAGACATATCTTATACCCAAAAAAGGGAAATGGGAAAACCGAATCTTGGCAAATCAGAAGGACGGATTGGAATCGGGGGGTCGGGGAAGGTAGTGGGGGGGACAGAAGGGAATGCAGAACAAATCGGTGTCGGGTGGCAAAAAAATTACACGCCCAAAATCTTGACAAGAAGAGGGGGGGGGAAGGGTGCAACCCGGGGGAAATAAGTTTCAAGCAAAATGTGAGGAGGAATCTGGATGGTCCCTGCTCAGCATGTGGGATAATTTTGCGGAATGGCAGGGAGAAGAGCACAGAAGCAAAAGGTTGAAAAGAAAACTATTGGAGGGACGTCACCATATCCAAGCCATTCATATGGGGTGTGAGATTGATGGGGGGGGGTGGGGCTAGGGGGGGGGCTCACTCAAAAAAAAAGGTGGGGGGATGTAACAAAGAAAAATCAACACACCTAATGGGGAGCAAACAGCATCAGAGCAACAACCTGTACCACGACAGGCTCCATGGAAGAAGAAAAAAAAGAAGTAAGGGGGAGAAAACATGTCACAGAGAGACATAACACCACCATATAATCAAAGGTACGGCCAATGAACAACAACAACAACGGAGGGAAGAGAGTGGCCTTTGTGAAACCGGTAAGATAAAGGCCCGATTTAGAATCTGGGCCACACCATGTGGGGGGGAGGCGAGCCGCGAATTTTTAGGGGAGGAGAAGGCTTGGGTTACTTCAACAGGTTGAGGGGGTCCCTAAAACAAAGAAGAGGAGAAAGCATAGACAGGCAAGACAGAAGCCGTCTGTCGTTTAAGTGGGGGTGGTGGCTTCAAGGGGGAGCTTGTGGGGGGGGGGGGGGGGGGAAAAATAGAGTAGAAAGAAGTTTGGCTAAGGCTTCAAACGAAGCGGGCGCAAAAATTTTCTGATCTGTTGAGAATCTAGACGTTCACCAGCCATTGGGGAAAGTCCTTGGGAACAGCCAAAAGGGAGGTAAGATTGATAGGGGTGGGAAAAATCAAAGTCGAAAATAATTCCCATTGCTTCAAAACCAGAAAAGACTAAAATAACAATACGCCGGAATACAAGGGGGAACATTTTGAAGAGAGTACGGGGACTTGAGAAAAAACTGACAGGGGGGGAAGTGGTCTCGCCGTTTTCGGACCTGAGGAAATTGTTGAATTGGGTCAGAAGGATACGAGTGGTAAAAAAAGGGAAGGGGGGGGGACAGGGGATAACAGATGACTGGGGGCAGGGGAAAACAGGGGATATCATTTCACTACTTATGGGGGGCCACAGAGGGAAACACCGGGGGTCAAAAGGGGGGACACAAGGCATCGCTTCGAGCTGTGATAAACCCCCCCATAAAGTAGCACCATTACAAAACTAAAGCAGGTGGTGACGAGAAAGGGGGATGAAATGAGGGAAGAAGGAGTGTGAAAAAAGTATAAGTGAACTAGCGAACAATTTAAAAAAGGCTCTCCCGCCAATAAAAGGGCTTAGCTAGGGAAGATCCGACGCACCCAAAGCAAACACAGGACAGTGGGTAAGAGAGCATGCAAGCAAATTAACCCATGGGTAAGGTGACGGCTTAAACGGATGAATATAGGGGAAAGGCAAATTCGTAGAACTTTTCGAACGTGTAAAAAGAGGGACTGATTAAAAGGTAAACTTGGGGGAAGGGAAGATTTGGAGACTTTCATTACCAGTACATTATTAGAGAAGAAGGAACCTCCGTGCCAATTAGTTACTGGATAAAGAAAAGAATGAACGGGGACAACACGCAAAAAGATTACAGAAAAAAGGGGGGGGAACTAAAAACATCACAGAAATGACTGGAGAGATCTATCGGAGGGGGGAAGGGTGTCAAGAAGTGGTCAATCAAACATCTAAAACTTAAGGGCCTGTTATCGTAAGGGTATATGGTCGGTCCTATTTCTAATTTATAACTGGATTGGTAAGCCGGGATTGTAAACAAGATAAATAGAAAAGGGGAAAGAGTTTTGCAGGGGCTCACCATTGGTAGGGAATTCTCAAATGGGCTAGACTGTAGGATTGTGGGTGGTGATATGGTCAAGGTAGTATTGATGGGTCAACAAAATCAAGAAAAGGGGGGCAAGTCTTTGTTTGAAGGCTCTTATGTTGGGGAAATAGCAGAAAAAGAGATTGAAAGAGGGAGGAGGGGGAAAAAAAGGAGGTGCTATAAAGGGTGTAGAGCTCAGATAAGATGGTGTAGGCTCAGGAGGGGGAATTGGGTCTTGAGTAAAAGAAAAGTTGAAAAACTCGGATCCCAACGAACTCGACATCTTCTCCAGAGAACCTGGGACATTGGCTGAATTCGTACTGAGCTGAGAAGCTAAGGGATAGGAAAGGTAAGTAAGACACAGGAGGGGTGAAAGGCGGCGGGGAAAGAGGAATCTCGCGAGACTTAGTATCAAACGATGGCTTAGAAAGAGACACGTGTATGGAAAGAAACCCGAGGATAAAAGCTCACAGAATAAAGGATTAAAGAAGGTTGCGAACAAAGGGTAACCAAAAAAATTGAAGGGACTAAAAAGAAAACCCCCATATGTATGAGCACGAAAGGTAGTGTGGGGGATATCGTATAATATGAGGGGGAAAAAAAAGCATATAACAGATTAGAATCGAAGAAAATGTGGGGTGGAACTGGGAAGAATCTCAAAAAGAAAGGAGATTCGGAAAGAGATATTCCCAGCAATAATAGAGCCTTTGTAACGGGCGGCAGTGGAAATGTAATATTGAATTGATATACCATCAAGGTGGGGATAAAACAAATGTGGTAAATGGGGGTCAGAAAACTTTTAGAAGGAAAAGGGGGGGGGGTCGGGAAAAGGGGGGGGTGGCGCAAAAGGGGATACTTATAGATTAATGGTCAAGGGGTCACGATGAAAGACACAGCTCTCTTGGGGGAAGAAAAATTCAAAAAAAAGGAAGCCGTTTAGGATCAGGGCGGAGGACGAAGAAAATCTACTCGCGAGCTTACTATAGCACCATACGAGGGGGCTACAAGCAGGGGGAGGAACGGTAGAAAAGGTTTGTTATACCAGCAAAGAGAAAAGTGAAAAAGAAGAAAGGAAAAGTCCGGAGCGGGAGAATACTGAAGATGTGAGTTCACGTGGGGGTCTGGAAGTCACCTCATATGTTAGGGGGGTCACAAATTAAGAAAGGAAAAAGGCCCAAAGGAAGTTACTCAAGGGCTCTACCCAACAAAGAGAAACCCTTTGTTCAGATCATGCATGGTCCTCGTCGGGTTAGGCTAGGGCAAGATGTCACCATCAGAAAATAAAGTCAAAAAAAGAGCAAAAGGGGGTAAAAGGAAAGCAGAGAAAGCGGGGAAACTCCTGCTAAAAAAAAAAAAGGAGCATTTCTACGGGTCCAGCCTTTGTCGCCTTCATCAAAACCGAAGGGCACGGTGGAAAAAACGACCAAAGGGGCGTTGTTGAGACCAGCAGAGCAGAATGGTGACAACGGCCACAGAAACTCAAAAAGCCTGGAGTACTCCAAGACAAAAAGAAAGTCTACCAAGTCCAGCAGTCGACTTATGGACTGGGAAAAGCGGCGACCAACGAAGCGGCTCCCGCAAAGCTAGAGGGGAAGTACAGGTTGGGGGCAAGGGTTGGTGTCGTGTGCAAGTGGAGGGTTGGTATGGCCGGAAAAGACCAGAATAATTGGGGGGGAAGGGGTTGCCACGTTCGATTCGCTGGATCTGTTGTCTTGGAGTGGTACTAAAATCAAGAAAGGAAACGGGAAGGGGACATAATCCAGAACAGACAAATGCTAACAAGTCACGACGAAAAAGGGGAGTATGATTTTCGGGCCAGAGAAAGTCCATGGGGAGAAAGAAGGGGGACTCTGCGCCACCTAGGGGGGGGGGGCGGGACGTGAGGGGTGTGCGCGTGGCGCTCCTGAAGGTGGCGCGCAGTACTAAGGGGGGTGGAGAAGCGTACGTGAGCATATTGGGGTAAGTTGGGGTGAAAAGAAGGAAGGATAGGGGGAGGGGAAGCTATACAAAGAATTTCGCATAGAAACGGGTAAAACCAATCGGAAAAGATTGGAGGTATGGTACGATAACAGCGATAGTAACTAAGAAAAAAGACGAGTAATCCTGCCACAAGGGGCGGGGGGAAACCTGGGGGCCAATAGGGGTCATATTGACTGGGA